>ENA-ORTN01001776-ORTN01001776.1-human-gut-metagenome-genome-assembly--contig:-NODE-1776-length-19880-cov-8.223001_pt1 | contig 19880 bp, 17 predicted proteins | sample MGYA00242070_ERZ509189 | MGnify/ENA primary metagenome ERZ509189 (study PRJEB26280, sample SAMEA2338821) | human gut metagenome | biome: human gut; feature: human-associated habitat; material: faeces...
TTTTTATAAATAATTTTTTTCAAAATTTTACCAACTTTTAATTTGATTCATTTTTAGTTTTCTATTTAAATAGATAGATAATAAAACTATATCAAATATTGTAATTATTAATATAATTATTATTGAAAAATAGCTTATTTGTATATTCAATCCAGAGAAAACAATCTTATCATATAAATATATTTTCTGGAATGCATATATATAAAAAATGAATAAAGCAAGCGATAAAATAAATCCAACTATAAAACAGCATATAGTTTCAACATTATTTATAAATATTATTTTACTATTTGGATATCCAGAGCTTTTCATTATCAAATAATCCGTTTTTCTATTTAAAACTTTTTTTGTAAATACAAATATAAAAGTAACAAAGCTAAACAAAATGGTAATCAATGAGATTAATGAAATATTTTTCATGATTGCATTTCCCATGTCTTTATTTATATGTAATGTTGGAGTAATTATTTTAAAGCCATCATTAATAATCGTATTTGTAACAATAGATTCATTTTTTACATTATCAATTATCATATAAGTATAATTAACTTCTTCATTATTAAACACATCATATTGATACTTGTTATTTAGTTTTTTTACACTATCGAACGTGGTATAACATACATTACCTTGAGTATGATTTTCTTCCGCATCATACAATCCAACTATTTTAACTTTTTCAAGTTCACTCGATGTAATAAAAGACATGTTAAATGAATATCCTATTTTGTTAGTTAAATCAATGTTTTTGGATTTTACATAATTCTCTTGTTTATACTCAATAAAAGGATAAAACTGTTTAGCACATATTAACGGAATTTCATTGCCACTATAATTACTTAAATCATCTCCTTCAATAATGTTAATTGGTGTTTTTATACTACCTATTAAAAAAATACCATTATTCTTGTCTTTTACGATTTTATCATCTTTTACTGTCATCGATATTAAATAAGACTTTTCATCAAACACTTCAACAACATGTTCATAACTTTTTAATTTCTCTATTGCTGTATTTAAATTATATTTTTGTTTATCAAAAGTAACAATATACGTTCTGTAATCGACTAGTTTTTTCATGCTATTATCCCAATAGTTATTAATTGATTTTATATATGAAAAGCCAAATAAAATTAAAGAAAAAACTAGAGAGATTAAAATTACTAATATTATATTTCTTTTATCCCTAAAAAATTTTTTTACTCCTAAAAGAAATGTTGAATTATCTTTCACTTAATTCTCCTTTCATTATGATATTTATTCCATCTTTTAAGATTATTATTTCATTAGCATAATCTTTGATCAATTCACTGTGACTTACAACAATTACACATTTTCCATATAGCGTTAGTTTTTTTAAAATATTAAAAATTATTATTTCATTTTTTCTGTCTAAATTACCAGTTGGTTCATCAGCTAATATAATTGTAGGATTATTTACTAATGCTCGGGCCAAAGCAACTCTTTGTCGCTCTCCGCCGGATAATTCCTTTGGAAAATGATCCTTTCGTTCATTTAGTTTTATCATTAGTAACAACTCATTTACTATCAATATTTTTTTACGTTGTGAAATATTGTTATTGATTAGTAATGGCAACATTATATTTTCAAAAACTGTTAAGTTTTCACTTAAAAAACATTCCTGAAAAACATAACCTATTTCCATCGACCTTAATTCATCTAATTTACTTTGTGATAAATGCTTTATATTTAAGTTATTAATTCGTAATATCCCAGAAGAGGGATAGTCTAAAAGCCCAATTATATTTAGCAAAGTAGACTTCCCACTTCCAGAATTACCCATAATTGCATAAAATTTTCCTGATTCAAAATTAATGTTAATATTATTTAATGCGATAATATTTTTTTTATTTTTCTTGTACATTTTAGTTATATTTTCTAACTTAATCATATATTTATTAATCTCTCACTATTATTAAGGTAAAGGATACATATATAATTCATTTGATTTTACACCATCATAATAATTACGACCACCAGTTGAACTATTATAAATATCGCTAAAGAAAGAATAATATCTATATCCGGCACTATATGAACCCATTTCTCTATTTGCACATGTATTATATACATATGTTGAAGTATCATACTTTAAGATTCGTCCAGTAGTAACATCACCTAATGCTAACATCATTGTTGTCTCACCACTTTTTCTTACAGTGCCATTTGCCGTGTTGAATCCATCTACTGAAATCATAATTCTATGCGAACCAGTTCCGTGCTCTCTAGATCTTCCGGTATAAATTGTTCCATATGGTAAATCTAATGATGATTTCCATCCAGCAGCTTCAACTTTTGCTATAGAAAATACAGATAAAATACCTAACAACATTAAGAAAATCATTACCTTTCTTTTTTTCATAAATAATTTTCATCTCCTTTCTTTTTATTTAATATTAAATTCACATTACCTTATATATACCGTCATAATTTAAAATATTAAATCTATGACAACAGAAATGGACAATATTACTGTCCGGACAAAGTAATAAAAAAACGGAATTGATTCCAATACAATTATATTGTAATCAATTCCGTTTTAAATTCCGCTCCTAATTGTCATTTTCAATATATCACATATAGATTTGATTGTCAACGACGTTTTTAAATTTCATAAGAAATTTTGAATTCTTCCGTTTTACAATCGTTGTCGTTATAGCAGTATTTAATAATTACTTTGATATCATCTTTGAAACTTTCCTTTGTAGTTTCACAAAAGGCATCTGTTTCTCTTTTTCCATCTGTCGAATAGATTCCACCTTCTTCTACCCCAAAGTTGTCTAACCGACTTTGTAAAGCACCTCTTGCAATAGGTGTCTGTTCATCTGTAAAAAGCTCTTTATTGTCAAATAACACGTTAATAGAATAACTTGAAACCTCTTTTTCATTAAATAATTCATTTATTATTTTAAAATTATCTAAATATAAATATTTTTCATTATCATTACCATAATAAACTTTTCCTGTACAAAAAGCAAAATGTTCTGAAACTCCAAAGAATTTATAAGTTACTTCTTCCGGAGTAGCATACCCATAGTCATCTATAAAACCTACTTTTTCTTCTTTTTTATTACATCCAGTCAGTAATATTAAACCAAATCCTATCATTAAGTTCATCAATAAAAATTTTTTTAACATTTTTTCTCCTTTTAATTTACACAAAACAACTACTATCTATACCAACATTTCCAGTTCATTGTAACATAAATGTCGTGTTTTTACAATTATTAGATCTTATATTTCTATAATTTGACCCGGTTTAATTATATCTGGATTACTACCAATAATATTTTTGTTTTTTTCATAGAGACTTTGCCATGTTGTATTATATTTTTTTGCTATACTGCTTAATGTATCCCCTTCAACAACAGTATATGTTATAGTTTGATCACTTATATTAATGCTTTTTTTACTAACCCAACCTAATTTGTCAATATGATAAGGTTTAGTACCTTTAAGATTAATAATAGTAATAACTCCTTGAAAATTTGTTAAAGTTTTTCCCGGACTTGATCCATAACTATCACTATAAAGTGTACCATTTACAATCACTTTATCTCCTATACTGTAATCTGTGGGATTTTCAACATCTTCAGTGTTAAATGTTTCGGGATCTATATATTTCTTTTTATTTAAGTCATATACAGATAAATGTAGATGAATACCAGTAGCCACTCCTGTTTTTCCAGTATAACCAACAAGTGTATCAGAGTTAACTCGTTGGCTTTTCTTAACTGTAATACTATCTAAATGATAATGCAACATGTTAACATTCAATTTTGGATAATTAATGACAACATACTTAGCACCATCTGAAGACACTCCACAATCTATCACTATACCATTTTCGATTGCATATTGAGGCCATTTTTGAGAATGAGTTCCATAATCGCATCCATTATGAAAATTACTTGAAATACCATTACTTGTTTGAATAGGCGTTCTTTTTCCAAATGCTGATGTGACATACCAATCATTTCTTTTAAAAATTTTATCTATTACTTGCATTTTATCTTCCTTTCATAATTGAATAGTGTATTACATAATACCATTTCATTATATAATTTAAAAAATTATGACTATAATATGCTCTACTATATTCATTCACTCCACATTTCATGTTCAAATGTACATATGCTTCCTTAAAATTTTGACTTGAATCATTTGAATTTGGGGCTTATTCAATATTTTCTCAAAATTATCATTTACCTACTTTTGACATTTAATACACATGCATCAATCAGATTTTTATCTCCTTATAAACCATAATATTCTTATAAATATTAAATAAAAAATGACAACTAAATTGATAGATATATTTTTTACTTTATAGTCCGGACATATAAAACAAAAAGAGCTAATTAATTTGATTATTATAATTAATTAGCCCCGATTTTTATCCGTCTTTAATTGTCAAAATCAACATATCATATTACAGTATCTTGTCAATTATTTTTTGCTGAAGAACAATTAATCTTTATTATATTTCTTAAATAATAGTAGTATATAATGATTTTTTTGGTTGCAAATAGTATTTTTTCACTATAATAAAGAGAAATGTTTGCCCCCATTTCTCTTTAATATGCTATAAACTATTGTATTTCTGTACATTCATATGTTTCTTGTGAACATTTTTTGTCTTTCTTTATTCCTTCAATGTATATATATCCATCTTTAACATCTATGATGGTAGCACCATATGTACGCAACTGTGAAGATGATAAATCCTTCTTGGTTGTTTCTGCACCATTTAAAGTATATTCAAGCATAAGTCCTCCTGAGCATCTAATGATATACAGTTTGTCATTGTAAAAATAATTAATTTTTTTTCCTGTATAAGCACCCGGGTCATTACAAGAACTAAATGAGTCTATTAATATATAATCATTATACCCTACTTTATAGAACAGTCCATTAATAACTTCTTCACTGTTTTCAGGCGTAATATCGGTTACTACAAAAGTCTCTTTTTGATGTTTATCATCATCATAGAAAGAATAGCTCATTGAAGTTGTATCATTATCAAGCAAATCATAATGTTTAAAGTCTTCATATTCTTCTTTCTTACTGCACCCACAAAAACATAAAATGCATATTGCTAGTAAGATTAAATTCTTTTTCATTTTCTCACCTATTAATATTATAGCATATATTTAAAAATATCGACTTAAAAATTAATATAATGTTCTTCCAGGTCCGGATCCTGCATACTCAAGACCAATAGGTACATATCCATCAACTGTAGAAAAATCTGAATTGCCTTTATATTTTATTGCATCAATTCTAGTAGTCCAAGGTCTAGTTTGTCCAGGATTACTAAAATTGTTTTGAGCTATCCTAATTATATCCCCTGGCACTAACAGTCGTTCCAAATTACCCTCTTCGTCAATAAATGCTACAGGTCTACTAATATTGAATTCTCTAAAACTTGTTGTATCAAAATCATGAATTATGTAACTGTCGTTTGATGGATTATATTCTACACAAGTAAATGGTTCATGTCCAGGTAAAATTTGCAAATCAACTGCAGTTGGAGATAATGGATTTTCAGTTATTGAAGCAAATTCATTTTTTTCTGTAATATAACCAACTTTAACATCAGTACCATCATTAAACATTACTTTATGAACATTGTCTGTACTAGGATTAGATACTTGATATCTTACATAAGTATCATGAGGCTTAATATATCCGATTATACCACCTGTCACTTCATAAGCAGGTATAACTGGTGCAACTTCAGGCATAACAGGTGCTTTTTTTGCGTAAACAGGTACAGAAGTTTCAGTCATATTAATCAAAATTCTTCCGCCGCCTTCTTCGATTGTGTTAGAGTATTCGTGGCTATTTGAATATTCTTGTGAAATTCCTTTATATTGTCCTGAAAAACCATTTTTATCAATTTCTATTGATTGTCCATTTGCAGAAATAGTAACTGTTGTAAATTGGTCTAAAGCCCAGTTATCTGGAATTGAAAAACCTAAATTTCCACTATACCCAGTTGACATATCACTTACGAAACTTGACCAAGCATAACCTGCTTCACTTACTCTAGTACAAACGTTTCTAGTTCCATACACCCCTACTCTATATTTTAGCTTTCCTGCTTTAACAAGAGTTTCAAATACCGCTTTAAAATATGGAATAATAGAATTGGTGATTTGAGTATCTGTAGGATCGCAATCTACCGCAAAGTAAATTGTTGTTCCAAATTGCAATTCTAATTCATCAGCAGCTGATGCAGCATTTATTGCGTCTGCTACACCTTGTACTGATGAAAAATATGATACAGAAGTTCCGACTGTTTGATAAATTGGAAACAACCTAATTCCATTATTAAATAATGTTTGAATTTCTGATTTAGTTATTTTTTTATCACGACCATTGGTTGCATTAACTAAATACCTACCAATGTATTGATAACCATTTTGTGTTAAAACACTTACATTATTTGCATTGATTTTAGTCATACAGTCACATGCGATTGCAGATCTTTCTGTATTTCCACAGCTTATTAATAATGAAAGCCATGTAGTATAATCTATATTGCCAGATTGATTAATAGCATATTTAGATTGAAAAGATTTTATGGTATTGGAATTCATACTAGATGTTAATTCTCCAGAACCAAAGCCATTGAAATATAATGCAATATTTGCCAAAATCTTAAATCTATTTAATTCTTCGGTCGAATATGATTGACCATTATATCCCGTACCTGATGATGCTCCAGTTGCTGAAAGAGTTGGAAGTCCTGCTTTCGTTGATGGTCCACAATTTCCATTTGCCACTGAAGTAGGCATTCCTTCCTCTGCTTGAATTGCATAAATTAAAGCTTGACTGGTTCTACGTGCATATACACCATCACAAGGTCTGATACCAATATATGCTTCATAATTTCTATTTAAATATCGTTGCATATTAATTATATTTTGTGTTCTTGTAGAAGTATCATATGAATAAAAATAATCCATTGATAATAATGCTTTCATAATGCTTAAAGTTACTGTTGAACTCGTGTCAGTTAATCCTGCATCTTCTTTTAAATTTTTAATTGCCGCTCCTGTACCTCCATAAAAATTACAAGTCGGTCCATTTGCACCTATTGCATAGCCCTTGCATAATAATGCTCCCTGTATAATTCCATAAATATTTCTTTTTGTTTTATCATCAGCCTCTTGTTGATGAACACCATTTGGATATTGTTCATTAAATTTTGAGACTGTTGAAGGTCCAAAATTGTCAGCTGTCGATTGTATACCCAATTCAATTTGTAATGCTCTTGTTAAAGCATAAATTGTAGCCCATCCTGTTTTTCCATTTTCTGTAATAGTATTAAATCTACTATCATTTCCATAAGTATCATTTAACCATTCCTGAGTATAAAATACATATGGATCTCCTACTGGCTCATTATTTGCCATATTATTTTCATCTCCTCTTAATATTAAATATTTTATTTAATATATAGAAAGATTTAAAATACCGTTATTAATTCCGTTTCAATCATATGTATTAAATAAATTGATTGACAACCAAATAACGAATATGCCATTTTGTCCGGACTAAAAATGTACTTATTTTACTCAAATTTGAATAAAAAAAGTGCTAATTAATAAGATTATTTAATTAATTAGCACCGCATATATACCGTATTTACTTGTCGAATACAATATAGCAAATTATCTTTATGTTGTCAACATTTTTTTGATTAATTTTAACTTTTCTTGGAATTGATTTATAATTCGGTTATTTAGAGCATATTCGTCATGAAAATCATCATCCAAACAATCCTATGTATACGCTTTAATTAATTATACTTTAAAATTTTGAAACCATTTTTTTATTGGATTTTCATCAACCTGTCATCTTTTGAATCTTTACTTCATTTTACATTCACAATTGAATTCTTATTGATTATATAGTTCGTCCTGTATCATTAAATGAAATTGTCTTACAAATGTAATTCTAAATTCTTGTGTTAATTTTTTTAAATAACGTTTAGTATAATTAATTCTGACATTTTTATCTCCATACTGTCATGGTACAAATAATCATTAATACGAAAACTTACTAATAAAAAAGGCTAAGAATGTAATAAAACCATCTTAGTCTTTTATTATACAAATTATAAATATATCATGATTAGTCTATTTTTGTTTTGCTTTGATAGCAGCTTGTGCTGCAGCAAGTCTTGCAATTGGTACTCTAAATGGACTACAAGAAACATATGTTAGACCGATGTTATGGCAGAACTCAATCGTTTGTGGATCTCCTCCGTGTTCACCACAGATACCAAGTGAGATGTTTGGTCTAACTGGTTTTGCTTTGGCAATTGCAATCTTCATTAACTCACCGACTCCTTCTTGATCGACATGAGCAAATGGATCACTTTCAAAGATTCCTTTGGCATAGTAATCATTTAAGAACTTCGTAGCGTCATCTCTAGAGAATCCAAACGTCATTTGCGTTAAATCGTTCGTTCCGAATGAGAAGAATTCTGCTTCTTTGGCAATCTTATCGGCAGTTAGCGCTGCTCTTGGAATTTCAATCATCGTTCCAACTTCGTATTTCATCTTGACTTTAGCATCTTTGATGACTTTATCAGCTGTTTCACAAACGATTTTCTTAACGTATTGTAATTCTTTTACATCGCCAACTAGCGGAATCATGATTTCTGGTATGACATGCATTCCTTCTTTGTTGACATTAATGGCTGCTTCGATTACTGCTCTCGTTTGCATTTCAGCAATTTCTGGATATGTAATCGATAGACGGCAACCACGATGGCCCATCATCGGATTGAATTCTTTTAGAGATTCAACACGTGCTTTTAAGTCTTCGAATTTCATTCCTAGACTCTTAGCAAGTGGTTTGATTTCTTCATCCGTATGTGGTAAGAATTCATGAAGTGGTGGATCTAGGTAACGAATTACGACTGGATCTCCTTCCATAGAACGGAACAACTCTTCGAAGTCCTGTCTTTGATATGGTAAAATTTTCTCTAGTGCTTCTTTTCTTGCTTCTAGAGTTGGTGCTGTAATCATTCTGCGGAAGTTAAAGATTCTGTCTTCTTCAAAGAACATGTGTTCTGTACGACATAGTCCAATTCCTTCAGCACCGAACGCTCTTGCTTGACGAGCATCTCTTGGGTTATCGGCGTTGGTTCTAATTTTTAATGTGCGTGCTTTATCTGCCCAACCCATGAATGTTCCAAAGTCTCCAGAAATGCTAGGTTCTACCGTCTTGATTTGACCTCCATATACATTTCCTGTTGAACCATCTAATGAGATGTAGTTGCCTTCTTTGTATACTTCGCCATTTGGCATCGTAAGTGTTTTCTTTTCTTCATCAATCTTGATTTCACCGCAGCCAGAAACACAGCAAGTACCCATACCACGAGCTACTACTGCAGCATGAGACGTCATACCACCACGAATCGTTAAAATACCGTGAGCGATATTCATTCCTTCGATATCTTCAGGAGATGTTTCTAGTCTTGCTAAGATTAAGTCTTTCTCTCCTTTTTCACTAGCTGCTTTTACATCTTCTGCCGTAAAGTACAACTTACCTGTTGCAGCACCTGGGCTTGCAGCAAGTCCCGTAGCAAGAACTTTTGCTTTCTTTAGAGCATCGGCATCAAACATCGGATGCAACAATTGATCTAATTGTTTTGGTTCTACCATTAGAAGTGCTTCTTCTTTGGTACGGACTTTTTCTTTTACTAAATCGACTGCAATTTTAATGGCAGCTTGTGCTGTTCTCTTACCATTTCTCGTTTGTAACATGAATAGTTTACCATCTTCGATTGTAAACTCCATATCTTGCATGTCGCGATAGTGACTTTCTAGTGTCTTACAAATTTGAACGAATTCTTTGTAGCACTCAGGCATGACATCCTTTAAGGTATCGATAGATTGTGGTGTACGAATACCAGCAACGACATCTTCACCTTGGGCATTCATCAAGAATTCTCCGTACAACTTCTTTTCACCAGTTGCTGGGTTTCTCGTAAAGGCAACACCCGTTCCAGATGTTTCACCACGGTTACCGTAAACCATCTCTTGAACGTTTACAGCGGTTCCCCAACTAGATGGGATATCGTTCATACGACGATAGTAAATCGCACGATCGTTATTCCAACTTCTAAATACGGCTTTGACAGCTTCCATCAATTGTACTTTGGCATCTTGTGGGAAATCTGCTTTAGCGAATTTCTTGTACAGTTTCTTAAATTCTGCCGTTACTTCTTTCATATCGTCAGCATCTAAGTCTGTATCAAACTTAGCATGTTTCTTCTCTTTGATTTCATCTAGCAAACGTTCGTAATCTGATTTTGGAAATCCCATTACAACATCAGAGAACATTTGAATGAATCTACGATAAGAATCATAGGCAAATCTCGGATTATTGGTAAGCGTTGCCAAACCTTCCACTACTTCATCGTTTAATCCTAAGTTAAGTACTGTATCCATCATACCAGGCATACTTGCTCTAGCACCACTTCTTACAGATACCAACAATGGATTTTCAGGAGATCCCAACGTTTTTCCAGTTACTTTCTCAAGGGCTTTTACGTGCTCCTCGATCTCTTTGGCGATTTCATCGCTGATAACTTCACCGTCATCATAATATCTGGTACATGCTTCCGTAGTAACGGTGAAACCTCTCGGTACAGGAAGACCAATACTAGTCATTTCTGCAAGGTTTGCACCTTTACCACCTAGCAAATTACGCATATCTTTATTTCCTTCTTTGAAGTCATAAACATATTTCATATTTTTACCATATCCTTTCTATGCACTAGCACAATTTCATTATAACGAGAAAAGATTGGAAAATAAATAGATTGTTCAAAAGTTTACAAAAAAAAGAGGCTTTTTAGCCTTTTTCTTCAAGATTTTGAGACGGTTTTCTACTTTTTAAAGAAATCTTTTTGAAGTAGCACTTTGGGCACATCGATTCGTACGTTACATCTTGCATACCGTCGATTGCAACTTGCTCTCCTTCTAAGGTAAACTCGCCATTTACGAATCTCGCATTGAACGTTGCTTTGGCACCACAGGTACAGATGGTTTTCATTTCTTCAATCGAATGAGCAACTTCAAGTAATCTGGTTGAACCAGGAAATCCTTGCGTTCTAAAATCTGTTCGAAGTCCATAGCAGATGACAGGAATATTCAAATCGGTCGTCACCCGTAACAGTTCGTCTACCTGACCAGGCGTTAGAAACTGAGCTTCATCTACCAAAACACAAGATACATCGATGTGGTCTAACATGTACGTTAAAACATGATCTTCCGGTCGCACCATACAGTCTACTTTTCTAGTAATTCCTAGTCTCGATGAGATCTCCTCTCCTGCTTTTAAGTCTTTAGCAGGTTTCATCACCAGTACCTTCATTCCTCTTTCTTCATAATTGTGAGCGGTCTGCATGAGAAGTGTCGTCTTACCACTGTTCATTGCTCCGTAGCGAAAATATAATTTTGCCATAAATCCTCCTACTTCTTTGCCCTTGGCATCGCTTTGTAATATACTTCTTTTAATCTATCGTTTGTCACATGCGTGTAAATTCCTGTGGCAGATAAATTAGCATGTCCAAGTAATTCTTGTACGGACATGATGTCGCAACCTTCGTTTAGTAGAGATGTCGCAAAAGAATGTCGCAACATGTGCGGTGAAATGTTCTTTTCAATCGATGTCTTTTGAATGATTTTATTTAGTAAATATCTAACCCCTCTAGCAGTCAATGGTCCTCCATTTTGGTTTAACAATAGATCGTTGTTTTTCTTTTTCCCAGCAAGACTTGGGCGCGCTTCTTTTAAGTATGTTTGCAAACACGCTTTCGTTTGATCATCAAAATAGACGTATCGTTCTTTGGCTCCTTTTCCTAAAATCTTGATCTGTTTTCGGTCTAGAGAAATATCTTCTAACTGAATGCCGATTAATTCCGACACCCGCACACCAGTAGCATATAGCAAATGGATTAGTAAATAATCTCTTTGTCCCACGGCTGTACTGCGGTCGATACTTTCTAACATCTCCCTGATTTCGTTATAATAGAAAAACTTCGGTAAATGTTTTCCTTTTTTGGGAAGTTTCACAAGCGAAAACACATTCTTTTCCAATTCGTCTTCCCTTACTAAATAATTGAAATACGTTCTTAAAGCACTGATATACCGAGACACCGTTGTCGCACTTTCTTTTTTCTCTTCCGATAAAAAACGAACGTAGTCTCTAGCATCGTTATAAGTTAATTTTTGTTTCGTTAGATGATGAACGGAAAGATATGATTCGAAATCTAATAAATCGATTTCGTAATTTTTAATCGTTTCTTTGGAATAGTTCTTTTCGTATTGTAAATATTCTAAAAACTCGTGAATTGTTTTCATGTTACTTTTTGTTTCCAAAGTATGTGTCGTATTCTCTGCCGTATCTTCTCATATCTTCTAACGTCAACTGTCTCGTACTGTCTACAGCATCTTCTCTGTCTTGTATCACCGTTTCTGGTTCCGGTGTTGGGGCAGCATACCATTCTGGTCGCAACATTTCTTCCATCGTTTCGGTTTGCGGTGGTCTTTCTAGAGCATCATCTGGGATGACAATTGGTTCTGGCACCTGATCAAATGACAACTGTTCATAGTCAGTTTCGGGTGCCATGGTTCCTTCTTTGCTTTGTTTTACTAGCTTTACTGTTTTTTTAGACACACCTCGTGCTGTGATTGTACCAGCCGATGTCTTTGTCTTTTTGGCTTTTCGAAGCGGTTCAATTGGGGTCGTCTCATATTCGTATTTTTTCGCTAAATGAGCATCTAATAAGCGAACGTAATAATATCCTAGATCACGATCTGCTTCCTCTTGGCTTTTTAATAAATCATTGATTCTTTTACACATCCAAGTGACTGCGACATCTTTTTGTTTTTTACCGCCGATAGATGAGTTATTGTGTTTGATTGCATCAATCGCTTTCCTGATTGGTCTAGCATAATACGCAAGTGGAGGTGCCATGTCACTATAGATTTCACGTTTATCGTACTCTAATCCAAACATAAAGTCGTAGTACTCGGCGATATTGCGGACTGTAGGAGCATCGGCATTTTCTAAAAATTTGCGAATTTCTTTAAAAACGCGTTTCGGATCTGTCTTGGCAGCGCGGTTAGCATATAAAACTCTCATTTTTCGAGGTTGGCCATTTTCATCTGAAAAGACAATTACCAACGAACCGTTTTTGTTTTTAGAAAACGTGTCAAGTAAAGCTTTATTTGCCGCTAAGTAAGAATCGATTTTAGGTTTGTAGTGGGGATCGTTACGGATACCATAGCCATCGGAGAAATTTTGACTGATAAACTCATCTAATTTGCGCAGATCCATTGGCCCAATTTTTTCATTGCCATATGCATCCTTGTACGGTTCACCAATAATGGGAATCATCTCTTTAGGAATCGTGTGTCGATCTCTATGGTTGGCCCGTTTCGTTTGATTAGGATCTAAGTTCACATACTCGTGTGTCAGTACTAAGTTTAAGGTTGCTTTCATATTTCTCAACTCCACTTTTATCATATCACAAAACCAAAAAAAGAAATAGGTTTTTTCCTATTTCTCGTAATCGCAACTACTACAACAAATATTGTTGTTTTTGATGACTAACATGGCCCCGCACTCTGGACATGTGTCGCCAGTTGGTTTATCCCAAAATGCTTCTTTGCATTTTGGATAATTAGAACATCCATAGAAGATTTTTCCTTTTTTGGTTTTTCTTTCTACAATTGGATGACCGCATTTTAAACACGTACAAACTTCCTTTTGTTCTTTTTCTTCTTTCTTGATATATTTGCACGTTGGATAGTTACTACAAGCGACGAACTCGCCGTATTTTCCTTTTCTTTTAACTAGTGGGCTGCCACAATTTGGACAGTTCTCACCCGTCTCTTCCGGTGCTTTCTTTTCCATGTTGGCGAATGCGTTATCGATTTCTTCTGAAAATTTACCATAGAAATCTTCTAGCACTTTTTCACCATCTAATTCTCCTTGGGCAATGGTATCCAAATCCGTTTCCATTTGAGCAGTATACTTTACGTTGATTAAATCGGCGAAATACTCTTGCAACTTATCTGTCGTTTCCATACCAATTTCCGTTGGCACGAATTTTTTGTCGACCATCGTCACATAATTTCTCTCTTTGATCGTGTCCATCGTTTTGGCGTAGGTGGATGGTCGTCCAATTCCCAATTCTTCCATTTCATGAATTAATTTTGCTTCTGTATAACGAGCCGGTGGTTGTGTAAAATGTTGTTTGGACTCGATATCGTTTGCTTTCAGATTCGTTCCCTTTAGTTTTTCAAAATCTGGAATAATCTTATCTTCTGAAGACTCGAAATCTTTATATACTTTTAAATATCCATCGAATACTAGGACTTGCCCAGTTGTTTTAAACTGATAATCATTGTTATCTAACACGACTGTCGTGGCATTCACTTTAGCATCCGCCATCAGTGAAGCCAGCGCTCTAGCATAAATCAAACTGTACAGTTTATATTCATCACTCGATAAGTATTCTTTGACGCTTTCTGGTGTTCTCATGACAGAAGTTGGACGAATCGCTTCGTGACCATCTTGGATATGCTCTGTATTTTTGCTTTTCTTGACGGCACCGACGTAATCTTGACCGTATTTCTTTTCAATCTGTGCACGGGCTGGATTGATGAAGTCAGCAGAAAGTCTAGTAGAATCCGTTCTCATATAGGTAATTAAACCGGTCGTTTCACTACCCAAATCGATACCTTCATATAACTTCTGGGCAATCGACATCGTCTTCTTGGCTGGGAAGTTTAATTTGTTCGATGCATCTTGTTGTAAAGTTGAGGTAATGTACGGTGGTTTAGAAGACTTGTTTTTAATCTTACTTTCTATTGATTCCACCGTAAAAATATCTTTCAAGTCTTTTAAAACGGCATTCGCTTCTTCTTCGTTATGAAGTTCTATTTTCTTATGATGATGTTGGAACAGCTCACTGTCGTAAGAATCAAAATGAGCGGTAATCGTCCAATACTCTTCTGGAACGAAGTCTTGGATTTCTCGTTCTCTATCGACAACTAGTTTCAAAGCGACACTTTGTACACGGCCAGCACTCTTACCACCAGTTTTCCGTTGCATCAACTTACTCAAGCGAAATCCGATGATACGATCTAGAATTCTTCTTGTTTCCTGACTGTGAACTAGATTCTCATCGATCTTCGTTGGCGAAGATAATCCCTCTAGTACTTTGTTTTTGGTAATTTCATAAAACAAAACGCGGTCGTAGTCTTCGTCTTTAATATCCAAAGCATCTTTTAAATGCCACGAAATTGCTTCCCCTTCTCTATCTGGGTCGGTTGCTAGATACACATGATCTGCTGATTTTGCTAATTTCTTCAAATCTGCAATCAGTTTCTTTTTACCTGGTATTTCTTCATAATTCGGTTTGAAACCATGTTCAATATCGACACCAAGACCATATTTTCCTGTTGTTGCTAAATCTCTAATGTGTCCTTTTGAAGCAACAACATGATATTCTTTTCCTAAATATTTTTCGATGGTATGACTCTTGCTAGGAGACTCCACAATAATTAATTTTTTTGACAATCGATTCACATCCTTTTCTATCTATATTGTACTCTGTTTCTTTTTTATATTACTCTTATTTTTCATCATGATCTAACAAATATGCTTCAACCGGTCCAAAACTACGACGATGACATGGTAACACACCGTTTTTTTCGATGGCTTCTAAATGTTTCTTCGTTGGATAACCTTTGTTGTGTCTAAAGTCATATTCTGGGTGTTCTTTGTCTAATTCGTACATCATTCTATCCCTTGCTACTTTTGCAATGACAGAAGCTGCTGCAATCGTAATCGATTTCGCATCCCCTTTGATAATCGACGTACTAGGAATTGTTAAATTTTCTAACTTCATCGCATCGATTAGTACGTGATCGGGTGTAATCTTCGATTTTTCAATCGCTTCGTACATAGCCAATTTGGTCGCTTCATAAATGTTTACTTCATCGATTACTTTTTCATCTTTCATACCGACACTGACGCTTAAGGCATGTTCCATGATGTAATCGTAAAATTCATTTCTTTTTTTCTCTGATAACTTTTTAGAATCGGTTAATCCCGGACAAGAAAAATCCTTCGGCAAGATGACACAGGCAGTTACGACAGGTCCCACTAATGGACCACGCCCTACTTCATCTACTCCTGCAACGTATTCTTTTCCTTCGTTCCAAAGAGCTTCTTCGTACTGATATAAATTTACTTCTGATTGTTTCATAATTTTACCTCAGCAACCATTATAAAACAAAAATTTTCAAAAAAAAAGAGATTAATCATCTCTTCCGCCAAATAATTGCAATAGTCTTAAGAAAATGTTAATGAAATCTAAATACAACTGTAAAGCCATGTAAATGGATCCGTTATCTTCTCCCGCAAATTCTACCATTGCTGTTATTTTCTTCATGTCGTATGCCACATAACAGATGAATACTGCTAGTATGATAATCGATAAGAATAGGTCAACAGTCGTATTCCCTATAAACAAATTGATTAAGGAAACGATGACAGAACCTAATAATATCATGAATAGAACCGACCCAAATCGTGATAAATCGATTTTGGTAACATATCCAAACACCGCCATAATTCCAAATAACGCTGCCGCTGCACCGAAACATAAGAAAATAGATTCTAGACTATATACTAAGAATACAGATGCAAATGTGAGTCCTGTCAAAATCGAGTATCCTAAGAAGCAAGTGATAGCACCTGCTTTACTCATCTTTGTAACTCGTGCTGAAAAGACAATTACAAAAGCAAGTTCGGCAATAATCAAAGCAATGTATAACCAAGTATTAGAATAAATTGCAATGAGTAGTTCTGGACTATTTGCTAATAAGAATCCTGTTCCAAATGTAACAAGTAATCCGATAAACATCCATCCGAACACTTTTGAATAAATTCGACTTATATCCATTTTATCCCTCCAATCGATCTAAAGTGACGCCTCCTAAGGCACCGGTCTTTAAATCGTTTATAATTATATTATACACCTTTTCATAGTCAGGTACACCCATTTTTAGCAAAGCACCTTTTTTCTTAGCGATGATTGTCAGAATTTCGTCAAGTGACGATTCGTCGTACTCTCGGATACCATATCGTTTCTCTAACGATTCTGGATATAACTTACTCATTTCTTTTAAAATAAAACACGCAAGTTCTTCTTTATCTAGAATTTCTTCTTTGATGGAAGATAAAGATGCTAAGATTCTGGCTTGGTGTTGGTCTGCTAACTTTGGCCATAAAATTCCCGGGGTATCCATCAATTCTACGTCTTTACTAATGCGAATCCAGTTATTACTTTGCGTAACACCAGGACGATTTCCAGTTTGAACAACTTTTTTACCAACCAATTGATTGATTAAAGTGCTTTTACCGGCATTGGGAACTCCTACAACCAATACTCTAGCAACTCTTGGTTTTAGTCCCTTTTGTTTTCTTCGCTCATTCTCCGGTGCAAATAATCGGTTAATCGCATCCATAATCTTAGAACGATTGAAATTCTGTAATAGTGTTACTGGAATTACGATATTTCCTTCACTCTTGTACTTGTCGATAAATTGATTTGTAATCTTTTGATCACACAAATCGTATTTGGTCAGTATCATAATTTTGGGTTTCTTTCCAATTAATTCATCTAAATCGTAGACCCTAGAAGATGCTGGCATTCTAGCATCGATCACTTCAATTACAATGTCGATTAATTCTAATTTTTCTTTCATTTCTCGTCTTGCTTTAGCCATGTGACCTGGGTACCATTGAATTTGACTATTATTATTCATTTTCATCACCACTTTCCATATCAATATGAAGATTAATCTCTTCTTCTGTGGGCAATTTGTCTAATATGTTCTTAGGCAATCTGTTATTTAACTTATACGTTGAAACACCAATAGGTACATTAGCTGACTGCAAGGACCAATCTACTGTAACTCTATTTTTTTCTCGGCATAATAATAGTCCAATTGTGGAATTATCATATTCCTTCTTCAACAATTTATCAACAGCTGTAACATAAAAACCTATCTGTCCAACATATTCTGGTTTAAATTCTCCTGCTTTAAGTTCTACTACTATATAACATCTTAATTCTAAATGATAAAATAGCAAATCAATATAAAAGTCCTGATTATCAACTGATATTCTATATTGATTTCCTACAAAACTGAATCCCTTACCAAGTTCTAATAATACATCTCTTATTTTTGAAACCATTTTATTTTCTAATTCTTGTTCTTTATAATTATTATCTAAAGAAATAAATTCAAAAATATAGGGATCTTTTACTGTATTATTTACTAAATCACTATCGTTTGGAGGTAATAGCAATGAAAAATTATTATTACTTTTACCAATTCTTTTATGAAATTCTGAATCTATTTGAAGTGCTAAAACATTCCTACTCCATCCATTTTTAATAGCATTTTCTGCATAAATTTTTCGCACATTTTTATCCTTAATTTTTTCAATCAACAATAAATTATGACCCCAGGGTAATTTGGCAACAAGCTGTTGCCAATTTTCATCATCTGCATATTCTTCGTAAAATAACCGCATTGATCTTATATTTCTTTCTGAAAAGCCTTTCATGTTTGGAAAAGTTAATTTAAGTTCTATAGATACTTGTTTGGTAAAATTATTACCATATTTTTTGTTTTCTGAAACTATCTTACCTAATCTGAAATATAACATGATTAAATTGCTATTGACTTGTTGCATTGTTTTTATCTGTGCGTTTAAAATTTCTTCCTTTATATTACCAATTATTTTTTTAAAGTCTTTTTCTAACATAAAATTACTCCTTTCTTAATTAACAAATAATGGGGGGGGTTAACTATGCGGTATCAACCAAAATGTTTTACCCTATTTTTTTATAAAAATAGCCAATTTTACTCATTTTGAGCCATTTTTTGTTACTTTTTTAAAAAACGTGTAAGATCTCAATGCTCGCAATCTCTTTATTTATAAGGGTTTCTCAAAGGGGTTTACTAAATCGGTATCAACCAGTTGATACTGCTTTTTTGGAAACTTTTTTCTTCATTTGCCATATAATCACTTCCTCGCATAAAATCTATTTCATTATATCATACTTTTTAATCAAAAGAAAAAGTAGACATTAATCTACTCTATAAATTGTAATTTAGTGAATAATATGTGCTGTTATAATTGTATAACTATATGAGTTAATAGTTATTTTTATATTATCAATTTTGCAATACCAATTCTTTCCTTGTTTATAAATATTACAGTCTTTATCTAATATTTTATTTTTACAGTATTCAACTACATCATTAGTATCCAATTTAAGATTTTTCTTAATTCTATCAATACCCATTTTAGTAGTATGAACTTCATCTGTATTATTAAGTAATATTTGTTTATCTTCCATTGCAAAGTATTATGGGGTTTACCTTGCGGTATCAACTAAAATAGTTTACCCTATTTATGAATAAAATTTGCTTATTTTGCTCATTTCTGGCCTTTTTTTGAAAAAACGTGTAAAATCTCAAAGATTGCAATCCCTTTATTTATAAAGATTTCGCAAAGGGGTTTACTAAATCGGTATCAAGCAGGCGATACACGGTGATGCCAAACTTTTTTTCATTAAAATTAGCCATAAATAATCACTCCTTTTATTGCTAAAATGCAACAAGTTCTTGACTAATTATATCATGATTATGCGTTTTTATAAAGTTAATTACTTCTTCATTGTAATTAACTTGTGATAATGTCATAGTGTAATTAACTTTTGAATATGTCATAAT
>ENA-ORTN01001792-ORTN01001792.1-human-gut-metagenome-genome-assembly--contig:-NODE-1792-length-19765-cov-14.303704_pt1 | contig 19765 bp, 14 predicted proteins | sample MGYA00242070_ERZ509189 | MGnify/ENA primary metagenome ERZ509189 (study PRJEB26280, sample SAMEA2338821) | human gut metagenome | biome: human gut; feature: human-associated habitat; material: faeces...
GGCAGGATCGCCACCGGCGACTACGATGCAGTCATCATCGGTCATTCGCAGTTTGAGAAGATCCCCATGAGCGTGGAGCGGCAGCGGGCCATTCTGGAGCAGCAGATGGAGGAAATTATGTGGGGCATCCAGGAGGCCAAAGCGGATAAGGCGGAAAACTTCACCATCAAGCAGATGGAAAAGACCCGGAAGGGCTTGCAGATGAAGCTGGACAAGCTCAACGACCAGAGCCGGAAAGACGATGTTGTCACCTTTGAAGAGCTGGGCGTTGACCGCATTTTCATTGACGAGAGCCATTATTACAAAAACCTGTTCCTATATACGAAGATGCGCAATGTGGGCGGCATCGCCCAGACGGAAGCCCAGAAAAGCTCAGACCTCTTTATGAAATGCCGCTACCTCGATGAGATCACCGGGGGACGCGGCATTGTGTTTGCCACCGGCACCCCTATCAGCAACTCCATGGTGGAGCTTTACACCATCCAACGATACTTGCAGATGAACGCCTTGCAGGAGCAGGGCTTGCAGCACTTCGACTCCTGGGCGGCCAACTACGGCGAAACAGTCACCGCCATTGAGCTGTCCCCGGAGGGAACCGGCTACCGGGCCAAGACCCGCTTCGCCAAGTTTTACAACCTGCCGGAGCTGATGAGTGTATTCAAAAATGTGGCGGACATCCAGACGGCGGATATGCTGAAGCTGCCGGTGCCCGAAGCCCACTACCACAACATTGCACTGAAACCATCGGAATATCAAAAAGACATGGTGGCGTCGCTGGCGGAGCGGGCAGAAAAAGTCCGCAACCGCGAGGTGGACAGCAGCGTGGACAATATGCTGCTGATCACCAACGATGGCCGCAAGCTGGCGCTGGATCAGCGGCTTATCAACCCCATGCTGCCCAGCGACCCCAACAGCAAAGCCGCAAAGTGCGCGGAGAATGTGTTTGAGATCTGGCAGCGCACCGCCGACCAGCGTTCCACCCAGATGATTTTCTGCGACCTCTCTACCCCCAAGGGTGACGGCAGCTTCAGCGTCTACGATGACATTCGCGCAAAACTGCTGGAGCTGGGCATTCCCGAACACGAAATCGCCTATATCCATAACGCCAAGAGCGAGGCACAGAAGAAAGACCTGTTCGGCAAGGTACGGAGCGGTCAGGTGCGTATCCTGCTGGGCAGTACCCAGCGCATGGGAGCCGGAACCAACTGCCAACAGAAGCTCATTGCCCTCCACCACCTCGACTGCCCCTGGCGTCCCGCCGACCTGGAACAGCGTCTCGGCCGCATCCAACGCCAGGGCAACACGTACGACCACGTGCGCGACTACCGGTACGTGACCGAAGGCACGTTCGACGCGTACAGCTACCAGACCGTGGAACGCAAGCAAAGGTTCATCAGCCAGCTCATGAGCTCGAAGAGCCCAGCCCGCGAGGCCGCGGACCTCGACGCCGACGTGGTGACCCTCGCCAATATCAAGGCGCTGGCCACCGGAGACCCCGACATCCAACGCCGCATGACATTGGAGAACGAGATCAACCAGCTGAAGCTCCTGCGCGTCTCATGGGCGCAACAGAAGGCCGACACCCGCAGGGACATCGGCCAGCAGCTCCAGCCACGCGTCGAACTTCTGCGCCAGTCGATCCGCGAGAAGACCGACGACAAGCCGCTCGCCTCCAAGGCCCTGAGCATCCACCAGACCGCGCGCATGAACGGCCGATGGGAGGGCATGACCATCAACGGCCAACCGGTCGGCGACCGGCAGACCGCATGCAGACTCCTCCACCAGGCCGCCCACCAGGCGCACGACGGGGACACGATAGCCGAATACGACGGCCTGCCCGTCATCGCACGCCGCGCGGCCGTCACCGGAAGGATCACCCTGGCCGTCAAGGCCGTCCACGAGCACGAATCCGGCACGGAGATGCCCGGCCCCTACCTGACCGGACCATCCAGCATCGTCAGCCAGCTCGACCGGATCATCAAGAACATGGCCACCGACCCCGGCAAGCTCACGGACCGGCTGGCGGACGCCGAAAGGGAACTCGCCGCCGCACGGGAGACGCTGGCCGAACCATTCGCCCACGAGGACGAATACCGGCAAAAACAGGCCGAACTCGAACGGCTGACGTCCAAACCCGACGAGCCCCGGGAGACGGAAAGTAGAGACCGGGAAACCACAAAAACGGAAAGGAGCGCACGCATGCCATTGACACGGGAAAGCATCGGACGACTGCTCGAACGGGACCCCGACATCGACGGCGTCACCCAGGGCGGCAACGCCATGGGCCACTACCTCGAAGCCCGGCTCACGGACGGCCGCGCCGTGCAGATCGACTTCCACGACAACCCCGCATGGAAGGACACGGACCGGCTGGCCGGACGGATCGAGGTGACCTACGCCAACCGCCCACAGGCGGAATGGCAATACGACGACAACGACATGGCCGACCGCGAACACACCGTCATCGACCCCGCCGAACCCGACGCCGGGAAAAGACTCGCCAAGGCGGTGTCCGAATGGGAACGCGCGGGCGGCCTCCGCAAGGCCCACACATCCGAACCGAGCCATCTGGCCGCGCACCAGCCGCCGGAGGAATACGCCTACCGGTGGCGGAAGCCCGGAGACCCCGACCGGCACATCGCATACCTGAGCACCGCCTTCGACCGCGACCAGGCGATGAAGGCGAGGGAGGACGCCGGATGCGTCGTGACGAAGGTCGATGAGGATCCGGCCGTGCTCTACGAGCAGCACCGCAAGGCATCCTGCCTGCGCGCGAGCCACATCCTGGAACGATACGACTCCCCCGACCCGACCGCGGTCGGCATCCTGCACGGCATCGTGGGCGAGGTCAACGCGCACGACCCCGAGAACGACATCGCCGCCTACCTCACCTACCCGTCCGACAAGGCGGTCCAGCTCGCCGGCGACGGTCTCACCGCAGCGGACATCGCGGAGAAACGCGAAATGGGCGGATGGAACCCGCGGACGGACCAGCTCATGCGCATCAACGCGCAGGGCGACTGGACGGGCGTCACCCAACAGCAGGCCGACCAGCTCGTCTGGGACAACCGCGACGAGATCCTCGCCCGCGCGTCATACGACGGCGAACTGTCCACCTGGACACTCCGCCAGCTCGACCAGCTGGACGAGCCCTCGCCGGAACGGGACCGAGGCCTCGACCGGCAGGAACCGGAACGGCCGGCACCCGCGCGGGAGCAGCCCGCGCCCAAACGCCACGGACTGGGACTGTAGCCCCACACATCCACCGGGGGCGGCGCGCGGCTTCGCACGCCGCCCCTCACCTTATAGGAGGAACATATGGCAACGGAAGAACACCCCACCCTGGAGCCCGTCATCTGGTTCGAGGGCACGCTCATCAGGGATCCGCTTCCACTGCGCGTACAGGACGACTGGCTGCTCGAAACCTTGGCCGATCCGGACGGCAACGGGCGAAAGATCACCATCCGGGCCCGTGGCGCGGAGCATTCGGAGAACATCAGCCGCAACGCGCGCAAGGGGACCCGCCTCATGGTCAAAGGCACCGCCGGCGACGAGGGCTCCGGCATCGACATCGAGGCCACAAGCCTCGCGTTCGACCCCAGCCACGACGAGCCGGAGAAACAATGACACGGACCACCGTCAGCGCCGCCAAGCCGGACAAGACCGATACCGGCGAATGGATCGACATCAACGGCCACGTCGGCCGACTCATGTCCACGCTCATGGCAGACGGCCGGCCATTCAGCATCGACGTCACGCCGGGCGGCATGACCACCGTCACGCCCCTCCCACCCCCGAAGGACGCGGAAGCGGCCGGCGGCGACGCCCAGGCCGAAACGGAGCCGGCCGACGGGAGGATCACCAGCAGGAAGACGCTGTACGACCGGTTCCGCGCCAGGCTCAAGGAGAACCTCGCCGAAAGAAAACAATAGAAAGGAACAATCATGGAACAAGCAAGAGGAATCATCGTCAAGACACTGACCATCCTCGCGGGATTCTGGATCGCCGACCTCGCGGCCGCCCGCGTCCAGGCCGGCCTCGCCGCCGGCGAAAGCATCGAACGGATCATGGACGGCATGACGACCATGCTCCAGCATCCGCTCGCCCTGGGATTCGACCGGACCAGCCTCCTATGCGGACTGGGCGGCGCGTGCGCCGTCGGCCTGTTCCACCTCTACCGGTGGAGCATGAAACGCAACTGGCGCGACGGCGAGGAATACGGCTCCGCACGCTGGTCCACCAGCCGGGAGATGGCCCCATACACCGACAACGACACCCGTCAGAACCTCCAGATGACGGCCACCGAGGGCCTGAGCCTCGACGCCCCGGCCACGCGCCGCAACCTCAACACCGCCGTGATCGGCGGATCCGGATCCGGCAAGACCGCCACCCACGTCATCCCCAACATCCTCAAGGGCAGCATGAACTACGCCTGCACCGACCCGAAGGGCGAGCTCTACGCGAAGACCGGCGGAGACTTGGAGAAGATGGGCTATACGGTCAAACAGCTCGACCTGGTGGACCTGACCAGCGAGACGAAATTCAACCCCATGCGCTACATCGACCCCACGAAACCCGACGTGGCGATCATGCGCCTGGTCACCAACATCATGGACAACACCAACGGCTCCACACCCAAGGAGCACCAGACCGACGACTTCTGGACCAAATCCGAACGCAGCCTGCTGACCGCGCTCACCGCGTTCGTCTACTACCTGCCCGACGACATCCTCAAGGACTGCCTGCACATCGACGCCGGCCAGACCCTCAACGCGGTCGCCGACATGCGCGACCTGCTCGAAGCCAGCGAACAGGACGAGACCAAGGAAAGCCAGGTCGACGCCGTCGCCCGGACCGCCACTGAAATATACGAGGAGACCCGCGCCGAATGGGAACGCGAGGACGCGGACCACGACGACCCGGACCTGCGCGAGGCATGGCGTCTCGCCCAGGGCCTGAAGTTCGCGGCCCGCCAGTACCGGCCCTTCACCCAGGGCGCGGGAGAGACCAAGAAGGGCATCATCATCAGCCTCGGCGTGCGTCTCGCCCCATTGACAGTCGGCCCGGTCCGGGAGATCCTCTCCGACGACGACCTCGGTATCGACCGGATCGGCGGATACGCGGACGAGCACAAGGGCGGATACAGGCATCCCAACGGGAAGACGGCCATCTTCCTCGCCCTGCCCGACGAGGACCCGACATTCAACTTTTTGGCCGCGATCTTCTACCAATGCCTGTTCGACAGCATCATCCGCCGCTGCCGCACCTACCCCGGCGAATGCCTCGCCACGCCATTGCACTGCTTCCTCGATGAGTTCGCCAACGTGGGACGCATCCCCAACTTCGACAAGCTCATCGCCACGATCCGCTCGCGCAAGGTCAGCGTCAGTATCATCCTCCAGACCATCGCCCAGCTCAAGACGATGTACAAGGACTCGTGGGAGACCATCGTAGGCAACTGTGACTCGGTGCTGTTCCTCGGCGGCAACGAGCAGTCCACCACTGAATGGCTCAGCAAGCTGCTCGGCAAGGAGACCATCGACATCTGTACCACCAGCGACTCGAAGGGCGTGTCCGGCAGCCATACCACCAACTACCAGCGCACCGGACGAGAACTCCTCACACCCGACGAGCTCGCGCAATTGGACAACGACAAATGCATCTACAACCTGCGAGGACTGCACCCGTTCCTCAGCCGCAAGGCATGGCCCGGAACCACCATCGCCAGACCGAAATCCACGCTCAGGCACTCCAAAGAATGGAAGGCAGCGGCATGAAGCCAATCACAACCCCGGATCGCTGCCGGGCAAGCCGGTGCCCCCGTCTGATGGCGTGGGCACGGACCATCCCGGCGAGGCTCCGCCCGTATTGGTGGAGGACGACGAGCCTCCCGAAGACGGGCGTCGTCCGGATCCGGAACCGGAACCGGAACTTCCTTGGGAATATGAGGGCGTTTGCCGCTGTGGAGCTGATTGGGATTGCGATGCCTGGGCCTGCTGCTGCGCGGCGGCAGCCGCGGCTGCTTCCTGTTCTGCCTTGGCCTTCGCCTCCGCGTCGGCCTTTTCCTTCGCCGTCTTCGATTCGTTGACCTCTTTCACGGCTTTCGCGATCGCGTCCACGTCACGGGTCTTGACCGCCTTCAGCAGGGTCTCCCGGGTCTTGTCGTCCGCCACCTTGCCGTCGGTCTGCTTGTACAGCGCGTTCGCGTCGTCCACGGTCTTGTCGAGTTTGCTGTCGGTGACGGCCTTGGCCGCGGTCTTGAGGTCGGTGAGACGGTTCTTGAGCTCTTTGGTCGTTCTGCGCAGCGCCGCAGTGGTCCTGTCCACGTCGGATGTGACGGCGTCGGGCGCGCAGGAACCCTTGATGGTGGACGTCTTTGCGTCCAGGAGCCGATTCAACGCATCAAGCGTCTTGGGATCCGCGACTTGGCCGCGACTGGTGTCCTTCAATAGTCTGGAGGCTTTGGCCGTGGTCCTGTCCAGGTCGGACTGGATGGTCTTGCGTGTCGCTTCGGCCGAGTCGCATGCGCTGATTGCGGTCTCATGCGCCTCTTGCCGCATGGCGGCGGCACGGCGGTTTTTGATTTGCAGTCCCATCCAGGACACGGCGATGAGGCTCGCGGTCATGACGATCGCGACGAGCGCTTTCCCGACCGGGAAGACGCGGCGCACCTTCAGATCGTCGGGGTCGGCCGAGTAGGTGACGGCCGACCCCGACGATTCTGCTTCCGGTATTGGAGGGATGTCCGCCGTATCCGATTCCAAGTCGGCGATTCGTTCGAGTGCGGCAAAATCGTCGTCGGCGTCCTTCAGGGCCTTCTCCGCGGAATCGTCGGGAGGAGACTGCTCCGCCGGCGCAGACACGGGTTCCTGCCCCGGCTCGTCTTCCGGCGGCAGCGGCGCGGATGGTATGGCGACGCGACGGCGGCCGCGCATGGACGCGGGCGGCAGCGGCGCGGCACCGGCCGTGTCAAAGCCTTGCTCCTGCGCGGTATGCCACCATTCGGCGAGCTCCGGCCACGCGTGTGGATGTTCGGCGATTAGGCGCATCCATGGACGCCAACCGGGCTCGTTGGCCATGGCGTACAGCTGGTCGACCGTAAGCTTGGGGCTGAGAATCGGCTCACCCGTCTTCCTGTCGATCCTGGTCATTCCTCTCCGCCCTCGTCTTTGATGAGGACTGGCTGATCCTGTTCGTTTGCCTTCATCACTTTTGTTCCTCTGGTTTGCCTTCATGCACCCGGTATCCGCCTTCCAATGGGCCCTTGACCGCCGCGCATCGCCAGCCGTCGTCAGTGAGCGTGTAGTCAAGCACCCAGGATGCCTCCAGCCCGGTGGATACGGCGCATGTCGCCACCCGCCGCCCCGTGGACACGGGGAAGCCGGTGAACTCGGTCTCGGGCAATGGCTGCGGGGCTATGGATGATGCCGGTATGTCGAGGCCGGCGGCATCCGGCGTGAAGTATTCGCCTTCGAGTTGGCCTCGTTCGCCGCCCATGTAGACGCCGAGCGCTTTCGGCGCGAGGTCGGCGCACGGATCGTCCTCCGTCGGCGTCGCCGGCTCGGTCTCTTCGTCTCCAGCCGTTTTTTGTCCGGGTTCGGTTTTCGTTCGCGGCCGGGCGACGGTGATTTGCGTGTCCTCCGCGGTTCCGTTGCCGGCGCATATCACCGCGACGTTTCCTCCCAGGATGAGGAGCGCGACCGCAAATCCCGTCGCGGCGATGATCCTGTTCCTCTTTGGTTCCATGCTTGGTTTTCCTTTCAGTGGATGTAGCGGACGCCATTTCCGGCTGCGGCCAGTTGGGAGGCGCTGATTTCGCGTGTGGATACGACGCCGAGGCCAAGCGCGTTGGACTCGCTGATCAGGATCGACCCGTCCCCGCGGACCTCCTCGACCATGGCGACATGCCCGTAGTCGGCGGACGCGCCCAATACTCCCGGTTGGAACACGATGACACTGCCGGCGGATGGGGAGCCGTCCACCGTGTAGCCGGCCGACGCCGCGGAACCTGCCCATGTGGCGGCGTTGCCCCACCCTGGTATCGGTTTTCCTATGTCGGCTCTTCTGGTCGCGGCCCACCAGGTGCACTGCCCCCATGGGTATCTCGTGTCCGGCGTGATGCCGGCCGTGGACACGATGCCGCCGGAGACCGTCAGTTTCGGTTCGAGGGAGCCGACCGTGCCACCCTCGGCGGTCCCCGTTGCGGTGTATTTGGTCGCTGCGAGTTCCTTGATCCGCCGCACATAGTTGATGGTTTCCTCGAAGGGCGGCACCATGCCGTATCTGAGCACGCTGCCGAGGCCGGCGTTGTACGCCGCGAGGGTCAGCTCCAACGTGTCGCCGGTCAGTTTCCCGGACTTCTTGGCCGTCTCGACCTGCGAGGCGAGATTGCACATGTAGTTGCCCTGGCTCCAGATCGCGTCGTGCGGGTTCCAGATGTCGGCCTTGCCGTCTCCGTCGCCGTCCTTGCCCGCGGATGCCCAGGTGGACGGCATGAACTGTGCGATGCCCTGCGCTCCGGCGGAGCTGCCGGCCTTCGGATTCCAATTGGACTCCTGGTCGATCTGGGCGGCGATGATGCTCGGCGTGACGACCTGGCAGATGGATCCGGCGCGGATCACGTCGGCCTCGTATTCCGCGGGAACGCCCGAGACCGTGGATTCGCTGGCGTTGGATCCCAGGAACGCGCCCATGACGGCCAGGAGCACGCCAAGCACCGCGAGCATGGCCGCGATGACGGGCAGGATGGGAAGGCTGATGGAGGCGGCTCCCGCGATGACGCGGGACGCGGCCATGCGCACGAAGTTCGCGGCGGCGCGGGCGGCACGCACGGCGGCCTGTCCGGTGGCATGAACGTCGCGCGCCGCCTTGACGGGCGCGCGGCGGTGCCGCCAGATGAATTTGGCCGACGAGTTGACACCTTTCACGCCTGTGCGTGCCGCTTTGAAGGTCAGATCGCGTGTGGTGCTTCCCAGCTTCGACGCGAAGTCGTCGTCAGCCACGGTGAGCCTCGCGCCGGCTTCGTCCATCCAGCCCATGCCGGTGGTTCCCATCTGTTTGACGCTCCGGCCGGCTTTCCCAATGCCTGCGCCTATGTGCTTGCCGATCCGCTTGCTCGCTTTGCCTTTCGCGGCGAACTTGCCGATCTTCTCGCTGGGCTTCGCCTCGGACAGCGCCTTGGGTTTGCCGGCCGTCTTGCGCATTCCCCTGCCCGACCGCAGGGCGCGTTTGCCGCGGTTCATGATGCGCCGCGCCTTGCCGGCCGTCCAGCCCACGCCGTGCATGGTGGAGGACATGCCGTACATGCCGGCGCGTCCCGCCATCTCGGCAGCGGTGTGGCCCATGGAATCGGCGATGTCGGTCCGGTCCGAGCCGAACTGCGCGGCGCTGGACACCACGCCGGTGGCCGCGCGTCCGATGCGGGCGCGTGTGCCTCCGGCGTGGTGGGCTTGGGTTCCGCTCATGCGTTTACTTTCCTTCTTGGAAGGTCGTGGAGTACAGCCGGTAGAGGTCGCCGCCCGCGGGGATGCGCCCGTCGAACGGCACGTAGGCGCTGCCGATCTTCATGAGTCCCTGGCCGGGCAGCACGCCGGTGAAGTACTGGCGCTGCTCCTCGCTCAGGGTCAGCAGTTCGCACAGGGCGTCCGCGTCGGTGCTGTTCTGGCTCAGGAGCATGAGGAAGTCCGAGTTGGACAGCATCTCGCGCGCGTCCTGGAGGTCGAGGATCTCCTCGACGTTCTGCGTGATGCCGGTGACGCCGAGCCCGTATTTTCTGGCGCGCTTGTAGATGTCCTTGAACTGGGCGGCGGCATACTGGTTGGAGAAGAAGCGGTGGAACTCGTCGACGTACAGCCAGGTGCGCCGCCCGTTGGCCTTGTTGCGGATGACGCGGTTCCACACCTGGTCGATGACGACCATCATGCCGAACGTCCTGAGCTCGCCGGACAGGCCGGATACGTCGAACACGGTGAACCGGTTGGACAGGTCCACGTTGGTCTGCCCGTTGAAGCCGCTCATGGAGCCGGTGATGTACGGGTTGAGCGCGTCGGCGAGGTACCGGCTCACCTGGTCGCCGCCCGCCTGCAATTCGTCGTGCAGGTCCTGCAATGTGGGCTGGACCACTCCCCCGCCCTGGTTGCGGTAACGCGTGTACAGGTTGCTGACGCACTGGTCGACGAGTCCCTTCTGGAGCGGGTCGAGGCCGTCGATGCCGCCGATGAGCGCGCCGATCATGGAGACCACGTTGTTGGTCTTGTCCTTGACGGGGTCGGAGGCCGAATCGTCCTCCAGGACGATGTCCATCGGGTTGACGCGCGTGCCGGTGCCGGCGCTGATCTGGATGATCTGTCCGCCGAACGCGGCCGCGAGGGCGAGGTATTCGCGTTCCGGGTCGATGACGATGACCTCGTCATCACGGTTGAGGAACATGCCGGCGATCTCCTGTTTGACGGTGAAGGATTTGCCGCCGCCGGACGTGCCGAGCACGAATCCGTTGGAGTTCATGTGGCTGCGCCGGTCCGCGAGGATCGGGTTGCCGCTCCTCGCGTTGCTTCCGTAGAACAGGCCGTGCGGCTCGAACACCTCCTGCGTGGTGAACGGGATGAGGATGGCCGCGCTGTTCGTGGTCAGGGTCCGCTTCATGGGCAGAGGGTTGTTGCCCAGCGGCAGCTCGGCCGTCAGTCCCTCCATCTGCATGAACTTGAGGCTCTCGGCCGTGCAGGACTGCGCGTTGACCTTGGCCTTCACGTTCCTGCACGCGACCTCCAGCTCCTCCTGGCTTGCCGCGGACACTCCGATCACGATGATCGAGTCCACGAGCCTCTGGTTGGTGGAGCGCAGCTCGTCGCGCAGCTGGCCGAGCTGTTCCTGCTGGTCGGCGAGGTCGTCGGGAAGGTCGTCGGGGTCGAGGCCCTGCTTGCGGTTCTTGCGCCGCTGGTCCATGACCTGCATCTTGACCTCGGCGTTCTTGCGGCGCACGAGCGTCATGCTTTCGCCGCGGTCCATGGGCGCGAGGTGGATGCTCACGTCGACGCGGGCACGCAGGCCGGTCAGGTCGTTGACCAGCTGGTCGGACAGTTCCGGCGGCAGACTGGACACCCACATGGTGCGGTGCAGGTATTTCGAGTCCAGGGATTCGATGTCGAGCATGGTCGGGTTGCGCGCGTCGATGCTCCACGGGCACACGAGGTCCTTGGTGTCGGGCTTGCCGGGCTGATGCTCGAAACGGCGTTCGTCGAACCGGAACTCCTCGCCGGGCCGGAGCACCTCGGCCATGAGGCGCAGCCGGTGCTCGCGGTCGAGCCGGGTGGCCTTGCATGCGTCGATGGAGCGCATCTGGCTGACGAGGTTGTTGCACAGGGCGTTCAGGGTCGCGACGGCGGCCTGCTCGTCGCTTTCGCGGACGGTGACGGTCAGGGTCTTGACGGTGCTGGTGTTGCGGCTGACGGATTCGAGTTTGCCTTGGGCGAGGCGGTTGTAGTCGAGCCGGTAGTGGTCGAGGCTGTCGCCGGTCTCGTCCATCATCACGTCGGCGAGGATCTCTCGCACGCCGCGTGAGCGCGTGTAGGAGGCGATCTGCACGCTTTGCCCGGCCTCGAAGCTGTTGATGAGCTTGGCCCACCGGTCGATGATCTCCATCTGATGGGATTCCGGGCTCAGCTGGTAGTTGATGTCCTGGAAGAGGATGGTGGCGCTCCACCGTCCGTCGCCCAGGCTGGCGATCCCGTTGCGCAGCATCGCGTCGTAGCCGATGAGCTGCTTGACGCCCTTCGGCAGACGCGTCGCCTTCTTTCTCCGCGCCTTCGTCCTGGCTTCGGCATCGTCTTCGTCCGGCGCGACCGGGGGTTTCTTCTTTCCGAACATTCCTCACCTTTCCTTGATCGTTGGTTTCGCGCCGGGGCGGTATGGTCTTCCCGGACCGTCGAGCAGGTAGACCTCGCGCTGCGTGTAGTGGCGCAGGATGTATTTCAGGTATTTCTCGGGCATGAGGCCCTTTGGCCTCACCCATCCCCATATGGCCACGGGCAGGCCGGGCGGGAAGATCAGGTACATGGCGAGATTGGGGTCCATGCCCAGCCCGAGCCACAGTCCGACGTATCCTCCCCCGCACACGATGGCGAGGATGACGGCGGCGAGGCACTGCCTCCAGCTCATCCCCATGAACACCTTCGATTCGATGGTGGTCAGTTCCCTGTAGACGGGCATCTGCAACGCCATGATTGCTTCCTTTCGTGGATTGCGTTGTGTTTCATTCGCCGCCGAAGAGCTTCTTGGCGACGGAGTTGGCCGCCATGACGATGCCGATGAGCATGACGCTCGCCAGGAGCAGGCCGGTGAAGTTGTCCATCACCCAGCCGGAGAGGCTGTCGCCGTCCTTGAACTTGCTCGGGTTGAGCGTGCCGCCCACGAGCGTGCGGTACATGAGGATCGCCAGATACAGGGTCGCGCATTGGAACACCAGCGACGCGTACTGTTTGAAGTAGTTGATGCCCCACTGGCGGGTCTCCTCCTGGGCGATGAACGCGATCGGCAGCGGGTTGAACGCGGTGAGCATGTATATCTGCACGAAACGCAGGAGGATGACGACGGTGACGACGATGGTCGCGCCCTTGGAGACGAGGAACGGGATGAGCAGCAGGATCAGGCACGGTATCTGGCCCATCCAGCCGGCGGAGTCGATGGCGTCGCGCATGCTGTCGCCAAGGCCGAGGCCCGACGATGCGCCGGTGGTGGGCGCCGCCGAATGGATGCCGCCTAGCACGCTGTCGCCGATCTCGTCGATGGCCTGGAGCATGAGCTCGCTGTGCTGGGCCGCGGTGAACACGAGCGTGAGCTTGAACATCGCCATGGCGACGAGCTTGACGCCCAGCTCGCGGTCGCCGTCCGCCCGGGTACTGACCCTGGCGAGTTCCAGGACGCACATGATCGCCAGTATCGTGCTGGCTATGGGTTTGACCGCCGAGCGGGCGACGGTCAGGCTCAGCTGGTACATGCCCGCGTTGTATTCGGCGGGGGTCTTCAGCAGGTCGGCCACGAGGTCGTCGCCGACGCCGGACCCTATCGAGTTGAGGATACCGACGATGAAATCGACCATGCGTGGCCTCCCGTCTACAGGGCGATGTTGGAGAACAGGGCCGCGGCCGCGATGATCAGGCCGCCGCCGACGACCTGCCAGACGCCCGACTGGGTGGCGGGGCCGTTCTGGTCCTTCAGTCCTCCGGCCAGGGTGATGACGCCCCACACGGCCCACAGGCCGCCGCCGATGATGGCGAACTGGCTGAAAAGCTGCAACGCGCTGGTGACGACGCTGCCGCTGTCTGCCGCGATGGTGATTCCGTACATGATGTTTTCCTTTCGATGTTTTGGATGACATGACCACGGTATGGCCGTCGAGAAGGCTCCGGTTTGGACGTTCCCGACGAACCCGAAGAGGCTCGGACGATGGTATGGAAAAGGGCCCGCCGACCGTTCGCCGGTGGGGCCGGGTCCCGCCGCCGCGCGCCGGGCTTCGAGTGCCATGGTTCCCGTCCGGCGTTCCGCGGGCCGCGGAACATGGAAACGGACGGCATCATGCGAAAAGAAGACGGACCGATCCGCCACAAGGAGATTTTCAAGGAGTCGGACGGTCCGGTGCGCAAGGGAAAGGGGTGGCCGGCCGGATCCGACCTCATTGGATCCGGCCTGCCACCCCGTTCTGGTTTCCATGGTGCGCGGGAAGGGGTTCCCGCGGCGTGCCCCCGCCGGGAGTCGAACCCAGCGCCGTCACAAAGGAGAAAACAAAGACGGTACCGGTGGGGGCTTGGGCGCGTCCGGGAAGGAAAGGATCTGGGCGCGCCCGTGGGCCCGTACGGCGGATCATGGGGAACGGTCCGCCGCACGGGCCCGGGGTCAGGTTCGTCGGATCACTCCTCCGAGCCCTCGGTGTCGGCCGGGGCCTTCGCCTTGCGGCGGCGGGAGACGGCCATGAGGGCCGCGCCTCCGCCGAGCACGACGACCGCGGCCAGCGCGATCAGCGCGATGCCCGCGCCGGTCTGGGCGAGGGTCCTGCGGTAGCCGTTCCAGTCGTCGGTGGCGGACTCCACCTTGGTGTCCGAGCAGTAGTCCTTGCCGTCGATGGTCACGACGTCATCGGACTTGCTCTCGGTCTCGGCCTCGGGCTTGGAGCCGGACTCGTCGTCCGAGGTGCCGTCACCGAACGGGGCCGACGTGTCGACCGGACATTCGGTCAACGGGGTGCCGGTGACCTTGGCTCGGTCGGTGTGGGTCTTGGTGACGCCCTTGAGCGTGCCGGTGACCTCGACGCTTTCGCCGGGCTTGAGCACCTTGGTGTCCCAGTCGGCCGGGTACTTGAGGTCCACGACCTCGCCGTCGCCGACGATGGTGGAGTCCTCGAGCTTGATGTCCTTGGTGCGGAACACCGCGCCCTGCTTCGTGTCGGGGTCGGTCTTGCTCGTGTTCGTGATGGTGAACACGATCTCCGTGTCGCCGGAGACGGTCAAAGCGTCCTTCGAATTGTCGCGGTCGCCGTTCGGCCAGCCGGACTTGCGGTCCCACTTCTGGACGTCGATGCTCGGGGTCATGTCCGGGGTGCGGGTCCACACGACGTTGGATTCGAGGTCCTTGCCGTTGTAGTGCTCCGTGAACTGATTCTCGTGGCGGTCGGTCACGGCGAGGCGCTTGCACTGGATGCAGGCGCGCCAGCCGGCCTCATGGGAGTCGTCGGACACGAGGGCCCTGTAGCGGTCGGTCGCTTCGATGGTGACGACGTTGCGGCCGTCGACGGTGGCCGCGGAGAGGGTGAAGAGGTCGCCGCCGAGCTTCGAGCTGTCGAAGTCGGAGCCGGCGATCCTGTCGCCCTTGGACGCGAGGGCCTCGCCGCCTGAAAGCAGGTCGCGGGTCGCGTACACGGCCCACTGGCCGGTGTATTCGTCGAAGGCCGGATCGAGGGAGTCGACGATGTCCCACTTGTCGACCTGCGGGTAGGCGCGGTTGGCCGGCAGGATGGAGCTGTCGAGCTGGTAGAGGAAGCTGCGGCCCTTGTAGATGCTCTTGCCGTTGGCGGATGCGCCGCCGACCTTCACGGTGACGTCCTTGGCCGGGTTGATGGGCTTCAGGGGGTTCGTGACCTCGTTGGTGTCCTTGCGGATCTTGTTGAGCACCTGCGTGGCCTTGTTCTTCACGGTGTAGCCGTCGGTGACCTTGATGACGGTCATCGGCATGGTCACGGTGTACGTGTGGCCGAGGAGCGTCTGGTCGATGGCGGGCCGGGTGAGCGGGTCATGCTCGTCGGACTCGCTGTAGGCCTTGAGGTCTTCCGGCTGTGGGTCGCCCTTGACGGTCTCGCCCGTCGCGGGGATCTCGGTGTCCACCAGCTTGGCGTAGGCGTAGAGCACGCCGTCCTTGTCCTGGATGTTGAACTTGTCGGTGACGTCCTTGCCGGTCTCGCCGGTGATCTCCACGTTGGTGGCGTCGAGTTTCAGGTACTCGTCGTCGTAGTCGTCGGTCATGCCGAGCCTCCAGACCTTGTATGCCTGGTTGTCCTGCCTGGCGTCGATGGTGACGCGGTAGTAGATCTCGTCTCCCAGCAGGGCGGTCTTGCCGTCGATGCTGATCGTCGGGTCCTTCTGCGTGTCCTTCTTGACGGGGTCGAGCTTCGGCGGGATGTTGAACACCTCGTTGCTCGGGGTCAGCGAGTTGTTGAGGGTCAGCACCCACTTGTTGCCGACCTTGTGGTCGGTGGGGGCGTCGTCGGCGACGGTTCCCTCGAAGCGGACCTGGAGGCGGGGGCTGGTGCCGGCGCGCCACTGGCTGATCGTCTCCTGGTCGGTGACGGTCAGGGTGAACATGTGCTTGGAATCATCCCACGTGGTCGTGTACTTCTTCTTGGACACCGGCTTGCCGGTGTTCAGGTCCATCATCTCCAGGGTCTGCTTGTCCGGTTTCAGATAGGCGTCGTAGGAGTCGGTGAAGCTCACGGACTTGACCTCGTAGGCGAGGTCGGCCGGCAGTTGCGGCTGGGTGTTGAGCTGGTATTCGACCTTCTGGCCGGGCTGGACGACTTTGCCGTCCACGCTCTCCTGGTCGCCGCCCTGGCTCGCCTCGGACACGACGTCCTTCTTGACCGGTGGGATGTAGCCGCAGATCTGCGGTTCGTTGGTCGGTTCGGTGTGGTTGTTGACGGTCTCGGAGCCGCCGTTGGTCAGGTTCTTGCCGTTCGGGGCGGTGCAGAAGGTGAGTTCGTCGCCCGCCTGCTTGCCGAAGTCCTTGCGGACCTGGGCCGCGCCCTTGCCGTCCGCGAAGTTGATCCTGCCGGGGATGAGGAGCGTGACCTGCTTCGGGTTCTTCAGTTTCTTCAATCCCTTGAGGTAGGATGCCTTGGCGGTGGCGGTGGCCTTGGTGCCCTGGACGGTGATGTCGAACTGGTCGGTCACGTCCTTGCCGGTGTTGACGATGTCGCTCACGCTGCTTTCGCGGTCGGTGCCGGCCGTGGCCTCGTACACGCGGATGTTCTTGGTGTCGGCGTCGAAGATGTAGTCGGCGGCCATCCAGTCATCGGTGAGGGTGAACTGTTTCGGCGCCTGGATCAGGTTCCTGCCGATGGTGCCGTTGACGACGCTGCCGACCTTGTCGCCGTCGAGGTAGGTGTGGGAGTCGCCGCCGGTCTTGTTGGTCTCCTGCGGGTCGATGACGGCCTGCCATTTGCCGTCCTGCTCGAAGATCCAGCTCTTGTCGGGGTTGGGCTGCCAGGTGTCGAATTCCTTGCTGCCGGCGTCGGCCTCGGGTTCCTGGTTCCACTTGCCGGTCGCGTGGTCCTTGACCTTCCTGAAGTCCTTCGGCTTGCTGACGGTGACATTGAAGCTGAACTCGTACTGGTGGTCCAAGGGCATCTCGCCCTTGTCGGCCGTGCGCACCGCCGAGACGGTGTCCGTCTTGCGGTCCCAGGTGATGGTGAACTCGTTGGACGCGTCGCGGTCGTTGTCGGTCTTGTCGACGAGCTTGTAGTCGTCGACGGTGTAGTCGACGCCGTTGGCTGTGATCTTGTCCTTGAACGTCATCTCGTAGCCGCCCTTGCCGGTGCCGTAGGTGATGACGGTGCGGTTGGTCATGCCGTCAGCGCTCACGCCCTCGTCGATGGTCTTGGTCGGCGGGGTCGGCGGTTCGGCGCTCACGGTCCAGGTCTCGGACGGGTCCTTGTCGGCCGTGTCGACGGCCGCGTTCATCCTGCCCTGCTTGGCGACCTGGATATCGATCCAGTACTGGCCTTCCTGCCAGTGGCTCATGCCGAAGTCGGCTGGCGTGGCGAGGTTCTCGAGCTGGGTGTCGCCCGAGTTGGCGAAGGTGATCGGCTTGCTGACCGTCTTGGCTGCGACGTAGCCGTTCTTCTGGCCCTCGTAGTGGATGAGGGCCGTGCCGTTCAGGCTCTCTTTGATGCTGCTGCCGTTGTTGCTCGCGTGCAGGGTGTCGCCGATCGGGTCGGTGGAGCCGACCTTCAGGTTGGTCCTCTGCTTGTGCGTGGTAGTGACGGTCAGGTCGTAGTTCGGTGGGGCGGGCTGGTATTTGTCGAGCGCGATGATGACGATGCTGGCCGTGCTGGACACGTGCCGTTCCATGAGCTTGTCCACACTCGTGGACGGATCGTCATCAAACGCGGTAGAGGTCTTATAGTGACGAGTTCCAGCGTAGTTGTAATCGCCTGGTGCGATGTACTTGTTCCAGTTGTCCAACCATATACTCACGTCGGCGATGCCGGATCCGTTCCATACGCTGGTGGTGGACCCATTGCCGGAGACCGCGCCGACCGCGACGACGCGGCAGTCGCCGTCGCCCTCGCCCGGATGGCGCTGGTGGAAACCGGCGACGCACCGGCTGTTCGCGTCGGCCAGCGCGGCGGCGGCCTTGCCGGACGAGTCGTCCATCCTCACGCCTGCGTTGGCCATGGCGCGGCTCACGCTGTTGATGTCGGTCGCCGGGCCCCATGAACCGGACGCGTCGTCCTTGTACTGCCAGAACTGCGTTGCCGCGCCGCTGCCGCCGGTGCCGGGCCTGTTGCCGCCCCCGCCACCGGCGTATGCGGTGCCCGCGGTCAGACCGCCGGCCAGGGTGGCAACGGCCGTTAGCAACGCCAACGTCTTCCGTTTATTATTGATGTAACCCAATGTTCCTCTCCTTTCAGAGATTCTGCACTTGACTGTGTCGGGGCGGGAATTGCGATCCCCGACCGATACCATTGCAACCCGGTTTCACGGACTCCGGTTTGGACATTCGCGCAGGAGACAGGAAAGGGCCGTCCCACGGATGTTCGTGGAACGGCCCTGAAAGAGAAACGGAGTCGACCGGCTTAATGTTGGATTGGGATGGAGCAATCCTCCAAACTACAGGCACCTGGATCACCGTGTCCGCCGCTGGTCGGCCCCGACCAGCCTGACCCACCGGACGACGAGCCGCCCGTCGAACCAGAGGATGCGCCTGCCGAACCGACGTTTGTGTAGGAGCGGCCCGAACTCGTGCCGGTGTTCGTATAGGACGGCGTGTACGACTGGGCCTGCCGTTGCGACTGTGCGGCCGCAGCGGCGGCCTGGGCCGCGGCCTCCTGTTCGGCCTTGGCCTTCGCCTCCGCGTCGGCCTTCTCCTTCGCCGCCTTCGATTCGTTCACCGTCTTCACGGCCTTGCCGATGGCATCCGCGTCACGCTTTTTGATGGCGTCCAGCAGGCTTGCGCGGGTCTTGTCGTCCTGCACCTTCCCGGAGGTCGCGTCGTAGAGCGCCTGCGCGTCGTCCACGGTCTTGTCGAGTTTGGACGATTCGACCGCCTTCACGGCCTTGGACAGCGTCTTCGCATGCGTCTTATACCATGCCGCGTTCGCCGTGATGGCCTTTGCGGCCTCCTGCACGCCGGTCCTCGAATCCGCCTTGCAGGAAACGGTCTTCGGAATCGTGGCCTTCATCGTCTTGGACAGGGCGTCCAGCATCTTCGCGTCCTTCACGCTTTTCCTATCGGTCTTCGCCGCGTCCGCCGCGGACCCGTTCAGAAGCGTGTTCCAGTCGTTCGTCGCGGTGCGCAGGCGTTCGGATGCGGCCGCGCAATCCGCCCTGGCCTCGGCCATGAGGCGGTCCGCGTGCGCCTTCCAGGCGATGCCTCCCGCCGTGAGCAGTGCGAGTACGACGACGGTGATGACGATGGCCCTTCTGCGATGCGGCTTCTTTGTTTTCTTTTCCGTGGACTCGGCCGAAACTTCGATGGCCTTTTCTTTTTCTGTCATTTGTTCTCCTTGTTCATAGGTTCACAGCTTATCGAATCGGCGGAGCCGTCTGCATCGTTCCTCCGGCGCGTGCCGCGCATGGACACACCGGAGGGCCGCATCGAGATCCAAATGAAAAGATTCGGGACGAAGAAAAGCAGCGGGACGGCCCGATGGACGACGGTCTGGGCCGAGTCCATCAGAGCGAAGGACTCCACGAGGACGAGAGCGTAGGCGACGACGCACAGGCGGCACAGGCCGCGAAGGCTGCTGGATTCAGCGCGCCGGGCGACGGTTTCGGCCATCACGCCCATCACTCCGCACAATGCCACGCGAGAGATGCAGACCAGCAGTCCGAGGAGCATGACGCGGTTCATCGTTCCCCTCCAAAGCCCAGGTACGTTTCGAGGGCGGCGTCGACCACTTCCTGGATCCGCATGTCGTGCTCGGCGGCGAAGGTCTTGAGCCTGCGCCGGGTCGAGGCGCGCAGGCTCACGCTGGTCTTCACCCAGCCCTCCGCGTCGTTCG
>ENA-ORTN01001793-ORTN01001793.1-human-gut-metagenome-genome-assembly--contig:-NODE-1793-length-19765-cov-3.528108_pt1 | contig 19765 bp, 18 predicted proteins | sample MGYA00242070_ERZ509189 | MGnify/ENA primary metagenome ERZ509189 (study PRJEB26280, sample SAMEA2338821) | human gut metagenome | biome: human gut; feature: human-associated habitat; material: faeces...
TCCTCGTCCGTAAAGCTCGAATCCGGGGTTTCCATCACCACCGTCACGATAACGGAGCTTCCCTCAAGGGTCCTGGCGCTTCCCTGCGGCCGCAATTCCGCTGGCTGTTCGACAGTTTCCTCCTGGTATTCGTGGCTGTCCTCGGCGGACTGAACGCTGTCAGCAGTCGGCTCGGCGGTCTGGAAATCCCAGAAATCGTCGTCGGAGCATGCAGTCAGCAAAAGAGTTGCAGCAGCAAGCGCCGCCGCGATTCCGTATTTATGTTTCATTTTTATTCTCCTTCTGGCTGCAAAAATTATAACATATTAACCGGAAAAAGTCAATAGCAGGAAATCATTCCGTCATTTCCCGGTGCAACAAAACAGCCGCTCCGTCAAAGGAAGCGGCTGTCATTTGCTCCTCTCACTTGACATAATCTGCATATTGTGATATAATCAAATTGAGTAGCTAAAGCTAACTCGCATGAATACAAGAGATGGACATATGATAGAATACACGGACAAGTACTGGAAGATGATAATGCCGCTGGTAAGGAAAAGCCTCGTCAAGCGGTTCGGAAAGGAAGAAACGGCAAATCTGGTACAGAAAACAGACGCGGTCTACCGGGATATGCTCAACCGCGCGGACGCCATCGGAAAGGACAACCCGATGGCTTCGAACCTGTATGAATGCCTGCTGTTCCTGGCAGTATGGGAAGCCACGGACTGTAAGATAAGTGTTGACGACCTGCGCGAGATCACCCATGAAGTGATGGGATTTCCGCTTCTGAAAATGACCGGGCTGTTCATGAACGCCAACAAAAACGGACTTGCGAAGCTGGAAAAGAAAATGCACCAGAATGCCGAATGGCTGGAAGTCCACCCGCAGTACAAGAAGTTTTCCTGGGACTTCAACTTCGATAAGACGAAGCACACCGAGGGATTCTACTACCACTTCACCAAGTGTCCGCTGAACACCTTCGCGCGCAGGGAGGGCTACCTTGATGTACTTCCGGTCATGTGCGAGATAGACCTGCTCTCAGCCGGGCTCATGCACGCAAAGCTCATCAGGAAGCAGACGCTTGCCTCCGGCGGCGAAATGTGCGACTACTGGTTCGTCGGGGACAAAAGCCCGGCAGCAAAGTAATTATACGAAATCTGAAATCGACTGGTTAAGTAAGGACGGTAATATATGAAACTCAGAGCAGTTTTACTCCTGTGCGCCTGCATGGTTTTATGCTCCTGTGAGAGCAGTACAGTTACTTCACAGGTCAAGCAGGACGGAACTTCATCTGAAACGACCACATCTCAGACAATTTCCACGGCGGAGGAATCTGTGGGGGAAATCACGGTCCCGACCACATTCACCGAGGACGAAGAGTGGCTCCACAGCTTCATTGAGCAGAATTTTGAAGCCGCGAACAAATATGTACAGCTGGAATACATGGGCTGCAACGGCGATGTTGAGGTCTGTATTGATGGCGACGAGCAGATCGTGATTTACGGCAGGATAAACAGCGACGGTCCCTTTGAAAACGCCGAAAAATACCGCGAAAGCCTGTCGGAGTACTACTCCGCAGATATTGTAGACAGGTTCATGGATAACGTCACCATCTGCAAAAAGGTGAAAGAAACAGACGAAAGCTATTACCACGCCGACGGCGTAAACGGGCGTATATATGTCGAGATAGCACATGATGAATCCGGAGAGCCCGTGAAGCGCCTTACCAAGTACCTCGAAATTGACGGCATAATGTACAAGGATACCGGAATGGGCTCGCGCGGCAGCGCAGGAGTATTCGCGTATTCCAAAATAGCCGCCATGAGCGACGATGAGATCATCTTCACTTACCCCATCAGGCAGGATCTCACGGACGAGCTGATTCTCACAGGTATTGCCGAGGGGCGGCTGGTACAGGAAGACGGAACATGGAAATTCGGCTGGTATTTGGGCGAGGATAATGTTACGGATAAATACAACGACATCTGGTACGCCTGACTGCAATTTCAGTCAATAATCAAAACCTCCCGGGAGCTGCGATTTACGTAGGGCTTCCGGGAGGTTTTTCGCCTTTATTCCACTTGTATAATTGGCTCAGTATCAGAGGGCAGACAGGATAGCCGTCTTTAATCCGTCCGTATCATCTTCAAAAGCGCAGGAATCATCAATCTTGTAATCGCCGTCCTTATCAAGGCTGACTGCGCTTACAGCCGCGCACTCGGGCAGCGCAGAATTGATGAGGTTTTCATATTCCTCAGCGGTGACGGAAACGGATTCCTCATTCTCGTAGACCGACCAGTAAACCGCCTCTTCATTATAAAGCTCCTTCCCCACCCTGAGCACGGGGTCAAGCGAGGATTCAGTTATCAGGTAGTAAGAATCGTCAACATATATACTGTCCGCATTCATGACTCCGCCTGCAAACCTGATTGTTGTGTGAAGATACTGCCCCGAGGGATTTTCGAGCAGTTCGAAATCTGAGCCGCACGTTTCATTGCCAAGCTCCGTAATATCCGAACCGGAGATCCGGTAGAACACCGCCCCGTAGGATTTGTAGTTCGGATATACAAACGCGACAAGCCTGCTTCCATCGCTCAGTTCAAAGCCGAATACGCTCACCTTCGGAAGGAGAAGATCCATACTTGCAGTGATCTCCGTCCACTTATTCAGCCACATTTCCGCAAGGCGGTCGCTTACGGCTTCATTGCCAGCGGATTTCACCGCCGTATAATGCGGCCGTGTAAAGGTATCGCTTATCGCGTCGAAGTCGAAAACGTAGGAAATTCCGCTGTCGTTATCGGTGATGGTGCAGGAATCCACGTCAACCGAAAGGTTCTCAGAGAGCATGGTCGTGACTCCCGTCTGAACGCCGGTCACCGCCGTGTAATCCCCCATCAGCGTCGGGTAGAATGTTCCGCCCTTTACAGCATGGAATACCGCGTGGCAAGTGCTGTCGCTGTCATAATACCGAAGCACTATAATATAATTTTCCCCGAACTGGTACACGCTCATATATTTGTCCAGCCTGTCGGTATATATCCAGTAGCCGTCCTGACCAATATCAAGCGGAACGCCCTCGATCCTGCTGAAAGAAGTCCCGTCATAAGCCGAAACACCGAAGCTGAAGCAGTTTACCATTCCATTGTGACTATCTGGATCTGCGCTCACATAATCCCCAACAAGAAGCATTGTGAGATTCCCTGCCGGCTTTGAATCAAAGAGTATATTTCTGGCGCCATCCGCTTCAGTTCCACGCTCCTCCGGCGCGATCATCGGAAGATCTGAAGTATCGTAATCGTAAAATTCAGTCGGAACGCCTGCGCCGGATGGTGTGAACAAGCCGCGCGCAATCCAGTCGGAGCGCAGGAAATCCGCAAGCTCCGTAATGTCATATTCCCGGACGTATCTCACCGGATTGTTGCTGGTAGTGGTGTAGAGATACTGCATATCCTCCGGGATCTCCTTCCCGAGCTGAACTCCGTCTGCGGTCACGAACTTGATCTGTTCCGCCTTTATATGCGTGCATATTCCGCTGTTCAGAAAAAACACAAGCTCCGGGCATGCCACATTCCAGGAATCCTTGTCGAAGCCGGAAAGGAACGCGATATATGTTTTCCCCACGCCGTACAGCGGATAGTTTTTCACCTGGCTCTCCGCGGTTCCTGCCTGGGCAAGCAGAATGTCCATGTTCTTCTTGCTTCCGCTCAGGTAGTCGTAGCTGATATGCGCGGAAAACAGCGTTGAACTGCTGCTGAATATATCCGTGCCGGTGAGCTCCACAGCCTTCTCCGGCGTGTACTGCTCCGTGATGGTGAACTCGAACAGGTTCATGTTTCCGCTGTATACCTGGAGCTGCTCCATCAGCGACTCGTAGGAATCCGGGGAGCCGGTGACGCTGTCCTCCCTTATCTCAACATCGTTGTAGGGGTACTCCGGCGGCGGCACCTCGACAGAGCTGCCATTGACCGGCGAGAGATCCGATATATCCGGACCCGACGGCTGAGAAACCGTTCCGGGGTCGATAAGGTCAACTCCGCGCGGACGGTTCAAGTTGAAGGTTACGGCAAGCGCCGCCGCAACCGCCGTGATTCCTGCCGCCGTGCCGATGGAGGCAGTAAGTATCCGCCGCCGGCGGAGTATCCTGTCGCGCTTTTTGAGGACGCTCTGCGCCATTTCATGACTTGTTTTCATACTCAAAGCCCTCCTTTTCCAGAATCGCTTTAAGGCTCTGCCTTGCCCGGAACAGAATGCTGTTCCCCTGCCGCTGCGTCTTGTGAATAATGTTCGCCGCCTGGGAAATGCTCATATCCTCGAAATATACGAGCCAGATCATTTCACGCTGGTTTGCCGTGAGTCTGCTCATCGCGCCGTACAGCGAGCGGTAGCGTTCCTGCTCCAGCAGGCGCTGCTCCGGACTGCCCGGCAGGAATACCTCCTCCGCCTCGTCTATCGGCACATTCCTCCGGAATGCTGCGCTGTGCAGGTAGTTCAGCGCCTTGTTCCGGGCTATCGTGAACAGCCACGTCCGGAATTTCGCGTTCTCCCGGAATAACGGACGTTTCACCGCCAGTGCCACGAAGGTATCCTCCGTGAGTTCCTCCGCGATGTCCATTCCCTTGACGTACTGCATGAGGAAGAATATCAGGCTGTCCTTGTACAGGTCAATGACCTGCTCCAGCGCGTTATCCTCCCCTGCCAGGAACCGCCTGTATGCCTCTGCGCCTTTGTCCATTCCGCCGCCTCCTTTCGTATAATTACCCTTTCACTTAATAAAACAAACGAAAAAGGAAAATGTTTCGGTTTTCGGGCTGGTATATTGACTTTTTCCTCTTAGAGTGGTATAATAAATCAAACGATACCGTTAAGAAAGCCTGAAATGAGGACAGCATCATGCGGCGATTTCCGGGGCACGCTGATTTCCTCCAACAAGATTTCTGTACAAACGGCTGATTGATTTCCTGATTTCAGCAGATTTTCCAGATATATTGACATCTTTTCGGGAAAATGTTATAATAATACCAAGGCGATAGTTTATACTGCAAACATGAAAACTCACTTCCTCCCACCAGCCAAAAGGGATTATTCTGCGTTTACTACCGACAGATGAAATCGAAACATTAAGAGGTGCCACATATGCCAGTATTACTCTGCCGCTGCTGCGGCGCACGACTTGAAATAAAGCCCGGGACGTCAGTAGTCAGGTGCGGCTACTGCGGAGTTCAGCAGACCGTTCCTATTCTTGGATTCGACGAGGAATCGCTTCTCTGGGAGCGCGCCGAGGAACTGCGCCGCAACGGTGAATACGACCGCGCGGCGTCAATATATGAGCAGATAGCCCGGAAATGCCCGGACGAACCCGACGTCTACTGGTCGAAGGTACTCTGCCGCTACGGCGTGGAATACGTCGAGGAGCCGAAATCCCACCGGCGTATTCCGACCATCAACAGGATACAGTACACCTCCGTCATTGATGACGAGGATTACCGCAAGGCTGTCCGGATAACGGAAAACGGCGACCAGAAGCGAATCTACATACTGGAAGCCCAGGCGCTTGACAAGCTCCGTGCAGAGATACTGTCAGTTTCGCTGAACGAGCAGCCCTACGATATTTTCATATGCTACAAGGAAAGCGACAGGTACGGCAGACGGACCGAGGATTCCGCGCTTGCAGCAGGACTTTACAGGACGCTCTGCGCCGAGGGATGGAGGGTGTTCTTCTCGCATATCACCCTGGAAAACAAGGCAGGCACGGAGTTCGAGCCGTACATATTCGCGGCGCTCAATTCCGCAAAGGTCATGCTTGTTGTCGGCACCTCTCCCGAAAACATGAATGCGGTCTGGGTGAAAAACGAATGGAGCAGATACCTTGCGAGAATGGCGGAAAAGGGCGAGGGCACGCTCGTCACACTGTACAAGGATATGCTGAAGGAGCATCTCCCGGCTGAGTTCAGCCACCTTCATGCGATGGATATGTCCGAGCCGGGATTCGAGGAGGAGCTTATCCGCGGAATACGCAAGATCATCGGGAAATCCTCTGTGCCGGAGCCGGAGCAGAAGCCGGACGAACCCACGGATACCTCCGGAATGCTCCGCAGGGCACAGATGTTCCTCGAGGAAAAGCAGTTCGCACGCGCCGACGAGCTCTGCGAAAAGGCGCTGGACTGCGATCCGGAAAACGCCGGCGCCTACCTTATAAAACTGCTTGCGGAATACCACATCACCGAGCCGGACAAACTGCATGAATACACCAGTTCGGATTTCTCCACATCGGGAAACTATGCCAAAATTCTGCGCTTCGGCGACGATGACCTGAAATCCTGGCTCGAGAACGAGCATTCTGTCGCCATGAAAGAGTACACCAGAATGCTTGAGGAGCAGCGCAAGACTGAAAACGAGCGTAATTACAAGCGCGCAAAACACCTGCTGGAATCCGCGGAAAGCAAGTCAGAACTGTTCGAAGCAAGGTCGCTCCTGGGAGATATGACCGACTATCTGGACTGCGCCGAGCTTTACAGGCAGTGCAACGAAACGATCAAAGCCCACGAGGAGCAGGAAAAAAGCCAGCAGCTGCAGAACCTGATGATCGCCCAGCGTTCCCACAAGTCGAAGCGGAAAAAGTACACGATTTTGTCCACGGTCTTCGCTTCCGTCCTTACCATCGCAGGAGTGGGTATCCGTGCTGCAAAAAACAACACAAGAATAGAGCGGTTCAACAGTACGCTGCTAACCACAAGGCAGGAGTACACTGATAATTTGTACTATCAGCAAAGCTCGTTGAAAGATGAGTACTACACCTCGGCAATGGATCTGTACGAAAAAGGTAAATATGCTGACGCCGCCGACCTGTTCGACCGTCTGAGGAACTACAAGGACAGCCGCAGATACGCGGTGCTCTGCAAATACGCGTTGGCAACCGACTGGGAGGAACGCGGAATGTACGCCCAGGCAGCGCAGAAATTCACTGAAATCGGCGAATTTTCGGACAGCCCAGAGCGCGCAAAAAGCTGCCTCTATCGCGAATCCGAAAATCTCTGCGACCGCGGCAAATACGAGGTTGCAATGAAGAACTTCAAGGATCTGGGCGACTACAAGGATTCGGCGGAGCAGTACAACAAGGCGAAGTACAACTACGCCATTCAGCTGCGCAAAGCCGGGAATTACAACGACGCGATAACCATATTCAACGAGCTTGGCGACTATTCCGACGCGGAAGCCCAGATCGTGGAGACCCTGAACATGAAGAGCGCGGATTCCGGCAGCTCGGCGAATTAAGCAAAGGGCAGGTGAGAAATATTGGCTGCATTTATCTGTAGGTTCTGCGGAACACCGCTGGAGCTTTCCGGCTCGACCGTCTGCGAGTGCCCGGGCTGCAACCGGCTCCAGAGCGTTCCGCTCATCGACAGCGCGGAAAAGCGCGGACTGCTCACCCGTGCGGAGCAGCTCCGGAAGGAGCAGAGATACGACAAGGCTATCCAGCTCTACGAAAAGATGATAAGCCTGTCCCCCACCGACGCCGACCTCTACTGGGCGCTGGCACTGTGCAGATACGGCGTGCTGTTCTTTGCGGACGGAGGACTGACGCTGCTAAGGACCCAGGCGCACTCCTTCCTTTCTGACAGCGACTTTCAGCAGGCTGTGAAATTCGCCGGCGACAAGCAGCGCGGATTCATGGAGAGTATCGCCGCGCTCATCGCCGAAAAGCAGCGTGAGATCTCCGGGCTGGCGGTCGGGATAGAATACGACGTGCTGCTGTGCTGCGGAAGTTCCCCGGAAGCGGCAAAGCGCTCCACGGAGCTTTACAACAGGCTGGCTTCCGAAAAATTCAACGTGTTCTGCACCGACATTACGCTTGCGGACAGGGCAAGGAGCGAATGGGAGCCTTATATTTACGCAGCCGTGAATTCCGCAAAGGTGCTGCTGATCGCGGTGACTGGTGCTGATATCTTCAACGATGTCACGGTAATGAATATCTGCGGTCGGTTCCTGTCCGAAGATTTACGCGGCAGGGCGGTCATACCGATCCTCTACGGTGTGCTTCCCGGCGATCTTCCGCCGGAATTATCGCGCTTCCAGGCGGTAAATGCGGCGAACCTCGGATTCGAGCAGGATATTATCGCGAGCATAGCGGCGCTGATTTCCGGGAAATCCCACGACAAAACAGCGCAGGGCGCTTCGCCGCTGGTGCGCCGGGCATACATCATGCTCTCCGACCGTGAATTCCACGAGGCGGAGGAAATCTGCGGCAAAATCGAAGCTCAGTTCCCTGCGGAAGCCGCGCTTATCCGGCTGTTGTGCGAATACCGCCTGACCGCTGAGGAGGAACTGGGGAACCTACCTGCCGACATAACCACCTCGGAAAACTACCGCCTTGCCATGCAGTACGGAAGCGAAGCGATACGGCTGAAGCTGAAGAAATACGCGCTTTCTGCGCAGGAGAAGCTGCATGCGAAGGAACTCGCGGAAAAGGACCGCGCCCTTGAGAGCGCGATCCCGGACAGTTCCAGCGAGGTGTATTCCGCGAAAGTCAAACCGGTCAAGAAGCGCTTCCCGTTCCGGCTGCTGCCTGCCGGAATAGTCGCCGCAGGACTTATCGTGGGAGCGGTGATCGTGCTTTTCCCCAACGGTCAGACAGACGCGCCGGAGCCCGAAATTTCAAGCGTGGACCCACGCTACGAGCAGGGAAAATCCCTGTACGAAAACGCGGAATTCCGGGAAGCGGAGGCTGTCTTTATTTCTCTCGGCAGCTACGAGGACAGCGCGGACTGGGTAAAGAAATGCCGCTACATGCAGGCAGGACAGCTTCTTGAAAATGGCGATCCGGAAACCGCACAGAGTATGTATCTGCGGCTCGGCGACTACCAGGATTCCGCCCAGAAAGCAAATGAGTGCAGCTATAAACTTGCGGAGAAGATCGAAAACGCCGGCGACTTCAAATCAGCCGCGGAAGCGTTTGACGCACTTGGCTCGTATTACGATTCTGTCAGCCGGAAAAACATTTGTCTGTACCAATATGCGCTTGAACTTATTGACAGCGGCGACCTTGATTCAGCCGAAGCTGTCCTTAAGGAGATCAGATCACTTTCCGGCAGCAACGACCAGCTGAAAAGGATACAGTATGTCCGTGCCGAGGAGAAATACGACCTAGGAGCGTATCAGACCGCGTATGAGATGTTCAGCAAGATTTCCGGGTGGTCGGACAGCGATGACCGGGCGAAGGATTCGCTGTACAATTACGCAAAGGTGCTGTACAACTCCAAGCAATACTACAAAGCGATAGACCAGCTTTCCAAGCTGGGAAATTACCTCGACAGCCATGAAATGTACTGCGACTGCTGGCTTACTATAGCGCTTGAGAAGCTGGAGGAGCATGACAAAAGAAGCGCATACAGTATCCTGTCCTTCAAGCTGCGCGACTATGAGCCTGCAAGATCCTATCTTACCACGCTCCGCAATGAGCTGCTGAACGGCGACAACTGGGAGAGCGCTGTGAATTTCGGGGAATACTACATAAGCGACACCGAAATAAAGACCTCGATCGACTGGAAAGTCCTCAAAACAGAGGGCAACCGGGCGCTGTTGGTTACAGAAGAGGCGGTGGAATACCTGCCCTTTGACACCAACGGAAATTCCTCATGGGCGGACTGCTCGCTGCGCGCCTGGCTCAACGGGGAGTTCTATGACAGCGTATTCTCTGACTATGAAAAAACGCTTATTTCCGCCGACGGCAGCGATAATGTCTTTCTGCTGAACTACGCCCAGGCTTCTTCCATGTTCACCAGGGCTCTGAATCCGGACAGGTATGCAAGCACCATATGCACCATGCTTAAAACTCCCAAGAACGCCACTCTACACAGCTGGGGGCGCGACGGAGTGCTTGACGCGGATTCCACGGTATCCACCACGACTCCTGAATTAGTCTTCCCTGCTATATGGGTCAGAATCGAGTGAGATTACCCAGCGCAATTACTTATAAAATGAAATCTCCCACCTGTCGCCAGGTGGGAGATTCTGTTTCAAATGATCACGCCGTTACGCCGCAATACCCACTATATATTTCAGTATTGCGGAAGCGTCCAGGGCGTTGGATACGCCGTCGTTGTTCATGTTACCGGAAAGATTTCTTTCTGTGCACCTGTACTTGTTATAGTAGCAGTTGGTGATATTGCTGCTCTTGCCGACTCCGCACACGCCGCCGACAGCAATGTCGCCGGAAACATCTGCCAATGCACTGCTTGTAGAAATGCTGCCGACATTGTATCCGCACACGGCGCCTACATATCGGCACCTCCGTAAATAAAAATAGAGCAATCTTCCTACTGCCCCATGTGCAGCTATTAAAATATGAGGACGAATTTGCGTATATGTCCGATAAACGGGAATTTGTCGATGTTTCAATTATAACACTAAACCCACAAAAAGTCAAACAAAGTTGCCAGTATAGAGATAAACGAGATCCCCACGCTCCTCGCCTTCAAATGCTGACAACAATAATCAAAATTTTTTTCGTGGAACAAACGGCATTGCTGTGCAAAGGTAACTCCGAGGTAACTATGTAACCTGAAAGTGCGTACTTGTGCGCGCTGAAAACTCGTGATATACTGTAATCACAGGAGAGATCCGAGTAATACAGGAGGTTACAAACATGAGTGAAACATTAAAGAATGTAGCTGTATTTTCCGGCACAGCCTGCGGAACTGCTGACCCTGCTGACAAGCCTGCTTCCGCTTGCGGTTCTGCATGCGGCGCAGCCGACCCCAAGGCTCCCGCTTCTGCGTGTGGCTCTGCCTGCGGCGCAGCTGACCCCAAGGCTCCTGCTTCCGCTTGCGGCTCTGCATGCGGCGCAGCCGACCCTGACAAGAAGTAAAACAAACTTCGCAACCCCGGACAGCCGGATTTCCGGCTGTCCCTGAGCAACTATCATCGGAGGATACCGCTATGAAACCCTATTTTGCCTTCCAGTGGCACATTACCGACACCTGCGACCAGCGCTGCAAGACCTGTTTAAAGAAAATGCAGCTTGTAGGAGTTCTGAACGTTGCCACTGTTGACGAGCACGGCGCTCCGCAGATACGCTGCATAAGCGCGGTGCATTACGATGAGGATTCGCTGTATTTCTTCACCGCAAGGGGTAAGAATGTAGCAAAGGAACTTCTCACGGACGGGCGCGTGCAGATACTTGTCTACACGAAATTCAAGGAGATGATACGGCTGTCCGGAAAGGCGCTCCCTGTCGCTGATGAACGGCAGGAAACGTGTATTGACACTATATTTGCCGAGCAGCCGTACCTCGCGAATCTCTACCCCGGTGAGAAACGGAATATTGGTATCTGCTTTGAAATAAAGGACGCCTCCATTGAGTATTTCAACCTCGGCGTAAATCCGATTTTCCGCGAGGTCTACACAATTGGAAACGGCAGCGCAGAACGTAAGGGCTACCACATTACGGACAACTGCATAGGCTGCGGAAAATGTACGACAGTATGTCCGCAGAACTGCATTGACAAAGGCGCTCCCACGCCGTATAATATAAGGAAGAACAATTGCCTGCACTGCGGCGCTTGCTTTGAAAATTGTCCAGTGGGAGCGATAGAAAGGTTGTGAGAAATGTCCGCCGAGAAGCTGATAAAATACCTGCTGAATGAAAATCCGGAATACAAAAAAGTACGAATACCAACATCGGAAAACGAGCAATTCCGGATTTACAGAAGTCTTGTAAACGTCCGTCCCGCCGATGAAATTTCAGCGGAATATCTCGCCGCAGAGGACGAATACCTCCGTCAGAAAACCGCCGAAAAGGGTATCACGGATATTGCGGATCTATCGCCGGTTGAGGACGATATTTACCTATGGCGCGGCGACATCACCACGCTGAAATGCGGTGCAATAGTAAATGCCGCAAACAGCGGAATGACCGGCTGCTATCAGCCCTGCCACAACTGTATCGACAACTGCATTCACACCTTTGCGGGAATTCGTCTGCGGCTGAATTGCTCCGAAATAATGAAAAAACAGGGATACCCGGAACCCGCAGGACAGGCGAAAATTACCCGGGCATACAATCTGCCGTGTGAATATGTAATCCACACGGTTGGACCTATCGTACAAGGAAAACTGACTTCGGAACATTGCAGGCTGCTGGAAAGCTGTTATCGGTCATGCCTTGAAATTGCGGTACAGGACGGAATCGACAGCATTGGATTCTGCTGTATTTCAACCGGGGTGTTCGGATTCCCGAAGCAGGAGGCGGCTGAAATCGCTGTCCGGACAGTACGGGACTTTATGAAATCTCACAGAATAAAGGTGATTTTCAATGTATTCGGAAGCGAGGACTATGACATATACAGAAAAATACTCGGCGAAAATTGAACGGCTGAAAACCGAGCTAAACTCCGCTGATTCAATAATAATCGGCGCTGGAGCAGGGCTTTCCACGGCGGCTGGATTCACTTACAGCGGTGAACGGTTCGAGAAATACTTCTCAGATTTCATCGCAAAATACGGCTTCCGGAATATGTACGAGGGCGGATTCTACCCGTTTGATACTCCTGAGGAATACTGGGCGTACTGGTCTAGATACATCTACATCAACCGCTATATGGACGTTGATAACGGTACATACAAGCGGCTGTTTCAGCTTATCAGGGACAAGGATCATTTCGTGCTGACCACGAATGTTGACCATCAGTTTCAGAAAGCAGGATTCGACAAGGAACGGCTGTTTTACACCCAGGGGGATTACGGACTGTTTCAGTGCTCCAAGCCATGCTGCAAGGAAACCTGGGACAACGAGGACAGCGTAATTGCTATGATGGATTCCCAGGAGAATATGAAAATCCCCACCGAACTTATCCCGAGATGTCCGCGCTGCGGAAAGCCGCTGACGATGAATCTGCGCGCGGACGACAAGTTCGTTGAGGACAGCGGCTGGCATAAAGCGGCGCAGAGATACGAAAAATACCTGCGCTCTCACGATGGACAGCACATATTATTCCTTGAACTCGGCGTTGGAATGAATACTCCGGGAATCATCAAATTCCCGTTCTGGAGAATGACTTTCCAGAATCCGAACGCATTTTACGCCTGCCTGAATTTCGGCGAATCCTACGCGCCGAAGGAAATTGAGGACCGGTCCGTCTGCATTGACGCTGATATTGCGGATTTGTTTGCAAATATGTGAAGCAAAGCAGCGGCTGCACTTCATTATCGTGAACCTTTGGCTCATCAGGGAAAAAAGGGTGGGGCAGACTCACGCTCCGGGGATTCGACCGCAGCTGATTCGCTAACATAATACGGACGGGAGTACCCCACGGCGCTCCAGGACGCGGTGTTCTGCCACCAAGCGTCGGATGTCCTGCAAAAGGATTATGCTGATCCTGGTTTTCGAGCAGATATGCTCTTTTTACGAAATCCCGGCGGCACTGCGTGAAGTGGGCTATTCCACCCTCCCGGCTGTGGAAACTATCCTGGGCACCTGCATTTTCCGCATTGTGTGGGTATTCACGGTATTCCGGAATTACGGCACCCTGGAAAGCCTGTACATCGTGTTCCCGATAACCTGGGTGGTCACCTCCGCGGCGGTGGGAATAAGCTGCACCGTGGTCTGGAAAAGGATATCGCACAGCAAACAGCGTTTTCAGAATTGACACGGGTATGCAAAACTCCCGGGCGGTCACGGTGCCGTCCGGGAGTTGTCTTATTTTTGCTCGGTCACGTCATGCTTTTTCCTGCCGCATTTCGCCGCGCACCCCGGGCAGTTACCTCCGCAGGAACAATTCCCCTTCCGCCGTGCGTACCGCACTGCTGCGACAAATCCGGCGGCGACCGCCAGTATAAGCAGTATGCTGATAAAGTTCATAAAGGCTCCTTTCAGGCTAGTCCGAAAAGTACGCCGACGCAGTGCACCAGGAACGCCATCACCCAGGCTATCGCGCACTGTATCAGCACCGTAGCCGCCGCAGCCCGGGCGCTGCCAAGCTCCCTCTTGACCGTGGCAATCGCGGCAACGCACGGAGTGTAAAGCAGCACGAACACCAGGAACACCACCGCGGTAAACGGAGTGAACAGTGTCGAGATACGGGAAGTATCTCCGCCCAGCAGCAGCGTAAGAGTGGAAACCACGCTCTCCTTTGCAGTGAACCCTGTCAGCAGCGCCGTGGAAGCGCGCCAGTCGCCGAATCCCAGCGGAGCGAATATGGGGGCGACAAGTCCGCCGAGCAGCGCCAGCAGGCTGTTCTCCGGGGAATCCACGATGTTGAAGCGCACGTCAAACGTCTGGAGTATCCACACCACGATGGAAGCCGCGAATATCACCGTGAACGCCTTCTGGATAAAGTCCTTCGCCTTCTCCCAGATGAGCTGTCCCACGCTCTTTGCGCTGGGCAGGCGGTAATTCGGCAGCTCCATGACAAACGGCACCGGCTCGCCGCGGAATTTCGTGATCTTCAGCAGAAGCGCATACAGCATTCCGCACAGAATACCGAAAACATAAAGCCCTATCATCGCAAGCGCCCGGTATTCCGCCGGGAAAAATGCGCCGATCATCAGGGTGTATATTGGCAGTTTAGCCGAGCAGCTCATAAACGGAGTCAACAGTATCGTCATTTTTCTGTCGCGCTCACTGGACAGTGTGCGCGTTGCCATTATCGCAGGAACGGAGCAGCCGAATCCCACCAGCATGGGCACGAAGCTGCGCCCGGAAAGCCCCAGCTTACGCAGGGGACGGTCCATTACAAAGGCAACTCGCGCCATGTAGCCGGTGTCCTCAAGTATCGACAGGAAGAAGAACAGCGTGACTATCGTCGGCAGGAAGCTCAGCACGCTGCCTACACCGGCGCATACTCCGTCCACCACCAGCGACTGGACCACAGGGTTGACCTCCAGATACTGAAGCGCCTGGGAAATCCACCCGATGACAATATCCACGCCCATTCCCATCAGGTCAGAGAGCCACGCGCCGATAAGGCTGAACGTCATCACGAACACTATCGCCATGATCCCGATAAAGCACGGTATCGCCGTGTATTTTCCCGTCAGCAGCCGGTCTATCTGCATGCTGCGCTTGTGCTCGCGGCTTTCGTGAGGGCGCACCACCGTTTTAAGGCAGAGGTTCTCCAGGAATGTGAACCGCATGTTGGCAAGCGCGGCTTCGCGGTCCATTCCGGTTTCCTGCTCCATAATATTCACCAGCTGGTCGAACGCCTGCTTCTTCTCCTCGGGTATTATCACCTTTTCCTCTATCAGCGCGTCATTCTCCACAAGCTTCGTCGTGGAAAAGCGCACCGGAAGCCCTGCAGCCTGTATATCCGGCGCAAGCAGAAGCGACGCCGCATGAATACAGCGGTGGACAGCTCCGACCTTATCCTTGGAATCCCTGCTTTCGGGACAGAAATCCATGCGCACGGGTATCTCCCTGTACCTCGCCACATGTATCGCGTGGTCTATCAGCTCGTCGATTCCCTCATTCCTGGAGGCGGACACCGGGACTACAGGTATTCCCAGGATCTCCTCAAGCTCGTTGACAAGAATCGAACCGCCGTTCGCCCTCACCTCGTCCATCATGTTCAGCGCCAGCACCATCGGGATCCCAAGTTCCATAAGCTGCATTGTGAGGTAGAGATTCCTCTCGATGTTCGATGCGTCCACGATGTTGATTATTCCGCTCGGGTGAGTGTTTATCAGGAAATCCCGGGTGACTATCTCCTCGCTGGAATATGGAGAGAGGGAATATATTCCCGGCAGGTCGGTCACTGTCGCCTCCGGGTGGCTGCGAATCGTGCCGTCCTTTCTGTCCACGGTCACGCCGGGGAAATTCCCGACATGCTGGTTGGAGCCGGTCAGCTGATTGAACAGCGTGGTCTTTCCGCAGTTCTGGTTCCCGGCAAGCGCGAAGGTGAGCGGAGCCCCTTTCGGAAGCGCGACTCCGTCATGCACCGTGTGATATCCGCCGGATTTCACCAGCTCGCCGACTCCCGGGTGCGGAGTGCTGCTGCGCCGGGCGCCGACTACAGACGCCTTTACAGGCTTGGTATGTATCTGCTCGACGGTTACTTTCCTTGCCTCCTCCAGGCGAAGAGTCAGCTCATATCCCCTCAGCTGAAACTGCACCGGGTCCCCCATCGGGGCAACTTTTTGCAGCGTTATTTCCGTCTGGGGAGTCAATCCCATATCGAGAAGGTGGTGCCTGAGCGCGCCGGTTCCGCCGACGGAGCTTATATACGCGCTTTGTCCCGGCTTTAATTCGTCCATGGTCATAGGTGTGTCCTCCAGGAGCCTTTTATATTCTCAGCGCGGACCTGTATTTTGCCTGGTCTGCGCCGATTGTTAGAATTAGCTAACTTTGATTTCTGAATCAAATCAATTATATCACAAACTCCGGCTCAAGTCAAGAAAATCCGACATCAGCGTATTGTCCGAATGCATAAATTTTTTCAACTTTCCCACTGGAATAAGAATACTCACTGCTCCGCCTCAGTATACCTGGTCCTTTAGCAACATACGAAGCAATACTTCCCACAGCGGTTCCTGTGGGAAGTATTTAAGGCGATTCAATTGTCTATGCATCATGATATCCTCGGCGAATCCGGAAGTGCTGATACAGTCGCAGATTCCGTCCATGTTGGTCAGGACATTCTGGAGTTTCTGGTCGTTTCTGCAATTGACCAGTATTTTGAATTTAGACATGATAACGCCACCTTTTCTATAAAACGCTATAATCCACTCTTAGTTGTAACAGAATCGCTTTGATATGTCAATATATGTTTTCATGACAATGGCTATATGAATTGAAATAATTGTGTGCAAACACAACAGCCGATCAATCTTTTTCCACGGAAAGCATACGCCCCTATGGACAAAACCGCGATTTAGTGATATAATACATTATGTCAAAGGAGAATGAAAATGATAATCGATGCACATGCACATATATTTCCAGATAAGGTTGCCGCAAGGGCGGCAGACGGAATAAGCAGCTTCTACAATTTGAAAGTACGCTTTGACGGCACGGTGGATTCCCTGCTCAAAATCAACGAGGAAGCCGGCATCGACATGGCTGTGGTGCAGTCCGTGGCGACTGTGCCGGAGCAGGTCCACAATATCAACAGCTTCATCGCGGAGCAGGTACGGCTCCACCCGGACAAATTCATCGGCTTCGGCGCGCTCCACCCGGATTTTCCCGACATCGCCGGAGAAACTGAGCGCATTACTTCCCTGGGGCTGAAGGGAATCAAGCTGCACTCGGACTTCCAGAAATTCAACATCGACGACCCGAAAGCATTCCCGATTTACGAGGCGGCGGAGGGGCGGCTGCCGATAATTTTCCACTGTGGCGACGACCGCTACGACTTTTCCCACCCCCGGCGGCTGTATAACGTGATGAAACGCTTCCCGAAGCTTACCATCATCGGCGCGCACCTTGCCGGCTGGACCAAATGGGACGAAGCCGCCGAGCTTTTTTCCGGCGGAGTTATCTACGCCGACCTCTCCAGCAGCCTGTACGCAATGACTCCGGAGCACGCTGCGGAGCTTATCCGCAAGCTCGGGACGAAACGCGTTTTCTTCGGGACTGACTACCCGATGTGGAGCGCTGTTGAGGAACTGGAGCGCTTCCGCAGACTTCCGCTGACGGCGGAGGAGCAGGAAGATATCCTCTCCCGTAACGTGCTGCGGCTGCTCGGCTAACTCAGTAAAAAACGATCAACAAAGAAAGGTTCATTATGTCAGAAGAATCACTCACAATGGACAGCCTTGAACAGACCCACGCGCTGTTCGGCGATCTTGACTGCAACGTGAATACGATACAGAAAGCGTTCGGCGTTACGATATTCAGCCGCGGCAGCGATGTGAAGATCTCCGGCGCGGACGAAAAAGCGGTGGATTCCGCAAAACGCTGTCTGGAATCGCTGTCCAGAATGTTCCACAAAGGCGACCCGATAAACGAACAGAACGTGCGTTACGTCATTTCCCTGGTGAACGAAGGCTCCGAGAGAGAGGCTGACACCATCTCGTCGGACTGCGTGTGCGTAAGCTACGCCGGAAAGCCTATCCGCCCGAAAACTCTCGGTCAGAAGAAATACTGCGAGATGATACGCAAGAACACCATCACCTTCGGCGTAGGCCCTGCCGGAACCGGTAAGACCTACCTAGCGGTGGCGCTGGCGGTCAGCGCGTTCAAGGCACATGAGGTACAGCGCATAATCCTCACACGTCCGGCGGTGGAAGCCGGCGAGAAGCTGGGATTCCTCCCCGGCGCCCTCCAGAACAAGGTGGACCCCTACCTGCGTCCGCTCTACGACGCGCTGTTCGAGATGTTCGGGCAGGAGGCTTTCGCAAAGCTCCAGGAGCGTGGAGTTATCGAGGTGGCGCCGCTTGCCTACATGCGCGGCCGTACTCTCGACGACAGCTTCATAATCCTTGACGAAGCGCAGAACACCACCCGTGAACAGATGAAGATGTTCCTGACCCGTCTGGGATTCAACAGCAAGATGGTTATCACCGGCGACATCACGCAGATAGACCTGCCGGAAACATCAAAATCCGGACTTATAGAGGCGCTCCGGGTGCTCAGGAATATTGACGACATCGCACAGAACCGCTTCACCGAAAAGGACGTAGTGCGCCACAGACTGGTGCAGGATATCGTCCGGGCATACGACAACTACAACCAGGCTAACAAGCAGGAGCAGGACAAGAAACCCTACCGCGGAAACAGGAGGAACGCATGAAAATAATCACTTTTCTCAGCAACGAACAGGAAAAAATGGCGCCGCCCGAGGACATAGAGCACCTGATAGAAATATGCACCGCCGCCGCCCTTGAGGAAGAGGGAATCGACGACACCGCCGAGGTATCCGTTACCCTGGTGGACAACGAAGGAATACGCGAACTGAACAGGGAGCACCGCGACATCGACCGCGAAACAGACGTGCTTTCTTTCCCTCTTGGCGATGACGACGGCTACGAGGTAGACCCGGACAACGACGCGATAATGCTGGGTGATATCGTGATCTCCCTGGAGAAGGCGGCGCAGCAGGCTGAGGAATACGGGCACTCCTACCGGCGCGAGGTTGCATTCCTTATCACGCATTCGCTGTTTCACCTTCTGGGCTACGACCATGTGAACAGCGAGGAAGAGGAAAAGATCATGTTCGGCAAGCAGGAAAAAGTCCTGGATAAGCTGGGCATAACCCGGGAAGCATGAGAAAGTTCCTGAAGGGCTTCGCCTACGCCGCCGCCGGAATAATTCACGGATTCACCGAACGGAACTTCCGGGTGCATATCTGCGCCGTGGGATTCGTGACCTGGTTCGCCGTGAGATTCTACGGGCTTTCCCGGGCTGAATGGGCGGTATTGCTGCTGACTTTTGCGGCGGTTATCTCTGCGGAACTGTTCAACACCTCCATCGAACGGCTGTGCGACAGGGTTTCCCCGGAAAAGGACGAGCACATAAAGCGCAGCAAGGACACCGCCGCCGGGGCGGTGCTGGTTTCCGCAATATTTGCGGTGATCGTCGGGGTCACTCTGTTCTGGGATACGGAGCGGTTTTCGGCGGTCGGCGCATATTTTACCGCGCAGCCGCTGAGATTCCTCTGGCTGGGGGCTTTCGTGATGGCGGCGGCAGTATTCGTGTTCCTGCCGGAAAGGCTCAAAAACAAGCACTGAATGCATATAATGTACTGACACCGGAATTCCGGCATCTCAGCTTGTCGAAAAAATCAGTTTTGCCCACGAAGTGGGCTTTTGAAATCAATTTTTTGACCCAGCTTTGCCGGGTCAAAAAATACTTCTA
>ENA-ORTN01001817-ORTN01001817.1-human-gut-metagenome-genome-assembly--contig:-NODE-1817-length-19506-cov-5.143540_pt1 | contig 19506 bp, 19 predicted proteins | sample MGYA00242070_ERZ509189 | MGnify/ENA primary metagenome ERZ509189 (study PRJEB26280, sample SAMEA2338821) | human gut metagenome | biome: human gut; feature: human-associated habitat; material: faeces...
TTCGTGCGGCGAGGGCTTCTTGCGTCCTGCGGAATATTTTGGGAGGTAGCCCAAACAGCCCCGGCGGGGTCCTGTGTAGTTACCCTTTAGGCGGAACTCTCCTAATGGGTTGAGCGTTCTGGATTCTTGCTTGCTACCGTTTATCGCGTATAGCTACCGTTTGCGGAATAAGTAACACTCCTTAATAAACCGTGTAGAATCTCAGATAAGCACGGAGTTTTCCAGGGAGACGCTGTCCTTTGTTGTGTGCAAGGGGCGGCGTCTCTTTGGCGCTTGGAGGCCGTTCTGCAGCAGGGCGGCGGACGTGCGTCACATATTCAAAAGCCAACGTCGAGATGGGTTGTGATGATAATGGGCAAGTACGTAATCGTGGTTGAGTCTGGTTCGGATGTGACGCCGGAGCTCTGCGAGCGCTATGGCATCGTGCGCGTGCCCATGCATGTCACGATTGGTGACGAGACCGTCGAAGACGGATCGATCGACCCGCTTGAGATTTACTCGCGCTGCAACGAGTTTGGTGTGATGCCCAAGACCAGCGGTTGCTCGCCGGCGGATTTTGCGCATGTGTACGACCGCATCCACGCCGAGCGGCCCGATGCGACCATTTTGCATCTTGCGTATTCCGAGGTTACGACCTGCTCGCATCAGTCGTCGAAGATTGCGGCAAAGGGCCGCGATTACGTCTTCTCCATGGATACGCGCTTTGTGTCGGTGGGCCAGTCGCTTGTCGCCGTTGAGACCGCCAAGTATATCGAAGCCCATCCGGACGCCACCGTCGACGAGATTTTCGCCTTTACCAATTCGGTGATGGACCGCGTGCTGCTGGGCTTTGTTCCTACGGACCTTGCCTTCCTTAAGGCGGGTGGTCGCTTGTCCAACGTCGCGTTTCTTGGCGCCCATCTGCTCAAGATTAAGCCCTGCATTGAGGTAACGGGTGGCAAATTCGTGGCGACCAAGAAGCTCCGCGGCTCTATGCTCAAATGTGCCCGTGCCTTTATTGACCACATGGTTGCGAAGGGCGATATTGATTACTCGCACATTGGTTTGGCGTATTCAGTGGGCCTTTCCGAGGAGCTGCGCGACGATATGGAAGTCTATGCGCACGACCTGGGCTTTAAGGACGTTACCTGGACTCAGGTCGGCGGCGTCATCTCGAGCCACTGCGGCCCGACCGCCTTTGGCGCGGTGCTTACGCTTAAGGCGTAGGGCCTGGCGTCTATCGATTTCTATTGCTTCGGCGGCGAGCGGGTTGTGACAACCTTCCCGCCGCTTTTGCGTGGAGTCAAATAGGACGATCAAATTGACCGCTAAACCGTTTCGCCATCAGGCGTATGGGCTAGAATGGCTCTGGCATTTTAATTGACAAAAACCAAAGAGAGGCAAGGTTGCGGGAATGGCTGAGATGACGCTTGAGGGTGTGGATGCTCATCCCGAGGACTCTGCGTATGCCCTGGGTCGCGTGCATTCGATCGAGACGATGGGAACGGTCGACGGTCCCGGCATCCGCTTTGTAGTGTTTGTTCAGGGTTGCCCCATGCGTTGTGCGTATTGTCACAATCCCGATACCTGGTCTGTTAACGGCGGCACGATGGTGACCGTCGAGCATCTCATGGACGAGTTCCAGAGCAACCATGAGTTCTACCGTAGCGGCGGCATTACCGTTTCGGGCGGCGAACCGCTCCTGCAGCCCGAGTTTTTGGCCGACCTGTTCCGTGCAATGCACAACAACCCCGATGGCCGCGTACACACCTGCCTAGACAGCTGTGGCTATGCATTTGATCCCAAGCATCCGGAGAAGTTCGATGCTGTTCTCAACGAGACCGATATGGTGCTGCTCGACATCAAGCATGCCGATCCGGTTGAGCATAAAAAGCTGACCGGTTGCGATCCTGCGCGCATCCTGGCGTTTGGCGATGAGCTTGCCCGTCGCAAGATTAAGGTTGTTATTCGCCACGTGGTGGTGCCGGGTATCACCGATACGGCGGAGGAATGCGAGAAGCTCGGTCGCCTGATCGCTCCATGGCACAACGTGGTGGGCCTGGAAATGCTGCCGTATCACACGATGGGTGTCGTCAAGTACGAGCAGCTGGGTATTCCCTATAAGCTCGAGGGCGTGCCCCAGATGGATACCGCGCGCATGCCCGAGCTGCGCAACGCCGTCATGGCCGGCATGAAAAAGCGCCGTGCGGAACTCAAAAACGCCATCGGCTAGCGAGCCATTTTCGCTCCCCAAGGGCACTCATTGGGGACAGACATAAATGAGTGCGCGATGGCATTGCGGACGACCAAGCTTTGGTGCGCAACAAGGCCGGCTGGATCAGCGAGGCAGGTTGCAATGCGACGTGCGATGCTGGCCTCATTGATGTTGACGGCGACACCTACATTATGAGCATCATGACATCGATGCCATGGAGCGACCATTCGAGTGAGGTTGTGACTGCCATCGCCAAGGCGCTCTATGATACCCGCGCTACGCTGGCTTAGCGTGTTCGTTTGGCGAGGTCAAACAAAATGCTGGTACCATACCGTGGTTGAGTATTTCGTATAGGTTTGGGGAATGGCATGGCTACCATCGCGATTATCGGTGCGCTCGAAAAAGAGATCATGCAGATTAAGGAAGAGTTGAGTAACGTTTGCATGGTACAGGAGGCGGGCTTGACCGTTGTGGCCGGCGGGCTCGACGGACTGACAGTTGTCGCCACAACGGCGGGCATGGGTACCGTGCCGCCGCAACACAGCACCTCATTAGCAAGTATGCTCCGCAGGCTGTTGTGTTTTCGGGCATTGCAGGCGGTTTGAACCCCAAGCTCCATATCGACGACGTAGTCATTGGCAAACGCCTGCGCTATCTGGATACCGATACCGCGCTTATCGCCGAGTCTGCACCGGGGCTCGAGGAGTTTGGCTCGACGCCTGCGCTGGTCGATATTGCTGCCGATGTGCTTGCTGAGCGTGGCTTTGTCAATGCTTCGACAAATGCAGCCGCTTCGAACGAGGGCACCAAGCAGTTCCTGGTCGGCACGATTGCCACGGGCAACCGTTTTGTGACGGGTGCCGCCATGCGCAACGACGCTATCGAGGCGACGCATGCCGATTGTGTTGGCATGGAGGGCGCGGCGATTGCCCATGTCGCAACTAAAAATGGTGTCGATTGCCTGGTGTTGCGCGCTATCAGCGATAATTGTGACGAGGCGTACGATGCGATTTGCGACCGTGAGTTCGACCTGTTCGAGTATGCCCGTACCGCGAGTGGCATTACGCTCGATATCGTCCGCCGCATTGCCGCTGCGCAATAGCGCGTCTATTTGTAAGAACCTACGACCAAGGAGTGTCCATGGCCGATTCCATTAACTACCAGCTTGCCAAGTTCGTCGCCAGCTACGGCAAGGTTTCGCAGATTCCCGAGTCCACCTGCCCCGAGGTGAGCTTTGTCGGCCGCTCCAACGTGGGCAAGTCGTCGATTATGAACAAGCTCTTTGGCCGCAAGAACCTGGTCAAGGTTTCCAGCACGCCGGGCAAGACGAGCAACATCAACTTCTTTGAGGCCGACGACGTGCATTTCGTGGACCTGCCGGGTTACGGTTTCGCCCGTCGCTCCAAGGCCGAGCGCGACCGTTGGGCCGAGCTCATCGGCGACTTCTTCGACTCCGAGCGCAGCTTTAACTTGGTCGTCTCGCTGGTGGACATTCGTCACGACCCCAGCAAGCTCGACCACGACATGATTGACTACCTACAGGGCAACGAGTTCAACTTTATCGTCTGCCTCACCAAAGCCGACAAGCTCAGCCGCACCCAGCAGGCCCGCCAGGCAGCAGCCATCAAAAAGCAGCTCAACGTCCCGGCCGAGAATGTAATCATCACGAGCTCCCAGACCGGCACCGGCATCGACGAACTCAAAAAGCGCATCGCCGAGGCCTGCCTCTAATCGGGCAGCATCCCCTCAAAAGCTCTCATCTATATCACCCCAGTGATAGTTATTGGTAAACTATCACTGGGGTGATATTTTTTAGGAGGTCGATATGGAGCTTTGGCACGGGTCGGAGGTTGTTGTCGAGCATCCGTCGCTGGATAGATGTAAGCAGTTCAACGACTATGGACGTGGGTTTTATTGCACGCCACATGAGGAAATGGCGATGGAATGGGCATGCCGGACCGAGTCCGATGGTATCGCGAATCGATATGAGCTCGATATGGATGGTCTCGCGGTCTTGGATTTGGAGTCCGGGGAGTTTTCAATTCTTAATTGGCTTGCGATTTTGGCCGACAACCGGGAGTTTAATGTCTCGACGCCAGTAGCACGCGAGGGGCTTCGTTATCTGCTGGATAACTGCCTGATTGATATTTCTCCCTATGACGTTATTCGAGGCTATCGCGCCGACGATTCCTACTTTTCGTTTGCAAGACAGTTCGTTAACGGCATGATCTCGCTCAGGCAACTGCAACTCATTATGCGTTTGGGCGATTTGGGCATCCAATACGCTCTTATGAGTGAGCGCGCGTTCTCGGCGATCAGGTTCCGCGATTGGAAGCAGGCCTCGGGAGCTGAGTTTTATCCCAAACGATTTGAGCGAGAACAGAATGCTCGACGTAAGTATCTGGATACGATAAACGGATTTGACACCGAGGGTGTCGACATTAGGGATTTGATGGCAGGGAGGGTCGATTTAAATGATCCAAGAGTTAACGGATTGTGGGCCGAGTAGGACATATCCCGTCTATTACCTCGAGGACGCAATGAACAACCTAGGCGACTGCTTTGACTATGCCGTTAATGATTATGGAGCAGAGGGATCGGAAGTTGCTGAACTCTTTTGCCTCAGCGGCGTAGCTCGCGAGTTCGAACGCGGCAACGCATGGGTCGTATCGGGAAAATCGGGCGTTGAGCTGTTCGCGCTTATCGCTGAAAGATCGGGCTATCAAAACAGGCCTATACCGGACTGCACCTATCGATTTGAGAAGACGCCGGAATATTGGGCGGGCTGGATGCTGGCATACCTGCAGTGGCGTTTAGGGGAGTCTTTCGAAGATCTGCTGCATGTCGTTCCATTTGATGCGCTGCGCGGTCTGTACTATCCCTGGCATGAAGCCTCAGAGGAACGTGTGGCGCGTCTTATTTGCGATATGGCGAAGAAAACACCTCGTCAAACTAAACTGGCGCAAGCAAGAAAGAGGCTCAAGAAAACCCAACAAGACCTGGCATACGAATCGGGCGTATCACTCCGCTCAATCCAAATGTACGAACAGCGCCAGAGAAACATCAACGAAGCATCGGTAACAACCGTAAGGGATATGGCGAAAGTCCTGCACTGCAGCATCGAAGACATCTTAGAGCCAGTCTTTGAATACAAAGAAACTAGCGCAGCCTAAAAGAGATGCTGGCCGCTGATTGCTCAAGTTGCAGTTCGAGCAATTTGAGCAGCGAAGCCGGCTGCCTAGTGGGGGCATGTGGGCCTTCTAGGTATCAAAATCCGCCTACGTATCGAAATGCCCCGCCAAGCTAAAGTGCTCGGCGGGGCATATTTCGATTGACGATGCTAACAGGGGTTGAACTTTAATATGCCGCGAGTAAGAGGCGTCTGCATTTAGCAATTAAAGTAAATTATTCAATTCGGGTGCTCAGCCAGTATTCTCCATTTGAAGCTAAGATTGCGTACGTAATTCCATTTTTGACAGTTGGCGTACCTACGCAGGCAGCGCCAATCTCCTTAGCGTCGGAAAATGAGAGTGTTGGATCAATTGCTTGTATGGTTGCTAATGCTGTCGCCGCGGCATAATCTGAATTTTCGAAGTACATGACTATGTTTTTGAAGCAGTTTTCTGATCCAAGATAGCTGAATAGTAGTTGACTGCTCGAGTCCGAGAAAAAACCTCCAATACCGGCAAGCGTAGAGCCATTTTTTATCTGAAGCTCGAGTCCCGTGCCGCTATCGTCTAACTCGTAACTCGCCTTCATACTGCTGCAATTGGGAATATCGGAGAATTCCTCGTTAAGTCGTTCAATAAAGCCTTCAGGTGAAATTGAAAACGATCCGTCGCCAAGAAAGGAAGTAATTTCCTTTTCGTTGCGGGTGTCAACGACCTCTCCGCATCTCCCGCATTCTCGAATTTCCTTCGAGGTGGCGTCAACGTAATCGACTTCGGTAGTCCAAGAACCTGGTTGATGCCCAAGGGGTTTCCCTTCGGTTTTGCCGCAGCGTTGACAGGTCTTCGGAACCGTGCATGTTGCTTCTTCCCATTCATGTCCGAGCGGTTTCCCCTCGGTTTTGCCGCAACTTTTACAGGTGCGAGGGCTTGTACAGTTTGCATTGGTCCAAAGTTTGTGGGTGCAAAACATTTGAGGAAACAGCATGGGTAAGCAGAAGATGACGGCAACTATCGCAGCAGTTGCGATAGCCGCTCGTTTATTACCACCAAGTTTGTTAATGGCACTCGTTAGAAGTAAATCGTCCTCTTCCTTATTGCATGTGGCACCGTCTTCATTTGATGATCGATCGTCAGGGGAGGTGGTGTCGTCAGCACCATCAGAAACCTGCTTCCCTTCGATATTCGGCTTCTGTTCATCAGATGCACTGGGCGTTTGCTCACTATTGGGCTCTTTCATCTCGTCATCCATGCTTATCGAGTCCCCTCTCTCGTTTCAAATGTGCGATGCGAACAATTGCGATAAGTGAAACAGATACTCACATGAATATATCCTAGTTTGGGATATATCAAAATGGAATATAGCGTAAACGGTATGAACGTTGATGCTAATAGGACATGCGGAAAGTGCCTCTCCCAGATTCGTCGGGAACAAGGTATCACTCAGGTTGAACTCGCAAAGAAACTGAGGGTACCTCAGTCGTTCATCTCGAAAGTCGAAACCGGGGAACGCAGTCTTAGGGTTTATGAGCAGTTCGCCTATGCAGAGGCACTTGGAATTACCGTCGGAGTTCTCGTGCAAAGACTTGAGGCGGTTCTGAGCAGCGGAGATAAATAGATTGCGCCGCGAATCGGGCGATAATTAAATCAGCGAATGCGATTATCCTGTCGAGGCTGCGAAGGTCCCCTTGGGGCTTCCCCTGAAAACAATCCGCAGATCGAATTGCCCCGTCGCGCGAAGCGCACGACGGGGCAATTCATGATCGAGGACGTTTTCAGGGGAAGCCCCAAGGGGACCGGTGAGAGCAATGAGGCAGGGCGCTACAGGTACTCGATTTGAGCGCCCTCGGTGTCGCACGTCAGAATGTGCGTGTCACACTTGGGGAACTGTTCACGCAGTTTGACCTGTAGGAACTTTGCCACGATGGTGTCGTCAGTCACGGCCATGAGGGTCGAGCCCGAACCACTGATCCAGATGGTCTTAGCGCCGCCGTTAAGGCAGGTGTCGCGCACGGCGTTGTAGTCGGGGATGAGGCGACGGCGATACGGCTCTTGGATGCGGTCGTCGTTGGCGGCGGCAATCAGATCCAGGTCGCCGGTCTCCAGGCCGCGCGTCATGCCGGCGATGCGGCCCATTTGCCATACGGCGGTGGAGAGTGGAATCTCCTGCGGCACAACCTTGCGCGCCTCGCTCGTATGTACCTCGTAGGGCGGAATCACGGTAATAAAACGCAAGCGATCGCTCACCTCGTAGCGCAGGCACTGGGGGAGCGAATCGGTCGGCGTAAAGGAGCAGACGGCGCCGCCCAGGATGGCGGGGGCGACGTTATCGGGATGGCCCTCGACCTCGGTGGCAATGCGGACGAGCTCGGCGCGGTCGACGGTGTGGCCTGTCAGCGCGGCGGCGGCCATAATGCCGGCGACGACGCAGGTTGAGCTGGAGCCCAGGCCGCGGGCGACGGGAACGTCAGTCTGAATGTCGATGGCGACGGGGAAGGCCGGCTCGCCCCATGCGGCCAGTGCGTCGACAAAGCTCACGTAGACTAGGTTGTTCTCGTTTTGAAACTCCTCGGGGCAGCCCGTGATGGTGAGCTTGTCGGCGCGCTCGAAGGTGAAGTGCGAGTAGAGGCTGACGGCCATGCCGAGGGTGTCGTAGCCGATGCCTAGGTTGGCGCTCGTTGCTGGGACGGTGATTTTGATCATGTGAGTCCTCCTGGCGTGCCTGGCTGTTTAGTTCGCTGCTCGGGCAGTCCTGCGCAAGACGGAAAGCACATTAAGTGCTTTCCTTTGCGTGCGGAACTCGCGACGAACTAAACAGCCAGGCACGCTGTGCGCGTTCGTCATCATCCCGGGGATTATCTGATAAAAGAAGGTGCGCCGGCTTTCGCCGGCGCTTAATAAGGAATCTAGTTGGTGCTCATTCGTTTTGCTGCAGACTCGACGTAGCTTGCCATCTCATCGACGTCGCAGACGTCTTCAAAGCGGACGGGTTTGGATTCGAGTTCGGCGAGCTGGGTCGGGGCGACCGTGTTGGTGGCCTGCTCGAGTACACGCATAGCCTCAAAATCATCCTCGGGAACGTCGAGGCCCAGGGCGTCGCAGCAGGCGCGCGGGAACTTGTAGGGGCTGGCGGTCGAAAGCAGCACGCGGGCCTTGGCGTCCTCGGCGGGGGCGACCTGCTCAAAGACGTGATAGCCGCAAGCGGTGTGCGGGTCGATCACGTAGCCATTTGCGTCCCAACAGCTCTTGATGGCAGCGCGGACCTCGTCCTCGCTGGCCCAACCGCAGCCAAACACACTCTGGATCATGGCCAGTAGCTCAGCGGGCACCTCGTAGCGACCCGTCTGGGCAAGCTGCTCCATAAGGCCGGCAACGAGTTCGCAGTCGCCGTCGGACAGGAAGTAGAGCATGCGCTCCAGGTTGGAGCTGATGAGGATGTCCATCGACGGCGAGATGGTCGTGAAGAACGGACGGTTGCGGTCGTAAACGCCGGTGGTCAGGAAGTCGGCAAGCACGTTGTTCTTGTCGCTCGCGACGATGAGCTTGGCGACGGGCAGGCCCATGCGCTTGGCATAGTAGCCGGCCAAGATATCGCCAAAGTTGCCGGTCGGTACGCAGAACTCCACGGCGTCGCCGGCCTCGATGGCGCCGGCGCGCAACAGCTGCGCATAGGCGGCAAAGTAGTAGACGACCTGCGGCACCAGACGGCCGACGTTGATGGAGTTGGCGCTTGAAAGCACCGTGCCGGCGGCCTCCAGACGCTCGGCAAGCTCCTTATCGGCAAAGATGCGCTTGACGGCGCTCTGGGCGTCGTCAAAGTTGCCGCGGATGCCGCAGACGGCGACGTTGTCGCCTTCCTGCGTGGACATCTGCAGATTCTGCACGCGGCTGACTTTGCCCTCGGGATAAAAGACGGTGATGCCCGTGCCCGGGGCGTCGGCAAAGCCGGCGAGTGCTGCCTTGCCCGTGTCGCCCGACGTGGCGGTGACGATCATGATGCGCTCGGCGCCGCCGTTCTTGGCAGAAGTGCGGGCCATGAGGCGGGGGAGCATCTGCAGGGCGACGTCCTTGAAGGCGCTCGTGGGGCCGCCAAAGAGCTCCATCACATAGGTCTGAGGGGCGTCGGCGCCCGGCGCGGCGTCGAGTTTGACGAGCGGCGTGACCTCTTCACTCGCAAACGTGCCGCGGTATGCCTCGTCGACACACGCCGAAATTTCTTCGGCCGTGTAATCATTCAGTAACATTCCCAACACATCTTGAGCGATTTCAAAGTACGATTTATCTGCAAGCGAGCTGATATCGACCTGCTGGGTGCCGAGCTCGTCCGAGACAAACAGACCCCCGTCGGGAGCGATGCCGGTGCGGATTGCCACCTTACTTGAGCACGATAAAGTGCGTCCTCGTGTACTATGATAAGTTCCCATATAACACTGCTCCTCGGATGCCTTGGTCCCAATCGGTGAAACCATGGTATCAGAGCGCGCAAAATAGGTTCGCAGAGGCTTTTTAGAAAGGTAACCTCCAGCCCATGATTAAGATTGCCAAGTTTGGCGGCTCGTCGGTCGCCGACGCCGAACACTTTAAGAAGATCAAGGCCATCGTCGATGCCGACCCGGCTCGCCGTTTTGTGGTGGTTTCTGCCTGCGGTCGCCGCTTTAAGGGCGACACCAAGGTGACCGACCTGCTCTACCTGGTTAACGCGCACGTTAAGTACCACGTGTCGTGCGAGGAGCTGCTCGAGGACATCGGCCAGCGCTACTTTGATATTGCCGACGAGCTGGAGCTCACCTATCCCATCCGCGAGGAGTTTGCGGCCTTTGCCGAGCGCGCCCGCTCGGGCGGCTACTCCACCGAGGAGCTCGTGAGCCGTGGCGAGTACTTCACCGCTCGCCTGATGGCCGAGTACCTGGGCCTGCCGTTCTTGGACGCCGCGACGGTTGTGGCGTTCCATCACGACGGTACGCTCAGCATGAACCGCACCTCCGAGCTGGTGCAGGAGTACGGCCAGCAGGGCGGCTTTGTTATGCCCGGTTTCTACGGCGCGACGCGAGAGGGCCAGATCAAGCTGCTCGACCGTGGCGGCGGCGATATCTCGGGCTCGATCCTGGCCAAGTGCCTGGGCGCCGATCTGTACGAGAACTGGACCGACGTCTCGGGTTTCTATTCTGCCGATCCGCGTATTGTTCCCGAGGCTCAGCCCATTGCGCGCGTTACCTACGAGGAGCTGCGCGAGCTTTCGTACATGGGCGCAAGCGTCCTGCACGAGGAGGCCGTGTTCCCCGTGCGCGAGGCGGGTATTCCGCTGGTCATCAAGAACACCAACGCGCCGCAGGACCCCGGCACCATCATTAGCGAGACGGCTGACGAGGGCGAGGCGGAGCCCATCATTACCGGTGTGACCGGCAAGCGCGGTTTTGTCGCCATCAACGTTGCCCGCGACCGCACCAAACCCCGTGTCGGTTTTATGCGCCGCGCGCTTTCGGTCTTCGAGCGCTATGACGTTTCCGTCGAGCACATGCCCACCGGTGTCGACCGCTTTGGCGCCGTGGTGCAGGAGCAGGATGTGCACGATTCGCTGTACTCGCTTGTGGGCGACATTCAGCAGGAGGTCGAGCCGCTCGAGATCGAGGTTGTCGAGGGCCTGGCGCTCATCGCGACCGTCGGTCGTAACCTGCGCGGTCGTGCAGGTATCTCGGGCCATCTGTTTGGCATGCTCGGCCAGGCCGGCGTGAGCGTGCGCATGATTTCACAGAGCTGTGACGAGATCAACATCATTATCGGTGTCGAGGAGAAAGACTTCGACCTGGCGATTCAGACCATTTACCGTGCCTTCTCCGATGAGAACGGCATTGTGAAGGTCTCCGACCTGGAGGCTCCCGCACCGGTCGATCCCGCTCTGGCCGCGCTCAAAAAGTAGCGACTGCTCGGTAGATTTTTGGGTCAGGTTTCAAAAATCTACGGCGGGGCGTTTCGTTTCGGTTTCGTTTCGACGGGGCGGGTTTTATATCCGCCCCGTTCTTGTATACACTGGCAACAATAATCGGCCTGCTCGGCGTGCGGGCAAAAGCCAAAACCTTTAAAGGGGGAAGCATGAAACAGTACACGGTTGCTATTTTGGGCGCGACGGGAGCCGTGGGCACCCAGATGCTCGAGTGCCTCAACGAGCAGGAGTTTCCGGTTGGCAAGCTCAAGCTGTTGGCAAGTGCACGCTCCGCGGGCAAGACCGTCGAGTTCCGCGGCGAGCAGATCGTGATCGAAGAGGTTTGTCCCGAGGCCTTTGAGGGCTGCGACATTGTGCTTGGCGCCGCCGGCGACGACATCGCGAAGGAGCTGCTGCCCGAGGCTGTCAAGCGTGGCGCCGTCGTGGTCGACAACAGCCACGCCTTCCGCATGGACCCCGAAGTGCCGCTCGTCGTGCCCGAGATCAATGCCGACGACATCAAGTGGCATCACGGCCTTATCGCCAACCCCAACTGCGCAACTATCATCGGCCTGGTTCCTACGTGGCCGCTGCATCAGCTCGCCGGCGTAAAGCGCATGATCGTGTCCACGTATCAGGCAGCTTCGGGCGCCGGTGCCCCCGGTATGGCCGAGCTCGAGGCCCAGCTTGGCGCCCTGGGCCGTGGCGAGGAGATTCCCGAGCCGCGCGCCTTTGCCGCCCAGCTGGCGAGCAACCTGATTCCGCAGATCGGCGGTGTCAAGGAGGAAGGCTTTACCTCCGAGGAGATGAAGCTGCAAAACGAGGGCCGCAAGATCATGCATCTGCCCGAGTTGCGCGTGAACTGCACCTGCGTGCGCGTGCCCGTGCTGCGTTCGCACTCCGAGAGCATTACGCTCGAGTTTGAGCGCGACATCACGGTGGAAGAGGCCCGTGCTGCGCTGGCTGCCGCTCCGGGCGTGAAGCTGGTTGACGACATGAGCGCCGAGGATGCGCACGATCGCTTCCCCATGCCGATGGATACGTCCGACCAGGACCTGATTTGGGTCGGCCGCGTGCGTCGCGACATCTCGAACCCCGAGGCCGCGCGCGGTATCACCTTCTGGTGCTGCGGCGACCAAATCCGTAAGGGCGCGGCAACCAACGCCGTCCAGATCGCCAAGCTGCTCTGCGAGTAGCGGTGGACCTGTCCGGCGGGGGCCGGGCTTAGTTTTCAGAACGTCCTCGACCATGTGTGGCGCCTTGTCCTGCTCCTTCGGAGCCGCGGACAAGGCGCCACACTGGTCTGCGGAGTGTTCTGAAAACTAGCCCGGCCCCCGCCTGCGGTGACGCTGCTGCAAGCGGCCTGCGATGGGGCCGTTGTTGGTTGGGGCCGCTGAGCTGATATGGGGGCGCGTGGCTGTTGCGGGCCCTGGTCCCGGCGGCGGCCTCGGCGCTTTGCGCCTGCCGCCTTTGGGGACTGTGGGGCGCGGCCGGCAGCTGCGACGCTGTCGCGCCTACTGCCTTGGGTGACTTTGGGGTCGATTGGGGTTGTCTGCACAATTCGCGGTATTATGGTGCGGAGTTTTGAAAGGAGCCGCTGGTGGTCACGACGACGTTTGCTTCGCCTTTGGGCGAGATTTTGCTTGCCGCTGATGGCCGCGGTCTGACGGGGCTTTGGTTTGAGGGACAGGAGCACTTTGGCTCCACGCTTCTCAAAGAAGATCTCGAACATGTTGAAGGCGCCGATGCAGTTTCTGGTGCTGGCGGCATGTCGTCGGTGAGTCCGGCAAATGGTGCGGCGTCTTCGGTGCTTGAGCGTTCCTGGGCTTGGCTGAATGCTTATTTTGCGGGGCAGGAGCCTCGGTTTACGCCGCCGTTGCATATGATTGGCACGGCATTTCAGCGTGAGGTTTGGTTTGAGCTGCTCTCTATCCCGCGTGGCGAGGTCGCTACGTATGGCGAGATCGCTCAGCGCGTTGCGGCTCGACATCGTGTGCCGGGAAACGAGGCACCTGTTGTGTCTCCTCGTGCGGTGGGGGCTGCGGTTGCGCGTAATCCCATTTCGATTATTGTGCCGTGCCATCGCGTGGTTGCCGCCGACGGGTCGCTCAACGGATATGCCGGCGGGCTTGATCGCAAGGAGTGGCTGCTTCGGCTTGAGGGCGCGTACGAGGAATAACGCTCGAACACTTTGCATAACTAGGACGCCGTGAAAGAACGGGACACGCTTTCCGAATGGAGGCTCAGACGGAAACTACGTCCCGGAATTCCGTTTTAAAGCGGGACACGCTTTCCGAATGGCGTCCCAAGCGGAAACCGTGTCCCGGAATACAGCCTCAGAGTGGGGCGTCGTTTCCGGTTGAGACCACCTGCTTGGACATCTTTCTACGCCCGCTCCTGCAGGGCGTAGATCGATTTGTCCATGTTGAACAGATAAGCCACAACGCAGACGATAAAGAACGCCGGCAGATTACCGAAACCGAAGACCTCGCAGCCAATGAGGATCGGCGCGAGCAGCGTGTTGGTGGCGCCGCCAAAGACGGCGGCGTATCCCAGCGCGGCGCAAAGTTCGACGGGCATGCCGAGGATTCCGGCGAGCACGACGCCAAGGCTCGCTCCGATGGAGAACAACGGCGTCACCTCGCCACCCTGATATCCTGCGGCAAGCGTGGTAATGGTGAGTGCGAATTTGAGCGCCCAGTCCCAAGGCATGATGGCGTCCTTGCCGTCACCGTTGAGCGCTGCCGATATCAGGTTGGTACCAAGTCCGCAGTATCGCCCCTGCCACAGTGTGAACAGAATCGCTGATAGCGCGATGCCCATAACGGCGATTCGTACATAGGGGTTGGGGAGCAGTCGCGCCGCAAGGGTCTTGGCGTGGGCAAGGCACCAGGCAAAGGCGCCGCCTACCATGCCAAACGCGATACCCAGCACCGCAAGCCGTCCAAGACCGGGGAGATCAAGCGCGTATGAGGCGACAACGGCGACTTCGAACTTCTCGAGTCCCAGGGCGCCGGAGGTCATACTTGCGGCGAGCGAGGCCGTAAGCGCGGGAAACAGCGCGCGGTATTCCATGCGTCCTGCGACCAGTACTTCGATAGCAAAGACCGTGGCAGCAAGAGGCGTTCGAAAGAGCCCGGCAAAGCCAGCGACCATACCAATGAGCAAAAACGTGTTGCCGGGGTTTCGGAAAGGTAGACGCCTGCCGATCCAGTGCGAGACGGTTGCACCAATCTGCACGGCCACGCCCTCGCGCCCCGCACTGCCGCCAAAGAGGTGCGTCCCCCACGTGCTCAACATAATGAGCGGCACCAAACGCGGGGAGATGGCGTCCTCGCGTCCGTGACCTACGTCAAATACCAGGCTCATGCCCCGATCGGTGCCTTTGCCCCAGGTGCGGTAGGAAAATACGATGGCAAAGCCCATGAGGGCGAGGAAGGGAAGGAGCAGTGTGATGTGTTCGTCGCGGAAGGCGCCGATTGCCAGAAGCACGCGTCCAAAGAGTGCGCAGATGGCGCCAACGATGATGCCGATAGGGATTCCGACGGCACCCATAAGCACGAGGCCGCTATAGGTGTTGAGCAAGCGTTTGATTCTGCTCGATACGTTGCTTTCCGACATTTTGTTTTCCGACACTTGCTCTCTTGATAGAAAAAGAGCTGGAGTTGCGCATCGTTGAGAGGCTTTCCAGCTTTAGCAAAACAAACTTATAAGATGCGACGGGCCGCGTCAAGATAATTACCGGACGGCCTAGGAGGCGGCTGGTTGGCTGGCTTAAAACCTAGCGCGTGAAATGACGCTCCACGCTATTCAGCGCGCTTAATAGGATGACGAACCACGGTCTTAAGTTTCTCCGGCGCACACTTGCGTGGATCGGAGAGATAGATTTCGTGATGTAAACGGGTGTCTGAGAAGTCGGGGACATAGCCCTGCTCGGTCGTGTATTCATGCATAGCGTTTACGGTCGCCGGTTCGTTATCGTAGGGCCCGGTGTGCATGCATTGAACGCAGAGGCCCTCGTCAACTTTAAGCAGCTCGACGGCGGAAAAGTCCAGTTTCTTTTTGGCCGTGGCTTCCGCGACCGCCCAGTCAAAGTCATCTCGGGTGACGAAATCGGGTAGGCGGATGCACGAGATAAAGTTGAAATCGTCCTTGCGTACATAATCGATGTCGCCGCTCGGGGAGTCTTGCCACCAGAAACCCTCGAGCGGAGGTACCACAAAGTCGAAATAGCCCTCGATACTCCTTGAGCCTTTCTTCGACATCTTGACGGTATAGGCGATGCCGTAAAGCAGCGGCAGGGCGTTTTGATACTCGCCACCTTCGGTATTTGGGTCGCCCTTTCCGCGAACGGCAACGTAGCTCATAGGCGGGACAGTTACGATACTCGGCTTGCTCGCAGGTCTGTAGAGCTCCTTGCATTCCTTCTTAAAGTCGAACGCCATGTTGGCCGCCTTTCTGCGTATTGGCCTGCTTAGATAGCTGAATCATATCATAGAAACGAACAGCTGTTCGAATGACTTGGCTGACAGATTGAGATGCGTACGTTGTGTTTGGCGGTCGGCCTGACCCCGTCGATGATGTCTCTGCCTTCCCGGCGCCCGTCTGCGTTCCCCGTTTTCCCATATAAAACCTGCCAAAATGAACCTGTCCCTTTTTGGTCGGTGCGAAATGGGTAATACTAAAGAGTTATCCGACCAGATGGGAACCGATCGATGGCCTATATCGAATTCAAAGACGTCATCAAAGCATACGGCGAGGGCGATGCCCGTATCCATGCGCTCGACGGTGCGAGCTTTTCTGTTGAGCGTGGCGAGCTCGCCATTATCCTGGGTGCCTCGGGTGCCGGCAAGACCACGGCGCTCAACATTCTGGGCGGCATGGATACGGCGACCTCCGGCACCGTGACGGTGGACGGGCGCGATGTGAGCTCCGCTAACGAGGCGCAGCTCGTGGAATACCGCCGCGCCGACGTTGGCTTTGTCTTCCAGTTCTACAATCTGGTCCCCAACCTGACGGCGCTCGAAAACGTCGAGCTCGCGGCACAGATTTGCCCCGATTCGCTCGATGCCGAGCAAACGCTTCGCCAGGTTGGCCTGGGCGAGCGCCTCGCCAACTTCCCCGCGCAACTTTCGGGCGGCGAGCAGCAGCGCGTGTCCATTGCCCGCGCACTGGCCAAGAACCCCAAGCTGCTTTTGTGCGACGAGCCTACGGGTGCACTCGACTACAAAACTGGCAAGCAGATCTTGCAGCTGTTGCAGGACACCTGTCGCAAACAAGGCATTACGGTCATTATCATCACCCACAACTCTGCGCTGGCGCCCATGGCCGATCGCCTGATCCGCTTTAAGAGCGGCCGCGTGGAGAGCGAGACGGTTCAGCAAAATCCCGTGCCTATCGAGACGATCGAGTGGTAGCGCCCATGGACCAGGACCGCCAAAACAGCCAGAACCACGATGCGCAGCACGTGAGTCGCGACCAGGAGTTTACGACCTACCGTACCGCCCAAAGCTCAAACGACATGGTGCCGACGGTTTTTCGCCGTGGCATCTACCGCACAATCCGAGGCAGTCTTAAGCGCTTCTTGTCAATCGTGGTCATCACCGCGCTCGGCGTGAGCGTGATGTGCGGCCTTAAGGCGGGTTGCGAGGACCTGTGCGATTCGGTTGACGCCTACTTCGACCAGCAAAATGTCTATGACATTAACGTGCAGTCGACCTATGGCCTGACTGACGATGATCTCGACGCCATCCAAGAGGTCGATGGCGTCGAAACGGCCGAGGGCATCTACACCGAGACCGCCTACACCGCCGTGGGCACAACGCGCGAGCGCGTGGTCGTGCAAAGTCTCTCCAAGGAGAACATCGATCAGCCGGTGCTCGTGAACGGAGATTTGCCCGAGAGCGCCGATGAAGTCGCGGTGACTTCGAAGTTCCTGAAGGCATCGGGCAAGAAAATCGGCGATACGGTGAGTTTTGCCGCCAATGACGCGAGCTCGTCCAATCAAAGCGCCAAGGACCAGTTTGCCGCGGGCGATTACACCATTACGGCTGAGGTCCTCGACCCCACTGATGTGAGCTCCGACTCGACCGTCAACGCCTTTCGCGCTGCTTCGGCGGCGGACTATAAGTTCTATGTGAGCGAGGACGCCGCGACATCTTCTTCCTACTCCGCGGTCCACGTGATCGTCGAGGGAGCCAAGAGCCTCAACTCCTATTCAGATTCCTACGCGGCAAAGATCAATGAGGTCAAGGGCAATATCGAGAAGATCCGCGAGGAGCGTGAGAAGGCGCGCGCCCAGGAGCTGACGGTCGACACACCGGCGAGCTTGGACGCAGCTGAGCGTCAGGCGAATATGGTCTTTGGGATCGAGCAGGACAACATCAATCGCATGGCCGAGGGCAGCGACGAGCGTGCGCAGGCGCAAGCCGACCTGGACCAGCGCCGTGCCGCCGCCGACCAGCAGTTTGCCGATGCCCGCGCCGAGCTCTCTGACCTGGGCGAATGCACCTGGTACATCCAGGACCGCGATAACATCGCAAGCTACTCGAGCGTGGAGAGCGATAGCTCGTCAATTGAGGCCATTGCCACGGTGTTCCCGTTCATCTTCTTTATCGTCGCCGTGCTCATCAGCCTCACCACCGCCACGCGCATGGTCGAGGAGGAGCGCACGCTCATTGGCCTGTACAAGGCGCTCGGCTATTCGCGCGGGCGTATCCTGTCCAAATATGTGGACTACTCGCTGTGGGCGTGTCTGATCGGTGGCGTGCTCGGCAATATCATCGGATTTGTGGGTCTGCCGCTGTTCTTGTTTACGGTGTTCGACGACATGTACTCGCTGCCCCAGATGTTGCTTTCGTACGACATCGTGTCATCACTCGTGTCGGTAGCGCTGTTTGCCGTGGGCGTGGTGGGCGCCACGATTATCGCCTGCCGCCACGAGATGGCTGAGACCCCAGCCTCGCTCATGCGCCCCAAGGCCCCGCGCGCCGGCTCGCGCATTCTGCTCGAGCGCATTGGCTTTATCTGGCACCGCATGGGCTTTTTGAACAAGGTCGCTGCACGCAACCTGTTCCGCTACAAAAAGCGCGCCTTTATGACCATCTTTGGCATTGCGGGCTGCACGGCGCTTGTGATTTGCGGTATGGGCATCCGTGATACGTCGGTCGCGCTGTCGCCCAAGCAGTACGGGCACATCACACGCTACGATTTGCTGGCGGTCGCCAATCCCGATGATTTTTCGCAGACGTGCGCGGCGTTGGATGAGCGCAGTGCAGCCAAGGATTCCGACGTGACCGTGACTTCGACGCTGCCGATTATGACCGACAACGTTACCTTTACATTCGGCGGAAAGAGCGAGACCGTGCAGCTGATCGTGGTGCCCGATGACCGCACGAACGACCTGGATGACTACGTGCGCCTAGAGGACGAGTCCAAAGAACCGCTCGCCCTGCGTGACGGGGATGTGTATTTGAGCAAGAGCTCTCAGCTGGTGCTGGGGATCAAGCCGGGCGATACGGCACACGTCCAGGATTCGTCGCTCAATGTTGCCAAGGTCAAAGTCAGCGACATCTCGCTCAACTATCTGGGGAACACGCTTTACATGACGCAGGGCACCTATGAGCGCGCGTTCGGTCGAAGTGCACGCCTTAACGGCGTCTTTGTGCTGCTTAAGGGTTCGTCGGCCGACCAGATTGCGTTTAGTAAGAATCTTAAGAGTGACGGTTGGCTTACGATTTCGAGTACGGCCGAGCATTGGGAAAACTATGAGGCGAACTTTACGATTATCAATTCGGTCGTGGTGCTCGTGACCTTTATGGCGGCGTGCCTGTCGTTTGTGGTGGTGTTTACGCTGTCCAACACGAATATCTCCGAGCGCGAGCGCGAGCTGGCGACCATTAAGGTGCTGGGCTTCCGCCGTGGCGAGGTGCACCACTACGTCAACAAGGAGACGTTGATCCTCACGGCGATTGGTGCCGCGCTGGGCGTACCGCTGGGTGGTGCGCTGGCCGAGAGCTTTACGTACATCTTGCAGATGCCGTCATTGTACTTTGACGTCGAAGTCGAGCCGCTGAGCTACGTGCTTGCCGTGGTGCTTTCCTTCGGCTTTACGATCATCGTCAACCTCGCTACCAATCGCACCCTCAATAAGATCGACATGGTCGGCGCCCTCAAGAGCGCCGAGTAGCCTGCCAAAAAGGGACAGGTTTATTTTGGCAGGGTTT
>ENA-ORTN01001819-ORTN01001819.1-human-gut-metagenome-genome-assembly--contig:-NODE-1819-length-19497-cov-5.340911_pt1 | contig 19497 bp, 18 predicted proteins | sample MGYA00242070_ERZ509189 | MGnify/ENA primary metagenome ERZ509189 (study PRJEB26280, sample SAMEA2338821) | human gut metagenome | biome: human gut; feature: human-associated habitat; material: faeces...
GGCGGCACCGCCCCGGGGCGTTACAGCGGCTGGTGCTTCGATTTTGCCACCGGCCAGCAGATCACCACAGCCGAGATGCTGCAGCGGATGGGTCTGGACCCGGACACCGTGCAGCAGCAGATGCAGCGGCAGGCCATGCAGGCCTTTGACCGGGAGATGGCGCAGGGCGCATATTACGAGAGTTGGCGTCTCGACGGAGAACTGTCGCAAATGCGGATGGACACGCTGGAATACAATGAACTGGAAAACCTTTGCCTGCTTTTGCCGGAGCAAAATCAGCTGGTGATTCGGGGCAGATACAGCTCCGCGTCCGAAGAGAGATGGCAGCAGCTGGATATGGAGATCCCGCTGCAGACCGCTGCCCAGCCGCAGGCGCAGCCGGTGCTGACTGATACCTACGATGGCGTGCAGGTGCAGCTGAAGGGAACGCAGGCCACCATCACCGTGAGCCCTGCACCCAAGACCGCCACCTGGAACACCGAGCTCAACCTCCGGCTGGAGCAGGCGCGCACCTACCCGATCCTTGGCTCTTACAATGAATATGTGGACGTGTGCATCGGTCAGCAGACCGACTCGGTCTTCCACCCGGTGGTCTATCTGCTGACCAAAGACGGCGTGGTGGAGTATGTAGATGTGCTGCGCTGCCTTCTGTTCGGAAACGCCATGATCTGTCAGGACCCCATCTACATTGCCAACAACGGCGTGTCGCTGGAGCGCAGCGGCAATAGCAAGGTGAACCTGCGCCGGAAGGATGGCTCTGTGTTGGAGCTGGCTGACCTGTCGTCAGAGTGGAGCGTGCAGGATATCCCTTATTCCATCACCGGCTCCTTCAACTGCACCAACGGAAACTGGCTGGAGCTTAGCAGCGACGGCAGCGTTCAGCTGGGCGTGCAGAACAACAGCCGCATCGATCAGGGCGACGCAGCGTATCTGGGCGTGGTGCCGGAGGGCATGGTGCTGGCCATCTTTACCGACACGGGGCTCGACTTTGTGGCGGCGTTCAAGATGGACCTGTACGACAACCTGACCATGACCATGATCGACGGGCAGAACCCCTTTGCCGAGGGCGAGACCCAGCTGCAAATGACCCGCAGCTACGACTGAGAATACAGGAGAACGACCATGAAACACAAACGCCTTACCGCGCTGGTGCTGGCTGCCGCGCTGGTGCTGGCCGGGTGCGGCGGCACAAAAAGCAGCTCCGGCTCTGCTGCCGCCAGCCAGAGCACCGGCAGCAGCCAGAATGCCCCGGCGATTGCCGTTCAAAAGGAACGTATCATGGAGCAATTCACGCTGGAAAAAACCGTCCGGGACGAGTACGGCATCACCCAGAAGCTGACCATCCATGTGCCGCAGCTTGTGTGCGACAGCCCGGATGCTGAATATATCAATAATGAGCTTGCCGCCATGTATGCGGCGGAATATCGGGATTATGAAAGCTACCCGCAGGCTGAGGTGTCGCAGGACGAATGGTGCCCGCAGACCTACATCGATTGGGACGCCTACTGGTACGGCGACTGCGTAAGCCTTGTGGTGAGAAGCTACTACGGCGGTACAGACCCCATCTATTCTCAGGGCTGGTGCTTCGATTTTGCCGCCGGGCATAAGCTTTCGGTCACCGAGCTGCTCATGCGCATGGGACTGGACCCGGACGAGACGCAGCTTGCAGTGTACCGCGCCGCCATACAGACCTTTGACCGCAAGATGGTGCAGCAGGAATATTACGATTCCCTGCGGGAAAGCGGCATGCTTTCCGGGATGCGCGCCGATACCCTGCGGGACAACGGGCTGGAAAACCTGACCGTGCTGCTGAAAAACGAAAATACCGTCACCCTTGTTGCCGGATACCACACTACCGCCGGCAGCGGCTGGCGGCCGCTGGAGGTGGAGCTTCCGCTGACCCCCGCCGCCCCTGCCAAAACGCCGGTGCTTACCGATACCTACGGAAGCGTTTCGGTGCTGCTGGACGGCGACATCCGCACCGTTACCATCAAACACACCCCCGAGATCATCGCATGGGCAGAGGATTATGATATCCGTCTGGACGGCGATGTCACTCTGCCCATCCGCAACGCCTATAATAATTATGTAGATGTGTGCATCGGTGAGCTGGGCGCGTCCTTCCATCCCGTAGTCTACCTGCTTACCGAGGACGGTTTTGTGGAGTACGTGGATGTGCTGCGCTGCCTGCTGTATGGGCAGATTCTGCTCTGTGCCGACCCCATCTATATTGCCAACAACGGCACTGCGCTGGCGCTGCGGGACGCCGAGGTCAGCCTGCTGTGTGCAGACGGTACGGAAACAGAGCTTGCCCCCCTGACCGCTGAGTGGAACAGCCCGCAGCAGGTAGATTCCACCGGCAGCTTCAGCCTTGGGGAAGGGGAGAACTGGTGCTGGCTGGACCTGAATTCAGGCGGCGGCTGCCAGCTGGCTACCCACAACAACCGCTATTTCTATCAGGGTGCTGTCACCTATCTGGGCGCTACCCCGGACGGCACCGCGCTGGGCTTCTCTCTTATCCGCGACACCGAAAACGGCCCGGAATGGGTTGCGTTCAGCGCTGCATTGAAGCTTGATTATCGCATTGATTGCCTGATCCTTACCCCCCTGAGCGGGCAGAACCCCTTGACGAACGAAACGGTCCCGCTGGTGCTGACCCACAGCTACGGCTGATAAACGAGCAGGAGGTGCAAGATGAAACACCTGGCACTGTGCGGCGCGCTGGCGGCTTTGCTGGCGGCGCTGCTGGCGGGCTGCGGGGCAAAGACCGCAGCCTCTGCCCGCCCGGCTGGCCGCCGGGAGCTGAAATCGCCCCCGCCTGATTCCATGCACGCCACCGCGGCGATCGCCGAGCAGTACACCCTTGAAAAGGTGGTGCAGGCAGAAAACGGCGGCAAGGTCCGACTGAACATCCATCTGCCCCGGCTGGAAAGCGACAGCGCCGATGCTGCCCGCATCAACGCCGAGGTCGCCCGGTACTACGAATACGATGTGCAGGAGTACGTAGGCTGCCCGGCGGCAGCCGACCCGGCCGTGTGGGATTTCAGCATTGAAATGAACTGGGAAGCAAGCTGGTATGACGATTGTGTCAGCCTTGTGGTCAGCAGCAGCTACGGAGGTACGGATGCCCCCTTCTACGACGGCTGGTGCTTCGACTTTGAAAGTGGAAACCAGCTGACCGTCACCCAGATGCTGCAGCGCATGGGGGCAGACCCCGCTGCGCTGGAAGAGGCGCTTTACCGCGACGTGAAGCGCCGGGATGAGCTGGACCGTCAAGCCGCCATCGAGAGAGGAATGCTGCCCACCGGCAGCCTGAAAGAGGGCAACACCGCATGGTGGACTTCGCTGGACGAGCTGCCCTTTTCGCTGGACGAATCGGGGAACATTTCCTTCGTGGTCCGCAGGTTCAGCGCGTCCGGGGAAGAGTATGTGAGCGATGTCCCGGTCATCCCACTGGATGCACAGCCGCTGCCACCGGACTGGGAGTGGCAGGTGCTGGCCGAGTGGATGGCAGTCACGGCGGTGACGCAGGGTGAAAGCTATGCCCCCGCCGACCGCAACGAAAGCTGCACCCTGCGGCTGGAAAAGGCCGAGATCACCGGCACGGTGACCGTCTCCTTCATCCGGGAAACATACGTCAGCCCGCAGATCCAGTCCGCTGCCGAGACCCGCACCGGAGAGCTGAATGCCGGCACTGTGACCGGCTGGGACGGGGAAAAAAGTCAGGGCTGGAACCTGACAAGCCTCAGCGAGGACGGCAGAAGCCGCTGGACCATCTCCATGATGGAGGACGGTTCGCTGCGGATGCAGTCCACCGGCCTCAAAAAGGGCAGTGAGGTCTGGTACGTTTTTCAGCGCACCGAGGCATGGGACGACATCGGCTACACCGCCATTCCCCGCAGGCTGTGGGGAACATACCGCGCCGGAGACGAGTCCGCAAAGGGTATCCGCTGGATGACCTTCCTGCCGGACGGCAGCTGCTGCATGAGCGTGGAATGGGGCGGGTGGAACGGCATTCTCACCGGCACCGCCGAGGGAACACAGGGCCGCACCGAGGACGGCACCGAGCTGCACTTCACGCTGACCGACACGGACGGCAGACCCTGCGAGTTCTGGGCCATTCTGCTGAACGATGACGGCAGCCCCAGCGGCTGCAGCCTGAAATACCGCGCCGGAGAAGTGCTGTTTGACCGGGATACGCGTCCCATTTACTGGAAAAACGACTCCCCGAATCTAACCCCTGTACCGTGACCGAAACCGAACGCAATGCGATGACAAAGCGTTGTCGCTTACACCAAACAAATAACAGGAGGAAATTACTATGGGTCTTATCAAAGCAGGTATGGGCGCACTGGGCGGAACCCTTGCAGACCAGTGGAAGGAATTTTTCTACTGCGATTCTCTGGACAAGGATGTGCTGATGGTCAAGGGCCAGAAGCGCACCTCCCGCCGCAGCTCCAACAACGGCGAGGACAACATCATCACCAACGGCAGCGGCATCGCCGTGGCAGACGGACAGTGCATGCTCATCGTGGAGCAGGGCCGCGTGGTGGAGGTGTGCGCTGAGCCGGGCGAGTTCACCTTCGATGCTTCTACCGAGCCAAGCGTTTTTACCGGTAACTTCGGCGACAGTCTGGCGGAAACATTCCAGACCGTGGCCAAGCGCTTTACTTACGGCGGCGACACCGGCAAGGATCAGCGGGTGTACTACATCAACACCAAGGAGCTGGGCGAGATCCTGTACGGCACTGCCACCCCCATCCCCTTCCGGGTGGTGGTCAGCGAGGAGCGGGGCTACAAGCTCTCGGTGAACCTGCGGTGCAACGGCAGCTTCACCTGCCGCATCTGCGACCCGCTGCTGTTCTACACCAACGTGTGCAGCAACGTCTCCACCCAGTATGACGCATCCGAGATCGCACCCCGGCTGAAGAGCGAGCTGATGAACGCCCTGCAGCCTGCCCTTGCCACCCTTTCGGCCAACAAGGTGCAGTATTACGAGATCCCCGCCCACACGTTGGAGATCTCCGAGGCGCTCAACGAGCAGCTGTCCAGCGTCTGGCGCAAAAAGCGCGGCATCGAGGTGTTTTCCTTCAACATCAACTCCCTGTCCATCCCGGAGGAGCAGCAGAAGAAGATCACCGAGTGGGAAGAGAACGCCATGACCACCGATCCAACCACCGCTGCCGCCCGTCTGGTGGGTGGTCAGATCGACGCCATGAAGACCGCCGCCGGCAACACCGCCGGTGCCATGACCGGCTTTATGGGCATGGGCATGGCAGCCGGTGCAGGCGGTATGGGCGGCATGAGCGCCCAGAACCTGTTCGCTATGGGCCAGCAGGCCCGTCCGGACAGCGTGGACGCGCCCCAGCAGGTCAGCCGTCCCACACCTGCCCCGGCGGACAGCTGGCAGTGCAGCTGCGGCGCTACCGTTACCGGCAAATTCTGCCCGGAATGCGGCAGCAAAAAGCCGGAGCCGAAGCCCGCTGCGGACAGCTGGCAGTGCAGCTGCGGTGCCACCGTCACCGGCAAGTTCTGCCCGGAGTGCGGCGACCCCTTTGACGACAGCGACCAGACCTGACCTGACAAATACAGAGCAATGAAAGGAGCATACCATGATGGGATTCTTTTCCAACCTGTTCGCAAAACAGAACTGTGCCGTCTGCGGCAAGGAGTGCGGCACCCTGCACCGCTCCAAGCTCCGGGACGGACAGTTCCTCTGCGACGACTGCGGCAACAAGTGCTCCAAATACATCCGGCTCAGTGAGCTGACGCTGGACGAAGCAAAGGAGCACATGGCGTACATGGCCCGGATGAAGCGGGTATTCGACGAGGTGTTCGACAAGACCGAGTTCCGGGTCAACGCATACCCCTCCACCCCGACGCAAATGGGGCTGGTGTTCTGCGATGAGCTTGGAATGCTGTACATCGACGACCGCACCGGCGGCCGGGGCAAGATGCCGGAGCTGATCCGCTACGACCAGATCGCCAGCTATGAGGAGTATCTGGACGAGACCCCCGCCAAGGAGCCGGGCCAGGAACCCACCCTCAACGGCGGCGGCCTGAAGCTGAAGCTGGTGCAGCCCCGCAGCATCACCGAGGCCCAGACCCAGCGGGGCATGCATCCCCACCCCTACATCAAGCAGGAGCTGGTCATCTGCTTCAGCAAGCGGGACCGGCGGGAGATCGGCTATGCCCACATCGCACGGCAGCATCTGGACCACATCTTCGGAGTCCACGACAAGGAGACCAGCATGTTCGGCTTCCGGATGTCCAAGGCCGAGGAACGGGAGCTGAAGGGCCAGATGGGCATGATCGGTGCCATGGGTGCCGTGGCATCTGCCGCCATGAAGGGCGGGCAGCTCTCTGAGCAGGAAAAGGCCCGCTTTGTGGAGAACATCAATCTGACAAACGACGCCCAGACCGGCGGCATGGCAGTGTACAGCCGCCGTGCTGACGAAGCCTTTGCAAAAGTGCAGTGACCCAAAAAGGAGGAACGGATATGAGAAAGATCCAGCGCAGAGATTTCCTCAAGGCCATGGGCCTTGCCACCGCCGCCCTCGGGCTGACCGCCTGCGGCGGCTCCGGTGACGCCAGCGCATCCAGCATTTCCAGTGCACCGGCTTCCAGCAGCAGTGCCCCGTCCGCTTCGGCACAGCCGGAATCAGCAGAGGACAAAGCCGCCCCTGCAGGGCCCCCTGTGACCCAGTTCCAGACCGGGGAACTGAAGATCGGCGATTACACCTTCAAGGCGCAGTACATCCCCTTTGACGTCCGCCGCGAGGTATGCGGTGCTTATCATGTGATCCAAGCGGACAGCTACCGGGGCAATTACTTCTTCAGCTTCTACAACGAGGACGATGAAGAGCAGTCTGCCAAGATCTTCGAGTATGCCATCAAGGACGACCGGCTGACCCCGGTGGCAGAGTACAACATTGACGGCAGCAACGCCCTCAGCATCGACCGCAATGGCATCCTGTACGCCATGGACAACTTTGATGTCTACTGCTACGATCTGAACAGCAGCGACCCGGAGGAGCCCAGCGACGCACTGGACTACTCGGGCAGCTGCTATTCCTCCAAGGACCGGGATCTGACCGTGATCTACTGGACCAACTCCGCGCCGGTGCTGGTGCAGGACGGCGAGTACACCGAGCTGACGCTGGAGGGCGATAACGAGATCGGCCCCTTCTGCAGCATGCCCTCCCTGAACCTCAGCGGGGACGAGCTGCTGACGGTGGGCGAGCTGGAATCCAGCGGCGATGATTACTTTGCTGCCTTTGATCTGGACGGCAATGAGCTGGCCCGCAGCTCGCAGCCGGTGGGCAGCTTTGACGCCGTGATGATGAAACGCCCCAACGGCTATCTGCTGGATACGGGCTATGTGTGGGAGCTGTACGGGCCGGACGGCACCTTCCTGGAAAAATCCCTGCCTGTGGGCGAGCGCGAGACCCTGTGCCAGCTGTGCGGAGAGTTCTGCACCTTTGACGTCTTTTTGCCGCTGGAGGAAAACGCTTTCCTGGCAGTGGGGCACTACGGCAAAGCCACCGAGCCGGATGAGCCGGTGGTGTTCCGCATCACCACGGACTTCTGAGCCGACCGCTTCGGCGGGAAGACCAACGCAAAAACAGCGGGGCCGGGGAAGAGCCCCCGGTTCCCTTTGAAACAACAGGAGGAAACGCTATGGCAGGAATGCTGGAATACAAGTGCCCCTGCTGCGATGGCGCCATCCAGTTTGACAGCGCCACCCAGAAAATGAAATGCCCCTACTGCGACACCGAGTTCGACGTGGATACCCTCAAGGGCTATGATGAGGAACTGAAGGACGAAAAGCCCAGCGAGATGGAGTGGGCCACCCCCGGCGGCAGCTGGGCAGAAGGAGAGACCGCCGGTCTGCATACTTACAGCTGCAAGAGCTGCGGCGGCGAGATCGTGGGCGATGACACCATGGCCGCGTCCGCCTGCCCGTTCTGCGGCAACCCCATCGTCCTCACCGGACAGTTTGCCGGAACGCTGCGGCCCGACCTCATCATCCCCTTTAAGCTGGACAAAAAGGCCGCCAAGGCAAAGCTGCAGGAGCATCTCAAGGGCAAGACTCTGCTGCCCCGGGTGTTCCGCAGCCAGAACCACATCGACGAGATCAAGGGCGTGTATGTACCCTTCTGGCTCTTTGACAGCGACGCCGACGCTCAGCTGCGGTTCACCGCCACCCGGACCCGCTGCTGGTCGGACAGCAAATACGACTATACCGAGACCAACTACTACTCCGTCCGGCGGGACGGCACACTGGGTTTTGACGCAGTGCCGGTGGACGGCTCGTCCAAGATCGAGGACGACCTGATGGAGTCCATCGAGCCCTTCGCCATGCAGGACGCCATCCCGTTCCAGACCGCCTATCTGGCGGGCTATGTGGCAGACAAATACGATGTGAGCGCCGAGGACAGCATCGAGCGGGCCAACAAGCGCATCCGCCGCTCCACCGAGGAGACGTTCCAGCAGACCGTTACCGGCTACGATTCGGTCAAGGTGGAAAGCAGCAGTATCCAGCTGCACGGCGGCAAGGCAAAGTATGCGCTGTTCCCGGTCTGGCTGCTGAGCACCAGCTGGCGGGGCGAAAACTACCTGTTTGCCATGAACGGTCAGACCGGCAGATTCGTGGGTGACCTGCCCGTGGACAAGGGCGCTGCCCGCAAGTGGATGCTGGGCCTTACAGCTGCCCTTTCCGCCGCATCCTACGGCGTGATGTGGCTGCTGTGGCTGGCACGGATCCTGTAAAGGAGGGACGAACGATGAAAAAGACTTCCAACCGACTGCACTCCCTCTTTGCGGCGCTGGCAGCACTGGTGCTTGCGGTGATCCTGACCGTTCCGGCGTTTGCGGTAGAGGGCGGCTTTGCCGACCTGTACTACCGCATGTTCGACGACGCTGAGGTGCTGACCGAGGACGAGGACAACGAGCTGGAGGACGCACTGGAAGAGCTGAGCCTGCGCCAGAGCTTCGATGTGACCATTGCCACCATCGAGTCGATGGAAAGCGTTGGTGCCGACAGCATGGAGCAGTTTGCCGATGATCTGTATGACTACTGCCAGTACGGCTACGGCCCCGATATGGACGGCGTGCTGCTGCTGGTGAGCGTGGGCGACCGCAAGTGGCACATCTCCACCTGCGGCTACGGCATCACCGTCTTTACGGATGCCGGCATCCAGTACCTTGGCGAGCAGATGACCCCCTTCATGGCCGATGGAGACTACGCCGGTGCCTTCCGCACCTTTGTCCAATGGTCGGATACCTACATCAACGCTGCCCGGGCGGGCCACCCCTATGACGTGAATAACCTGCCCCGGGAGCCGCTGTCTCTCATGTACCTGTTCCTTGCGCTGGGCATCGGCCTTGCGCTGGCATGGGTCGTCGTCCATGTGATGAAAAGCCAGCTGCGCAGCGTGGCGTTCCAGGAGAACGCCGCCAGCTATGTGCGGGAGGGCAGCATGAAGCTGACCAACCAGCGGGATCTGTTCCTGTACCGGGATGTGCAGCGCACCGAGCGGCCGAAGGAGTCCAGCTCCAGCGATTCCGGCGGCAGCTCCACCCACACCTCTTCCAGCGGCACCACCCACGGCGGTGGAGGCGGCTCGTTCTGAAAGGAGTATGTTTATGAACCCTTATCTTTCGGAAAAAGCCCGCGGCGAGATTCCCCGTGTCCTCAAATGGCTGCGGAACGCAGGGCTTGCCTTCTGCGTGTTCTGCTCCTTTGGTGGGCTGTACACCCTCTGCCTGAGTTTGCAGGATAAGGACTATTCCCACATCGGAGGCTATGTGTTCTGGATCGTGGTGGGCGCTGTGCCCCTCGCGCTGTTTGCCCGCGGGGAGGCCCGCCGCTACCATGCAAGGACCATCGCCCGCAGGGTGGAGAGCTACTCCGGGGCAGAAGTACCCCTGCGGTGGCTGTGCAACAGCGTTGGTATGGACACAAAGGACATTGCATGGTATTTTGAAAACGGCTATTTTGCAAACCTCAGTCTGGATCTGAACCAGAAGATCGTCCGCAGGCGGACCGTGTCCCGCCATGACCCGAACCGGGGCTGAACCCTTTACGGCTGAAACAGAAAGGAGTATTTTCATGGGACTTTTTGATAAGATGAAGCAGGCCACGGCTGCCACCGGCGGCAACCAGACCGTCACCTTTACCTTTCAGGCTCTGCCGGAAAGCCTTGCCCAGATGCAGGCACTGCCGGAGGCCAGTCTGGACACCCCCTTTAAGACCGCAGCCCTCACCGTCTGCGCGCTGTGCGCCTACGGTGCCGACAAGACCATTGGGCAGGAGATGCTCAACTGGCTGCGAGGCCCCCGTCCGCTGAACGGGCAGGATATCTCCTTTTTGAACGACCGCTTCCGGGACGGCAAGAGCTACATCCCCTTCTCCTACTTTGTGGGTGCATCGCCGGAAAACGGCTATACCCCCCGCCAGCCATTCACGCTTCTGGTGGGCAGTGACCACACCTCCAACACCGAGGAGGGCTACTGCAAACTGTTCATCCCCTGCGGCGGTGCCGACAGCCCCCGCCCCATCAAGCTGCGCCGCAAGGGCGACGGGCAGTGGTTCTTGTGGGAGCAGTACCTGATGACCGGTATCCGCATCCCGACATCGGCCGACCCGTGGGCATAAAACAAAGGGGCTGACATGAAAGCCATGAGAACTTTTGCAGCACTGCTTGCACTGGCTTTCAGTCTGGCAGGGTGCGGTGCGGTGGACGGCGCCCCCGTCCGCCCCGCTCCCGGCAGCGCCGGGCGGGGCAGCAGCACAGCGGCTTCCGGTGCTGATTCCGCTGAGCCGGAGCAGCTTGCCGCAATGCGGCAGCTGGCCGGGGAAAACGGAGACCTTGCCGTGGTGCTCTATCTGGGCAGTGTCCCGGAGCGCACCGCCGATGTGGACGCTGCGCTGGACAGCCTGCAGGAACAGCCGTGGCAGTTCGTTGCGGACATCCCGGCAGATCACTGGGTCACTGCGCCGGGCGGCGGGCGGGAGCTGTACTGCATCTTTGCCGTGCGCAGGGAGGATACGCTTTTTGTCTACGAAAAGCAGGCCCTCCAGTACCCGCACCAGACGGGCCGGGAGCTTTATTGCAAGCAGGATGGCCAGCCCATTCTGCTGCTGTGCAACGGCAGCCCGGACACCCCCGACATCACGGCGGTGGTCTACTGCACCACCGGCCGCACGCTGGACTGGTCGCCCCGGCTTTCTGCCGGGACCAGCAGCCCGGAGCCGGTGGAGGGCGTAGACGATTTTTCCAACCACCCGGCGTCCGGCGCTGCCTCCTGAGGCGCGCCCCGGCAGGGCATGAGAAAGGAGAACTTATGAAACGACTGAAACTTCTGGCAGCCCTGCTGGCGCTGACCATCGGTCTGGCGGGCTGCGGCAAAGGCAGCAGCGCGTCCAGCTCCAAGCCCGAAAAAATGCTGAACGGAGACAACATGATCGCATCGCCCTCCGCCAAACAGGAGTACACCGAGCCGGAGGACGTGACCTACATGCGCCTTCTGGCAGGGGAGGACGAATACCGCGCCTGCGTGCTGTATCTGGGCGGCTCCTACGAGATCACCACCGATGTGCAGAAGGTGCTGGACAGCCAGACCGACCTGCGCCAGCTGTGGGGCTTCGTCTACGACATCCCGCAGGATCACTGGGTCGTGGCACCGAATGGCGGGTGCGACCTGTACTGCATCTTCCCGCAGGAGGCGCAGGCCACCCTGTTCGTCTACGAGACGAGCCTGACAGACGATGCCGAAAAACCGCTCCAGCGCGGTAAACAGCTCTATTACAGTGAGGACGGTCAGCCCATCCTGCTGCTGTGCAACATCAGCGATATCGTTCCCAACACCGAGGTGGAACTGTACCCCAGCACCGGCGAAGAGCTGATGTTCAGCCCCTTCCTTTCCGGCGAGAACGGCCATGTGGTGGAAGCCGAGGGCGTGTGCGATTTTACCATCTACCCGGAAGGGGACGACTGGGAGACCGACACCAGCCCCTGGTCGTTAGAAGGCAACTGGCTGGAGACCGGCCGCGACACCGACGAGGGCTATTTTGACACTGACCCCGCAGACGCCGACCGGATGTGCTTTTTGCCCACCGGCGCCGACACCGAAGGCAGCCAGCTGCCCTTTACCGCCAGCTACATCACCCCCTACCCGGAGCTGAACGTGGAGGAGGCAGAGCTGTTCTACCACGATGGCACCCCGGAGGTGCCCTTCCAGTCCAATCAGGAGTGGTACGCCACCTTTACCGGGGAGGACGGCTCCCGCTACGCCGTTACGCTGGAGGACGAGGACACCCTTGCCCTCAAGTTCTATCTGGACGGCAACGAGAGCTACCTGAGCCTTGTGAACACCGTCTACTTTGCGCGGCAGGAGGCCATGGGCTAAAGGAGAAAACAATGAGAAGGTTTATTGTCGATACGGATACGGCTTCTGATGATGCTGCGGCGCTTATGATCGCTGCTTTGAGTGAGGAGATAGATCTTCTGGGTGTGACGATTGTGGCTGGAAACGTAGGGCTTAAGCAGGCAACGGACAATGCACTGATGACCCTCGAGGTATGTGGAAGTGATGCACCGGTTTATCTGGGAGCGAAGCGTCCACTGTTCCGCGAACGACACGAAACGATCAGTGTCCATGGAAAAGATGGCATGGGTGACTGTGATATCATCCATCCCAAACGCTCACCCGAAGAGAAACGTGCGGTGGAATTTATTCTGGAGCAGGTGGAACGCTACCCGAATGAGGTGGAGCTGGTTGTGCTGGGACCTGCCACGAATATTGCACTGGCGATTCTGACCGATCGTGAGATCATGTCTAAGGTGAAACACATCTGGTCCATGGGAACACCGGGCTTTGGATTTGGAAATGCAACACCGGTTTCAGAATTCAATGTATTTATTGATGCAGAAGCCTATGCTCTGATGCTGGATCTGGAAATTCCGGTGACGATTGCCGGATTTGATCTCTGTGCCGGCAATATCGGTCTGGATCGCTATGAGCTGTCCTATCTGGCCCATGGATCCAAACCGGCACAGTTTTTGGAGCAGGCCACTTCCAAGCTTTTGCAGTTCAATCTGGATACCAGAGGGGTACATATGGTGGATCTTCCCGATGCCATTGCCATGGCAGCTGCAGTATGGCCGGAATTTGTTCAGGATAAGGTGGCATGCCACTGTCATTGCTGTACCGAGCCGGGGCATGCCTATGGCCAGGTGATCTTTTACCAGAAAGGCCGTACCTATGAGGCGATGCCGGAGATCAGTCGGTTTAATGCACAGGTCATTAAAAAAGTAGATGAAAAGCTGTTCACCGAGCGATTTATGGATCTGCTGATGGAGGAAGGGGGAAAAGAAGCATGAAACACACCAAAAAAATCACCATCCTCCACTCCAACGACCTGCACGGAGACTTTCTGGCAGAGCAGGTGGACGAAAAACTGGTGGGCGGCGTGTCCATGCTGTCCGGCTACATCGAAAAGGTGAGGGCAGAGGAGCCCAACACCATCTACGCCATTGCAGGTGATATGTTCCGGGGCTCGGTCATTGATTCCGAATACAAGGGGCTTTCCACTATCGAGATCATGAACGCCCTTGCCCCGGACATCGTTACCATCGGCAACCACGAGGTGGATTACGGCATCGCGCATCTGCTGTTCATCGAAAAATGCGCGCGCTTTCCCATCATCAACGCCAACCTCTACATCAAAAACACCCCCACCCGGCTGTTTACTCCCTACAAGATCCTGCGGGTGGACGGCATGAACATCCTCTTCATCGGCATCATCACCCAGGACGTCATCAACCAGACCAAGTCCGAATCTCTGGTGGGGTCCTTTGTGGACACCGCCGCAGCTGCCGCCGAGGTGGGCAAGATCTGCAACGCCCACAACAGCATCGACATCGATTTTACCGTGCTGCTGACCCACATCGGCTTTGAGGAGGACCGCCATCTGGCCCGCCAGCTGGACCCGGCCTGGGGGGTGGACCTGATCATCGGCGGGCACAGCCACACCCTGCCAGAGCACGCGGTGGAGGAAAACGGCGTGGTCATTGCGCAGGCGGGCACCGGCACCGACCAGATCGGGCGCTTTGACATCATTGTGGACACGGACAACAACTGCATCGATTCCTACACATGGCACACGGTACCCATCACCGCCGAGACCTGCCCCCGCAACCCCGCCATGGAGCAGGTGCTGCACCGCTTCACCAGTCAGGTGGACGAAAAGTACAGCCACATCGTGGCGCGCTTCCGCCGGGAGCTGACCCACCCGGAGCGCACCCGGGAGACCGAGCTGGGCAACCTGTTTGCGGACATCTTCACCCGCAGCCTTGGCATCGATATTATGCTCATCGGCTCCGGCAGCATCCGGGCCGAAAAGCTGGGCCCCATCGTCACCTACGGCGACCTCATCGAGGGCTTCCCCTACGATGATGGCGTGTTCATGTTCAAGGTGACAGGCCGGCAGCTGCGCCAGATGCTCCACTACATGCTGCGGGAGGAGGCCTACACCGGCCACACCGAGTTCTACCAGCTGCCCTCCACCCTGCGGCTGCGCTACGACCGCGCCAAGGGCGACTTTGATTACTTTACCTACTGCGGCAAGGAGGTGGGCAAGGAGATCAGCGACGATGCCCTGTTCACCGTGGGGCTGCAGAACTACCACTTCAAAAACATCGAGAGCTTTTTCAACATCTCCTACGAAACCATCTGCAAGCTGCAGAAGCCTCGCAGCGTGGCAACCTCCTGTCAGGATATCCTGATGGAGTATTTCCGGGAGCACGAGATGGTGGACGCCGCCGTGGACGGCAGAATGACCATTCTGCCCTCTACCGCGCAGACCGGCTGACCCCCGCAGGGTCAAAAACATGGTTTCGCCCCGCAAAATCTGAGGGGAACACTTTGCAAAGAGATGAGCACCCCATGAAACAACGATTCTCAAAACGAACACGCCTTGTCAGTGCCCTTTTGACGCTGGCTATGGTATTCACCTTTTTGCCCTTCAGCGCCTTTGCGGCAGGGGGGTGACGGGTGGTTATAACATCACCTCAATAGTATTGTATCGTTCTTACAGAAAGAACAGTACAACATCATCGTTCGGGTGATTTTGTCCTATTGTGCTGATTTATGCCTTTTCCCGGTCGAGTTATAAAAAACGGTAACTCGTCTGGGCGATTTCATGCGCTATCCAATCACAGTTGCTGTTTGTGGAGGTAACTGTGATTTTTTATTGGGGTAACGCATCAAAAAAAGCCTGTCTGCTGCCGTAGACCAGACTGCAAACAAACCGGCACAATCGTTCCGCTTCACCACCCATAATCATGCCGATGTGCAATATTGCGCTAGCTTCCCTCAATGGGAGGCTGGCGTTTTTGCGCTTTTAAGGGCAAGGTGTCGTGCGCCACCACGATCCTTTTTGTCCGAATGCTCACATTCCGTAAAATAACTGGAGGATTATTGATAATGAGATCGACCTATTTGCTTCCGTGGTTCAAGATGACCACATGGTACTTCCGACTGTCTCGATTGCTGGAAGTTTCCAACGTCAAAAAGCGCACCAAAAATCATAGTGCTGATGCCGACCGTATTTTCATGTTGGTGAAAAATCATGTGCTGGCCGTATCCGGCATGGGAGATGAAGCTCCGCCCACTCCCGGCGGAAGAAACGGAGGGAGTGATGTATTATGATCCTGCTGCAACGGGTGAACGAATCCAAAACCTCCGAAAAGACCGTGAAGTGACACAAGAACAGCTTGCCATTGACCTGAACATCAGCGACCGCTACATGAGAAATCTGGAGAAGGGTGAGAAAGTTCCGTCCGTTGACCTCTTTGTGGAGCTGCGGGAGCGATTTGGCTCCTCGCTGGACTACATCGTCTTAGGTGTGTCTGCGTCCCAGCGGGAGCAGGAGCTGCAAGATCAGCTGCGAATGCTCCGCAAAGAACTGAAAGAAATGCAGCGGCGGATTCTTGTTATGCTGGAAATGCTGGGCGAATCCGCCTGACACTCACTTCACTACTCTGAACCGGAACGATTGGTTCCGGTGAAAATGGCAAAACCGGAACTACTGGTTCCTAAAAAAGCATTCAGTTTTCAGGTACACTATGGTCACAGCAAGGGCAGCCCCCCAACAGGGGACGACAAACCCGAAACTGTACCGTGTACCTTGAAAATTGAAGAAGCAGCTTTTCGGCACTTCCAGACAATGATACTTCCGTAATTCGCGGCCCGGTCAGAAAGCAGACGGGGTGGCTGAGATGCCAATGGAGCGGTGCAAATCCGCCGCCGAAAAGTTCCCACCTCCGGGGTGTCGAGGACAAATAGGAGAAAAACAGTATTTTTCAAACCACCAGTTGAGGATTTCTCAGCTGGTGGTTTTACATTTCCCATCAAAATACCGATATGGAGGAAATCTATATGAGTCGATTTTATAACAACTGCGTAGACGAAGCCAGCTTGACTACCCTCTGCCCGATTTGTCTGGATTCCTTTCAGGGGGCAAAGGGCGTTCGCGTCCGGCGCGCAGACCCTAAGCAGAAGATCAAGGATGTCTGCACCTACTGCCAGATTCGCTATGGTTTCGATTATTATGTACAGCCCGATAAGAACGCTGGGCAGTATGTGAAGCGAGGCCATTTCGATGATGAATCTGAATGCGCTTAAAATCGACCCGGAGTTTCAGGGCAAGATCCCGCCCCTGAATTTTGAAGAAGAACAACAGCTTGAGCAGAACATTCTCCACGAAGGACGGCTGCTGAATCCCATTATCATCTGGAATGGCTTTATTCTGGACGGACATACCCGCTACCGTATCCTGCGGAAGCATCCGTTCATCGTCTACCAGATACAGGAGATTAAACTGGCTAACCGCTACGCAGCTCTCTCATGGATCTGCCAGAACCAGCTTGGACGCAGAAATCTCGACCCGGAACGGAAGAAGTTTCTGATGGGCAAGCTGTATGAATCTGAAAAGCTGGCACGGGGCGGCTCCAAAGAGCGGGCACACGATGAGAACGGACGGTTCACCTCAATGGTTCAAAATGATCCATTGAGGGCAAAGCGGCTCTCCACCTGTGAGCGCATTGCCGCCCAGAACGGTGTGGGATCAGCCACTGTAAAACGAGCAGAAAAATATGCCAAAGGCGTGGACGCAGCGGAAGATGCGGTCCCCGGTGCAAGAGAAGAAATCCTGACCGGGCGCATCAAGGCAACGGATGCAGAAATCACCGCCTTGGCAAAAACGCCAAAGGTAGAAATTCCTGCTGCGCTTGCAGAATTGCGGAAGCCAAAGCAGGAACGTCAGCCCCGAAAAGCCGAAACCGCTTCTTCAAAACAAACACTTTCTGAAATCAGCAAAAGCATCCAAGGGCATCAACGCCAGCTTACTGCCGAAGAAAAAACTTCTCTGAAAGCATCCATCGACAATCGCTATCAGGAACGGGCCGTTGCAAACGGCTCCCTGATGATGTGCGAGGTACAGGGTGCCAAAGAGGACTTTATTCGCCGCTGGAATACGATTTTCAAAGAATACCCGGATGTTTTTGAAGATTCGGACTGCCGCAAGATCATTCATGACTTGACCGAAGATGCCGTACAGTATCTTCTGAAAATAAAGGAGAAAACGCTATGATGCTTTCTAACCTGAACCTTTCCAGCCTGCCGGAGTGCACCTTCGAGGTGCGGTACGTTGACAGCGTTCTGCTGAACCCCTGCGCCGAATATCAGCGGCTGCTCCGCATGGGCAAGGTTGCACGAATCGCAGCAAACTTTTCGGAGTACATCGCCAATGAGCCGAAGGTCAGCTACCGGGATGGCCGCTACTTCGTCTTTGATGGCCAGAACACCATTGAGGCACGGAAAACGTGCAACGGTGGGCGTGACCTCCCGATTCGCTGCAAGGTCTTCTACGGCCTTTCTAAAGAGCATGAAGCTCTGCTGTTTGCTGTGCAGACAGGCATTTCCAGCGAACTGACCGCTGGTGAACAGCTTCGTGCCAAACTGGTGGCACACGAAGAAAACGCCTGCGGCTTTGCCGCCGTAACGGAAAATACCGGTGTACGCTTTGCGCTGGATGGGATTCGTGCCCCGTGGAGAATCTACTGCATCCGCTCGGCTTACTACATCTACAAGAGCTACGGTGCATCACTTTACCGTGAAATGCTGAGCGTTCTCGTAGACGCTTGGGGTGGCGATTCGGATTCGTTCCTGTCTGGCATCCTGCATGGCATGGCTCGTTTTCTGGCTCTGTATCAGGGCGAATACAGCCGGGAACGGCTGATTCTCCGGCTGCGCACAGTGCATCCCAAGACCATCACCCGGTTGGCACAAAACGACACTGGCAATGTGGCAGACCGCCACATGAAACAGATCCTGTCCATCTACAACGGTGCTGGCCGTGCCCACAGTCTGCCCTGCAAGCGGTGATGAGCATGATCCCAGTCAACCGAAAGTTTCTGCGTGGTGATATTTACTACGCCAATCTGGAGCCACACCTTGGCTCCGAGCAGGGCGGTATCCGCCCTGTGGTCGTGGTGCAGAACAACACCGCAAACTGCTATTCGCCCAACCTCATTGTTGCGCCTGTCACATCCAATACTGCAAAGAAGCCCGATCACCAAGCCCACGTTCTTGTGGACAGTAATCGGGCTTTTTTGCAGCCCTCTATGATCTTGGCAGAATCTGTCCAGACCATCAGCAAGGGACGGCTGATCCGCCCGATGGGGCGGTTGAGCATCCCGGAACTCATTCGGCTCAATTATGCGCTGCTCTATCAGCTCGATCTGAACGAATGGGTATGGAGAAAGGAGGCCTATGAACGCTATCTGCGATACCACCGCTAAATCTGAAACTATTTCCGTCAAAGGCTGCAAGGTCAAGATCACCTATGCGTCTGCGGATACGGACTGTCTGGATGCGATCCAGAAGCTGCTGCAAACCACCATCCTGCGCACGGCAGGGCACACCGCTGCCTGACATCCTTGTGTTCCTTGAATGCGTGAGATAAGATAAAATCGAACTGAACCTTGAAAACAAAATATGGACGAAACACGTTTGATTTTTCCTTTCTCACTCAAAGAAAGAGAGATTGAAATGAAAAAACGTGTCTATACCTTATACCGTGTTTCGACAAAGGGACAGGTCGAGAAAGACGACATCCCCATGCAGAAAGAAGCCTGCCGCAACTTTGCAGAAAGTCAGGGCTGGGAGATCGTCAAGGAGTTTTCCGAGAAAGGAGTTTCTGGCTTTAAGAAGTCTGCCAAAGACCGTGATGAACTCCAGAAGATACAGCAGGCTGCGATGGAAGGCAAGTTTGACATTCTGCTGGTGTTCATGTTTGACCGCCTAGGCCGCCGTGACGATGAAACGCCCTTTATCGTAGAGTGGTTCACGAAGCAGGGCATCGAAGTCTGGAGCGTGAACGAGGGACAGCAGCGATTTGACACCCATGTGGACAAGCTGCTGAACTAC
>ENA-ORTN01001825-ORTN01001825.1-human-gut-metagenome-genome-assembly--contig:-NODE-1825-length-19452-cov-8.175697_pt1 | contig 19452 bp, 17 predicted proteins | sample MGYA00242070_ERZ509189 | MGnify/ENA primary metagenome ERZ509189 (study PRJEB26280, sample SAMEA2338821) | human gut metagenome | biome: human gut; feature: human-associated habitat; material: faeces...
GCGGAGATAGGCAAGGTCGGTTTTGGGTTGGGTCATGGCATCACACTCCTTTTTCAGAAAATAAAAAGCCAAACAATCAGTATGGATGCACACTAATCATTTGGCCAGGGGAACATATTTAATTCTCACAATGCAATAGCATTTTCGCAGTAAAAGTTCTATTGCGTATCCATAATGGTTACTATCTGTGGTTTGGATTAGGACTTTTTTGTGCGATGCAAATCGATTATTATTAACAGTGCTGTTATGCCGACCACGATTAAAAATCTGATGGCAAATTGAACTGGAAGATTTTGAAGGGCATGGGTTAGCATTCCAACTTCTCCATCTTCAATCCATTGCGAAAACATTCGTAATTCTTCAAGCAAGGCAACTGAGAAAAAGGCAATCCCAGACACTCCGATGATGTAATTATATTTTGCCTTTTTGACAAGTACAAAATAGCAGTTTACGATTGTCAGAAAATACGAACAGCCAATCCAAAATGCCCAACCAATGTTCCAATCCATAAACTTTCTTCACCCCTTTATGCAACCAGTCCTTTTATTATAGTAAGAGCTATTGCTACAACAATGAAACCTATTGCAATAATTTTTGAAATTCGATTCTTACTTATCGGATTGTATGAAGAAAATTTATTATATAGTATCAGCAACGCAGCATAAACAGGATAGCACCAAGGATTGATATTAAATAAATCGAAAAAGGAGCCGATCTCAGCGACTATAAGAGTTAGTACTAAAGCCCAATACGCTATCTTTTTCAATGAATCTGACATAATCATTGTACCATAGACAGTAGTCTCAATTGAATGGAGCGTTCATATTTAATCAAGCAAGAATAACGTGAACAGCACGTTCGTAATCGGCTTTGCGAACGTATATTGTGTAGAGCATTTGATAATTGATTTTTTGAAATGCAGTTCCGGCTCTTTCACGGGTTCCCATTGAAAACAGAGACGGTGATGATAAATCGCGTGCTTTTGTTCGATAAGTTATTCCTGCCTTTTCTAAAAGCGATGTGTATTTTTGGTATTGAGATTGATTCGAGCAAACAACCAGCTCTTTTTGATTGAAAAATGGCAACATAGAAACTCCTAAGCATCTCACTTCTTGTCGAAAAATTTCAGCAGAAGTCCGATTATCAATGCAACGCCACAGACCAATATAACCAGAATGGTTTGTGATGACAAGACGAAAAGCGGTTGAGGAAGCAGTCCCAGCATTCCACCAATAATAAATAAAAGCAATATTAGAATCACAATTGCAAATAGGATTGGTTTCAATTTTTTCATGCTGAAACACTCCCTTCTTCAAGAAACAAACTATTATACGCGAACTCTTATAGATGCATTGAAATTAGATGCATTGAAATCATCTGCATCTTATTGTTACTATACATACAATAGAAGATTTCGTCCATGCTTTTGTACTAACATGGAGAAAATCTGTCACGAAATCGGAGTGAACGGTATATCAGCGGTGAACTGGAACCACCCATTTTCATAGAACATCGTATACTCTCCACTGTATTTTTCGAGAATCAGCCGGATGTTCGCAAGTCCAAAGCCATGCATCTGCGGTTCTGGTTTTGTCGTTGGAATGGAACCACTTATAATTACAACAGGTTCCGATGTGTTTCGGACAGAGATAAAAAAGTCTTGTTGCGCAACCGCCATGACATGAATCGTTTTGTCACCTTTATCGTACCGTTGACACGCTTCAATGGCATTATCCAAAAGGTTTGATAGAAGCACTACCATATCGGAGACATCAAATGGAAGATTTGATAGATCATTCACTTCAAAATCAATGCTGATCTTCTTTTGAGTTGCTTCGGCAGCTTTTGTATTGAAAAGTGCGTCCAAGATGGGATGATGTGTGTTGACAAGGAATAGCCGATCAGTTTGCTGTTCGGTGATTTTTTCAAGATATTCTTCAGCGGCAGAATACTCTTGATTCTTCATCAATCGATTTAGGATATTCAGGTGCGCCCGGAAATCGTGAACTTTTTTCCTTTGGGCAGAATAAAGTTCGCTTGCCGAAGTCATGTTTTTCGATTGTAGCTGAATCTGCTGGTTAAGCATCAATAATTGTTCTCTTTCCGATGCTGCATACTCCATTCGCTCCAATAAAAAGAGAATTGCAATGTTTGAAATAAAAATGAGAATACAACAGCCAGCAGAAACAAACTCTTCTATATTGTGACCACTTGTAACGTAAAGTAGGATCACAAGCATTACAAATGATGCACATGGAAATAGAAAGTACAGAATCAGCTGCGAATGTTGAGCATCGCTTCTGGGTCTATTGCCCATACGCTGAAGCATCATTTTGCGAAATAGCGCAATAATAAATAATTCGGCTGAATAATAAGAGATTCCGTAGATTAGCGATAGTGTCTTGTTTGCTTGAAACGTCTGAGCATCCATCCCACAAACCGAAGTTGCAAGCATTCCGACTGCAAAAGATAAACTATAAGTCAAGAGATATTCTACAACGATAAGAAATAATAAAAACTTTCCTGAGATATTCTCATATAGAGTTCTGGCAACAATAAAGCAGGATAGTAGAATCAAGAGAATTTTGACGATTTGGTTTCGATTTAAGGCAATAACACTGAATTCAATGGATGCATACATTAAAATAGTTTGAACTATTACACCGACAAGAAATCTATGATTCCTCCAACGGTGCGAAGCAAAAGCGTCTAAAAACAGACATACGCAGACTGAATCTATGATTGTGTAAACCAAACTGATCAAAGCATCCATCTACTTTTACCTCGCCAATGTAAATATTTCTGTTTTAGCTCACTATAATTCTTTTCGCTTGGAGCCAGACAAAGACCACCGCGCAATTGGACTTTATTGTATTGAAAGATTTCGACATAGTGCATATTGACAAGATAGCTTTTTTGAATACGAAGGAAACCGAGTGGCTCGATTTTTTCGGATAGTTCCGTTATGTTGCCGTAAAATTGGTATGCTGGGCGTTTTTCGTCCAACAAGTGCATAACAATGATTCTTCGATGAGATTCTAAATACAGAATGTCATTTACAGGTACATCAATAATTTCAGAGTTTATCGAAATTGTAACAAGCTGTTTCCGTTGAAGCACTTCTTGGACGGCTGAATCAAAGTAGGAATCAAGTTTAGCAGAGAAATCTGCTTTTAGTAAGTATCGAAAGGCTTGAACCTCAAATCCCTCTGGAGCATACTGAATGAAATTCGTAATGAAGATAATCACAATGTTTTCATTTTCTGCTCGTAACTTTCTGGCAAGCTCAATTCCATTTGTTTCGCCCATATCAATATCCAGAAGCGCAATATCATACGGAAGTGATAAGTCTATTTGACTTGGTTGAGAAAAACCATAAAATCTTAATGCTACATGAGTTTCCTCGCTTTTCTTTTTGAGTTCTTCAATAATAGAATCAACGATCTGCTGGTCATCATCACAAACCAAGACATTCATTTTGAAATCCCTCCATTGCACATGGGAATGCTTTTTATCACACAACATACAGCCCTGCTCCTCACAAGTCAATCAAATTTCAACATAATCGAACATTATATGTAGTATAGTACGATTATGTTGAAATTTCAAATAGTACACTTTATATAAGATGGGAGTGTACGGGAATGGAGCATTATTTAGGAGAAAAGTTAAAAAAGCTGAGGGAAAGTCGTGGCTGGACGCAGGCAGATTTGGCTAAACGGTTAAATAAGGCTGTATCCACGATCAGTGGATATGAAAGTGATGCACATGCAATTCCGTTGGATGTTCTTGCAAGCATTTCATCCTTATTTAGCATTTCAGCGATGCGTGACAGACACCATTCGTCATACGCCGTTCCGAGTGTCACGGCTACAGATTGACGTTTTTCGAAGGAATGTACATTCGGATCAGTTTCCTTTTCATCAGGCTGCAAAGCAGGGATATACCCCTTTTCTTTATAAAACAGATCAATCCAGCCACAGGTTGCTGCTGACCAAGGAGCCAATGTCTTCTCTTCAATAGCACGTTTGCACACATTGTATGCTTTGGTTAAATCAAACTTGATTCCTTTGGCAGCCGCATCTGCAATCGTAGCCACTCCATGATTAGAATTCATTCGTCGAGAATCTCCTGTAATTTCCGGGAAAGTAGGCATCCACATCGTTCCCATCTGTTCTGCCATACGCAAATAGGACCGAATGATGTCCAACTCCGTATTTTGATCGATAAGTACACGTAATGGATGGGCTGCACGATATGTGTCCCATATCCAATCATCTGTATAGAAAGGCAAACCATAATCATTATGTACCCGATGATCGAACGCGCTGAAATAGCGCCCGTCTTCGCTGATACAGACTGGGCGTTCAAATACCCTGTACAAAGAAGTATAAAATACCCGCTTACTGTCAGTATCTCCTCCCTTAACGTCTATCTTGCCCAAGGAAGCATTCCAGATATTCCGCCCTTTATCAGCCAGTGCCACCACATCATAACCGGACAATTCACGTTCCATGTTTTTGCGAGCTTGTTCTTCACTGATAAATGAAATACCGTATCTTACACGCACATACTCAGTTTGTTTTGCAAAGGCCAACACCGCACACGCATTGTGACCTTCTGCAGTCGTCGTACGGCTCAATTTCCCATCCACCAGCATGTCTGATTGTACTGGCATCTGCTCAGTTTCCAAATACAGATAGACTCGAGTGTTGTTATCCAAATGCTGGTAACCACTGATATGGTTTTCCGCTACCTGAACTTTTCCGTGCCGGGAATTCACAATGAGATAAGCCGGTTTGTCCGTTTGGGTAAAGCGGAGTTGGTATAAAGCCGATTGACGTGAAGGCGCATACTTGACCTCAATTTGTTCTTCATCCAAAAACACTTCGTAATAGTAGGGCTTGACGTTCTCATGGTCATAGCTATAGTTTACGACCGGCTGTAACGGCTCTCCTTGGCAAGGACTAAGGTTAAAGGCCGAAGTGCCCCGATGGCTGGTAATGATGAGCGGCAATCCATGTAATTGACTACCTGTATAATCACTCCGTTCGGGATATACACGCAACATGCTGTTGGGCAAATGAATCGTAGGATAAGTGGGTACTAGTAAATGGCTGATGTTGCCCATATAAGGGTTGACATAGTCAACGGGAGTCAAGTTATGTTCTTTATTCGATCCCTGAGAGAGGGCGTACCCTGCGAATAAAAAAACAAACACAACACACAAAAAGTATAAATGTTTCATTTTCTTACAGAACTAAGGATTGTATTTGGGCTACAAAAACAGCAGCCATACGGTTTTGAATATAACAGTCTTTACCCCGGTTGGGATGCCATCCATACTCAACCCCATCAATACACTCTGTGTCATCGGCAAAGAGAGTGCTCGTTTGTCGGTGTGTTTCTGGATGCTCAACGGTCTTTGAAAAGCCAATCTGTTCATCAAATTTTACCAGTGGAAAGCCCCATTTGTCGGAGAGTTTCCTGATAGATTCATTATACACCACGCGTGCATCGTGCCAATGGGTACAAAGCAGAATCACAGCCGGCTTCCCCCCTTTCACACCGTAATACTTCGAACCTTTGTCAAATTGAAGTTGATAACAATCGGATATGTATTTCTTGATTACATAATCAAAAGCGGCCGCATAGTTGCCACGGGTAAAAGGCAAGGCATATTCGTGATAGTCCTTTTTCAGCTCATTCGGGGCATACACATCCCGGTTGTGTACCTGCATAATCACGAAGACATCCACCTCGTCCAATTCCTCACGGGAATACAAATCGCCACGTGACATTCGGTTCGCCACATCCGCAATGGCTTCTCCTCCGATGGCCCGGTTGATTCCCTTCGCACGCAACGCCTCACACCCCAACTCAAACCAACCGTTATCCACGGATGCAAAAGAAGCGCCTGACAAGAGAACGGTCAGCTTCTTCTTCTCATCAGACATTGATAAATAACCTTCTCGTACCGGAGAACATATATCCTGTGCCGGTAAAAACGAGACCCAGCAGTATAGGAGTAGTATTATAATATAAATCCTTTTCATCATAATTCATTTAAAAGATGTAACTTTCCGTCTCTAATAATCTTAAGAACCAATTCACCAAACAAGGAATTTTGCCAGGCAAACCACGAACGTGTGAACTTTTCAGGCTGATCTTTGTGAAAAGACTCATGCATAAAGCCTGTATTAGCATCCGTAGCCAACAGCATGGCAACGCACAATTTGATTTCCTCATCGTTCTCCGACGTCATGGCACGTATGATTATGCTCATGGGCCACACCATGTCCATTCCTATGTGAGGGCCACCGATGCCTTCGGCATATTTGCCCTTGAAAAAATACGGATTGTCCAGACTCAACAGATATTTTCGCGTATTCTGATAAATCCTATCCGAGGGCTTCACATCGCAGATGTAGGGCAAAGCCAGCAGACTGGGAATATTAGCATCATCCATGCAGAGCTGATTGCCGTATCCGTCCACTTCAAAAGCATAAATCTTTCCATAGGTAGGATGCTTGTGTATGGCATGTTTTTTCAACGCTTCGCCCACTTCCATATACAACACATTGCACGCACGAGCCATTGCTTTGTTTTTGTTCACCTTCAATAGGATCTCCTCCATCTGACGCAAGCTGGTCACAGCAAAAAAGTTGGAAGGAATCAGGAACGGATAAACAGTCGCGTCATCCGAAGGGCGAAAAGAAGAGGCAATCAGTCCGTTGGCACGGACCGGATTTCCATATCCATCGTTGGATAACGTGTCATACTGCCGGTCCGTCACACGTAAAAACGAATAATTACCCCGATTCTCCTTCCGTTGCTGGTCTTTGAAAACTGTCAGGATAGATTCAACCACCTGCATCCATTCCGCTGTAAAAACGCTGTCATCACCGGTTACTTTCCAATAATGATAAGCCAGACGAACAACATAACACAGCGAGTCGATTTCCCACTTTCTTTCGTGAATTCCCCCTCTCATTGGTGTCCTGTCATTTTGCCACTCCCCTTTTCCAGAGAGATCACGGTAGAACGCATTCGCATACGGATCCAGCAGAACTAATCTGAACTGTCGTAGAATCACCCCCCGAATCATTTTCCTCAACCGCTCGTCCTCATTGGCGTACATCAGATAAGGCCACACCTGGGCGGAAGAATCCCTAAGCCACATTGCCGGAATATCCCCCGTTACCACAAAAGTGTCGTCCTCCGGTTCCGATTCATAAAACACCGTCGTGTCCAATGTGTTGGGAAAACAGTTGGCAAACATCCATTTGAGCTTCTCATTTTTCAGTAGAGTGACCGTCTCCTCAATAACCCGTTCGACGACTTCTGACCGGAAAAGTCTTTTTTCCACCGGTGGACGTTTAGACGTATACATTTCAACATGATCGATCCATTGCATTTCTTGTCCCGAAGAACAAGGATGTGCAAAAAGTAGAGAACAGACCCATAAAGAGCCTATAGTGAGTAATTGTCTCTTCATCTTACAAAGCTAGTCTTACTGCAGGAACGTAATTGAATTTCGCACCGCCAATGTTAATTCTTGCGCCAATTCTAAAGTAATATTGCGTGCCGGATTTTATATTTTCATGTTTTAAGTCCAATTCCAATGTAAACTCATTGCCAAGGTACGAGTTATCCACACCTTGCTTTACCACAAACTCCTTGAGTGGTTCGCCAACATTCGGTTCACGGTGACCGTAAAGAGCCACTTCCGCCACCTCTTGGTCAACCGTCTTTTCTAGACGGAACTTAGCCACAACCTTGCTACCATTTTTTTGAATGGAAGCATTTTTAATACGGATGTAAGGCTGCACTCTGAAGTCATATACCGTATTACCTTTCACCACAACTTCTTGATCTTTGACAGACACAAAGTTACCACGCATCAGACTCATCGTATACGAACCTGCAAACATCACGTTGTTTCGATACGTACCATTGTTCTTAATTACCATGTATTGCGTTTCAGGATTCTCAAACCCATGTTCGATAAATTCGATTTGTGCCCCGTCAATAATATCCTGTTCAACCAGTTCGCCAGTTTCAATGTCTAAGATTTTGCCTTCAATGGTAGCATTCGGACCATCATAGTTGTCTATTTCCAACAAGTCGCAGGAAGTGACTGCAAACAATGTCAGCAAAGCGAAAGCCATATTTTTAATGTTACGTTTCATAGTTGCTATTGTTAAATTAGTGTTTTGGATTCTGAGTTAAACCATTGGTAGAAGTTCCAGGAATATGTCTGTAATAATGATGCGTTTGGAAAGTACAAGAGTTTGCACCCGGTACAAACTTACGCACAAAAATATACTGAGGCTTTTCCCCTCGTAAATCAATCATAGGCACCAACGCCATTTTACGGCGGTTATCGAATTCCGAATGGAAATCCCTGCGTCTAATCAAATCCCAGTAACCCTTATTTTCAAAAGCCAACTCAATTCTCCTTTCGCGCAACACATTATCAAGAGTCAAGTCAACCTCTGTAGTATGAGCTGCTCTCTTACGCAAGTCATTCAGTCCCTTCTTGGCCATATCCAGCAAATTACCATCCGTTTCACCCTTTTCAACAACCGCTTCCGCAAAGTTCAGCAAGATTTCGGCGTATCTGAAATCCATAAAGTCGGTAGTCGACTGCAACTCCTTGGTCACGGTCAGGTTCTCATTTAAGAATTTGCGCATCAAGAACCCCGTACGCGTACAGTTCGGTGTACCGTCAAAACCCGAATAATCCTTCGAGAATTGAGCACCGAATGTATAATACGTCTTACCATTATGTTCACAAGCACCCGGTGAACTCATCAAGTCACCATTCGGTTTAATCACCCCCCCCTGGATTACAATCTTCTTCCCTTTCCACACACTGTTCGGATATGTGATGCAAGCAAAAAAGCGGGCATCCTTATGCTTGAAGATTTCCTCCGGCGAATCAAAATGGCGATAAGCAACATACGGACGATAGCCTTCATTATCGCTCACCTTTCCATCTTCCGTAGTGATGATCGGAGCAGCATGCCCCGGATTGGTATAATCCTCATACAAGTCAATCAACTCAAGAATTGGATTGGTTCTACCTCTGTGAGGGAATCCTTCCGCATTCTGATTCGGATTGTTCCAGGCATCATAATCATGTGCAATCCGAGTACCCGGAGCTCCATAGCCTTTGATAAAAATAGCCTCTTCACCAGCCACATTCGGATCTGTGAAAAGCGCTCTGTAGTTAGCAATCGCTTCTTGCACACTACCTGGATGCGCCTTATACAACCCAAACCTATTGGAAGCGATGATAGCTTTAGAAGCATCTATGCAAGCCTGATAATAACGGCTGGCATCTGACTTGTCCAAACCAACAAAATTCTTATCCACCGCTTCCCCTTCCAACGGAGCCTTGTCCCAATATTTAGCTACAGAAGCTGCATGTAATGCTGCCCTTGACTTCAGAGCATACGCCGTCCACTTCGTCGCCCTGCGCTTCTCTTCACTCGGATTGTTTCTGGTTTCCGGCAACAGACGAATCGCCCTGTCACATTCCTCCATCACAAAATCCCACGTTTCTTTTTCTGTGCTACGAGGTACCTTCAAGTTATCCGTATTCGGCTCAAACTCCTGATACTTCGTAATGATGGATACCCCCCCATAACGCTTCGCCAAACCAAAATAAGTATACGCCCTTAAGAAATGGGCTTCCCCCATCAACGCATCCTTTTCCTCTACCGAAATATCCAAATTGGGAATATACGTCATCAGCAGATTGATATTTCTGTTCAAAAAATACCCCTTATTCCACCAGTCATTGGCAAATTGGTTCCAGTTGGGCCATTCCGAATGGATGGCTTCCAGCGCATATTGCGCCAACGTCAAAGAACCAGTATTCCCTCTGGCGTTAAATCCGGCAGCAGGCATATATACAAAATCTTCAATCGGTGAACCATAATAGAGATCAGCTAGAAACGACTTGATACCATTGGGATCCGACAAGACACTTTCACCCGGTATTTTATTTTTTGGTTCTAAATCCAGAAAATCAGAACAAGCTCCACATAACACGAGCAAGAACCCCACAATTACATATTTAAAATTTAACATCTTTTTCATACGTATAATATTTAGAATGAAACACTTAAGCCTACATTAAAACTCTTTGTCAAAGGATAGTTGTATCCGGCACCATAGTCACCCTCCGTCTTTTCAGGGTCAAACTGTTTCAAGAACGAGTCGGTGAATGTAAAGAGATTGTATGCATTGAAATAGAGTCTCAAATTTTCAACACCATATTTTTTAGTAAATGTTCTAGGCAATATATAACCCACTTCAAAGCTCTTCAGGCGTAAATAAGACGCTTTCATGTTCCATGCCTGACTATCGCGGTAAGAAGAACCCATTTCCTGAGAGAAACGATTAGCAGGCCATTTACCAGGCACCCAATTGGTGTTGTCAGGATCATAGGAATCCTCCAAATGCCATCTGTCAAAGAAATAAGCAGGTAAATTACCATTGTTGAAGAACATTTGGCTGAATACCTCATTGAAACGGATGTTGTACATACCAGCACCTTGGAACACCATTGTCAAATCCATATTTTTCCATTGTGCATTCAACGTAAAACCATAAAAGAGTTTCGGTGTCTTGTTTCTGAATATCGGTTTGGTATCATAACCATTGATCACACCATCACCGTTATAATCATCATAGATATAATCACCCGGCAACAACTGCGTATTTCCTCTATTGTCGCAATGAATAGCCCCATGTAAAATCTCTTCATAATTTTGGAACTGTCCGACTTTGTCGAATCCCCAAACCAAGTCATTCCAACGGTTTGTATATCCATTCTTCCAACGGTCGTAACTGCTTCGTGCAGCCGGTTTATCCACTGTGCGATGCATGGTTCTGGCAATATTCATGTTGAAAGAAGCGCTGTAAGAGAAATCATTGATGCGATTTTTGTGAGAAATGGTCAAGTCAAAACCCTGTGTACGTTCACTTTCCACATTCTCCACCGGCATTGATCCACCAAACGTATTCGGCAAGTTGCCTTCTCTGATTTTCAACTTTCCGCTCTTGTGTTTCTTATAGAAGTCAAGTTCAAAATTCAGTTTGTTTCTTAGCACAGAAAACTCGACCCCCACATTATACATCTCCGAACGCACCCACGTAAAGTCCCGATTGATCACACCCGGAGCTGCCATCGTACCCAGGAACTTGCCATCTTCAAACTCATAACCAATATTCACATTAGGTGTGAAACCCATCACGTGTTGGAATGGCTCTCCTACATTTTCACCAATGACGCCATAAGAACCACGGATTTTCAAATTATCAATAAACGAAAAATTATCTTTGATAAAGCTTTCTTCAGAGATTCTCCAGCCGGCTGATAAAGAAGGAGAGAACGCCCATCTTTTGCCGGGTGCATAACGGTAAGAGCCGTCATAACGGCAAGCATATTCAAATAAATACTTACCCATGTAGTCATAGTTAAATTTACCGATGTATGCCATAGTTGTCTCTTCATGTTCCGTACCGCTATTCGTCTGTACCCCCGATGCATAATCCATCACATCTGTCGTGTAAAAATCATATTCACGTTTCAAGTAAGAGTGTTTCTTCTCATATTTCTTCTGTTCGTAAGCAACTAATGCCGAAACATGATGTTTGTCCAGGAAGGTTCTGTCGAATGTCACCTGCGCCTGCAACACAATGCGGTCTGCATCTTCCACATTATTGGCAATACGCGGCTTGTTTTTCAACTGATAATTCAAATCGGACGAATAAATGCGATAACTCTTCCATAAATTTTTATTGAATACACTATAGCTGTCATAGGCAATGGTGCCTTTCGCCTGCAGTCCCTTCAAGAAAGGCGCATCATAAGTCAGCGAAACAGCCGACTGAAGCGATTTGTTCTTGTCCACCGTATACCCTGCATGCTTTTTCTGTGACATCACCACCGGATTTTCCTGATTGTAGATATTCGCCGGATAAGCCGGGTCATCGTTAATATACGGACGTTCGTTCGGATGACTGATGATGGTACCTTTGTACATCCATATAAAGCCATCACCACCCGGGAAATCCCTCATGCCATAACGGCCCGAAACCATCACATCCGTTGTCAGATAACGGTTCAATTTGGCAGAAACATTGCTTCTGAACGTATAGCGGTCATAACCCATATCCCCACTCTTGAAAATACCGTCTTCATCATAGTAGCTGAAACTGAGGAAGTATTTCATAATCTTATTGCCACCCTCAATAGACAAGTTATGATTATGTCTCAAACTGGCTTTTTTCATGGTTTCATTGTACCAGTCCGTGCTTTCATAACCCGGTCCGCCAGCTCTCCACTTATTTAGTTCTTCATTGGTAATACTATGCACCCCGTCTCTATAAAAAATCGCATCATCGTACATTTCCAGATATTGGGCCGCATTGGCCATGAGGGGACGGTCAGTAACCTTCTGCCAGCCCACATTACCCGAATACGTAAACTGAGGACGGTGGGATTCCCCTCTCTTCGTAGTCACCACAATCACACCATTACTGGCATTCATGCCATATACTGCAGCGGAAGCGTCCTTCAACACCGAAACACTTTCGATGTCACTAGGATTCAATTGTTGGAATTCAACGCTACCATCGCGTACAATACCATCGATGACATACAAAGGTTCTCCATAGCCGCGGATGTTAATCATAGAATTAAAAGTACCCGGCTCACCATTCTGCTGTCTTATCTGCAATCCCGGCATCTTACCCTGTAAAGATTGCGCCAGGCTGGAGCTCACAGTCGTATTGATCTCCTTGGTCTTTAACGAAGCAATACTTCCCGTCAAGTTACCTCTCTTCTGCGTACCATACCCCACAACTACCACTTCATCAACTAGATTGGCATCCTCTTCCAGCGTAATTTCGTAATAATCCTTCTTCACTCTCAGTTCCTTCTTGCCGAAACCGATGTACGAAATCGTCAGCAAGTCGTTTTCGTGCGCATTCAAAGAGAATTTACCATTCAAATCAGAAATGGTACCACCGGCACCGTTTTCCACAGCAATGGAAGCGCCGATGATAGGAACACCAGAGAGGTCTCGGATAATCCCCGAAATCCTTTTGGCACTCCTCTGCTGTCCTTTCGACACTTTGGAATCAATTTTATACAACACCACATTCTTTCCCTTAATTTTATAGCCGATATTTTCCCCTTTGAAAACCACCTTCAAGATTTCCTCAATCTTTTTATTTTTTAAAGACACCGAAATCTTTCGCTTGGGATTGAACAGATTGTAATCATAAGTAAAAAACAGATTGTTCTTTTTTTCAATGATTGATAGCACCTCCGTGATGCTTTTGTTTTTCACATCCAGTGAAATGGTAACATTTTGAGCATGCAATGCAAGTACTCCGTTAAATAGGAATAAAAATGTTAACAAAAGCACAAAACTGCAAGAGTTCCTATTCCATCTACTAAAAAAAGTTACGCATTCTTTTAGATAGAAATAACTGGTTGGATTTTTCATAAATTTGTAACTGAGTAATTGATTTAATCTTTAATTAATTTATTCGACGACAAGGATTGTGAATTGCTGCAACAATTTGCAATCCTTTTTCTTTTTCTTCTTTTTCTGTTAATTGTCCTCCTTTCTTATTATAAATATATGTTCTTTTTCCAGATACGTCAATTGCCCACTTTCCTGCAACAGGTCCAAGACCTCCGTCAAGGTCGATTCCCTATGCACGTGGCAGAAGAACCGTTTTTTTTCAAGCGAAGGATCTTCAATGACAATTTCCCTGTCGAATTTCCGTTTCAATTCCAACACAATGGTCTTCAGTGTTTCCCCGGGGAACATCAGTTCCCCCGTCCGCCACGTACCAGCCGTAGAAGCATCCATTTCACGAATCGAACTCAGACCCGTTTCGAGAGAGACTGTCAGCATTTGATTGGGCTTTATCCGTATATTTTTATTCTTATCAGTATACACTTCCACCTGCCCTTCTTTTAAGAGAACTGTTGGATCCTCACCGGAATACGATTTCACATTAAATGTAGTACCCAGTACACGTACTTTCAACCTCTCCGTTTCCACCAAAAACGGCTTGTGTTCATCACGGTTCACTTGAAACAAAGCCTCACCTGCCAGTTTGACCGTACGGTAACCCCTAGCAAATTTGGTGGGATAAGTAAACCGGCTACCTGAGTTCAACCAGATGTGTGTACCATCCTCCAATACCAAATTGGCTGTCTGCGAGTTGGGGACAATTACCGTATTAAATCCAACCGGTCGTGTAACCTCCATGTAATATAACGTTCCCAACCCTACTGACAATACAATTGCTATTGATGCAGTTATTTTTAGGAAGAGTGATGATTTAGGTTTATGGATATCGTTTTTTTGTGTTGTATTGTATGTCTCCTGTTCCTTAATTTTGGATTCAGATCTACTCATCATCTTCTCTATCATCTTTTGGTAAGATGCATTCAGATGTATCTTTGTTGCATAGTTGGCTTCTTCTTTTTTCGACCAGATTTCCTCCAACGAGAACAAAAAAGTCGAGTTAGCAGGTTCTTCCCTTCTCCATTTGTTGATCTTTTTGTAATCCTCCTCCGAAGCGGAATGATTTAAAAAACGCTTTAATACATTTAAATCCATATTACAGTAATATATAATTCAACATTAGAGCAATCCAAATTCCGACATGCCTCAAGGACTTGCGCAATTCCGCGATGGCTTGGGCAAGGTGTGTCTGTACCGTACGTAAGGACACATGCATCTGATTGGCTATGTCCTTTTGTGACTTCCCTTCGAAGTAGAATAAGTTTAAAGCTTCCGCACGTCTGGGAGGCAATTGCCTGATTGCATTTTCCAGTAACTTATAGTTCAACTCCTCATTCGTTTCAGACATCGAAACAGTCGATTCAATTTTCTGGTTGTAATATTCACAACGATCAATGGCCAGTTGCCACTGTTCCCGGTAGTTCTCCACTACCTTTTGGTGCTTCAGATAGTTTAGACAACTGTTTTGCGTGGCTTTGAATAGAAAGGCGGCCAGCCTACTGGAAACAATCATATGATGTTGTTCCCAGTAAGCGACAAATACATCATGTACTATATCTTCAGCAACCTCTTCATCAACAAATTTACATGCATGAACCATCAATTTAGGATACAGTTCATCATAAACTTGTCTAAAATGACTGATAGAATCCCCCCCCTTTTCTTGCATTCCATTTGAATATTGAGAGTCCATAATAACGGTTTGTATCTGTGGCTATTTGATGGCAGACAATACGATTTTTTCCATAACCTCATATCCTTTATCTGTAGGGTGGACACCATCATACGTATATTCATCAATCATGCCTCCGTTCTCTTTGCTCATTTCACTGAAGTAATCAATGTAGTGTACATGTTTTGCTTTGGCAAGTTGCCGGATCCGCACATTCAGCTCATAAATCTGTTTCACTGCATCCGTAATGTCTTTTCTCCAAGGATACACATCAACCGGAAGAACCGAAGAAAGATACACTTTGATTTTATGTGATTTGGCTAACTCTACCATTGATTTGATGTTACTCACCGTATATTCGATGCTGTACTTACCAGTATTTTCGGCTATGTCGTTCGTACCGATGTTGATGACAACAGCTTTTGGTTTAAGGTCAATCACATCTTTTTGGAAGCGGAGCAGGAGTTGCGGACTGGTTTGACCGCTGATGCCACGACCTAAAAATTGATGACCTGTAAAAAAAACGGGGCGTTTGCTAGCCCATCCGTCGGTAATGGAATTTCCGATAAAAATCACTTTCGGATAAGTTTTGTTTTGAATGATGCGTTCATTATCCTTTTGATATCTTTCAAAATCAGGATACTCGCTCAGTGTTTGGGCCGTTGCCACTGTTGCGAAAAAGTACAGAAGAGCAAAGAATAAGTGTTTCATATTTAGTATTATTTAGTAATGATTGTTAGCAATATCTTATATTAAGACAACTACACTATCAAAAGTACGTATTCTAATAGTTAAAAGAAAAAGATTTTTATCTACTATGATATTACGTTTTATGCCTTTTGCTTTTTATTCCCGTCAACACCGTTCAAGGAAGCATTGTTCCCCTTTGACATTTTGATTGTCCACGATACTATTTACAATTGGTCCCATGCTATGTTTCACACGTATATCTTCACGTAATTTCTCTAACAATAAGCCCAACTCCGACAAAGAACCTCATTTACGATAGTGGTGATAAAACAACTGTCACTTTGGGAATTCGAAAAGAGGCATATGCCATTGACAACTAGTCTTAACTAAAAAATACAGCATTACAAATCATATTTTACTCTTCCTGCAAATTTAACACTTTTGTTATATACGCCATTCGGTCTCCGTTAGTTCAGCCTGGTACATTTTTCGTTTGGCACCGCAAAGAAACTATTCGGCCGCGGAAACGTCAGTAAAAAAAATCAGCTGTTTTTAAAACATATATAGTCCTCATCATTATTTCTACAGCCCGAACATCTTTTTCAATCTCTAGACCGTACTAACACTCACTCCCTCGGTTCTGGCTATCATCTTCATCTGATAACTTTACCGGAAAGTCTTGACATACCGAAACGATTGCCGGACAAATCCATCGGACCATCATCCGCATATTCTCCCACTTCAACTTACACACATAAAAAACTGCCGTCTGACAAAACCCCGAAATCCTTACATGTGTGATTTTAAAAAAATGTTCAATTTCAAAAATGAAAGAAACATGAAAACAGAAACAAAAAGAATTTTGGAAAAGGCCCAGGCAGGTGATGCAGAGGCTCAGTATCTAACCGGTCTGTATTATGAGGATAAGGGAAATGCCGACGAGGCTTTCCTATGGTATGACCGTTCGGCTACACAGGGATTCGTATATGGAATCAACGCCGTTGCCATATATTACCTGAAAGGGATGGCTGTAAAGCATGATACCGGCAAGGCAATCGCTCTTCTAGAGAGTATTGCAGATAAATTCCCCACAGCCAAAGCCAATCTGGGCCATATATACCTGGAAGGGCAGGGATGTCCGCAGGATATAGGGAAAGGTATCGGGTTACTCGGACAGGCTGCGGATTCAGGTGACGGACTGTCGGCTTTCACAATGGGGCATATACGCCTCAAAGGGCTGTTTGGGACTCCCGTAATGTACAAGGAAGCGACAGGATGGTTCGAGAAGGCCTATGAACTGGGGATATATGACAGTGTGGACTTCCTCTGTGACCTGTATGAAGGTCTGTATTCACGGGGCATGAGGGACATCAGGAAATACAGGTTATGGTCGGATGTCAGAAAAAGCCTTGAAAAAGGAGGTTCCCGTACCGGTCTGGCAATGCCATCATCCGCAAATGGAGGCAATGTACCGGTATTCGGGGAGGCAAACGGCAGACAGTACATCATCATCGGCGGGGAGAAGGCTTATGTCGATCTCCTCGTTGCTGAGACATTCCTGGTCAATCCTGATCCGAAGGCCTATACGGAAGTGGAGCATATTGACGGCGACATGTCCAACAATGCGGCTGATAATCTCAGATGGATAAAAAAGCAATAAAGTCTATGGTAAAGAATATGAAAACGACATTGACAGAAAAGATTAATTGGACAAAGTACAACCTGGCTTATCCTGAGTTAGGAGATGTTATACAGATGATTCGCACGGGAGACATGCAATTGCATGACAATGAGTTTGGAGACTATACATTGAAGCAGGCAATAGAGCATATCAGAAGTGTAGCTCCAGGTGACATGCGGAAATGGAAAGCCAGACTCCTGCCCGCTGTTGCCTATAACGGTACATTCAGGGAACTTAACGGTGCGGGGCTGATTGAATACTCGCGTGTGACGGCATTGGATTTTGACCATATAGCAACACCGGATGAAATGATCCGGTTACGGAACAAGCTGATGATAACCGAATGTGTCCTGAGTGTTTTTGTTACACCCAGTGGAAATGGACTGAAGGCTCTGGTTTTGCATGACAATACAGATCCGGCCAGACATGAAGATTTGTATGGACAGCTACTGGATAAATTCTATGTGGCAAACAGAAATGATGCAAGCTGTAAAGACCTGGCACGCAGAAATTATCTGAGTTACGATCCTGACATCTGGACCAATCCAAATCCTGAACCGTACCCTTATGTCCCCACCATAAAGCCACAGGTACAGATGCCACAATCATCCGGGACAAGAACAGTGTCGGACAAAAGCATCATCAGCATCATGAACTCCCACTGGAAAAGGAACAATCCTGAATATTGGAAAAAAGGCAACAGGGGAAACTGCATCTTCAGGTTAGCCTGCTGGATGTGCAAATGGGGTGTTGACGAGGAATTGGCTACTGAGTATTTCATTGATGGCTGGGAAGATGACACAATGGATGAAAAGGAAATCAGAAGCCATGTGGGCAACGCCTATAAGACCGAAGAGAAGAACTTCGGAACATTGATATTTACAATACACTGATTTAATCATTCCTTTAAAAAAACAATTATGGCACTGACAAAAAGCCGGGGTAACATGTATCCTTTTGTTACCCACACGTGGAATGCAATAAAAGGAATATGTTTTCATGACTGCCCCTATTGTTACATGAAAAAATTCGATGGTCTGCTTCCTATACGGTTTGACCCCAAGGAACTGGAAGTAAACCTGGGTAACGGCAATTTTATTTTCGTTGGTAGCGGAACGGACGCATGGGCTTTCGACGTACCTTCGGACTGGATTGCCCGGGTTCTGGATTATTGTGACAAGTTTGATAATAACTATCTTTTCCAATCCAAGGACCCCATACGTTTCTTGGAGTTCATAGGGCATCCGGTAATGAAGAAATCGGTTTTGTGCACGACCATTGAAACCAATGTCTTTTATCCGGACATCGTAAGGAATGCTCCAGGTACCCGGAAACGTGCCAAAGCCATGCAAAAACTGGCGAGCCTTGGAATGAGAACCTATGTGACCTGTGAACCTCTGATAAAATTCGACTTGCCCGAAATGGTTGAACTTGTCAGCATGTGTTCTCCTGTACAAGTCAATATCGGCAGGAACTCACGACAGGACATTACCCTTCCCGAACCGACAAGGAATGAAGTGCAGGCATTGATAACCGAACTTCAGAAATTTACCAAAGTGGTAGTCAAATCCAATGCCAAGTGCTGGACTTGAGAATGTACTGACTGATTGGAAAGATAAAGGAGATGCTGCATAAGCTCTCCTTTAAAATTTCGTCAAAGCCAATAAAGAATCCATATGTCAAGGATACAGGTGAAAAATATTGCAAAATAACACCTTGTGAGTTAACCGGAGGCAAGTTTATTATACATATACTGCATATTTTATTATAATACCCACTCAGGCGGTGTAGCTAACACTTGAAAAGGGACCCGGGTAGCATTTGAAACGTGTACCACCCGA
>ENA-ORTN01001833-ORTN01001833.1-human-gut-metagenome-genome-assembly--contig:-NODE-1833-length-19389-cov-6.705183_pt1 | contig 19389 bp, 6 predicted proteins | sample MGYA00242070_ERZ509189 | MGnify/ENA primary metagenome ERZ509189 (study PRJEB26280, sample SAMEA2338821) | human gut metagenome | biome: human gut; feature: human-associated habitat; material: faeces...
CTCAGCTTGGCATCCCTCTTTCCTTACTCACACCCCCACCCCGTCGGGGTGTTGGATAAACTCGAATAACCACCGGAACATTGTATATCCTGTTAATGCAGGGACGCTTAATGCTACACGTCAGCATATTAGTACATATATCTCAGGTTAGTGGCGTTTTTTTGAAAGGTAAATGTCAGTGCAGTTGCACAGATACACTCACGAAATTATTAACGCCTTGTCAGTACGCAAAGTGTTTTCGGCGGTGTTGGTGCGAAGAATCCTCAATAGTTGGCTGAGCGAAGCTCAGCAACAGAAGCTCACCTTTGACAAGGGAGGCAAGGATATGGTGCGGAGCAAGGGATAGTGCGGGATTGGGAGGGTTGGGGTGGGGCGAGGGGTGTGGCAATCCCTCAGTCTTGCGACAGATAAGGTTGAGAGGATATTAAATATACTTGAATCGCTGAGCAAGGCAATTTATGATAAGAAGTAGCCTTGTCGCAATCCAGCTCCCTTTACTCAAGGGAGCCAAGAATGTGGTGCAGGGCGAAGGGATAGTGCTTGGCGATATATTTCACTTGACCGGTGGCTGTAGGGCGCCGGTTTTTTGTATTATGTGCCGCATTTATGACCGTTCGTGCCGTTATAACAACCGTTCGTGCCAAAAAGTTGAAAATTAAAAGCGAATGAGTTATGATATAATTATAAAATTATAAGGGGGAGAAGTATGCTCATCTGCGTTTACGATACAGCAAACGAGGCGGAGATACTGAAAGCAAAAATAACACAAATCGCAACGGCGGCATATCGAAGAATTTCCTACAGGGTATGTCAGAGGTATGAGAGTTTTGCGAAGGAGTGTAAGACGGCTGACCTTATAATCGTGCTTGCCGACGGAGCGGACGGTATGGATGGCGTTATTGCGGCAAAGAATGCCGACAGGGATACGCCTGTAATATGGCTGTCGGACGATGAGGGATTCGGGGCGCAGTCATACAGGCTTGGCTGTACCTATTTCTACAAGAAGCCGATACCGCTTGAAAAGCTGAAGGAGGCACTGCATAAGTGCAGATGTATGGCATAAGCACGGGTAAATCTACAGGAGGAAAAACATGAAGAAAAAATTTGTACGGCTCATAAGTGCGGTGCTGTCTGCGGCAATGACGTTGACGGCTGTACCGTTATCGGCATTTGCCGAGGGCGAGGCACATACGCATGACGGCGAGAGCAATGTCATCACGACACCGCTTGATTTCAGAGAAAAGACGGCGGACGAAAACGGTGTCGGCTGGAGCTGGGATTATGACACAAAGACGCTGACGCTTGACGGAGTGAACATTCAGGCGACAACAGAAGAGAATATGATGAGCGTCGTAACAGTCCCTGACGGTACGAAAATAGTGCTGAATGGTGAAAACACTATCGTACAGACCGATACCCTCGAAAGCGATACATACGTTCTCAGTGCCGTAAATAATAAAGAGGTCAATTGTGACGGCACAATGACGATCAGCGGCGACGGTGTGCTGAATGCAGAGAACCGCTCTACAGACAGTATGGCACGCTCTCTCGGCGGATCAATAATCCTGAACGGCGGTACAGTAAACGCAACAGGTACTGTAAAGACAAATTCGCTTGAAATACATAATGACGGTGTGCTGAACGCAAATGCGACAACTGCATCTTTTGAGGGTGTGGCTGTCAATGTCAGCGGCGGCATTACTGTTGACGGCAACGGCAGTCTTACTGCAGTAGGTTGTGCTAATGAATCTACGTTAAACAGTGCAATATTGCTTACCAGTAATTTCGGTGACAAAATTTCCGTCAGCGAAAACGGCAGTATTACTGTGCCTGAAGGCAATGCAGCAAGAGTCGGAATATACTACAGCGGAAACAACGGCGACGGAATGGATGCCGAAATAAGCGGCGGTAAGGTCACTGCTTATGGTGCTAAGTATGGCATTTACAAAGTAAACCTTATAATGAGCGGTACAGGCTCGGTATATACTACGGGCGGTTCATACGCTATCGGTCTAACTGTACCGACAATAGACGAGAACAGATTTACGGTGAAGGGCTCGACCGAGTTCAAGGCTTCGGAAAGTGCTGTGACAGGCGAGGTCGAGCTCCCCGACGGCTATTATTATATTGACGGAGCAGACGCTAAGACGGTAGTTATAAAGCCTGATACTTCTCCCCGTATAATACTCGGAAAGCAGACAGGAATATTCAAGACGGAAGAGTATGAAATAATTGAAGGCATGACTGATACCAAGCTCAAGGGTACGGTTTACTTTGATATTACTCTGAAGAATATGAGCGATGAAGAGTTTGCAGACGCAAGAGGCTATTTCGGCGGCGATGAACCCGATTTATCAGCAAGCATAATCAAGACCGATTACGGCTGGGTGTGCATGGTCTGCGATACCGAGTTTTCGGTTACATACGACACTGATAATACTCTTACAATAAAGTGCGGAGATATTGTATCCAATACCGTTCAGGTAAAGTCGAATGCAAACCGTTTCAACAAGGTTACACAGGGTGACAACACAAACAGAACGGTTTTCTATACAAACACTTCGCAGGAAGAGAAGGACAATTACAAGCTTGTAAGCACCTATACGGTTGACAGTGAAAGCATAAGCTATAACTGGTACAGTACGAACAGTGCATACAGTGCAGATGAGCTCGGTGCGGCAGTATCCGGAAGCAACGGCGAATTCAAGCTTGCGGATAATATTCCTGCCGGAAATTATGTTCTGTATTGTGATATAACCTATTCAGACGGTGACAGCACAGAAACTGTTACAGAAAAATTTACATTTACATATAAAGAATGTGCACATGAAAACGGTTATTCCGACGGTAAATGCACAAACTGCGGAGCGTTATGTGATCACAGCAATATTGACATTAACACGGGTAAGTGTAACGAGTGTGAGCATCAGTTTGTTGCTACAATCAGCACAGACGGCAATGCGCCGACAGGCTATGACACGCTCGCAGACTGCCTTAACAGCATTACTGCCGATACCGGAAACTATGTTAAGATCTATCAGGATATCGGCGATGCATCGGCAACTGCAACTTTAGATACTATAGATGTAAAACACAATGTTATGATCGACCTTAACGGTCACAAGCTGAACAATATCAAGCTTGAGGTCAACAAAGACGTCACGCTTACATTAACCGGCACAGAGGGCAGTTATGTTGACCAGGTGTATGTTTGCAAAGGCGGATCATTCATAATTGACAGCGAAGCAAATGTAGAATTTGATACAATTTTTGCTGAGGCAGGTACAAGGTTCACTGTAAGTGACGGTGCAAATGTAACTGTGAGATATCTGGCTGTAAAGGAATCTTTAAGCAATGAAGGAAATGCAACATCTGCAAAGCTTGCTACGGGAATGAAGATTACTGAGATGTTGGCGTATGATCTGGACAACAGCAGCCCGTTATCAGAAAACATAATGCTTAAAAATCTGCTTTCGGATAATCAGATGCTGAAATACGAGAGCAGTAGCAAGATTATTAATCTTTATTACGGAGCAACCCGTATAATTATAAACAGCAAAACATACGGCTACGGCACAATTACTGTTGTAGAGCATACTGACGCTGACCACAAATACAGCAGTGGAACAGGCAAGTGCGAGGAGTGCGGAAAGCCCTGCGAGCATGGCGGTGATATAAACACGGACACCGGCATCTGTTCGATCTGCGGTGCGGTTGTGTCTGTCGCAATCTATACAGATGCAAACGGAATCTCAAAGTATGTAGATACCGATGAGCTTCACTCTTTACTCAATGAATCCGGTAAAAGCGGTACAGTAAAGCTGTTTAAGGATTATTATAAACTTGAGCAGCATGATATAGACGGAGTGATCACAATTGACTTAAACGGACACGATTTCACTGTCAGGGGTGTTACCCCCTGGAGTGGAGGAAAGGTTACGTTTAAAAACAGCGGCAGCGAACAGGTTACATGCTCCGGTTCGGTAAGTCCGACAGTCGATGCTCCCGGCGGTACACTTATCGTAGACGGTGATATATATTTCGACAGTGCGATCAATATAAATGATTACGGTACAGTTATACTGAATGCCGGTAAGTATGTCGATCTTACAATCAAAGGCGATAGAACATTATACGATATGCTCGGCGAGGGTAAGGCTTTCTTTGACGCTAACGGAAATCTTTTCAACGCAAGTGTTCAGGCAGGCAGTGATCTGACAATCAAAGACCACAGCCATACCTATGTTGACGGCAAGTGCGGCTGTGGATATATTTGCACTCACAGCGATGTTGACATTGACACGGGCAAGTGTACAGAGTGTGAATATCAGTATGCGGCTGTTATCGTAAAGGACGGGGCTGCAGCTTCTGTTTATAAGGAAACTGAGATGGAAGCGGCTTTTGAAGCGGCTGACAGTGACGCAAACACCGGCTGTACATTAAGAGTATACAAGAATTATACAGGCAGCTATACAACACTCAGCGGTAAGTTCATGCTGTGGATCGCTGAGAAAGCCAATGTAGGTACGTTAACTGTTTCGGGAGATATAACCGTTACGGGATCGGGAAAAAATAATCGTATTTATGGCGATTTCAATGTAGCGGCCGGCGGTAAGCTGACATTTGACGAAAAATGCGGCGCTATGGGAACTGTGTCGGTAGGTGCAGGTACATTTGACTGCTATAGTACATTTTCTATAACACTCAATATAAACGATGCAGGCAGTGACGTAATTCTTCACGGCGGAGCTTTCAAAACAATATGCTATAACGGCGGCGGGGACAGAGCAAACGCAGAAATACTGACTTTGTTGGCTGAGAACCGTATGTTTATGAAGTCTCCCAATCCTGAGCCGATAGACGGCTCAAAAACACTGTTGAAAGACGGTTTTGCAACACCTGTTATTGTAATACCACATGAAGGTCACAGTTACGACAGCACAACGGGTAAGTGTACGATTTGCGGTAAGCGGTGCGGTCATACGGATGTTGACAGCAAAACGGGTGTATGCTCTGTCTGCGAGTATCAGCTTACTGCGGGCATTTCGGGCGTGGGAACAGCGAAGTATTTTGATAATATAGACGACGCTTTTACTGCGGCATTATCGGCGGAAAACAACGGTTGTACGCTGACATTGTATAAGAACTGTGAGATTACACAGAACGTAGAAATCGGCAATACAAAGGCTACTGTCGATGTGAACGGATATTTACTCGGCGAAGATAAATATATCGTTGTAAACAGCGGTGGTATTCTGTGCCTTAAGGACAGCAGGAAAAGCACCAACAGCGGATGCGTAAACGCACCTTTATTTGTAAAAGGCGGTACGTTTATAAACGGCACGGCGGACGGCAGCAGTTCAGCCGCAGATGTACAAGCTATAACCATTATCAGTGCTAAGCGTGTCGAAATATACGGCGGCGTATTTGGAAATGTTTACATTTCAAACGCAAGCGGCGTAGCTATATACGGCGGAAGGTACAGCACCATCGGCAGCGGGAAAAGCAACAGCACACCCGTAAACACTCTGCTTGCAAAGGGCTATGCATTTGCGACCTTAAACAGTGTCACACATCTCCCCGAAAGTATAGTTGACGGCAGTGCGGTGACACTCAGCAAAGGAATTAGAAATGTCACAGTTGTAGCGCATACTCATACATACGACGAAACAAATACCAAGTGTGACTGCGGTGCTGTGCTTTATGCAAAGGTGACATCAGCCGACGGTACTACTAACGAATATTTTGACAGCATTGAAGAAGGCTTATTATATGCCGATAAGGCTGAAAACAAGGGCTGTGTTTTCACTCTTGTAACAAGCGGTAAGATCAATAGTGGGGTTACGCTGTCAAACGGTCAGTTTACGATTGCCACTGCCACAACGAATAATAATTATGTCCTCGGTCCTTACGCAGGGAAAATAACTATTGACGGTGCAGATGTTATTGCTGAAGGTTATATGTTCATCAGATGCAAGGTTAATGTGAAGAGCGGATCTCTTACATTACCTGAGGGCTCAAGCACCGGATTTGATAGTATTGCTATATCAGGCGGTACCGTAACTGTCAGCGAAGGCGTCAATGTTGACAATTATGCGGGTGCTGATAATTTATTTGTAAGCGAAGACGCAACTGACGCAAAGCTTACTATAGGCGGAGGTACTTACAGCAATATCAATCTCGGACAGTTTAAATTAAAGGACGTAATCGCAAGCGGTGTGCGTGTGATAAGCTACGACAATCCGACAGATCCGACTGCTGAGAAAACAGCAAAGGCTTTATTATACAGCGATATAGCCGAAAAAAATAATTTTGACTCCGAAAACAATACTGTAAGCTATTATCTGTTTACCAAGTGCGAGCATAAGAATGAGGACGGCAGTTATGCCTTTAATGAGGGCGGTATATGCAAATACTGTAACTCTGAGTTTGCCGCAAGCGTAAGCTATACAGCTGACGGCGGCGAAAAGACAGAACTGTTCAGCGATATATGCGACGCTTTTGACAAGGCTAATGAGATAGGTACGGCTACAGTAACGCTGTATAAGGATATTACAGACAGCGAACGTACACAGGAGATTACCGTTATGGGCAATGTAACGCTTGAACTGAACGGTAAAACACTGGGTGGTCGTTATGGCATAGCGCGTATATCGGTATCTGACGGTGGCACGCTTACTGTAAACGGCGATGGCGATATGGATACACCTATTTACGTTAATGAAAACTCAAAATTAGTCATTAACGGCGGTGGATACTTCAATTCTGTGTCAGTTAAAAAAGGAGGCAACGCAGAAATAGGCGGCGGCACTATACGAGGTCTGTCCGTTCGCGGTAACGTAAAACTCAGCGGCGGTAAATTCAACGACATCGAGATATTTAACGGCAATCTTGAATCTGTTCTGGCTGACGGTTACGCTTATAAAGTTGAAGGCGGTGAATGGCTTTCAATTGCAGAACGTGCAGAGAGCGTTTATAGCAGTTTGAATAACAACGATAAACCGTTGAGTGTAGAAGAAGCGCCGATAAAGAGCGCAAGTATTGCGTGGGTAGGCGAAGAAGCGCCTGTTATATACCGTAACGGAGAGAAATATTTATACGTCGATATTACATACGAATTGGCGGTCGGTTCAAGGGGTGCAACCTATTCGGATTTTGTAAACGGCAATAATCGCATTAAAGATTATAATTTGTACAATAAATATATGGTACACTGTTATGAAATCGGTAAGCTTGCGGCTAAAGACGGCGAGGTTGAATATTACATTGTACTTAAGTGCAACGGATACGAATATAAGTCGAATGTGCTTAAGCTTACACTTGCGACCTGCTCACACCCGAAGGATAGCTTTTCATACGAAAACGACGGTTTTGTAATCTGCGGTATATGTGATGCATTGATAGAAGCCGAGGTAGTAGATGCTGACGGCAAGTCGTTAGGCTATGCGGATATAGAGAGTGCCATAAAGCTGGCGCAGGAGAACGAAGGCAGCACTGTAAAGCTGATTTCGGAAAGAGTACCTGCGTCCATTACCGTGACGGGCGGTAAGTTTACTGTTGACTTTAACGGTAAAGAGGCATATTATCAGTTCACTGTCAACGGCGGTGACGTGACTTTCACTTCTTCGGCAGTACAGGACGTGAGCAATCAAAATCTGCCAAGCGGAATCACAGTTAACGGAACTGACGCTGAGGTTACAATTGACGGTAAAATCAAGCTGGGAAGTGTAACAATATCAAGCGGTGCGCTTGCAGTAAACAGTGCCGAGAGTTATATTAAAGAACTGTCAATAAATGGCGGAAAGACTGTTGTAAACGGTGCAAATATTGATGCACTGAAAGCTAACGGCGGAGACACGGTCATCAATTATGTTACAGCCGATTCTTTAAGCGTGAATATCAACGGGTCCGGTAGCATCTCTATCGTAACCGGCGAGTTCGGCAGCACCACTTGCAAAACAGGCTTAGGTATGGCAATTGCGAGTGGAAGCGTAGTTTTCGGCAATAGTATGAATGGCATTACTGTTTACACATACGAAGCTATTCAGACCATGACCAAAACCGATAGAATTTTTGTTGATAAGTGCGTTCATAAGGACGGAAGCGGCAGTTATGTGCTTGACGGAAATCCCTGTCCTTACTGCAATGAGGAAATCGTTGCAACTGTAAGCTATACGGACGGCGGAAGCGAAAATACGGATCTGTTCAGCGATATTTATGACGCTTTTGACAAGGCTAATGAGATAGGTACGGCTACTGTAACGCTGCAGAAGAACATCACGGACGATATTACAGATACGATAGCTGTTACAGGCAATGTTACGCTTGAACTTAACGGTAAAAGGCTCTCACAACCCGGTACTGATGTATGGTATTCCATAGAAGTAACGAGCGGTAAGCTGACCGTTAACGGCAGTGGCTTAATAAAACGTGTTGCCGTTCGCAACGGCAGCAATGCGGAAATCAACGGTGGTACTTTCTCTGACTTCATAATTAAAGACGGCGGTAACGCTGTAATTAAAGGCGGTCAATTCTACAGCTTACAGGTTTCAGGCGAAGGCAGAAACGTAGGACAGCTTCTTGCGGACGGCTATGCCTATAGGAGTATTATCGATTCCGGCATCTGGTCTACTATTGCAGAGCGTGAAAAGCAGGATATAACTAATGTAGAAGTAAAGGAAGCGCCGATAAAGAGCGCAACAATTTCCGCTGAGAACGAGTCACCGATAATATACCGTAACGGTAAAAAGGCTGTAACTTTCGCGGCCGATGTGACATATTCGGGAGATAAAACACTCTATATTACCGGATGCTTAATTGACGGAACGGTAATAAGCGAAAAAACAGAATTATTAAACGGTTACTGTTATTTACTTGGCGATCAAGTTGATAAAGTGGTGGCAGAAGACGGAGAAATCCAATATTACTGCATATTTACCTATGACGGATATGATTATAAGTCGAATGTGGTAACGCTTACAGTAGCTACCTGTCAGCACCCCGTCGAAAGCGTAAAATGTGACGATGACGGTTGTGTGTGCGGTATATGCAACAGAGCACTACCGGCTTCGGTAGAGCTGTCTGACGGCACGTTATCGTATTACGAAAACTGGAATGACGCTATCGGCGCTGCCGAGGAAAGCGAAGGCTGTACATTAAAGCTGTTAAACTACAGTTTGGTTAACAATAATGAAACGTTTGACATAAGCAAGGGTAGATTTACCGTTGATTTAAATAAAAATGACGGCACCACAACATTTGCATTTGATGTCAAGGGCGGAGATATAACGTTTACGGCACCGCAAAAAGCCTCAAGTTCACTTACCGGTGTAACGGTATCGGGTGAGAATGCCAATGTTTTAATTGACAGTAAAGCCACATTGAATTATTTAGTTGTAAATTCCGGAAAGGTTAGTGCCGATGGTGCTAATATCGGCGCAATAACGATAAACGGCGGAGACACGGTCATCAATGATGTTAATGCCGATTATTTAAGCATGAAAGCAGACACGACCGGTGGAAGCGGATATAATGTCTCTATAGTAAGCGGTACGTTCAACATCTTCACTTGCGAAAATGAAAGCAATTATACTTTAGGCAGGGCAATTGCGAGCGGAAGCAGAGTTATAGGCTTAAATGCGATTGTCGGTTCAGGTTTCAAATATGCTGAAATTCAGAGCATGACCACAGCCAATTATCTTAATGTTATAAAGTGCGACCATAAAGACGAAAACGACAGTTATGCGCTTGACGGAAACCTTTGTCCTTACTGCAATGAGGAAATCGCCGCAACTGTAAGCTATACGGCTGACGGCGGCGAAATGACAGATCTGTTCAGCGATATTTATGACGCTTTTGACAAGGCTAACGAGGCAGGTACGGCTACTGTAACGCTGTATAAGGATATTACAAACAGCGAACTTACACAGGGCGTTACCATTACCGGCAATGTAACGCTTGCACTGAACGGTAAAAAACTGGGTGGCACTTTTGCTTTCAATGCACCTGTAGAAGTATCCGACGGCGGTATGTTTACCGTAGGCGGCGATGGCAAAATGCGGATGCCTATTAAAGCTTACGCAAACTCAAAGTTAATCATCAACGGCGGTGAATTCACATCGGTGATGGTTTACATAGACGGCGACGCAGAAATAGGCGGCGGCGTTATAGACGCTCTGACCATTATAGGTAACGCTAAAGCAAAAATCAGCGGCGGTAAATTCTACAACATCGAGATAGCAAACGGCAGTCTTGAATCTGTTCTGGCTGACGGTTATGCATATAAAAAGGACGGCGGTGCATGGCTTTCAATTGCAGAACGTGCAGAGAGCGTTTATAGCAGTGTGAATAACGACAATAAACCGGTGAATGTAGAAGAAGCGCCGATAAAGAGCGCAACGCTTAGCACAGAAATAAACAAGCTGTATCGCAACAGCAACGCAAATCCCACGCTGAAGTTCAACCTGTCTCTTGCTAACGGCTCGAACCTGAACGACTCGTATGTAAGTAAGAGATACGGTATAAACTCCTATGTAAGCGGAGATATAATTTATAGCAGCTTAAGCGCACTTGTAAAGGACGCTAAATTGTCGGCAGACGAAATAATTGATAAGGCGGGCAACAGCGTTGCTGCCAAGATATACTTCGTAGTTATTACCGATGACGGCTATGAAATAAAGTCGAACACTGTAAGCATAGACCTTGTTGACTGTGATCATTCTCAGGTGGTCGATCCTACAGCGGACAAGGAAACCGCAGGTAATATTACCGAGCCGACATATTGCGAGATATGCGAGAGCAAGTTCAATGCAAAGATAACAAAGGGCGACGATGTCAGGTATTATAACGATCTTGACGAGGCTGCGAAAGACGCTCAGAAGAGCGAAAACGAGGGCTGTACCTTATATCCGCTTTATAACAAGAACGGATACGGCGGTCAGTTAGTCATAACCGAAGGTAACTTCACGCTCAAGTACGCAGTTCGTACAGCGTTCTCACGTCCGATCATCATAAACGGCAAGGCAAAGCTGACGGTTACGGGACGTTGTGCGGTGACAGCGTTTGAGAATCAAGACGCATTCATAGTGAGGGGCGGTGATGTCACATTTGACGGGCTTGCAACAGGCAGCAATGTGACCATAAACGGCGGTAATGTTACAATGGCCTCCAACAATATAAATTGCCTTACTATAAACGGCGGTAATGTATCCATTTCGTCAGGTGGGTTTGCCGAAATCATAACTAATGCCCCGAATAAGGTGATAGCCGATTATATCGATCCCGGCTTCTGGGCACAGGACAGAGGAACAAAAGAGTGGATAGATATATACAGTCTTAATAAGGCAACGGCATCATCGACAATCGGACTTACGGTACGGTTGTGTCCGATGCAGATAATCAAGCCGATTGATACTGTATATTACACCAACGGTTATTATCCCGACGGTATACCGTCACTTCAAATAAGTGCAGTGCCGTGGTATTCAGGCGAGGTCGACGCAAAAGTTGCTTATCAGTGGATTGCCATTGATGAAAACGGCTACGAAACAGAGATAGAGGGCGCTACAGACAGAAAGCTGTCGCTCGAAAATCTCACAACGGGCAGGTACTACTGCCGTCTTACCTACAGCAATGCTGCAACGGCGGGAGTTTCGATGAAGTCGGACGTTGTAACGGCTACGATAACCGAATGTGAGCATTCCGGAGGAGAGGCTACCTGCACCAAAAAGGCAAAGTGTGAAATATGCGGAGCGGAGTATGGCGAACCTCTCGGTCACGACTATGTTGTAATCAAAGTAGTTGAGCCTGACTATCGCAACGAAGGCTACAGCGTATTTGAATGCACAAGATGTAAGGATTCATATATCGGAAACCGTGTTCCCGTAAAGCCTATTCCCGACGTGGAAGAAATAGCGGTTGAAAAGACAACATACAATGAAGTCGATATAAGCTGGAAGAATATAAGCGGTGTTGACGGATATTATGTCGAATGCTATGTCGGCAATCAGTGGAAGCAGATCGGCTTCAGCACGGACGGCGACAGAGTAGCGGCAAAGCTGAGCGGTCTTTCTGCAGGCCTTAAATATAAGGTAAGGATAGCGGCTTATGCAGGAAGATTCACCGGCAAGTTCAGATGTTTCTATGTTGATACTGTTCCTTCTCCCGTATGGAATATAAATACGGTGAAGGCTACCGATGAAACGGTAAGAATAAGCTGGAGCAGAAACGCCAGAGCGGACGGCTACAAGGTAGAGTGGTACATTGATAATCAGTGGGCCGTAAAGACTGTTACCGGCAACAATAATATATCGGCGGTTATAGACGGACTTTGTGCAGGAACACGATATAAAGTAAGGGTAAGCGCATATAAGGGCGACCTTTACAGTCCGTATACATATGGCTATATCGATACGCTCCCGTCAAAAGTTACTGGTATTATGCAGACAGTCACATCTTCTTCGTTTACGCTTAAATGGGATAAGAACGAAAGTGCGGACGGTTATACCGTTCAGTACTATGCAGACGGTAAGTGGAATGAAAAGACGCTGACCGGTAATAAAAAAACTACCGTTACAATAGGCTCGCTTAAGGGCTACAAAACCTACAAGGTCAGAATAAAGGCTTATAAGGGTGAGCTTGAGAGTACATTCGACGATATTTATATCACTACCGCTCCGACAAAGGTCAGCGGTCTTAAGGTAAAGAGCGCAGTTGACTCAAAGGCAGTAGTTATATGGAATGCGGATGCAACCGCTGACGGATATAACGTAGGATATTATATCGGCGGTAAGTGGGTCGAAAAGACCATAACCGATAATAAGACAGCAATGGCTGTGCTTGGCGGACTTACACCTTACATCACATATAAAGTAAGGGTAAGAGCGTATAAGGACAATCTGTACGGCGATTACAGCTATACTACGGTTACTGCAGTGCTTTCACCGGTAACCAATATCAAGGTTGTATCGGCAAAAAGAAACTCGATAACCGTTAAGTGGGGTAAAAACGCCAGTGCAGACGGATATAAGGTTGAAATTTACAAAGGCGGCAAGTGGGTCAAAAAGACGTTAAAGGGCAGTACGAATGCTACTGTCACTATTGGCGGACTCAGGGCCGGAAGCGTGTATAAGGTAAGGATTGCGTCTTATAAGGGTGCAAATACAAGCACTTATACTTATGCAAATGTGAAGACAGCCAAATAAGCTGACAGTAAAAAAAGAGAACACCGGGCGACCGGTGTTCTTTTTTGTGTATCAGATGCGTTTTTACTATAAGAACAAACTGAGCCGTAAGCAAGAGTGCTTACGGCTCGATTTGCATAATTATAACGTTAATATCCGCCGTTAAGGTAACCTTAGCCAAGCTGAAACAGCCGGAACGGCGAATTTGGTGCGGCTCACAGCCGCCGCTTACTTGAAGTATCTGTTCAGCAGACCCTCGAAAGCCTTACCGTGTCTTGCTTCGTCCTTAGCCATCTCGTGAACTGTGTCGTGGATAGCGTCAAGATTTAACTGCTTTGCTCTCTTTGCGAGGTCAAGCTTGCCCTGTGTAGCGCCGTGCTCTGCGGCAACTCTCTTTTCAAGGTTTTCCTTAGTCGATGCGCTTACAACATCGCCTAAAAGCTCTGCGAACTTTGCAGCGTGTTCAGCCTCTTCCCAAGCTGCCTTTTCGTAGTAAAGGCCTACCTCGGGGTAACCTTCTCTGTGAGCGGCTCTTGCCATAGCGAGATACATACCTACCTCTGTGCATTCGCCCTCGAAGTTAGCCTTTAAACCTGCAAGAATCTCTTCATCCTCAACTGCCTTTGCAATGCCTACCTTGTGCTCGTCTGCAAATACAAGCTTTTCGCTTTCCTTAAGCTCTATGAACTTGCTGCCGGGAACCTTGCACTGGGGGCAGAACTCGGGAGGTGTATCTCCCTCATGAACGTAACCGCATACCGGACATACCCACTTTTTCATAGTAAATTACCTATCCTTTCATAGTGATAAAATCATTATTTTCTTATTGTTTTTAATGAAATCAGTAACGTTTACTGATTTGTTGGTTTTATTATAACCGATACTTCGGCATTTGTCAAGAGGTTTTTGAAAATTTTTTTGGGGAAATTGGGTTAGTTGTGGATTACTAAAAAGGGCGAGGTTTTGGAAGGGTTGGTGAGGGGCGAGTTGTGATTGTGAACGCTTAGAAGTTTTAGGGATAGAAGTTCTATCAACTTCAATCCCCACCGTCTTGACGGCAGACCGACTTAGTAATTATAAAAGTCGGATATATCGCATAAAAACGCTGTAAAATTAGGCTTGTGCCTTGCCGTCAAGCCACCTCCCCTTTTTCGAGGGGAGGCAAGGGTGATAGCGATTTGCTACATTTTGCGAAACCGGCAAAGTGTTTATAAGCCAAGTTTGGTGTTTGCAGTTTATATGCGGTTGTGATGAATTGTAGGAATATTCGTAGGGGAGTGTCTGTGTGTGCTTTTTGGTTTCGCATCCGTGCGAAACTTTGGGCACACACTTAAGGCATCCTTGCCTTGCTTGCACCTCCCGAAACATCATTGCAATTATCAAAAATCAAGTTAATATATAAAAATGAAAATTTGATTGCAATCCGCTATTGATGATTGATAGATTAAAAACGCTGAGAAAATCAATAACTACGGTGCAACGGGAGGGGCAAGCCCCTCGCCCTACGAAAAGTGGGTGGGATAGTGCGGATACAGAATCATATCGGAGAATACAGATGTTAGCATTACGAAAAGTGAGAGGGATAGTGCGGTTTTGGAAGTTTAGGGCGGCGAGGGGGATTACCGTTTTCAGCCGAATAAATGCCTTTTGTGCCTTTTTATTGCAATTGCAGTGAAAAACGATTATAATTAATATGTGAGAATATGGTTATAATTAAGAAAAGGAGAGCTTATGAGAAAAACAAGTGAAAAGATATTACGGGCACTGCTTGCGGTATCGGTACTTGCAACGGCTGTGCTATCGAGCGGCTGCCTTGACGATGAGGAGGAGATTTCCGACAGCACGGCAAGCGACAACAGGCAGACGAGTGACGGCGGCAATTCGGAAAGCAGTGAAGGCAGTGATAATAAATATGACGAAAGTGTTACGGGCAGTCGTGCGTCAAAGCTGACGTTCAGCGGCTCGGACGGGATAAGCATTACGAGAAAACAGCGTGAAGCCGAAAAGCCTATGGGCGAGGACGGCACACAGACGGTATTCGTGTATATGTGCGGAAGTGACCTTGAAAGCGAGAACGGGCTTGCAAGCGGCGACATTGAGGAAATGATTGCAGGATCACAAAGCGAGAACGTGAAGTTCGTCATTCAGACGGGCGGCGCGGGAGCGTGGGCTGATACATACGGCATCTCTGCCGAAAAGACACAGCGTTATGTTGTAACGGGCGGAGAAATAAGCCTTATCGAAGAAAAAGAGTCTGTCAATATGGGCAAGGAGGATGTGCTTGTCGATTTTCTCGGCTGGGGCATAGAAAACTATGCGGCGGCTAAAATGGGGCTTATCTTCTGGAACCACGGCGGAGGAAGTATAAGCGGCGTGTGCTTCGACGAGCTTAACGAGAACGATTCGCTGTCGCTTGAGGAGATAGACACTGCGCTTACCTCGATATACGATAAGATGACGGATAAGTTTGCGTTCATCGGCTTTGACGCTTGCCTTATGGCAACGGTCGAAACGGCGAATATGCTTGTTCCGCACGCTGACTATATGTTTGCGTCTGAGGAAACGGAACCGGGATACGGTTGGGATTATACCGAGATAGCAGGCTTTATGGAAAGTAATCCGACAGCGGATACAGCCGAACTCGGAAAGACGGTCGCTGACAGCTTTATGGCATCGTGCGAGGCTATCGGCGCAGGCGGCGAGGCTACGCTTTCGATAACGGATCTCAGCCGAATAGACGAGCTTGTAAAGGCGGTGAATGACGCCGCCGAGGAAATGAACGATATTTCTTCTGACCCTGCACTGCTTGCAAATGCGGTAAGAAGCATCTATACCGTAAGAGCATACGGCAGTAACAACGATACAGAGGGATATACCAACATGGTGGATCTCGGCTCTATGATAGCGGCTACGGTATCGGGCGACAAGGCGGACAAGGTCATGTCGGCACTTGAAAAGGCGGTAGTGTATAACATCTACGGCGAGGACAAGGACGGCTCGACGGGGCTTTCGACCTACTATCCGTTCGGCGTTTCAGGCTCTACCGAGCTTGCCACATTCGGCAAGGTGTGCGTAAGTCCGTACTATATGACGTTTGTTGACAGAATCGCATACGGCGCACAAAACGGCAGTACGGACGGGTACAGCGGCGAAAAAACGTGGCTTGCGGACGGTGCGGTGTACTGGAGCGACGGGGATTATTCCGACTACGAGAGCAACTGGGAGCATTACAACAACAAGACCGACAATATGGGCTTCTGCGGTGATAAGAGCAGTGTGCAGATAGATGTCGGACCTGTGCTTGACGATGAGGGAACGTTCTACTTCAATGTTACGGACGATACTATAAATAATCTTGCAAGCGTAAACTGCTCGGTTTACCGTGTTGACGAAGAAACGGGTGAGCTTATCGAATTCGGCGTTGACCAGAGTACAAAGGTCGATTTCTCGTCGGGACTGGTCGAGGATAATTTCAGCGGTCAGTGGTATATGATCGAGAATAATCTTATCCCTATGTTCATAGTGGAGAAGAACGGAAACAGCTCGGTATACACATCTCCCGTAAAGCTCAACGGCAAGGAAACAAATCTGCGTATAGCTATGACGCAGGACGGCAATGCGTATGACATAACGGTGCTTGGAACATGGGACGGCGTAAACGAAAACGGCGAGTCGGCAAGGAGTGTTGTTCCGCTTAAAGAGGGCGATGTCATAGTGCCGATATTCAACACCTACGACAGCGAGGGTAACTTTGCAGGCAAGGCGGAGGGCGATGAATGCACCTACAGCGGCGACAATATGATAGAGTTTGTCAATCTGCCTGCAGGCGACTACAGATACAGCTTTGTTATAAACGACATTTACGGAAATGTGTGCTATACCGGCTTCACGGTGTTTACGACCGACGATGACGGGAATGTGTTCTTTACGCCGGAAGAGTAGTAAAAACAGCAAGCTGTATCGATCACGCATTTTTCTTTTACAAAAAAACTAAGAGGAGAACCCCTATGCCAAACCGGATCATCACAGATATTTCAGATTATATCTTTGTGTCAGGAGAACCTCAAAAGGTCGATGCGATTTTTCTGCCGGGCGGCTCATACCCCGAACAGCCCGAATATGCCGCAGAATTATACCGACAAGGTTTGACTGATTGGATAGTCCCGTCAGGAGGAGTAAGCGTTAAAGAGGAAAAATGGCACGGCGTCCGCTCAAAAGCGGAAATTTATAGTGGCGATTACCGGTCAGACTGCGAGTTTTTTACAGATGTACTCGTAAAAAACGGCGTTCCGCAGACTGCGATCATTGAAGAAAGCAAGTCGGGGCATACCCGTGATAACGCATTTCTTTCTCGTAAAGCCGTTGATGAAAAGGGCATAGTGATAAAAAGCGGTATAATTGTTTGTAAAGCCTTTCATGCTCGCCGATGCTTAATGCTGTATCAAATGGCTTTCCCGAATGTTGATATGACGGTCTGCCCCGTACATTGCTATAACATCACCAAAGAAAACTGGTATACGACCGAAAAAGGAACCGATCGAGTGCTCGGTGAGCTTGCACGGTGCGGAAATCAGTTTGTCGGCGATCTCAAGACTTATCTTGATCTGATATGAAAATACTGTGCTGCCTTCAGTAAAAACGGCAAGCCGTATCAAGCGGACGCTTCTCTTTTATGGCAAAATAAATTCAGTCGGAAAGGCGGAAGAAGGCTGTAAGGGAGAAAAACAGATGAGTGAGATAAACGAATGGTATATGAATATTCAGAATATTGTTGACGACATAGACAGGTGTATAAAAAGCGGCGAGGACGAAAGGCTGACGCTCGGCAGGCTGTCGAAGACGCTTGGCTACTCGGAATACTATGTTTCAAGGAAATTCAGCGAAATATCGGGAATGAAGCTCAGGGATTATATGAGATACCGCAGGCTTGCTTTTGCGCTGAGGGAACTGAGAGATACCGACAAGGGCATACTTGATATTGCACTTGACTACGGCTTTACATCTCACGAGGCGTTCACAAGGGCATTCAAAGCGGCATACGGAATTACTCCGAGCGCTTACCGCTTACAGCCTGTACCGGTAATTCTCCGCACGATTATAAGACCTTTCGACTGTTATCTTTTAGGTATAGGAGGAACAGGTATGGCACAGACAAACAGTGATATTAAGGCGTATTTCGTAACGATACCGGCTCATAAATTCCTGCATATCAGAAACTACGAGAGTATAGGGTATTTCGACTTCTGGGAAAAGCAGAGTCACATTCCCGGACAGGATTGTGCAACTATATGCGGACTGCTTGACAGTATCAAGGGCAAGCTCGACGATATGGGCGGCGATGAGGCGAACAGCGGAAGCGGTCAGGTGATGGCGTACATAAACGAGCCTGAGGGAAGAATATGCAGCTGGGGCATTCCGCTGGCTGAGGCTTACGGTGTAAGGCTTCCTGACGACTACAGCGGAGAGATACCAAGGCAGATGCAGATCATGGACGTGCCTGAGGGCGAATATATCGTATTTGAACACGGCCCGTTCGACTTTCAGACTGAAAACAGTGCGGTTGAAGCAAAGATAGAACAGGCTATGAAGGACTTTGACTATGAAAAGTCGGGCTATGAGCTTGACAAAACGCAGTGCAGGGTGTTCTATTTCTATCACGACTGCAGGAGATACTGGAAATATATAAGGCCTGTGAGGAAAACCGCTTTTTAATCGGGGCGGTTCTTCGGATTATGCAGGGCGATGCACTTGACACCGACTTGATTTTATGTTATATTATAGATACAAAAAGAGGGAAACGACAGACGGTCGCTCCCTGAATTAGGTTTAAGAATAGCCGCCTTCAGCTTGCAACATAGGGCGGTTATTTCTTTTTATTAAAAGAAATGATTGTGAATATCATAACTGTGAAAGCAGTGAGAAATATTCCTATCTGTATCAAATCACTTAGCGTTATGTACACAGCTTCACCTCCTTTCAAAGTGCAACGCACTTTCGGGAGATGAATTGACCGCCTGACGTCCAAGGTTTCCCTCGTGAATATTTTAGCATATTATCGGGGAGAATGCAACTTCATAAACAGCCGCTCCCAAGATTGAATTAAAAATCAACCGCTTTTTAATCGGGGCGGTTTCAGACTGTCGATAAACCTATATCGTTGATAAAAAAGGGGTCGCAGGGGCGTAGCCCCCGACGGGGTCTAGGGGCG
>ENA-ORTN01001843-ORTN01001843.1-human-gut-metagenome-genome-assembly--contig:-NODE-1843-length-19338-cov-11.594824_pt1 | contig 19338 bp, 16 predicted proteins | sample MGYA00242070_ERZ509189 | MGnify/ENA primary metagenome ERZ509189 (study PRJEB26280, sample SAMEA2338821) | human gut metagenome | biome: human gut; feature: human-associated habitat; material: faeces...
GTGGCTCTGGCTGAGTATTACCGCGATATGGGTTATGACGTGGCTATCATGGCAGACTCCACTTCCCGTTGGGCCGAGGCTCTTCGAGAGCTGTCCGGACGACTGGAGGAGATGCCCGCCGAGGAAGGTTTCCCGGCTTACCTGGCATCCCGTTTGTCTGCTTTCTATGAGAGAGCCGGTTATGTACAGACCTTAAACGGAGCAGAAGGAAGCGTTTCCATCATCGGAGCCGTATCCCCGCAGGGAGGCGATTTCTCCGAGCCCGTTACACAGAATACCAAACGTTTCGTCCGCTGTTTCTGGGGACTGGATAAATCCCTGGCTTATGCCCGTCATTTCCCGGCTATCCAGTGGCTGACCAGTTACAGTGAGTACCTGAACGATCTGGCACCCTGGTACCAGACCAACGTGGACAAGCGTTTCGTGGACCACAGAAACCAGATCATGGCGATCCTGAACCAGGAGAGCAGCCTGATGGAGATCGTAAAACTGATCGGCAGCGATGTGCTTCCGGATGATCAGAAGCTGACTCTTGAGATTGCCCGTGTGGTTCGTCTGGGCTTCCTGCAGCAGAATGCGTTCCATCCGGACGATACCTGCGTGCCCATGAAGAAACAGTTCCTGATGATGGATGTGATCCTTTACCTTTACAAAAAAGCAAAGGCTCTGGTTACCATGGGAATGCCGATGTCTATTCTGAAGGAAAGCAACATTTTCGACCGTATCGTTTCCATCAAATACGATGTGCCGAACGACAAGCCGGAAATGTTTGACGACTATTACAAAGCCATCGATGCCTTCTATGACGAAGTCATTGCCAAGAACGCATAAAAGGAGGTAGGATGAAATGGCAATTGAATATTTAGGACTCAGTCAAATCAACGGCCCCCTGGTAGTTCTCGAAGGCGTTCAGAACGCCTCCTTTGAGGAGATCGTAGAGATCACGGTAAACGGCAATGAGAAAAAGCTTGGCCGTATCATCGAGCTTTACGAGGACAAGGCTGTTATCCAGGTGTTTGAAGGAAATGACGGAATGTCCCTGAAAAATACCCATACAAAACTCACCGGACACCCCATGGAGGTGGCTCTTTCCCCGGATATCCTGGGACGTACCTTCAACGGTATCGGAGAGCCCATCGACGGACTGGGAGAGATCAAGGCAGAGTGCCGTCTGAATGTCAACGGTCTGCCTCTGAACCCTGTAACCCGTGAGTACCCGAGAAACTATATCCGCACCGGTATTTCTGCCATCGACGGACTGACTACTCTGATCAGAGGTCAGAAGCTGCCGATCTTCTCCGGAAACGGACTTCCGCACGACCAGCTGGCAGCACAGATCGTACAGCAGGCATCCCTTGGAGATTCCGATGAGAAGTTTGCAATCGTATTTGCCGCTATGGGTGTTAAATACGACGTAGCAGAGTTCTTCCGCCGGACCTTTGAGGAAAGCGGTGTATCTGACCACGTTGTTATGTTCCTGAACCTGGCAAACGACCCGGTTGTAGAGCGTCTGATCACTCCGAAGGTAGCACTGACAGCTGCCGAGTATCTTGCATTCGAGAAAGGCATGCATATCCTGGTTATCCTGACCGATATCACATCCTTCTGCGAGGCTATGCGTGAGGTTTCCTCCTCCCGTGGAGAGATTCCTTCCCGTAAAGGTTATCCTGGATACCTGTACAGTGAGCTGGCTACGCTGTATGAGCGCGCCGGAATCGTACAGGGCGTAGAGGGATCCGTAACACAGATTCCGATCCTGACCATGCCAAACGATGATATCACGCACCCGATCCCTGACCTGACCGGTTACATCACCGAGGGTCAGATCGTACTGGACCGTCAGCTTCACGGCCAGTCTATTTACCCGCCAATCAGCGTACTGCCGAGTCTTTCCCGTCTGATGAAGGATGGTATCGGTGAGGGCTACACAAGAGCCGATCATCAGGACGTAGCGAACCAGCTGTTCTCCTGCTATGCAAAGGTAGGAGATGCGCGTTCCCTGGCATCCGTTATCGGTGAGGATGAGCTTTCTCCGATCGATAAACAGTACCTGGTATTCGGTAATGAATTCGAGCATGAATTCATCGGCCAGGGAATGGATGAAAACCGTTCCATGGAAGATACGCTGAACAAGGCATGGGAGCTTCTTGGACTGCTTCCGAGAGAAGAGCTCGACCGTGTCAACACCAAGGTTCTGGATCAGTATTATCATCCGACCACCATTGATGCAGTAGCAAAAGCAAAGGCAGAAGCCGATGCCATGAATGAGTAAGCGAGAGGAGTGAGATCGGAATGGACCCGAATACCTTTCCTACCAAGGGAAACCTGATTCTTGCAAAGAACTCTCTGAAACTTGCCCACATGGGTTACGAGCTGATGGACAAGAAGCGGAATATTCTGATCCGCGAGCTCATGGGCCTGATCGATGAGGCAAAGGATATTCAGCGTCAGATTGATGTGACGTTCCGCGAAGCATATGCGGCGCTGCAGATTGCGAATATGGAGATCGGTATCACCAACGTACAGACCGTGTCCTATACCGTTCCGGTGGAGGAATCTATCCGGATCAAGACAAGGAGTATCATGGGCGTGGAAATTCCGCTGGTAGAGGCTGATCAGTCCGGACAGGCCCCAACGTATGCTTACTACAGCACGAAGGAGTCCCTGGATCAGGCAAGACAGGCCTTTGAAAAAGTAAAAGACCTGACCTTAAACCTTTCCATGATTGAGAACTCGGCGTACCGCCTTGCTGCGGCAATCAAGAAAACACAGAAGCGTGCCAACGCGCTGAAGAACATCACGATTCCGCATTACACCCAGCTGTCCAAGGATATCGCGGACGCACTGGAGGAGAAGGAGCGCGAGGAGTTCACACGACTGAAGGTCATCAAACAGAGAAAGAACAAGGCAAGCTGATAAGGCTTTCCCGGAATAGAGATGAAAAACCCGCTTGGGCCGCGAAGAGATTTGCGGTGCCGGGCGGGTTTTTATGTGTCATACAAAAAATATGTTTTTGGCTGTACTTTTTGTGCAAAAATTTTATAAAAATTTTCTATCTTTTTAAAACGGTCTTTGTTATAATACGTAAGGCGATTGTAAAGAAAAGTTAAAATTTTGTAAGCTGTAATGCTTTTTGGAGGCAGGAAGATGAAACACAAGAAACAGAAAAAAACGAAAAAAGCAGGGCGCATTCTGCTGGCTGTGTTTGCAGTGGTGATCGGAACGCTTGGCGTGCTGCTGTTTACGTCCGAGCGCTGGATGCGGAAAACATGGCCGAATCTGAGCATGGAAGAGCTTGTTTACCAGTTAAAGGCCCCGATTGCCGGAACCAGCCATGATCTTCTGATGAGTTATGTCTGCTCAAGTGCGCTGATCGCAGCGGCAGCACTCATCCTTCTGATTCTGGTCAGCATTTTTCTTCGGGAAAAACGCAAAGCCCATGTGGCGTTCGGGATGATCTGTATCGCGGCAGGAGCCGCCAGCATCGTCTATTCCATCAATGACGTGTGGGCAGCACTGGACGTAAAAGATTATCTGAAAAATCAGAGCACGTACAATACCGTGGTAGAAGACAACTACGTAGATCCGGACCGCGTGAATATCACGTTCCCGGAACAGAAACGAAATCTGATCTATCTCTATCTGGAATCCATGGAGAGCACCTACGCAGACAAAGCCTCCGGCGGAGCATTCGATAAAAACTATATCCCAGAGCTGACCCAGCTTGCCGCAGACAACATCAGTTTTTCCAATTCGGAGCTGCTCGGCGGCGGCCAGCCTACCGTAAACGCAACCTGGACCATTGCCGGAATTTTCGCACAGACCTCCGGTCTGCCTCTCAGCATCGGAATCCAGCGAAATGAGATGGCATATCAGGCCAGCTTCTTCCCGGAAATCAATACCCTGGGTGATGTCCTGGCGGATGAAGGCTACAAGCAGTATTTCTTCATCGGTTCAATCGGACAGTTCGGCGGCCGGGAAGAGTACTTTAAAGAGCACGGCGACTACGAAGTAGACGATTACAACTGGGCTATGGAAAAAGGCCTGATCCCGGAAGGATATTACGAATGGTGGGGCTATGAGGATGAAAAACTCTTTTCCTTTGCCAAAGACCGTCTGACCGAAATCGCAGCAGAGGGAGAGCCGTTCAACTTCACCATGCTGACCGCAGACACCCATTTTGAGGATGGCTATCCGTGTGAGCTCTGCGATGAAGAAAACGACGGTGACAACCAGTACGGAATGGTTCTGCACTGCTCCAGCAAGCAGGTCACCGAGTTCGTTTCCTGGATTCAGCAGCAGGATTTCTACGAGAACACAACGATCGTAATTTCTGGCGACCATCTGACGATGGATTCCGATTTCTGTGAGAACGTTGATCCGGACTACACCAGAACCGTATACAACGTGATCATCAACTCTCCGATCCAGCCGCAGCAGGAGAAAAACAGAAGTTTCACCACCATGGACATGTTCCCGACCACCATCGCAAGTCTCGGAGCTACCATTGAGGGTGACCGCCTCGGTCTTGGAACGAACCTGTTTTCAGGTGAACAGACGCTTGCAGAGAAGCTGACCTTCGACCAGCTCAATGATGATCTCTCCCAGAAATCCAAATTCTTCGAAAAAATGGAAGAGCAGGTAACCTCCATTTGGACCAAAACCGATGAGGGCTGGAAGTTCTACATCGAAGACGAAGACCGCTGGGCCAAAAGCGAATGGGTTTCCCTGAACCCGCACCGCTATGCAAACGACACCGAGCAGAGATACTACATTGACGCAAACGGCTACGCCGTAAAAGGATGGAAACTGATCGACGGAAAATGGTATTACTTCTCCACACAGGGCAGCTACCGCCTCCTCGAAGGACCGTGCGACGAACCGTTTGAGGTGGATGAATCGCAGTATTCTTAAAAAATAAAAAAGAGAAGGATTTTCGGCAGCAAAAAGCCGGGAATCCTTCTTTTTTTAATGCAGAATTGTGCCGCTCCGCCTTTTGGCGGAATTTTCTGCATTTTTTGGTACAAAACGTATAAAGATTGTGAAATAAATAATTATCAATTGAATCATCTTACAAAACATGGTAAAATATGGCTATCAATCGGCGGACAAAGCGGAAAAAAGAAAGGGGATTTTAAAACAATGGGTTACAAATCAGACATTGAAATTGCACAGGAATGTACCATGCAGCCGATCACAGCGATCGCAGAAAAAGCAGGTATTGATGACAAATATCTGGAGCAGTACGGAAAGTACAAAGCAAAAATTGATTACAACCTGTTAAAAGACACCAATGCGGAGGATGGAAAACTGATCCTCGTTACAGCCATCAACCCGACACCGGCAGGAGAAGGAAAAACAACAACTTCTGTAGGTCTGGTAGACGGACTTTCTAGAATCGGTAAAAAAGCAATGGTTGCACTTCGCGAGCCATCTCTTGGACCGGTCTTCGGTGTAAAAGGCGGAGCAGCAGGCGGCGGATACGCACAGGTTGTTCCAATGGAAGATATCAACCTTCACTTCACCGGTGACTTCCATGCAATCGGTGCAGCAAACAACCTGCTGGCAGCTATGATCGACAACCACATTTTCCAGGGAAACGCTCTGAATATCGATCCGAGAAAGATCACCTGGAAACGATGCGTAGATATGAATGACCGTCAGCTTCGAAGCGTTGTAGACGGCCTTGGCGGAAGAACAAACGGAATGCCGAGAGAAGACGGCTATGACATCACCGTAGCATCTGAGGTTATGGCAGTTCTGTGTCTGGCAAGCGACATCACAGATCTGAAAGAAAGACTTTCCAAGATCATCATCGGATATACCTACGGAAAAGTATCCGAGCAGAAACCGGTAACCGCAGGTGACCTGCACGCAGAAGGCGCTATGGCAGCACTCTTAAAAGATGCCCTGAAACCAAACCTGGTACAGACTCTGGAAGGAACTCCGGCTATCGTTCACGGCGGACCATTCGCAAACATCGCACACGGCTGCAACTCTGTAACAGCAACCAAAATGTGCCTGAAATTAGCAGATTACACTATCACAGAGGCAGGCTTCGGTGCTGACCTTGGTGCTGAGAAATTCCTCGACATCAAATGCCGTATGGCAGGCCTGAAACCGAATGCAGTTGTAGTCGTAGCAACTGTTCGTGCCCTGAAATACAACGGCGGCGTTCCGAAAGCAGAACTGAACGGCGAGAACCTGGAAGCTCTGGAGAAAGGTATGCCGAACCTTCTGAAACACGTAAGCAACATCACAAACGTATACAAACTGCCATGTGTCGTTGCCATCAACGCATTCCCGACCGATACCGAAGCAGAGCTGAAGCTGGTTGAGGAGAAATGCAAAGAGCTCGGTGTCAACGTTGTTCTGTCCGAGGTATGGGCAAAAGGCGGCGAGGGCGGCGTAGCCCTGGCAGAAGAAGTTGTCCGTCTTTGCGAGCAGCCGAACGATTTCACCTATGCATACGATCTGGAAGGCTCCATCGAAGAGAAACTGAACGCCATCGTTCAGAAGATCTACGGCGGAAGCAGAGTTGTCCTGACCGCAAATGCACAGAAACAGGCAAAACAGTTAGAGGCTCTCGGATTTGGCAACTGCCCGATCTGTATGGCAAAAACCCAGTACAGCCTGACCGATGATCAGACCAAACTCGGCGCACCGACCGGATTCGAAGTTACCGTACGTAACCTGAAAATCTCCGCTGGTGCAGGCTTCATCGTAGCCCTGACCGGTGACATCATGACCATGCCAGGTCTGCCGAAAGTTCCGGCAGCAGAGCGTATCGATGTAGACGCTACTGGAAAGATTACAGGATTGTTCTAATAACACAGGATATTGTCTTGAAAAGACAGAATAAAGCGTGAAATAAAACACAGAAAAAAAGAGACATTCCTTCGTGAATGTCTCTTTTTTTACGTTTTTATTGCAAAATATTACAAAAGATAATATAATTTCTAATGATAACATGGAGAGAAAAGCAGATATAATATAGTAAGGGAGTTACTTGCCAATGACATCGAAGAAAAAATTGAGAAGTCTTCTGGGCGGTACACTTTTTATGGTGCTGATGCTCAGCGTACATCCGACGACTGTTTCCGCGAGTGCTGTGGGGAGCAGCACGGTGATGGACCAGTCTGTGGAGACAGAGGATCAGCAGAGCGGGATACAGAGTGAAACGCAGACACAGGCTTCACAGGACAGCGGTGCTGCTGTGCGGGCCAGTCAGAATGGCTGGGTTAAGGCAGGCGACAGCGGCTGGTATTTTTATGAGAACGGACAGCTGAAAACAGGATGGCTTTACCGGAATGGAAACTGGTACTGGCTGGATCCGGACCGGAACGGCCGCATGGCAGAAAACAGCTGGTTCACATACGATAATAATTTTTATTATGCCAAGGGAGACGGAGCAATCTATAAAAATGGTTTTCAGGAAGTAGATGGAAACCTTTATTATTTCCAGAGCTGGGGCGGCATTCAGAGAAATGTGTATCTCAGCATCAGTGGAAAAATGTACTATGTACAGGAAAATGGTATCGTTGCCCGTGGAATAGTCAGAACAATGAATGGACATGGTGATCTCTGCGCATTTGATGATACTACGGGAGCGCAGATCACACAAAAAGGCTGGCTGAAAAAAGGCACATCATATTATTGGGTAAGAGAAGACGGCGTCCTGCAGACCGGCTGGCTGCTGTACGATGATAACTGGTACTGGTTTGATGATAATGGTGTCATGATGGCATCCGGCTGGAAAGAAATCAACAACAATCTGTATTACTTCCAGAGCTGGGGCGGCATTTATAAAAACGGTTTCCAGAGCATCGGAGGAAACGAGTATTATTTCCGGAGCTGGGGTGGTGTATATCGAAACACCTTCTTTACCGTAAAAGGGAAAACCTACATAGCGCAGAATGACGGATCGATCTATCATGCCAGCCAGACCGGCTGGGTTCAGCTGGGAGATCAGACTTACTGGATCAATCAGGATGGTTCTGTTCAGACCGGCTGGCTGAAGCTGGAAGGCAAATGGTACTGGCTGAAAGCGGACGGCACACGTGCTGCATCTGAATGGATCACGTATGACAACAACCGATACTATTTTGACGGTGACGGTGTGATGTACACCGGAATGAAAGAGGTTGACGGAACAAGATATTATTTCCACAGCTGGGGCGGCGTTTACCATAACGAATCTTTTACCTGGCAGGGAAAGAAATACTGGGCAAAGGATGACGGAACCTTCTATACAGGTGTCTGCGATATCAATGGAAAGAAATACTATTTTCTGGAAGACGGCGAGCAGATTACAAAAGAGGGCTGGTATCTGACCAACGGAACGTATTACTGGATCAACAAGGATACGTCGCTTCAGACCGGCTGGGTGAAATATGACAACAACTGGTACTGGATGAAAGAAGACGGTACGATGGCATCGTCTGAATGGATCACCTACGACAAAAACCGCTACTATTTCCGAAGCTGGGGCGGCATGTACACCGGAATTCATACCATCGGCGGAACAAAATACGCATTCCAGAGCTGGGGCGGTCTGTACCATGATCAGACATTTACCATCGGCGGTAAAACATACTATGCCAATTCAGATGGAACATTTGCCACCGGCTGGGTGCAGAACGGCGGAAAAACGTATTATTTCGATGAGGACGGCACAAGCCATACGGGCTGGCTGCTTCTGGACGGAACGCATTACTGGATCAACGCCAATGGAACCAGAAGAGATGACGAGCTGTTTCAGTACGACGGAAACTATTATTATGTAGACAAAAACGGCGTTATGGCGACAAGCGGCTGGGTATACTGGGATTATAACTATTATTATCCGAGAAGCTGGGGCGGCATGTACAAGAATGCGTTTATTACCTATGATAATAACCTCTATTACCTTGGATCTGACTCGAAAATGGCAATCGGCTGGCAGTCGATTGGCGGAAATACATACTATTTCCGAAACTGGGGCGGCATGATAACCGGAAAACAGGTGATCGACGGAAAAACGTATGTGTTCGATGAGGACGGCAAGCTGGTACAGAGTCCGGACGGATTTGAACCGTCCGCGCAGATCGGTGTCCGCACCGTACGGAACTTTCTGAAAAATGCACTGCTTCCGCTTGGAAACACCCTGTATATCTGGGGAGGCGGCCACACAGACGCAGAGGCAGAGAGTTACGGCGTCAATGCGCAGTGGAAACAATTCTTCAATACACAGAATTCCACCTACAACTATTCCGATCATCTGTATGAGTACGGAAAAGGTCTTGACTGTTCCGGCTATGTCGGATGGACCGCACATCAGGTGACGAAAGAGTATGCAACGACAACCTCCACTGGAATGCCGGCCTACTTTGCAAGAAAAGGCTGGGGAACCTGCGTGACAGGCGATACGTCCCAGAAATTTACGCCGGGTGATGTGGTCAGCAAGAGCGGTCATGTCTGGATTGTCATTGGCCAGTGCTCGGACGGCAGCGTGGTTGTCATTCATGCGACACCGCCGTATATTCAGCTTGGCGGAACCGTTTCTTCAACAGGAAGCATTAACAGTGAAGCTATTGAGCTGGCAAATGAATACATGAAAATGTATTATCCGGTTGCGTATGAGCGGTATGGTGTAAAAGTTCTTGACCGGTCCTATCTGACCGGTGTGAATCATTTCACCTGGAGCAGCAGTATCTTAAGTGACAGTGAAGGCTACCGCAGGAAGAAACCGGCAGAAATCCTGAACGATCTGTTCCAGTAAAATATCTTCTATAAAAAATAAGAGAGAATACAAAAAAACTTTGTAGTTCGTGTATTCTCTCTTTCTTTTTGCGCTGGAATTGTCTATACTAGAAGGTGCGTGAAAGACGCAGATCAGAAATACAAAAGAAAAAATCTGGAAAATAAAAATACAAGGGGAGTAAACATGCGAAAGAGCTGGAAATGGGCGCTCTGTCTTGGCGTAGTGTCGTTGCTGCTGCTGGGCGGCTGCGGAAAAGAAAAGACGGAACCAGTGGATCTGGTGCTGGTAACCGACGGCAGTGAGGTAGCTTCCGATGCCGTGTATCAGTCAGCATGGAACGGTCTTGCGCAGTATGGAGACGAGAGCGGTCTGAAATATGAAGCAAGTGTTCCGGCAGGACGGACAACAGAGGACTATGAAAACACCATCAAAGAGGCGGCGCAGAAGGGAGCATCCGTTATCGTCTGTGCCGGAACGAGCATGAGCCGCGCCGTTTACGATGCACAGCGCGACTGGAAGGATGTCCGTTTTCTGCTGCTGGAGGCAGAACCGGTCAGTGAGAGCGGCCGCAGCCGTCTCCGCGGAAATACAGAAAGCCTGGAAATTGATGCATCAGAGGCCGGCTACCTGGCAGGCTATGCGGCAGTACAGGCCGGCTACACGCACCTGGGCTATATCGGACAGAAAAACGAAGAGAACGGAACAAAGTATGGGACAGGTTATGCACTCGGTGCAGAGGCGGCCGCTGCGGATCTGGGACTTGGAGAAAACAGCATCACGCTGGATTATACGTATCGGAAAAGCAGCAGCGTATCACCGTCGTATTTGGAAAAAATCAAAAGCTGGTACGGTGAGAGCGGACAGATTCTCTTCTCGGACGGTGCATCGTATCAGAATGTACTTGGCGCAGCAGCATCTGCGGCAGGCGGAGCACTGATCGCAAACGGCGGCGTGGAGGAGTACGCCAATGCCGTGTTGAAAGTACGTCTGGATTATGGAACTGCAGTTTACAATGCGTTAAAAGAAATGAAACAAAAGGATTTTGAAGGCGGGAAAATTGTAACGCGCGGCGTGACCGATCAGGAAATCAGTCTGGAATGGAATCAGGATGCGGTGCCGTACTTTACAGAGGATCAGTACCGGGCACTCTGTGCGAAATTCTCCGCAGAGGACTTTTCAATCCCTGACGGCGATGCGCTTTCCTCGCCGGATCAATACAAATTGAGTTGTGTGAGTGTACAGAAGGTAAAATAACATGTATCGTTACTGTTCACGAATTGTTTACAAAAAGTCGGGATATTTTTCCTTGCATCCATTTGTGAATTGTGATATTATGTAAAAGAATTGGGAAAAATATTTCAAAATTGTTACAGAATAATTGAATTTCTAAGAAACAGGGAAACCTGAAACAAAGAAACCTACATACAACGAATCAATTTGGGAGTGAAAGAATGAGAAAAAAATTTCTTGCCTTAAGTTTAGCAGTGATCGTAAGTGCAGCTCAGGTAATGACAGTAAGCGCCTCGAAACAGGAGCAGTTACAGCAGCAGCAGGCAGCACAGGCAGAGACCAGCGCACAGCTTGACAACGCAAAAGCAGAAATCGACGATCTGGAAACCAAAAAGAATCAGATTACCGGCGAGATTGATGACCTGGACGCACAGCTTGTCGTAACCATGGCATCCGTGGAAAATCTGAAAAATGAAATTGCAGAGAAACAGACAGAAATTGAAACAACACAGGAAAAACTGGCACAGTCCCAGGCTGAAGAGGACGAGCAGTACGAGCTGATGAAAAAACGAATCCAGTTCCTCTATGAGAGCGGCGGAGACAACGGCTGGGCAGCACTTCTTCTGGAGGGAAAAGATTTAAGCAGCATTCTCAACCAGGCTGAGTACACCCAGAAATTATACAAATACGACAGAGAGTGCCTGCAGGAGTACATGGATCTTGTACAGCAGGTAACAGACTACAGCAATCAGCTTGCAGATGAAAAAGCAGATCTCGAAGCTAGTGAGGCAGAGCAGGAAGCACAGCAGCAGTCCCTTGAGGCAATGCTTGAGCAGAAAAAAGCCGTTTCCGATGACTACGAAAACCAGATCGCAGACCTGAACGACATGGCTGCACAGTACAACGCAGTACTGGCAGAGCAGAACGCAAAGATCCAGCAGATCCAGGAGGAGATTGCAGCCGAAGAGGCAGCAAGAAAAGCCGAAGAGGCCCGTCAGGCAGAAGCAGCAAGACAGGCAGCAGCAGAAGCAGCCGCAAGCAGTGCTGCAAATAATACAACAACGGCAGACAACACACTGTCCAGCACAGGAAGCTCCACCACGACAACAACACCGTCTAACGGAGGAAGCTCTTACGATGATTCTTCGTCCAGCGATACCAGCAGCTCGGATGATTCCAGCAGCTCCAGCAGCACCGGAAGCGCAACCGGAAGTGCCATCGTATCCTATGCAACACAGTTTATTGGAAATCCATACGTATGGGGCGGCACAAGCCTTACCAACGGAGCTGACTGCTCTGGTTTTATCATGAGCGTTTACGCACACTTCGGATACGACCTTCCGCATTCCTCCAGTGCACTGCGTGGTGTAGGACGCGGTGTATCTTATGCAGAGGCTCAGCCGGGCGATATTATCTGCTACAGCGGCCACGTAGCCATCTACATCGGCGGCGGTGCAATCGTACACGCAAGCAATGAGCGCGACGGTATCAAGATCAGCAGCAACGCAGCGTATACCACGATTCTTGCGGTAAGACGTGTGGTTTAAAAAAGAATTACATAGTAAGAATTTTCAGATCCCGGGAGAGAAAAATCCCGGGATCTTTTGCGTTTTGCTTAAAATTGAGTGCATTCGCGTTAAAACTGTGATATACTAAAGCACATCGGAGATACAAGGGCGTATTGACCAACAGAAGGTCAGTATGCCCTTTTGCTTGTTAGGAAGAAGGGAGAATCGTTATGAAACTGGAAAATTATTTTCGTCGTTTCGGTATTCGGAACGGATCTGGTGCGGAAAGTAGCGTCAGTGCTGTCCATCTGCATTATTGCCGGTCTGCTGATCGTCTACGTCCCGAACATCATCGCCGGAGCCGGAAAGATCGGCGATACTGTAAACACCATGAAAACCGCAGACCTCCCATTCGGCAAAGCCCTGTACGCCGCATTCCTCTACGGAACCTTCCAGCTTGCCAATGTCGCAGTCTTCGTCCAGCATGCCAAGTCCTTCGAAGAACCGCAGGATGCCGGAAAGAGCATGGCAGTCGGTGCCGTATTAAATGCCCTTCTGATGATCATGGTCGTCCTCGGAATCATGACCGTATACCAGAACCCGGAAATGATCCAGCAGAGCGTCCCGACATTATTTATGGTTCAGCAGGGCGTCGGCAGTAAATTCATGACACCGCTGATTTCCGTACTGATCATCCTCGGTGCCGTATCCACAGCCGTCAACATGGTTGCCGCCATGGTCAAACGAATCCACGCCGGTCTCGCTGAACGAAGCAGCAGAACAGAAACCGCAGGCAAAATCAGCCGCACCCAGATCCTTGCCGCGCTTGTCTGCTGCATCGCGGACTTCCTTATCGCACAGTTTGGTCTGCTGACGCTGATCCAGAAGGTGTACAGCATCCTGGCATACCTGGCAATCCCGGTCATCTTGGTGCCGTACGTGGTGCACATGGCGGTGATGCGGTTTGATACGAAAAAATAGAAAAGAACAATAAAAAATTTGTAACAAAAATTTACACCGCAGAAAGAGAGATTTGCTTCTGGAGAATGGAAGTATTTCGCAGACAGCAGAAAAAAGAAGATTCATGCAGAGCAGATGTGAGTCATAAAGAAATGACATGCGTCTGCCTTTTTTCTGTGCGTCTGGCAGAGTATGTGTCGGTGACAAAGCAGAAAACAGGAACTCTTCTTTGGGACTCGATTGTGCCGTCAAAATATGGTATACTGCAAAAAGGATCAAAAAGCGGATATTGATATTTCACGGGAGGGGAAGAAGATGAAAAATGCACCGGCTTATGTGAAGGTTTACAGCAGACTGAAAAACGAGATCAATAAGGGAACATATCCTGTCGGGGGATTTCTGCCGAAGGAGTGTGAACTGGAGAAAATCTATCAGGTCAGCCGTACTACGGTACGGAATGCAGTAAAGATGCTGGTGCAGGAGGGACTGGTTGAGGTTCGCCAGGGTTCTGGAACGAGGGTGCTGAATCATAAGGCAATTCAGAATTATAACAAGGTCACATCGGTCACGGAATCCCTGATGAAAAAAGGATATCGGGTAACGACGTCAGATATGATGATCGACATCATTTCGGCGGACAAACAGCTCGCCGATGAACTGGAAATTCCGGAGGGAACCAGCGTGGCGAGGATTCAGCGGCTGCAGCTTGCGGATGAAGAGCCTGTTACGCTGATGGAAAATTATATCGAATATGCGAAAGTCCCTGGCATCGAGGCGTATGAGAATCAGTTTGTAGCGCTGTATCAGTTTCTGGAGGAGAAATTCGGCTTGCAGATTGATGAGACACGAGACAGAATTTCAGCGAAATCCGCGACCTTTATGGAAGCCCAGGTTCTGAAAACGGAGCCGAAGGATGCGCTTCTTGTGGTGCACAGAGTCACCTACTGGCAGAACCGGCCGGTGAGCATTGACCACGTGCGGATCATCGGAAGCAAGTACGAGGTGGAGATTTCGGGAAAAGGACGGAGTAAATGAGCGATGAGACAGAAGAACAGAAGAAACTGATGCGGCAGATTGATATCAGCTGTGTACAGGCATTTCATACAATGGATGAAATTGATGCGATGGTGGAGCTGGCAAAGAAATATCGTCTGGCTGCTGTGTTTACCTTGCCGGCGTTCAGCGCCCATGTGGCAGAACGGCTGCAGGACACCAGAGAAATCCATGCGGGAGGCGTGGTAAGCTTTCCGGGCGGCGGAGATACGACCGGACAGAAGAAGCGGCAGGCAAAAGAACTGTGGGAGGCTGGCTGCCGGGAAATCGACATGGTGATGAATCTTACGGCATTCAGAAGCCACGAATTTTCTTATGTAAAAGAAGAACTTCTGGCCATCCGGGAGCAGGTGCCTTCGGCGATTTTTAAGGTGATCATCGAGGCACCGCAGCTGACGGAGCAGGAAATCTGCCAGGCAGTGGATCTGTGTGTGGAAGGCCGTGCGGATTATGTAAAGACGAGCACCGGATGGTATCCCGGCTGTCCTTCCACCGTGGAGCAGGTTCGAATCATGAGCCGTGAAGCCGCCGGTCGCATTCAGATCAAGGCCGCCGGTGGAATCCGCAGTCTGGAAACTATACAGGAAATGCAGAAAGCCGGCTGTAGCCGTTTCGGTATGGGAATGCGGTCGGTACAGAATTTGATAAAAAGTATCTATAAGTAATCTATTGTGCAAAAGCTATAAAAAAGTCACGGAATATTCTACGATATTCCGTGACTTTTCTGTTGAATTAGTAACCTATTAGTGATATATTCGAATCATAGGAATCAATAAATCATTAACAATCTGAAAGGAGAGCAAAAGATATGAAAGGTTATGCAATGCTGAAAATCGGTGAATCCGGATGGATCGAGAAAGAACGCCCGAAATGCGGGCCGATGGATGCCATTTGCCGTCCACTGGCAGTTGCCATCTGCACATCAGATGTCCACACTTTATGGGAAGGGGCCATCGGTGACCGTCATAACATGATTCTGGGCCATGAGTGCTGTGCAGAGGTTGTGGAAGTCGGAGAGCTCGTAAAAGATTTCAAACCGGGAGACCGGGTTCTTGTGCCGGCCATCACTCCGGACTGGAATTCTCTGGAAGCACAGGCTGGTTATTCCATGCACTCCGGCGGAATGCTGGCAGGCTGGAAATTCTCCAACTTCAAAGATGGTGTCTTTTCTGAATTCTTTCATGTAAATGATGCCGATGGAAACCTTGCGCTGCTTCCGAAAAACATCAATGTTGTCGACGCGTGCATGCTTTCCGATATGGTGCCGACCGGATTCCACGGCGTAGAGCTTGCCGATGTACAGTTTGGTGATACAGTTCTTGTCATCGGAATCGGACCAGTTGGTCTGATGTCGGTAGCCGGAACGAATATGCGCGGCGCATCGAGAATCATTGCTGTCGGAACGAGACCGGTCTGCGTAGAAGCGGCAAAAAAATACGGCGCAACGGATTTTGTCAGCTACAAGAACGGACCGATTTTCCAGCAGGTACTTGATATGACAGATGGAAAAGGTGTTGATAAAGTAGTCATCGCCGGCGGTGGTGTAGAAACCTTTGCAGAAGCAGTAAAATGCCTGAAACCGGGCGGAAAGATCGGAAATGTAAACTATCTTGGATCCGGTGACAACATTGATATTCCGCGTGTAGAGTGGGGCGTTGGAATGGGTCACAAACAGATTAACGGAGGCCTGATGCCTGGCGGAAGACTCCGCATGGAAAAACTGGGAGCTCTTGTTTCGGCAGGCAAGCTGGATGTCAGCCCGCTGTCCACACATGTGTTTGATGGATGGGATCATCTGGAAGAAGCACTGTTCCTCATGAGAGATAAACCGAAGGATTTAATCAAACCAGTCGTTAAATTGGCTGACTGATGATTTGAAAATTTGACTGAAAAAGGAAACGTATGAAAATATTGATCGTATCCGGCTTTTTGGGCGCGGGAAAAACAACATTTATCAAACGGCTGGCCAGGAACGTCGATCAGCGGTTTGCCATACTGGAAAATGAATATGGAGCCGCAGGAATCGACGGCGCACGTCTTGGCCAGAACCGGCAGGGAACGCAGAAAAATGTATGGGAAATGACAGAGCAGTGCATCTGCTGCATCGGGAAAAAGGATTTTGCAGCATCCGTGCTGACCATTGCCAATGTGGTAGACCCGGAATACCTGATCGTAGAACCGACAGGCGTCGGAAGTCTCGCCCGGATTATAGAAAATCTGCGTCAGATCGAGTACGAGAGAATTCAGCTTCTCTCGCCGGTCACTATTGTGGATGTTTACAGTTACCGCCGCTATATGGCGGAATATCCCGAGCTGTATCAGGATCAGATCCGAAGCGCGGATACGATCATTGTTTCCAAAACAGAAGCATGCCAGGCGGAAGAAAAACAGCGCATCCAGAAATTTCTGCAGGAAATTAACCCGCAGGCAAAAATCATCACGGATTATGCATCCACGATGACACGGGAAGATTACCAGAGCCTGCTGCTGGGCGGCCGATATGAGAAAGAAGTACAGGATACGCAGAGCGGCGAAAAGATGCCGGAGACCTTCTCCTTCGAAAATATCCGAATGGAGGCACCGGAAACCCTGTGGTGTTTTCTGGAACAGATCATTCGCGGAGCGTTTGGAAATATCATCCGTGCAAAAGGACAGTTCGCAGCCGGAGACCAGTTTCTCCAATTTGATGTCGCCGATCACCGCTACAGCATCACCGGCACAGAACAGAAAAACGCCGGCCAGGCTGTGTTTATCGGAAACGATATGAACGAAGATGCGATCCGGCAGTATTTTAAGAAATGCGCCGGAAACCAGAAAATGAAATATGCTGCCCGTCATGTATCATAAAGTAAATAGGAAAAAGAGATTGCGGAGTCCTGCCAAAACAGGGTTTCGCAATTTTGGTTTTTACAGAAAGATTCAACTGAAAAACGAAGGATAGGCAAAAACGAAAAATTACGCTAAAATAAACATACAAGTATTTCAAATAAAACAAAAGAAAAATCAGGGGGGATCTGATATGGAGGAACAGAAAAGAAGACGGGAAAGAAAATCAGCGGCATACTGGTTGAGCAAAAGCTCGATTTTATATCCGATCTGTATCTTGTATGTGATGTATGTGAAACAGGTTGAGGTATATATTACAGAATGTTCCGTCCATATTTCGTCGGGGACAATGCTTTTTGCCTATGCGCTGTGCCTGATTTTGTGGCTGGCCTCACCCATTCGAAGCTACTGCGCAGATGGAACTGCAAATGAAGTTTTATTCTATACATTTCCGCCGAGCATACTGATGCTGTTTTTATTTGCCCAATATTCACTGAAAATTGTGTTGTTTCTTGCAGTGCTGGATGGGATATTTCTTGTTACGGTTTTAAGAGATTTACATAGAAAAAAACGAAAATATTCTCCGAAAAAATTCTGGAGATTAAAAAGAAGTGACTTAAACGCATTTCTGTTTGTTTCAGTATGCGTGAGTATGGTACCGACTTGTATGATGATATATTGGAAGCTTGAGTCTCCGTCCGGAGTGGCAGAACTTTACGAACGAAAAAAGGACTATAATCTCGTCCAGAATCAGGAGAACATTTTTCAGGAAAATAAAGAATTTCTGCTGAGCTTAAAGGAGAGCGAATGGAGGCAAAAAACACTGGAAGAAAGAACAATTGCAGCACAGAAGATGGTACGGCTTGAAACAGAACGACTTGGAATTCCCGAAATTCCGCTGTATGTGAAAGAGACAGGATCATCGAATTGCGTTGCATTATATAATAACGAAGAGAACGAAATATGGTATGCTCCAGAGCATTTAACATCTCAGACAGCAGAAGAATTTTTTACGGGAATTTGCGAAGAATGTTATCATGGAATGGAGTATTATCTGCTGGAGCGAATGGACTGGAATTCGGAAATGGCGAATACTGTTTATTTTGAAGAAATGAGGAAGTGGAAACTAAATGATAATCGCTACATATCTGGACGCGACGAGGGCGATTCGTTTGAAGCATATCAATCACAGCCGCTGGAAGCATCTGCCAAAAAGTATGCCAGTTCCGAAACAGAGGCACTGATTCATTTTATTGCTGTGTACGGCGATGAATAAAAATCTTTTAGGGGGGGAGGGAGAAAAGGAGCGTCGGGAAAAAAATAAAAAAATTAGCACTCTCCTCTTGATAATGGAAGTCGATTTTTGTCCTGCCTTGTGTATCCCGAAAGTGGCTGTTTTACAGGCTTTCTGGGGCATCAGTCATTTTGTCTGGTATTGTAAAGCAGTGTCAGATTTGTCGTAAATGTCGTAAATTTGTGGTCAAAAAATGATGAGAAATGGAGAGTGCTAATAAAATGAAATTAACGTATACAAATGTAAATGGATATCTGATCCCGAATCTCACCTATAAATCCGGTGAGCAGATGGAGCAACTTGGCAAGTATGGTTTTCTTCGCAGAGATTATCTGAAGAATCATCGAAATTCAACCTATCAGGTGATGCTTCTGCAGGACACCATTGGAGAGCATCTTCTGGAAGTAGATAAGGCAGCCAGAGAACGGGAAGAAGTGATCCTGAAGCAGTTGGAAGAAAAAGAACCATTGCCAGACAAAGAAGTAGATCAAATGGCATGGGTAAGAGCTGCTAATCAGCACAGAGCAATTGCGGAAGAGATTATCCTTAAAGAATTGATTTATGTATGAGGAATGCCAGTAATCAATCTGGCGGGTAACTGATAAAAATAGAATATTGTGAGCGAAGTAAGGCGTGAGTCATAAGATATGGCTTGCGTCTTTTTCTTTGCCTGAAAGGAAGTGATAAGTTTGAACAAGAAGTTTTTGAAGCATTATATGGAAACC
>ENA-ORTN01001860-ORTN01001860.1-human-gut-metagenome-genome-assembly--contig:-NODE-1860-length-19202-cov-5.515224_pt1 | contig 19202 bp, 18 predicted proteins | sample MGYA00242070_ERZ509189 | MGnify/ENA primary metagenome ERZ509189 (study PRJEB26280, sample SAMEA2338821) | human gut metagenome | biome: human gut; feature: human-associated habitat; material: faeces...
TTATCCAGTTTCGCATCCCCTGCCAGCTTCTTAAGCCACTTCGCCGTAACAGAAAACGACACCGGGATCTGCGCAACGCCATGCCGCACCACATCCCTCTGCGTCGTCCCTGCCTCCGTCTCACCACCGGAATCCGCTTCCACATCCTCCAGCTCCACCTCATAGGAATCTCCGGATTATGTATATACCACATATGTCTGGTATTCCGGGACATGATGGTCACATCCCGGTCATCCATATAAATTATTTCAAAATATCCCGGATCCAGACATTCAAGATCTTCCCTGCTAAACACCTGGTGCCTCCTTTCCAAAATACCCTTCCAGTGCTTTCTCCATGATTTCCTGCACCGCTCCGGCATCCATCTGCCCAAAATACCTCTCATACAATTCCACCGGCAGCTTCACAGACACACTCTGCGGCTTCTTCTGTTCTTTTCCTGCCAGGACACTTTCAACCGCCTCTTTCGTAATCTCCTTTCCCATCTTCCGCAGTTCCACTGCCTGCTTCGGTTTCAGTTTCTTTCCTTCTGCTTCTGCCACCTGCTGGATCATCTTCTGCATCTTCACATTCAGATAAGACAGATCCACAGCGGCTACCATTGCCAGCGTCCCCTTATCAACGGCATCCTTAAACTCCGGAATCAGCCGGTCCAGCCGCATGTATCTGGCAATATTCCTTCCAGTCATTCCATATTCCTCACCAAGTCCATCACGGCTTTTCTGTGACTTGTGGACATCATGTCCACAGGTTCTCTGTCTGGACTTGTGGACATCGTGTCCACAGGTTTCTTCCAGAGCCTCAATCTCCTGCCGAATATCATTTCGTTTCCCCTGACTGCTTATCTTTTCATAACGTGCCACCAGCACTGCTGCCTTCTCTGATGGAAGCAGTTCTGCAAAAGATCTCTGCAACAGGTTTGTCTCGATCACATATACATAAGCATCCTCATCAGACAGATCTGTCTTCACTATCGCCGGCACTTCCGTCAATCCTGCTATCTTCGCCGCATTGGTTCTGTTATGCCCTGCAAGCATCTCATACCCCCTTGCAGCCTTCCTCACGATCACCGGATTCAGCACACCATACGCCCTGATGCTCTGTACCATATCTTCCAGACGGTCTCCCTCATACAGCCGGAATGGATGATCATAAAACGGATGGATTTCCTCAACAGGAATAGAAACAATCCCGTTCACAGCCACTGACGTATCCTGCACCGGATCCTCAGCAAGAAGATCCAGTGCGTCCTGAAATACTTTTCTTTTTGGTGCATTAGCTTTCATCCCCAGCCACCTCCTCTGCCAGATTCCGGTATGCTTTACAAGCCTTATTCTCCGGTGCATACTCCAGAAGCGGCTCACTGTAATAAATTGATTCTCCCACCTTTACTGTATTCGGTATGATGCTCTTGAAAATTCGGATCTGTCCATCAAAAGTTTCCGTCAGCTGTTCTGTGATTACCTTGCAGAGATTTGTTCTTGCATCACACATAGTCAGCAGGATTCCTGAAATCTGCAGGCGGTCATTCAGTCTGCTTCTGACTTTCTTCACTGTCCGGATAAAATCCTGCAATCCCATCATTGCCAGAAGCTGCGGATTGACAGCAATAATCACCTCATCAGCCGCCGTCAGTGCGTTAATCGTCAATGTTCCGAAGCGATGGACAGGTATCTACAATAATATAGTCATACAGCCCTCTCAGCGGCTCCAGAATGCCGGTCAGCATCTTCTCTGAACCCATCTCCATCCGCAGCTTACTGTCCACTGCTGAAAGCATCATGGATGATGAAATAAAGTCCACACCGTTTCTGCTCTGAATAAACTCTGACGGATCCGGCATTTCCTCATCTTCCAGCCGATTCATCTTCAGATGTCCAATCGTCACCGGTACAGCCGCAGGATCTTCTACTCCGAAGCAGGTTGTCAGATTTACCTGGCTGTCAAAATCAACAGCCAGAACCCTTTTTCCCATCTCAGCCAGTGAATAAGCCAGGTTCCAGGAGCTGGCAGTTTTGCCAACTCCCCCTTTAAATGATCCGCACATAATAATCCTTGCCATACTCTCTCCCCCTCTCATGCTTTCTTTCCATAACAGCCTGCACTCTGCTCTGCCACATATTTTGCAGTAATTTCTTCCTTTTCATTCTGGTATCTGATTTTCAGTTTCTTAATCTCCTCGTCCATAAATGCTGTTTTTGCTTCCTGCTCCTGTGCTTTATTCACATCCGGTGTGATAATCAGCTGACCATTTTCACATTTCACCTGCACATAATCCCCAAGATGAAATCCCAGTTCTTCCAGCCACTTTCCTTTTAATGTAATTACCGGAACCGTCTCATATTTATAACCGCTCTGTCCACAAACCTTCATATTTCTTACATTTTTCTTTGCCATAGAATTGACTCCTTTCAGATTTGACTAATAGATTTTCAGATAAAAAGAAAAAGCCGCTGACACGTTATTTTCTAACGCATCAACAGCTTCTGTCTTGCTTTGTTTCAGTGTATTATTCGGTTTTGTAAAGGTTTATTTGCTTTCAGCATTTTCCCTGATACGGTAATAATCATCCATATCAATGCCTATTTTTACCTTGGCATCTGGTTTTCGTTTGCCCAAAAGGCACACAGTCTCCACCGAATCGGTGACCGGGAACATATCAACCGGCTGCATCTTCTTCACCAGATAATCTCTCTTTGTAAGATATGCAAGGTCTCTGGCCAAAGTCTCCGGATTACAGGATACATAAACGATCTTCTCCGGGGAAAGGCTCAAAAGAGAATGCAGGAATTTACGGTCACTTCCTGCACGCGGAGGATCCATAAGAACTACATCCACTTTTTCCCCTTCTGCAGCCATTCCTTCCATAAACCAGCCGGCATCCCCCGGAACAAAACGGACATTACGAATCTTGTTCTCTCTGGCATTCATTCTGGCATCACGGATGGCATCACGGTTCAGCTCCACACCAATGACGTCTCTGGCATTTCTGGAAGCAATGATCCCAATGGTACCTGTTCCGCAGTAAGCATCGATCACACGCTCTTTCCCTGTCATTGCCGCAAACTCCATGGCTTTTCCGTAAAGCACTTCTGTCTGCACCGGATTTACCTGATAAAAGGAAGACGGTGAAATACGGAAGGTCAGTCCCATAAGACGGTCTTTGATAAATCCCGGTCCGTAAAGTACAATATTCCGGTCTCCGAGAACCATGCTGGTCTGTCTGTCATTGACATTGAGTACTACAGTTGTGATCTCCGGATGTTCCTTGCGGAGAGCTTTTACAAAATTATTCTTGGACGGAAAGATCGGTGAAACCGTAACCAGAACTACCATGATCTCCCCTGTAGAAAATCCTCTGCGCACAAGCACATGTCTGAGAAGTCCGTAACCTGTGTCCTCATCATAAGTCTTGATCTTAAAAGATTTCAGCATACCACGGATGGTACGGATGATCTCCTGGCTCTTTTTATCTTCGATCATACAGTCGTCTACAGAAACGATCCTGTGGCTCTTTTCCTCATAAATGCCGGAGATCACATTTCCTTTCCGGTCACGGCCAAACGCCGCATGCACTTTATTTCTGTAATAATAAGGATCTTCCATTCCGATGATCGGCTCAACTTTACCGAATTTTTTCAGAAGGCCTTCTGTAATTTTCTGTTTCTTGCGAAGCTGATCCTGATAGGGCACTCCCTGGTAACGGCATCCTCCGCATTTCTTCGCAACTGAACAGACTGTTTCTTTCTGCTCCATTTATATCTCTCCTCTTTCACGGGCACAAAAAAGATGTTCCCAGTTATTTTCACTGAGAACATCTTAGCAGACCTTATGTTTTTTTACAAGAAAATCCTTGATTTATGCCTGATATGGCTCGTTAAATACAAGAATATGTCTCTTCACATTCTCATAAGTCCCCTGAACCATAGCCTCATTGAGATCAAAGAAATTATGTTTGTCTGTGGATGCCATATATTTCTCCACATGAGCAGTCAGGCTGTTAAAGCTTGCTGTGGCAATATTCACCTTGCGGATACCAAGAGAGATCGCTCTCTGGAAATCTTTGTCCGTGATACCACTGCCGCCATGAAGAACCAGCGGAATGTCCACTTTCTCATGGATCTTCTCCAGTACATCAAAAGCAAGAGTCGGTGCTACCGGATAGTTACCGTGTGCATTGCCGATGGCAACTGCAAGAGCATCGATACCTGTCTCTCTTGCATAAACAACTGCATCATCCGGGTCTGTGCAGCGGATACCATGGTCACAGCTTCCATCCTCACTTCCGCCTACAAGACCAAGCTCAGCCTCAACGGTGGCGCCATATTTACGGGCTTTCTCCACAACCGTCTTTACCTTGGCGATATTTTCCTCAAAAGGAAGAGTGGACGCATCCAGCATAACGGATGTAAAACCAAGCCCCAGAGCCTTGTCAACCGTCTCAAAAGTAAGGCCGTGATCCAGATGGACAGCCACATCCACCTTGGCTTCTTTTGCAGCCTGCACCATCATCGGTCCCATCAGATGAAGCGGGGAATTCTTGAGACGAACCTCCGCAATCTGAAGGATGATGGGTGTATTTAATTCTTCTGCGGCGCGGATCGCACCTTTCACCATCTCCATATTACCAACGCTGAAAGCACCACAGCCAATATTCTTCTCCTCGGCACGCTTCAGCAGATCTTTCATTTTCACAAGTGCCATGACTGATCCTCCTGTCCTGTTAATCGTACACTGTTTACAGAAAAAGCGGTGTCCACGCACTTCTGGCCGATACCGCTTTTTCCGTCTGATTTATATTATTTATTATTTAGAGTCCTGTCTTCTCGGCAATGAATTTTCTTGCACGGATCGCATACTCAAGCGGATTAGCCTTAGCCGGATCCTGCTCAGCCTCTACAACCATGTATCCTTCATAGCCAGCCTCTTCCAGAACTTTGAAGATCGGATCATAGTTGATGCATCCATCTCCAGGAATTGTGAAGGCACCAGCTCTTACACCTGCAAGGAAGCTCATGTTCTCTTTCTTAACCTGCTCAACAACTTCCGGACGGATGTCTTTCAGATGAACATGTTTGATTCTGTGAACATACTTCTTAACAACTTCAAGCGGATCCTCTCCACAGTATGTAAAGTGACCGGTATCAAAAAGAAGGCTTACATACTCAGGATCTGTATTCTCCATCATGCGGTCAACCTCAGCAAGGCTCTGTACAACAGTACCCATATGATGATGGAAAGTAAGGGCAATGCCATACTCCTCTTTGGCGATCTTACCAAGTTTGTTCATACCTGTGCAGAAAGTATCCCACTCCTGGTCATTCATCTCATATTTATGGCCGAAGATCGGAGTATCCAGCTGACCCTGAACACTGTAGCTCTGCTCAGAAGCGCCAATAACCTTAGCCCCCATAGCTTTCAGGAAAGCAAGCTGTGCACGGAACTCTTTCTCAACTTCCTCAAATGGTTTGGTGATAAGGAAGCTTGAAAACCACTGGTTACAGATCTCAACACCGCGGAGTTCAAGAGCTTTCTTGAGAACTTCCGGATCTTTCGGATATTTGTTACCAACCTCGGAACCTGTGAAACCGGCAAGGGCCATCTCACTGACACACTGCTCAAAAGTATTCTCTTTGCCAAGGTCCGGCATATCATCGTTAGTCCATGCAATTGGTGCAATACCAAGTTTTACTTTATTCTTATCAAACATTGGTCAATTCTCCTTTATTATTTGAATTATTCCATAATCTCAGAAATCTTAACCGGTCTGTGCTCCTCGCTGGATTTCTTAGCTGCAAGACCCATTAATACCGGTTTCAGACCATCATAAACATTAAGAGGTGTCTCTTTGTCATTAACGATGGCATCGATAAATGCTGCAACCTCTTTACCGTAAGCATCCATGTATCTCTCAAGGAAGAAGAACATCGGTTTCTCACCGGTAACACCTTCAGCATTGCTGATCACTGTGGAAGACTGGCTGTCATTGGAAATAGCTGCCATACCCTCAGAGCCGAATACCTCTGCTCTCTGATCATATCCATAGGAAGCTCTTCTGCAGTTATCGATAACGGCGATGGCTCCGTTCTCCATCTGAAGAGTGATAACAGCTGTATCAACATCTCCTGCCTCACCGATAGCCGGATCAACCAGGTTCGCACTCTGAACATAAACCTCAGTAGCATCACAGCCTGCAAGGAAACGAGCCATATCAAAATCATGAATGGTCATATCCAGGAACATACCACCGGAAACCTTAACATAATCAATGCTAGGCGGCTCAGGATCGCGGGAAGTAATCTTGATGATCTCCGGTTTACCAACCTTACCAGCTGCAACAGCCTGCTGAAGAGACTCAAAGTTGTGGTCAAATCTTCTGTTAAAACCAACCTGATATTTCAGATTCGTGCCCTCAAGAGCATTGATAACCTCTTTGATCTTGGCAATATCATGATCGATCGGTTTCTCACAGAAAACATGCTTGCCAGCCTTGATAGCCTCAACAGAAATCGGAGAATGAGTATCTGTAGAAGAACAGATCAGAACTGCGGCAATCTCAGGATCGTTGATGATCTCCTTGTAATCCTTAGTCGTATGCTCAACACCCATGCTCTTAGCCCATGCAGCAGTCTCATCATTTAAGAACGGATCAGCAACAGTCTTGATCACTGCATCCGGCACCCTTGTTGTGATACTGGTGATATGAACTCTACCAATTCTACCTGCTCCGATAATACCAACTTTAATCATAGTTTTGATCTCCTTTTGATTTATTTTCCCAATGTTATCCTCTTGCGTGTCCGAACACGCTCTTTATGCTTAATATAATATCATCGTAACCCACAAATCGCAACCCCTAATATTGTACAATATTACCATCTTTTTTCTATTAAAAATGACGAGAACTATTTTTAGCTGCAATATGCAATATTTTTAGGTCAACTTCACCACAACAATTCCAACACATTCCCACACTACTCCATATCAAAGCCACACTACCACTGCTATCCAGCCAAGCGCCACCCTCCCATCAGACAAACTCAGCTTCTACACCTCCAAGCGTCCAGCACAGCGCCGACGCACACCACCCTCCCGTCACGCAAGCGTAAACTCAGCCCCTCCAACTCCAAGCGTCCAGCGCAACGCCAACGCACACCACCTTCCCGCCATGCAAGCGCAAACTCAGCCCCTCCAACTCCAAGCGTCCAGCGCAGCGCCGACGCACACCACCTTCCCGCCACGCAAGCGCAAACTCAGCCCCTCCAACTCCAGGCATCCAGCGCAGCGCCGATGCCCGCCACCCTCCCGTCAGACAAACGCAAACTCAGCCCTTGCAGTCGTCCAGCGAAGCGCTGACGACCCACAACCTATCCGTCAAACGACCTTATTTCTCGCTGGATGCACCAGCCGTGGAAGGGGATGCTGTCTGGCTCTGCTTCTGCAGGAGGGGAGCTGATTCTTGGGCGGCGGAAATCTGCGTTGTTTTACAAAAGTCCGCTGTCTGAGCGACTGCAAGACGCGAGTTCGGACTTTTGTAAAACGCTTTTAGCAGATTCCCGGCAGCCTAGAAGCCAGCCCCCGACGAAGCCCCGGCTGCAGGCAGCACACGCCTCACGGGCGTCCCTTTTCACCAAAAAAAGCCGAACCAGCCACATCCCGCAGCCAGTTCAGCTCAAACCATACAACTACAAACTCACTCACCATCAACCCAGGCAAGCAGCTTCCCGGTAAAATGCCGGTTAAAGAAATGAATCACAGGTCCCAGCCCAAAAGCCGTCACCAGCGTACCAATTCCAATCACACCACCTGTCAGATAGCAGATCAGCGCACAGAGCACATCATTGGACATTCTGTGCCAGAAATAAGGAATCTTCGGCCATCTCTCTGTCATGATCAGGGAAAGGCTATCATAAGGTGCAACTCCCTCATCCGGCATCTGATACATAGACAAGCCCAGACAACAAATCACAACACCAACGCACAGTGCCACCAGTCGAATCGGCAAAGCTGTAAGCTCCAGTCCAAACACTCCCGTATAAATATTATAAAAGAACGTAGTAATATAAGCCAGGCACACCGCATTCACAACAGTTCCAATTCCCAGGAATCTTCTGCCAAAAGCAATCTCAATGATCAATAACACGATATTTACAATCAGCTGAAAGTTACCATAAGCCATACCAAGCGTATCTGCAACCGCCATATTCATACCACTGAACGGATCTGTTCCAAGCCCGGCCAGCTTGAAAATTCCAATCCCCATACCTGCAAAAACATTTCCGATACACATGATCAGAACATGCTTCCAGTTAATGTTCTTCAAAAACTCCCCCATAAACCCTCTACCTCATTCTCTCTAAAAAAATTTATCCGGCAGATATCCAAGATCCGCCTGCACTGCACAGAATTCTATACCAGATAATCCCTTAATAACTACCCCGCAACAGCTCTTATATTCTATCACACCACCTCACCCCTGTAAAACACAAAAACCCCAAGAAACAACAAAAAGCAACAAAAAAAGACATCCGGCAGACCACATTATATGATCCGCCGGACATCTCTCTTTTTCATATCACGCTGTTAATTCAATCTCACAATCACCAGTCAATCCTGAATCTCTCATGGCAGAGCTTCGTCATTTCAGATATCCCGAAAAATTTTTCCAATATCAATATTATTTAATAAACTTAACCTCAGGATAAATTGCCTGCTTGGCAGCCTCTTTACGCTCATTAAATACAACCTTGTTCTCCTCAAACAGGTTACGTCCCTGTGCATCGATAGATACAATCAGCGGACCAAACTCCTTAACCTTATTGCACCATAAAGTCTCAGGCATACCAAGCTCATCCCAGTGATGCTCGACGATCTTCTCAACCTCTGTAGCAGCCACAACTGCACATCCAGCCGGGAAAACACAGTGGATCGCACCGAACTCTTTGCAGGCACGCTCAGTATTCGGGCCCATACCACCTTTACCAACGATCACTCTGACACCAGTCAGTTTTGTAAACTCATACTCGAACTTCTCCATACGCATGGAAGTTGTCGGTCCTACAGAAACCATCTCGTAATCATCCTCTGTACCTTCGATCTTACGAACGATCGGGCCGGCATGGAAAATCGCTTTGTTGCGGATATCATACGGAAGCTCTCTTCCATACTCAACCAGACGACGGTGAGCAACGTCACGGCAGGTCATCAGATCTCCGTCCAGCCATACAATATCGCCGATTTTGATATCAGCCAGGTCTTCTGCGCTTATAGGTGTAATAAGAACTTTTTTATCTCCTCTGATTTCGATCATGATTTTTCCCTCCGTTTATATTAAGCATTAAATTTCCATGTGGAATGAGTATCACAGGTTACTGTAAGATCCGGATTTACAACCAGATGTCCACGACGGTGAGACCAGCATCCAACGTTTACTGCAACACCGATGGTAGATGGATGACGCGCGGTATTCTCAATGTTAACACCCATTACAGAATACTTTCCGCCCATACCCTGCGGTCCAAGGCCGATCGCATTGATACCGTCCTCAAGAAGCTTCTCCATTTTTGCTGCGTTTGCGTTGTCATTGTGGGAACCGATCGGACGCATCAGCGCTTTCTTGGAGTTCAGGGCAGCTGTCTCCACAGATGTACCTACACCTACACCAACAAGAAGCGGAGGACACGCATTCAGTCCATAAGTTGTCATCTGATCCAGAACAAAATCTGTAACACCCTCATATCCTGCGCCTGGCATCAGAACCATTGCTTTTCCAGGAAGAGTACATCCGCCGCCTGCCATGTATGCGTAGATCTCACATTTATCGCTGTTCGGAACAATATCCCACCATACAGTCGGAGTTCCTTTACCAACGTTTTTCTTTGTATTGTACTCATCAAAAGTCTCAACGGAATTATGTCTTAACGGTGCTGCAAAAGTAGCCTGAACAACAGCATCTTTCAGAAGTGCTTCCAGCTCATTGATATACGGGAAATTTGTTCCGCATTTGAGCCAGAACTGAAGGACACCGGTATCCTGACAGCTCGGACGGTCAAGTTCTACTGCCAGTCCCTGATTTTTTGTCATGGTTTCATATAATACTTTCGGCAGTGCCGCATCTTCTTTGGAGCCAAGCTCCTCTAATTTTGCCACAACATCATCCGGCAGCTTTTTTCCGATATGTCCGACAAAGTCGGCTACCATGTCTGTTAATCTCTTGATTTCTTTTTCTTTCATTGAATCGCACCTCCAGCAATTTTTACTTTAAACTTTAATACTAGCTTCGCCGCTTATACAGCAGCTTTTTAATGATAAAATGGGAATAAAATTGGTAACAAAATCATACATAACGCAAAGGATACAAGGATCAGCGGCAAACCTGATTTCACATAATCCATAAACAGCTTCTTGAATAAATTCAGGTGAAGCATGTTTAATTCCATACCATGATTCATAAGTTTCAACATCTTTAATACGATAATCCGCAGATAAATCAATAACCTTTACTTTCTTTAAAACATTTTCATTGACCATCTTTGCACAGACCCCTTGGGGCGTTGCAAAGAATACAACATCAACATTATCTAAATATTTTTCAATATCTTCATCTACACACTTTTGATCTAATAAAGTGAAATAACTTTTATAAACATCACTATATTCTTGATCACTATATGTTCTTGATGAAACCCATTCAATATTGACATTGGGATGTGTTAATAAAAATCTTACAAGCTCACATCCTCCATAACCAGTTGAACCAACAATTCCGACATTAATCATTCTACTTTTCCCCCTATAAAAAATAAAAAGCCGTCTCTAAATAGAGACGACTGATCGCGTTACCACTCTAATTGTTGTAAGTTGACCTTACAACCTCTTTCATCTTTAAGGCAGATCTACCAAAAGATATACTTCTATTTCCATCTTTTCTCTCGTAAATGCGCTTCATCTTTACTTCCATTCCTATCTTCCATCAACATAGGATCGCTCTTATTTCCATAAAGACTACTCTTTTAGTCTTCGAGTTTAAAACCATTATATGACAAATTTCCATTTTGTCAATAATGATTTATTAAGAAAAAAATTTTTTAATATATAATAAAGATGGGGCTTACTTTTTGGGTCTACAACATTTCGACAAGTATATTGCATATTTGAAAAAAGTAGTTTATGATAATAATAATTTATAAGATAAAAAATAAGGGGGAAACTATAAATGAAAGAAAAAGTTGTTTTAGCTTATTCTGGTGGATTAGATACTACTGCGATTATCCCATGGCTAAAAGAAAACTATGATTGTGAAGTTATTTGTTGCTGTATTGACGTTGGTCAAAAAGAAGAATTAGACGATCTAGAAGAACGTGCTAAAGCTTGTGGTGCAAGTAAACTTTATATCAAAAATGTGGTTGATGAATACGTAGAAAATTACATTATGCCTACTGTTCAAGCAGATGCTGTATTTGAATACAAATACTTATTAGGGACTGCAACTGCTCGTCCATTAATTGCAAAAGTACTTGTTGATGTTGCTCGTCAAGAAGGTGCAACAGCAATTTGTCATGGTGCCACTGGTAAAGGAAACGACCAAATTCGTTTTGAATTAGGTATTAAAGCTTTAGCTCCAGATTTAAAAATCATCGCTGCATGGCGTGATCCAAAATGGACAATGGATTCTCGTGAATCTGAAATCGAATATTGTAGAGCTCATGGTATCAATTTACCTTTCTCTGCTGATAATAGTTACTCACGTGATAGAAATATTTGGCATATTTCTCATGAAGGATTAGAACTTGAAGATCCCTCATGTGCTCCAAATTATGATCACTTATTAGTATTATCAAATTCTCCAGAAAAAGCTCCAGAAGAAGATGTTCACTTATCAATTGATTGGGAAAAAGGTGTTCCTGTTGCTTTAAATGGTGAAAAGATGTCTCAAAGAGAAATCTTAGAAAAATTAAATGAAATCGGTGGTCAACATGGTATTGGTATTATCGATATCGTTGAAAACCGTGTTGTTGGTATGAAATCAAGAGGTGTTTATGAAACACCAGGTGGAACTATCTTAATGGAAGCTCACCAACAATTAGAAGAACTTATCTTAGATAGAGAGACACTTAAATATAAACGTCTTGTTTCTGTTGAATTTGCTGAACTTGTTTATGCTGCTAAATGGTTCTCACCACTTAGAGAAGCATTAACTGCTTTTGTTGATAAGACTCAAGAATATGTAACAGGTACAACAAACTTTAAATTATATAAAGGAAATATTATTAAAGAAGGTACAACTTCTCCTTATTCATTATATGATGAAGATATCGCATCATTTAAAACTGGTGATTTATATGATCATCATGACGCTGAAGGATTTATTACTTTATATGGTCTTTCAACTAAAGTACGTGCAATGAAATTAAATAACAAAAAATAAAAAGAGCCCACTGCTCTTTTTATTTAAAGGAGGAAATTTATGAATTTATGGGGTGGAAGATTCACCAAACCTACAAACCAACTTGTTTATGATTTTAATGCTTCTATTAAATTTGATAAAACTTTTGCCAGTCAAGATATCAAAGGAAGTATCGGTCATGTAAAAATGTTAACAAAACAAGAAATCTTAACACAAGAAGAAGGTCAACTAATTGAAAAAACTTTAAAAGAAATTTTAAATGAAGTTGAAAATGGAACATTAGAAATTGATGAAAACTTTGAAGACATTCATAGTTTTGTCGAATCAACATTGATTGATCGTATTGGTGATACTGGTAAAAAATTACATACTGGTAGAAGTAGAAATGACCAAGTTGCTTTAGACATGAGACTTTATACAAAAGATCAAATCGAAATGTTGAATACTTTACTTGTTGATTTATTAAAAACCATTCATGAAATCATGAAAGAACATATCGATACCATCATGCCTGGTTTTACCCATCTACAAAAAGCACAACCAATTACTTTAGCTCATCATATGGGAGCTTATTTTGAAATGTTTAAGCGTGATCAATCACGTTTACATGATATTTATGAAAGAATGGATTATTGTCCATTAGGTTCTGGGGCTCTTGCTGGAACAACTTATCCCTTAGATAGAGAATACAGTGCTGAAATTTTAGGTTTTAAAGGACCTTGTTTAAATAGTATTGATGGCGTTTCTGATCGTGATTATTTAATCGAACTTTTAAGTGCAATGTCTACGATGATGATGCATATGTCACGTTTATCTGAAGAAATGATTATTTGGAATACAAATGAATATCAATTTATTGATTTAGATGATACATTCTCAACCGGTTCTTCAATCATGCCACAAAAGAAAAACCCTGATATTTGCGAATTGATCAGAGGGAAAACAGGACGTGTTTATGGTGCCCTTATGGGATTTTTAACAACTATGAAAGGTCTTCCTCTTGCTTATAATAAAGATATGCAAGAAGATAAAGAAATGTATTTTGATGCTTTAAATACAACTAAAGGATGCCTTCAATTATTAAGTGATATGTTAAAATCAACAACATTTAATAAAGATAAAATGAAAAAATCAGCTACTGGTGGTTTTACAAATGCAACTGATGCTGCTGACTATCTAGTAAATAAAGGTGTACCATTTAGAGATGCTCATGGTATTATTGGTCAACTTGTTTTATATGCAATTAGCCAAAACAAAGATCTTGATGAACTTTCTCTAGAAGAATTAAAAAATATCTCTGATGTTTTTGAAGAAGATGTTTATCAAGCAATTGATGTCAACACTTGTGTCAACAAAAGAAATACAATTGGTGCCTGTGGTCAAGAGATGATGAAAAAAGTCATCGCTTTAAATGAAGAATATTTAAAACAATTTTAAAAAGGGCGTTTGCCCTTTTTCTTATACTCTTCCATATTTTATATGATAAAGTGCTTCTAATAATTCAAAAATGTACGTAATCGAAAACTTACCAATCAAAGATAAATGATCTGTTCCTACTTGAATAATCATATCAAATTGCTCTTGATATGGTATATTTTCTACTTGAGTAATACATATTTTATGTGCTTTACTTTTTGCAATCTCTCTTAACATATCTGGATGATCTTGCCAATAACCTCCTGCAATCGAAGAAACAATAATCAAATCATTTTCTGTTAAATCATGAACCACTTCTTTTTGACTTTGTAAAGGATACATTCCTGTACATTTCTTTCCTAAATAAGATAATTCAATTTGTAGTTGCATGGAAACAGATTGGGTAAAAAAGTTTCCCGCAAAACAAATTTCATTACTTTGATAAATAAGATCTACCAGTTTTTCTAATTCTTCAAATTCAATCATTTCATAAGTTGATCTTAAGTTTTGTACAATATTTTCAAAATGATCGCTAAATAAATCTTTGGTTGTTTTTCCTTCAATAGGAAAAACAGGCAATTGATGATCAAATTGCATACGCATGGAATCATGATTAAAATAACGTAAATTCATGGTGACATCCATTTTAAAGTCACTAAAACTTTCATAATTTAATTTTCGACACAACCTTGAAATCGTCGCTGTAGAAACAAAACACATTTCTGCCACATCCGTAATATTATATTCTGGTATTTTATTAATATTTTCTAAAATCATCTTTGCTGCATTGGAATAAACATCATCTACTTTTGATGTATTGATAAAATTAATTAAAGCATAAAAAGCACTACGCATCGTTTACCTCACTCATTTTAAGGACAAATACTTGTCCATCATCTAAACAAATACAATTAAGTTGACCTCTTTCTCCTAAAGCAAGTCCCCCATCAATTCCAATTTTATTATGAAATTCATCATCATACCAAACATTAAAACTTTGATCTCTATTAATAAAACAAAGTGGGGTATGACCAAAAATATAAGTCTTATTTAAATCACATTCACTTAAAAAGAAATAATCACGAATCCATAAAAGAGTATCCTCTTCTTGATCATCAAGATTTCTTTCAGGATCAATTCCAGCATGAACTAGAACATAATCTTTATTATTGACTGTTAATTCTAAATACAAAGGTAAGTTTTTAAGATAATTATAGAGATTTCTTAAAAAAACATTTCTTACAATGGTGTAATCACAATGATACAATTTCTTTTTACGTAGATATGAACGGATATTTTCAATCGTTTTTTCTCCGCCATTTTGTGACCAAAGCTTAAATTCACAACTTGGAAAATCAAAATCATCGTGATCAATGGCTTCTTTTAAAGCCTCTTGCATCATATATTCATGGTTTCCTTTGAGTAAGGTAATATTATCAAATTTTTGAATATAAAAATAAATATCCAAACTACAAGGTCCACGATCACAAATGTCTCCAAGTATATAAAGTTGATCATGACTATTAAATTGTATTTTATCTAACATTCTTTTGAATATTTCAAAATTACCATGAATGTCAGAAAGTACATATGTCTTGCCTTTCATGATGATCACCTAAAATTATCATAGCACAAAATTAAACAATTTGCTTAAAAAAGAGTTAATTTTAAAAAGATGCTTACGCATCTCTTCCAATTGTCGCTACCATAACTGCTTTAATTGTATGCATTCTGTTTTCAGCTTCATCAAAAACAACAGAATTCTTTGATCTAAAGACTTCATCTTCAACTTCACGAATATCGATTCCTTCGTCATGTTTGGTTTTAGCAACAGTTGTTTCAAAATCATGGAATGATGGTAAACAATGCATAAATAATGTTGAATCTTTACCTGTTTTACTCATCATTTCTTGAGTAACTTTATATGGTGACAACATTTCTACTCTTGGTTTATACAAGCTTTCGTCTTCACCCATACTTACCCAAATATCTGTATAAATAACATCTGCATCTTTTACTGCTTCATCTACATTATCTGTCACTTCAATTGTTCCACCCGATTTTTTAGCTTCTTCCTTACAATAAGCAAGTACTTCTGGATCGATATGTAATGATTTTGGACCAAGGCAAACAAAATGCATTCCCATTTTAACAGCTCCATACATTAAACCATAACATACATTGTTACGAATATCTCCAGTAAAGACAAATTTAATATCTTCTAATGGTTTATCTAAATGTTCTTCAATTGTAAGAAAATCAGCAAGTGTTTGTGTTGGATGATCAACATCAGTTAAGCCATTCCAAACTGGAACTCCTGAATATTTAGCAAGAGCTTCTACTGTTTCTTGTTTAAATCCTCTAAATTCAATACCATCATACATTCTACCTAATACTTTAGCTGTATCTTCAATAGATTCTTTTTTCCCCATTTGTGAGTTACTTAAAAATGTAGCATGTCCACCTTCATCTAAAGCAGCCACTTCAAATGAACAACGTGTTCTTGTTGATGTTTTTTCAAAAATCAAACATACATTTTTCCCTAATAAATGTTGTCCAATTTTTCCTGCTTTTTTATCAGCTTTTAATTGATGTGCTAAGTCCAATAAATATCTAATTTCTTCTTTTGAATAATCTTTTAATGTTAAAAAATGTCTATTTTTAAGATTCATAATAATCCCCCTTTTAATAACCATTATTTTATCAAAATATTGATATTTCTTCAATATTGATAAATAATTATTATTTTGTTTAAAAATAAGACAAATTATATATAATAAGGAACAGGGAGAAAATGAAAGATGAGAAAAATTGGATTTAGTAACGAAAAATACATTGAATTACAATCAAAACATATCAAAGAACGTATCAAACAATTTGATAACAAGCTTTATTTAGAATTTGGTGGTAAATTATTTGATGACCACCATGCATCTCGTGTTTTACCAGGATTTGAACCTGATAGTAAATTAAAAATGCTATTAGAATTGAAACAAGATGCAGAAATTATTATTGTCATTAACGCCAATGACATTGAAAACAATAAAATGCGTGGTGATCTAGGAATCACCTATGATTTAGAAGTTTTAAGATTGATTGACGCTTTCCAAAACATTGGACTTTATGTTGGAAGTGTTACAATTACACGTTTTGAAAACCAAGTACATGCTATTGCTTTTCAAAAGAAACTAGAAAACTTAGGAATTAAAGTCTTTAGGCATTATCCTATTGCAGGTTATCCAAATGATATTGAAAAAATCGTCTCGGAAGAAGGATTTGGAATCAATGATTACATTGAAACAACAAAACCACTTGTTGTCGTAACAGCGCCTGGTCCAGGAAGTGGAAAAATGGCGACTTGTTTATCACAACTTTATCATGAATACACTCATGGTATTAAAGCAGGATATGCAAAATTTGAAACATTTCCTATTTGGAACATTCCTTTAAAACATCCTGTAAACTTAGCTTATGAAGCAGCTACAGCAGATTTAAATGATGTCAATATGATTGACCCATTCCATTTAGAAGCTTATAACAAAACAACTGTCAACTATAATAGAGATGTTGAAATCTTTCCGGTTTTAGAATCAACATTCAAAAAAATCATGTCAACTTGTCCTTATAAATCACCTACTGATATGGGTGTAAATATGGCTGGAAATGCAATTATTGATGATGAAGCATGTAAAGAAGCAAGTAAACAAGAAATCATTCGTCGTTATTATCAAACAAAACTTGATTTTAAACGTGGTCTTGTTGATAAATCAGCAATCTCTAAAATTGAAGCCATCATGCTTACTTTAGATTTAAAAGCTATAGATCGTAAATGTGTCAATCATGCATTAGAAATCGAAGAAAAAACCAACGAACCAGGATTTGCGATTGAACTTAATGATGGACATATTATCACTGGTAAAACAACATCTTTACTTGGAAGTGCTTCAGCATGTTTATTAAATGCATTAAAATATCTTGCCAATATTGATGATGATATTTTACTAATTGAACCTGAAGTTATTGAACCTGTTGCTAAACTAAAAAAGGGAATCTTAAAAAATAAGAATCCTCGTTTACATACAGATGAAATTTTACTTTCATTAGCTATTTCTGCAAATAATAATGAAAACGCTAAAAAAGCTTTATCATGTATTGAACAATTACAATACTGTGAAGCCCATTCATCAGTCATCTTATCTGAAACAGATATTGATACTTTAAAACGTTTAGGTATTCGTTTAACTTCAGAAGATAAATTCCAATTTAATCGTATATATCAAAAATAAGCCAATTTTGGCTTATTTTTTTAATGTTTTAAACAATAATGTAAATAGTTCTTTATTTCTTGTTTTCTTGCTTCTATTTTCAAATAAATACTCTTTTCTAAGTATTCTATTTCTTTTACATAACAATGTTGATGTAAATATTTAAAATCTTCTCCTTGACTATAAGGAATAGAGAGTTCAAATACTTCATAATCTTTAAAGAGAAGATGTGAGATTTCACCTTCTAATAAATCAAGACCTCTTTTATATTTTGCTGAAATAAAAACATAAGGTGATTGTGGTTGGATATAAGCATATTTATTTAAATCAATTTTATTATAAACATAAATCATTGGTGTATTTTCAACCCCTAATGATTTTAAGACTTCATTGGTTGTTTCTATTTGCATTTGATAGTCTTCAAAACTTGTATCTACAACATGTAATAAAAGATCTGCTTCTTTTACTTCTTCTAAAGTGGAACGAAAAGCTTGAACTAAATGATGAGGCAATCTTTCAATAAAACCAACAGTATCTGTAAGTAAACAATCATGATTTTTTATTTTAATATGTCTTGTGGATGTTTCTAAAGTCGCAAATAGCATATCTTTTTCAAAAACTTTCTTTTGTTTATCAGGACATAACGTATTCAATAAAGTCGATTTGCCACTATTAGTATAGCCTACTAAAGCAATAACAGGAATTTGATTATTCTTTCTTCTTTGTCTTTGTACTTGTCTTTGTTTGACGATTTCAGTAAGTTCTTTTCGAGAACGGGCAAGCTTTCTTGCAATGATTCTTCGATCAAGTTCAATTTGTTTTTCACCCGAACCCCTAAAACCTGAACCTCCTTGTTGATGAGACATATGTTCTTGCATTCCCACAAGACGTGGTAATAAATACTGATCACGAGCAATTTCTACTTGCAATTTAGCTTCTTTTGTTTTAGCACGTTCATCAAAAATACGTAAAATCAAATCTGTTCGATCTGTAACTTCTGTTTCAAGTAAATCCGTTAAGTTTTTAACTTGTAGTGGTGTCAATTCATCATCAAAGATAACCATTTCATCTTGAAGTTTTAATTTAATTTCTTCAATTTTACCTTTACCAATATA
>ENA-ORTN01001862-ORTN01001862.1-human-gut-metagenome-genome-assembly--contig:-NODE-1862-length-19170-cov-3.554277_pt1 | contig 19170 bp, 21 predicted proteins | sample MGYA00242070_ERZ509189 | MGnify/ENA primary metagenome ERZ509189 (study PRJEB26280, sample SAMEA2338821) | human gut metagenome | biome: human gut; feature: human-associated habitat; material: faeces...
ATGCGCCCATGATGGCGCCATACTCGCCGCGCTCCACGGCAAATGTGACATTCGTGAGCGCCTGCACGCGGCTGCCGCCGAACCGCGTGGTGTATACCTTTTTCAATCCATTGACTTCCAAAACAGCCATAAATAAGTCTCCTTTTTCAATTCGTTGACAAAAGTATACAGCAAAAAGCGGACGCAGAACATCGATTCACCTTACAAAATGAAAGGCGGAGCTTACATTTTTGTAAGGTCACTCCACCTGTAAATTGCTTTCCTTCATATCGAGCGAAAAGGTGCTGCCTGCGCCGGGGGCGGACTGCACGGAAAGCGTGTGGCCGAGCATATCGGCGGCGCGGCGGCTCAGATACATGCCGAGACCCGTCGATTTCTTTTCTGCCCTGCCGTTATAGCCCGTGAAGCCCTTTTCAAAAATGCGCGGCAGGTCTTCCGGTGCGATGCCGATGCCGGTATCGCTGACCTTTAAGACCTTATTCTTTGTGACGGTAACGGTCACGGTGCCGCTTTCCGTATATTTTACGGCGTTTGCGAGCAGCTGACCCAAAATGAACGCCAACCACTTTTCGTCCGTTAAGACCTGCACCGGGGCAATATCGCACTTTAACGCGATGTGCTTGCGGACAAACTGCCCGGCGTACTGCCGCACGACGCGCTTTATGACGGGTTCGACCTCGACTTTGGCGAACACAAGGTCGTTTGACGTGCTGTTTAGGCGCGCGTAATTCAAGGCCATTTCGGCATAGCGGTCTATGCGGAACAGCTCTGCGGAAAGTGCGCGGCTGCGCGGGGTATCTTCTTCGCCGAGCATCAGCCGCATGGCGGAGATGGGCGTTTTGATCTGGTGTACCCACATGGTGAAATAATCGGTGTTCTCCTCCTGCCCACGGCGGCGGTCGGGCTCACTTTGGGCAAGCTTGGCGCACAGCATGCGCACGGCTTCGTCATAACACACGGCCGTGCTGCCCGAGGGCTCCGGGAGGTCATCGCGCGATTCGGGCAGATTCAAAAGCGCCGATTCCAACCGGCGAAACTGCTTATGAAACCGCAGATAGCTTAAAATAAAGCTTAAAAGCCCCACCGCCGCGCACAGCAGCGCCGCGTACAAAACGGGATCGGCGGGCAAATCGTATAAATAGAGGATCACCGCAAAAATGGCAAAGCACAGCAGCAAAAACGCGATCTGCAAAATGTGTGCGCACAGGTATAAGAAAAACAGCGCGCTTTCTTTTTTCTTCATGGGTCACCTCACAAAATGACATAGCCGCTGCCGACGCGCGTCGTGATGAAATCGGTCAGGCCGATGCCGGAAAGCTTCTTACGCAGGCGGGTCATGTTGACAGTCAGCGTGTTTTCTTCAATGTACAGGTCGTATTCCCAAAGGCGTGTCATGAGCGTTTCGCGGCTGACGACCTTGCCGCGGCTTTCCATAAGCGTCTGCAAAATACGGAACTCATTGCGCGTGAGCTGCACCTTTTGGCCGTCGTGCGTCACGGTCTCATCGTTCAGGTTCAAGACCGCGCCGCCACGCTCAATGACCGGCACACGGTCGCCGAGGTCGTAGGTACGGCGCAAAACGGCGCGAATTTTTGCCATAAGCACGGAGGGGTCGAACGGCTTTGCGATAAAATCATCGCCGCCCATGTCTACCGCCATCACAATATTCATATTTTCCGACGCGCTGGAGACGAAAATGATCGGCACGGCGGATATTTTTCGGATCTCGCTGCACCAGTGGTAGCCGTTAAAAAACGGCAGGGTGATGTCCATAAGGACAAGATGCGGGTCGAAATCCGTAAATTCGCGCAGAACATCGCGAAAATCGCGGACACAGCGCGGGGTAAGCCCCCAAGATTCGATGATGCGGCTGACCGCACCCGCAATAGCCTCATCATCTTCAACAATCAAAATTCTGTGATTTTCCATAGTATCTCCAATTTACAAATTGTTAGCCTCACTTCTCCCCGAGTACCCGCTTCAAAAATGCCGCCGAGCGCTCCATGCATTTCAGCTGCTCTATGGAGCCGAAATGTTCTGCCGCAAAGCTGCCGGTGTAACCGGAGTCAAGCAAAACACGCATCATTTTTTCAATGGGCAGATTGCCGTCGCCTACCGCCACGGGATACAGCTTGCGGTTTGCGACCGTGACGCACGGACTGCCGGTGTTTTCCGTAAACGCGCGGTCTTTGCAGTGCACGGACGCAATGTACGGACGGAACAGGGAAAAGCTCTTCACCGCGTCCTCCTCATTATAAAGGAAATTGCCGGTATCAAAGCCGCAGCGCAGACCGGGCACATGCTGCATAAACCACATGAGCTCATCGGCGCGGGAGTACGGCGCCGTAAGGTTATCGAACTCCTCCATGACAACCGTGATGCCGTGCTTTTCCGCTTCCGCTGTAAGCTCCGTTAAAGATGCCGCCATGCGCAGTCGGCGGGTTTCATACTTTGCGCTGCCGCGCACCATTTCGTCCTCCGTCAAAAAACCCGCCACGGCAAGCAGGAACTTGCAATCTGCTTTTTTGCAGCAGTCTATGACACGCAGAGATTCCGCACGGTCGTTTTCCGGGGAACCCGTCTCGCTGCCGAAATCGAAAAAATTATAAATGCCGTTCACGCAAAGACCGGATTTTTGCAGTGCAGGCAAAATTACATCACCCTCGTTTTTGATGCGGTTCGCGTCGAGTTCCACACCGTCAAAGCCAAAGCGTTTTACCACCGCGCACACTTCATCTAATGTAATATTCTCCTGCTTCATGGCTTCTGCCATATGCTCGTAAAAAACAGAAATTCGGTTCATAGAAACGCCACCTCCAAAAGTATTTTCAGCATAGCAGGCAATGCGGATTTTGTCAATGCAAAACCCGCAGGCAGCACGCGTTCCGCCGCCTTTTCCGAAAATTTTTCCCGGCGGCACAATGTGACAGAATCAAAATTTGTCCCACATGTATACTGGTGTCGGGAGGTGAAAGCGTGACCGTCTATGCCGACCTGCTTTTCATCGTGAACCTCTACATAGACGCGCTTTTGCTCAGCGCGGTACGGCGTTTTTTGCGGCTGCCGCTTACGGGAAAAAGGCTTTTTCTCGCTTCCGTGCTCGGCGGGGTGTTTGGGCTTTCTGCCCTGCTGCCCGCACTGCCGGGGGTTGTTTTGTTTCCGCTGGCGCTGTTGGAATCGCTTGCGCTGTGCGCGGCGGCGTTTGCGCCAAAGCCGATGACGCAGCTTTTAAAAGCCGTTTTTTTGCTGTTTTTGTTTGGCGCGGCGCTTTCCGGGCTTTTGACGGCTGCGGCGTATTTTCTGCCGATACACGGCATTTTGCTCGCAAACGGCGCGGTGTATTTTAACATTTCCGCATTGACGCTCATTTTGCTCACGTGCGTCTCTTACGGCGTGCTGTACGGCTTCGACCGCCTGTTTCGCAAAAAGGAGCCGGATGTGTTTTTCGCAAAACTGACCATCACACGGCAGGGCAAACCCGTCCCGCTGCCGGCGAAAATTGACACGGGGCTGACGCTGACGGAGCCTTTTTCCGGCACGCCTGCCATCGTTGCGGATCGGCGTGCGCTCGGTGACATATTGCCGCCGAATTTCGGAATGCAAAGCACGGAAAATGCTGTTTCTATGCGGCTCATCCCTTTTTCTTCACTCGGAGCGGACGGTGTTTTGCCCGCGTTTCGGCCGGATGCGGCTTCGCTTTCGGGCATATCAATCGAGTGCTGGGTGGCCGTGACCGACCGCACGCTTTCCGCAGGGAGTTTTCAGGCGCTCGTCGGCGCCGCCGTGTGTGACGCCGCGCAGATACAGGGTTTAAAACCCGGAAAGGACATCCCATGAAACACGATTTTCTCACCCGCATGCGCGAAATTTTCGCTCACTTTTTATTAAAGCTGAACGAGGACACCTGCCACTACATAAACGGCCCGGAAACGCTTCCGCCACCGCTGACGAAAGCGGAAGAACAGGTGGTTTTTCAGAACATCCGTGACGGAAAACCGAACGCACGCGACCCTCTTATCACGCATAACCTGCGGCTTGTCGTGTACATTGCGAAAAAATTTGAATCGCCTGCCGTGAACGTGGAAGACCTCATTTCCATCGGCACCATCGGGCTCATCAAGGGCATTTCGACCTTCAAGCCCGAGAAGGGCGCGCGCCTTGCGACCTACGCCGCCCGCTGCGTAGAGAATGCTATACTATCGCAGCGGAACAATCGGCGATTGAGGTGGCGGAACGGGTGTCTTTTGAGGCAAAATGGCACCTGCTGGCGAGAGTGGGAGTCCGCTGCTATATTCTGATTTCCAATGTATCAGGTGCGGTAAAAGTAGCCCTGCTCCAGATTCTTCAATTTCCGGTGGTGCTGCCGCACAAGTTTCAGGACGCGGAAAAGTTCAATTTGCAGTTCTCGGACTTCTCAGAAATCACCGAAACAGCGGACAAGCTGCGCTGGCTTCGATACCAGAAATGCCTGCGCCAAAGAGATGTAGCCGACTACGCCGGTATATACCGAAGCACGTATATTCACTATGAAGAGTATGGAAAGGACTTTTACTCGCCGGAGCACATGGAGAAAATCGCGCAGCTTTTTGAAGTGCCGGTCGAAGGTCTTCTGGATGACTACAATCTATTTCTGAGGAATGGTCAGGGCGAGCAAATCAAGGCGATTCGAATGAAGCTGGGGCTGACGCAAAGACAATATGCAGACAAGCTGGGCGTCAGCCTTGGCAATCTCAAGCATTGGGAGCAAAACCGCAAGCAGATATTCAAATCCACGTGGGAGAAATATTTCAAGCAGAGCCTTGAAAGCTGCAAATAAGTCCGATAGAATTATTACAGAATCATTCAGGAGATACAGACCCATGATTATTAAATCTTCGACTGCACTGTGCAACAACTACGGCATGATCTCTGATCTGGCGCATAAAGAAGCTGAACAGCGTGAGGAAACCTTGAAGCTGCGCGCAAAGCTGGAGGCAGCAGAGACCGCTCGGCTTTCCCGCGCACCTGCCTATACACTGGTGGAATCCAGAAAACGGTTGGAGGCAATCTATCAGCGTGACTGACCTTGCGCTCGGCAGGAGCTTGAAGCAATCGCGTAGCTCTATATGACCCTTGCAGGGTCAAACTCAGCAATAAGCATATGCAAAACGTGCAGGCCGGCGTCCCATGCCGGTCTGCACGTTTGCGTATGTATCATTTCTGCGCCTTCAGGTGCTTTGACGCTGCGTCCACCAGTTCCAGCTTCTGCTCCGTGGAACAGGGCAGCTTCTGGACATTTTTCAGCACCTGCTCGGACTGAAACTTTGCCAGCTCCTGTGCCAGCTCCTGCTTTGCCTGCTGTGACTTAGGAAAAATCAGAAATACTTCCATCGCTGCCCTCCTTTCCAGAGCATTTGCTGCTTCAATCTATGCGTGATTTCCAATGCGTATGTAGACGGTTTGCACACTGCACACGGTCTCAAGTCTGCGCATCGGGCACTTCTTCCTTGACGATCAGTTTGGCGTCCGCTGGGTAATTCAGCGTGATGAGGGCAGGCTTGCCCAAACCCTGCTTGCGGCGGATAATCGGACCTCTGTATTCCAGCTCCCGGAAGATCCGTGTGGCACTCTGGCGGCTGCGGTGGAGCTTCACTTGTGCTTGTTCTAACGTGAAGTACAGGCGGATGGTGCCGTCCGGCTCGACGTAGCCGTTCTGCCGGGAAATGCTGGCTCTGTCCAGCAGCAGCGCGTAGAGTACCTTCGCGTCGTTGCTGATGCCCCGCAGGGCTTCATCTTGGAGAAGGAACCTCGGGAGCGGCACATAGGACGCCGCTGGGCTCTGCGCCGTGAGTTTGCAAAAAGTTTTCATCTGAATCAACCATTCGGCCGCGTTGCGTCCGCACAAATAGGAATGAAAGAGTGCAGACAAGCGGTCGCCTTTCTTGTAGAATAATTTTGAGGGAAATGCATACGACAACGCACGGTAGGAGGAGTCGTAGACTACATTTCAAACTTAAAACAGTATCTGAATCAGTGCTGGAACCGCCTTTTCAAGCACCAATAAGTGGCGTCTCGAACCCGTACACTAAGGATTGTTTTAACACCTGTTAATTGCTTGGCGGTTCAGTCCCTCCATTCTCCTCGCAATTATTATGGAGGAGGTTTTGTTGTGAAAGTCGTATTCCCAACCTGCTGCGGTGTAGATGTTCACAAGACATTCCTGGTTGCTACCATCATCACCACGCCCGCAGACAGCTTGCAGCCCAACTATCAGAAAAAGCGATTCAGCACATTCAATTCGGACTTGAACCGTTTCGCAGATTGGCTTCTGGAACACAACTGTTTGGATGTCTGCATGGAATCCACCGGAAAGTACTGGGTTCCGGTATTCAACGTCCTTGAAAAGCGTGGCATTCGGGTTGTAATAGCGAACCCAAAATGGGTAAAGGCTGTAAAGGGAAACAAGGATGATACGAAAGATTCCAAGTGGATTGGGGATCTGTTTCGCATTGGCCTTGTAAAAAGCAGCTTCATCCCCGACCTGAATATCCGCATTTTGCGTGAGTTTACCCGCTACCGTTATAAGTTGGTATCCATGAAAAGCAGCGAGAAAAACCGCTTTCAGAATGCGTTCACAGTCTGCAATGTGGCATTGGATTCTGTTGTGTCCGATATGTTTGGTAAATCCGCAACTGCTATTACGGATTACCTCACATCCGACGGGTCCTTTGATCCGGAGCATTGTGTTTCCCTGTTACAGCGCTCCCTCAAAAAGAAGGCTGAACAAGTGCTGGAGTCCATTGAAGGCTTCTCCATTGCCAGTGAGCAGAAGGCCCGCATTAAAATCATCCGTGAACATTACGATTTTCTCGAGAAAATGATTGCCAAGGTAGATACCTGTGTCAGTGAAATGGTGGAAAAACATGAAGGGGAAATTAACCTTCTTTGCACCATTCCGGGTATTGACCGTAACTCTGCAATCACCATCATTTCTGAAATCGGCACGGATATGCGTCAGTTCGGCTCTTCCAAACGGCTTTGCTGTTGGGCGGGCTTGACGCCCGGCAACAATGAATCTGCCGGGAAAAAGAAGTCTGTGGGTATCTCCCGTGCCGGTGTATACCTGAAGCCTGCTTTGGTTCAAGTCGCTCACGCAGCAGTAAAGGACAAGGCAAGTCCTTACTATGCACTGAAATATGAGCGAATTGCCAAGCGCAGAGGCAAGAAACGGGCAATCATCGCCATTGCCAGAATGATTCTGACTGCTGTCTATTCAATGTTCTGCACCGGCGAAGTGTGGAATCCTGTAGATCTTTACAAAGTCGATATGCCAGAACATTTGAAGGAGCAGCAACTCGCCAAAGCCATTAAGCAGGCTACACGCTTCCTTGAAAAGCAGGGATTATCTGTTGCTTAGCTCTGAGTGAATACGCTTTGACCTTGCAAAACGGTCTGTTTGCAGGGACATTTTTGTGCACCCTTTTTTCTCTGTGCTGGTCCGGTACTCACTTTCACACTACCTCCTATCCCGTCCATCAATCCATCCATTTTTGTGTTGATTGATTGATGGATGATTTTTTTGTATCTTAATTTATTTCTTATTAGTTAGAAGATGAATTTCCGCCCCGATGGAGGGCACGAAAACCGTCGTCCTGAAATCCGGTTGCGGTACGCTCCGGAGCGTCAGCTTGTCCACCGTCCGGAAAGCCGGTGACGGAAAACCCACACATGGAAAACCCCGTTGTGGTCAAAGCTCATCTCTCTGCCGCACTTTCAGCAGTTCCCAGATCTCGGCCTGCCGCGCTTTCAGTTCGGCAACGTCGTCCTCATAGCAGCGCCCGGTGCTGTTGATGCGGCGGCAAATCTGGTTGATGTTCGAGGCGACTCTGCTGACAGCGGCAGCCAACTTTTTCTGCTCGGTGTAATCGACCTTGATGATGTAGCCATCGATCAGCATCTTGCGGGCGTAAGCGCCGAAGTTGTGCGTCCCCAACTGGCGCATCTTATGGTGGATGAGATTCAGCTCCTGCTCGTTCAAGCAGATTTCCTTTCGGATGGGTCGCGTGCGATCTGGCATGTGTTACTTCCCCCTCAGTTCCAGACAAAACTCATCATCGCCTTCCTTCCGGATTTGCAGGTAATCCGTGTCGGCAAGCTCTTTGAGGACGTCAGAAATTCTTTCCTCCGGCATGTTCAGCTGGCAGGCCAGTTCCGCCAGCTCAACGCATTCATCGCCAAGGGCGTAGAGGATTGCAGCAAAGCCTTTTGCCTCAACAGAGAGGTGCGTGTCTTGCAGCAGCCCCGTGGGAACAGCGGTCATGCGGGTGCGGTTGTAATAAGTGATCATGATAGTTCTCCTTTCAGTTTTGAAAAAATTGTTTGAAGGGTGGTTTGGAAGCGAAGCTGTTTGCTGCTCACCTTACAACGGACAATTTTCTCTGAAATCTTGGCATCCTTTTCAAAAATTTTTACTATTCCTGATCGCCCCTCTATCTGACTAAGTGAATCAGAGATCGGTTTTGTCCCAAACTTCCATAAAAAGTTCAGCAGATATTGCAAGATTCGTTGCTCCTGCGGCAAACAAATCATTTGCGCTAAAACCACCTTTCCCTTTAACAACGGAAACAACGATGCCGGGTGTCATGCTTTTGCCATAAAGAGGACAAAAAAAGAAGCGCCTGCCACTACGACAAGCGCTTTGTTTTTGCATCAATTATTCGAGCAAATCCTCTATATCCCCTTGATCGTATTCAGTTTTCCGCATCAGCCGACAGACACCGTCTGCCTCATCCCGTTGCTGCAAAAGCTGGGCGAACGCCCGATAGAGTGCGGCTTGCCGACGCTCGATCACGCCGCGGTTCTGCTGCATGGCATCCGCTGCTTTGCGGATGGACAGCCCCTCGGAAAAACGTTTCCGGAAGAGATCAGCGTAGTCGTTGAGCACCGTTTTGAGCGACTGCTGGGCAAACGCGAGATCCTCACACATGGCCTGATATGTCTCGCGGTTGGATATGCCGATGTACTGCTTCCGCTCCCGGATGAGCTTGTATCGCCGCAAATCCATCCGGTAGTTTTCACAGATATCCTTAGCGTATTCGTAGTAGGTTCTGCTGCAACGGATGGCTCGCTCTGCGTACTCGTCATCAACGTAAGTGAAGGGCTTGCTCTTGGGCTCAGGAAAGCCGTCCCCATACACTTCGCGGACGGTGCCTTCGTCGATCTCGCGCCGGGTTTGATGGACGTATTTATCCCGCAGCACACCATCGACTTCGACCTGCTCGCAGAAGGAGGTGTACCGGATGAGGTAGCAATGCTCGTTGTCTTCTTTGGAAAAGCTGGCATCCTTGCAGACCACGATGGACTCGCCGGTGTCGATGTCCTTGAGCACCCGGACAACGAAGATGGGCTTTCCGTCGTACCGCGTATAAAACCCGGCAAATACCCGTTTGAGTGCCATAAGAAAGTCCTCCTTCCGCTGATTTTCTTACAGTATAGCACAGATTTCGGCGGAGAGAAAGAGCGGCGTTGGGACGGAGAAAATTGGGATTTGAGAGAATAGCAAGCACAGCCGCTGTCCGGACACGCGGCGATTTTGGGAGCATCCCAAGCCTTTATTTATAAAAGTGCGGCTCCTGAGTCCCTGCCAGCAGCATCCCCGTGTAGATGCCGCCCCTGCATTCGTTCAGGAGTCGTCTGCGCCTTTCTGCAAATCTATTGTACATATCGTGCCTTCTCTTGTGCTTACCTTATTGGTTTCTTTCATCACCAAAAGAATAGTGCGAGCGGAAGGGAACGTCAAAGCTGCGAAAACTGATTTTCAGATTTGAGGAACAAATCATCATCGATGCGATGGTTGCCATATCGCCGTATCGCAGAAAATATTTTTGCCAAATCAAAGGATTTTCTTGAATTGGACACGCTGATTCGCTATAATCTATAACATAGTCATTCTATAGCATGGAGGGACTCTATATGGCAAGTTATAAGTCGAGAGTGATTGACGTGACTATTGTGAATCGCCTGAGAAACAAAGGAGCGATCCTTGTGGAAGGAGCGAAATGGTGCGGCAAAACAACCACCTGCGAACAGCATGCCTCCAGCATTTTGTATATGAGCGACCCGGATCGGGTAAAGCAAAACCTCCAGTTGGCGGATATCAGTCCTCGTTCCCTCCTCCAGGGTGAGACGCCGCGCCTGATCGACGAATGGCAGATGGCACCCAAGCTGTGGGATGCTGTGCGCTTTGAAGTGGATCACCGAGATGGCTTCGGGCACTTTCTGTTGACCGGTTCTGCTGTGCCTGCGGAGATGGAGCAGGTGCATCATACGGGCACCGGCCGCTTTGCGTGGATCAAGATGCGGCCCATGAGCCTGTACGAATCTGGCGAGTCCTCTGGCGCAGTCAGTCTCAGCGAGTTGTTTTCTCCTGATGATAAACCGATTTTTGCGGAAAACAAGGCTACGTTAGAGAATATCGCATTTCTTATCTGTCGCGGTGGCTGGCCGCAAGCGACTTTCCTAGAGGGCGACGACGCACTGATACAGTCTTTTGACTACTTGGACGCGGTTGTGAAGTCCGATATCAGCCGAGTGGACGGCGTTTCCCGCAATGAGACCCGTGCACGGCTCTTAATGCGTTCTCTTGCGCGTCACCAGGGAACACAGGCACCGAACACCGCGATCTGCGAGGATATCAACGTCAGCGACGATATGGAGCTGAGTAAGGATACCGTTGTTTCCTATACGAATGCGCTGAAAAAGATCTTTGTGATAGAGGATTGCCCTGCTTGGAGTCCGAATCTTCGCTCCAAGACAGCGATCCGCACATCTGACACACGCTATTTTGTTGATCCTTCTATCGCCACTGCAGCGCTGGGCATTGGTCCCGGTGATCTGCTGAACGACCTTGAAACCTGCGGCCTATTCTTTGAAACGCTCTGCATCCGCGATCTGCGCGTCTACGCGGAAGCACTGGACGGCAGCGTGTATCATTTCCGCACCAAAGAGGGCTTGGAGTGCGACGCCGTTATCCACCTGCGCAACGGAAGCTACGGCCTTGTAGAGGTCAAGCTCGGTGGAGACAGGCTCATTGAGGAAGGTGCGCATACGCTGAAGACGGTCGCTGATAAGATCGATACGAAAAAAATGAAAGAGCCCTCCTTTCTGATGGTTCTGACCGGCACCTCCCCCTATGCCTACCAGCGCGAGGACGGCGTGTATGTGGTGCCCATCACAGCGCTGAAGAATTAGGAAATCCCATAATGATGCCGATAGTGTTTTGGCACCTTGGATTATAGAACAAACAGGGAGCATACGATTATGATAGATGTTTCAAATTTGAAAGACGCCTTAGAAACTCTGGGATTTGTTGCGCATGGCGATATACATGAGAAGGTATTTCCTGAAATTGGGTGCAGCCTGAAAGTAGATTTCCACGCAAAAAAGCTGATTTATCCAAATGAAATAAAGGGCAGAGAGCGCAACAATGGTTTTGATAAGAAAGAGAACTTCGTTGTATTTGAATGCGTATGTCGGCTCCTGTTAAAAGAGTATCGTCCTGAGCATATAGAGCTGGAAAAAGAATGGCATCTCGGGCACGACCCCAAGGGTGGACGCGCCGATATTTGCGTGACCGACACAAGCGGAAACATGCTTTTCATTATCGAGTGCAAAACCTGGGGCAAAGCGTACGACAAAGCACTTAATAATACCAAAAACGACGGAGCGCAGTTGTTCTCCTATTGGCAGCAGGAGCAGTCTTGCAAATGGCTTGTTTTGTATGCCTCTGATTTGAAGGGCGGCTGTATTGTACATAAAGCATCTACGATTGACTGTTCCGACGACGCAAATATTGTCCTGCTTTCAAAAAAGGATAAGTCCATCAAGCTTTATCGGGATGCGAACACCGCATCAGCCAAGTATGAAGCCTGGAAAGAGACCTATGGAAGGCAGATCCATGATGATCTGATCTTCTCCAAGGATTCCGTTGCCTATCAAATTGGGGTAAAACCGCTTCGGAAAAAGGACCTTCGCGATTTCACGCCAGATGACAAAATTGTCAATAAATTTGAAGAAATCCTGCGGCACAATAATGTAAGTGACAAGGAAAATGCTTTCAGCAGGCTTGTCGCGTTGTTCATTTGTAAGCTTGTCGATGAAAGCATAAAGGATGAAGACGACGAAGTAGAATTTCAGTATAAGCAAGGAACGGATACATACGAGACTCTGCAAGATCGACTCCAACGGCTCCACAGAGACGGTATGGAGAAATTCATGCGGGAGGAAATACTTTATGTGCCTGCGGATTATCCGGAATGGCTATTTTTGACATATACCGGTTCCAAACGAAAAAGCGCGATTGAAGATCTTCGGAATACGATCCGTATTTTAAAATTCTATTCGAATAATGAATTCACGTTCAAAGATGTCCACAATGAAGAACTGTTCTATCAGAACGGAAAGATTCTCGTTGAGATGGTGCAGTTGTTTGAGAAATACAGAATTGTCTATCCGTCCAAGCATCAATTCCTGGGCGATCTCTTTGAACAGCTGCTGAACAAGGGGTTCAAGCAAAATGAAGGACAATTCTTTACGCCGATACCGATCACTCGGTTCATTTGGGATAGTCTGCCTGTTGATCGGATGGTAAAGTCTGATAGGGGAAACGTTTATCCAAAGGTCATTGACTACGCCTGCGGGGCCGGACATTTTTTGACGGAAGCTATCGAAGCGATCAATTATTTTGTACAGTCAGATGGAAATAATGCATGGGTCAGAGATCACATTTACGGAATCGAAAAAGACTATCGTCTTGCCCGCGTTGCAAAAATATCGCTGTTTATGAACGGCGCGGGAGAGGGCAACATTATCTTCGGCGACGGGTTGGAAAACGTACCTGATAAGGGGATTGAGAACGGCACTTTTGATATTCTGGTGGCTAATCCGCCATATGCGGTAAAAGATTTCAAGCAGCATCTACAACTTAAGAACAACAGCTTTACCCTTCTTGACCGGATTGGCATGAATGGCGGAGAGATCGAAACGCTGTTTGTGGAGCGAATTGCACAGCTGCTAAAGCCGCAGGGAGTCGCAGCGGTGATCCTGCCGAGTTCCATTCTCTCAAATGACAGTGCAAGCTATACCGGAGCCAGGGAGCGGCTTTTGCAGAATTTCTATATCCGGGGAATTGCCGCTTTCGGTTCCAAAACCTTTGGCGCGACCGGGACTAATACCGTTGTGATGTTTCTGGAAAAATTCAATGAACCGCCGAAACAGATTGACTTGTCAGCGGATTCTGTGGATGCGATTTTCAGCGGCGCGGAGCTTGCCGAATGGAAAGATAAAGACATTTTCGAGGCATATCTTGCACAGATTGATGTCGGCGAGAATGAGTACAGAGCCTTTTTGAATAAATCCCTTTCCGTTGCAGACCTGGAAGGATCAGAATACTTCAAAATGTATGTGACGGCGTTTGCCGATTCCGCAGATGCGAAGAACCTGCTGAAAACAAAAGCATATCAGCAGAAAAGTGCTGATGAGCAGGCAGCCGCGTATCTGGAAAGATTGTATTCGTATGCTTCCTCCATTGAGCGGGAAAAACTGTTTTATTTCTCGCTGGTGTATCAGCAGACAACTGTGATCATTACGGCTCCGGCAGATAACAAGGCACAGAAAGAATTCCTCGGATATGACTGGTCAAACCGCAAGGGTAACGAGGGCATTCAGATCATCACGCCAGGCGGAAAGATGTATGACGATGCAGATCGCGCGGCAGAGGGAACTCTGGCCAATGCAGTCAAGGTATCTTTTGAAGGATTAGTTCCGCAGTTTAGTGAGGACCAGCTTGTTTACGGAGCCGCTGTTGCCACAAAAAACATGTTGGATTATTCCAGAGCTGGTTTCAATAAGTCTATCAGAATAAGCGTAAACAAGAAGATTGTTATCGAGAGTAAATATCCCTTGAAAACCATAGATGAGCTACAGGTATTATTAAAACGCGGAAAGTCACCGACATATGGCGATTCGAAAGTACAAGTCATTAAATCCGGGCAAGCACGAGGGTACCGGGATTTTGATTTTTCATCGAAATACTATCTTGCTAAGGATACTGAGATCGATGAGCGGAAGCTTCAAAAGGGAGATATTTTGATCAATTCGACAGGTGTTGGAACCGCAGGCCGAGTAACCCTTTTTGAGTTGGATGGTGATTATGTGGTAGACAGCCACATCACAATATTCCGCCCTAACGACGAAGTATTACCCACTTTTGTGCTATTGGTGCTGTCTTCAGTTGTCGGATTCAAAACGCTTGAGAAGATGGCAGATGGTTCAAGCGGACAAGTTGAGTTGTCTATTGAGACCATAAAAAGCATTAAGGTCCCAGTTCCACCTATTCCCGTTCAACAGGAGATTGTAGATGCATGTGCCAAAATCGACGAGGAATTCAATACTACCCGCATGAGTATTGAGACCTACAGGCAGAAGATAGCCGATCTGTTTGCAAAACTTGATGTTGTTATGTCAATCGCTGGGAGGGGAACAGACTGAGCCTGTCTGATACGGAAAAATTCAGCGTTGCCATTGGCAAGCGGGTTTTGGACAAAGAACTTGCATCGAATGGTACAATTCCCGTTTACAGCGCCAATGTCACTTCGCCATTTGGCTTTATTGACAAGCTGCTGATCACGGATTTCCCTGTTCCTTCTGTGTTGCGGGGAATTGACGGAGACTGGATGACCAGCTATTTGCCTTCAGATATGCCGTTCTATCCCACAGATCACTGCGGCGTCCTCCGCTGCAAGAACTCTGAAGTAAATCCACGTTATCTTGCTCATATTCTTGAGGTCGAAGGTAGAAAAATGGGATTCTCCCGGTCGTATCGTGCTTCCATCGACAGAGTGCATGGAATTGCATTTACCGTTCCTGATATTTCAATACAAAACAACGCTATGTCGAAAGTAGCAGACTATGAAATGGCTATAAAAGAATTGGAAGGGTCTTTAGAAAAAATAGCTTCTCGAAGAAGTGAGATTATTAGAAAAGCATTAGCGGAGTGACTGTTTGACGGTGCTATATTTTAAGCGAAAGAACCGGAGGAGATTACATGGATAAAACAGGAGTTATTTACATACTGACCAATCCGTCCTTTCCTGAATATGTAAAAATCGGGTATGCAGACGATATCGACAAGCGGCTGCAGCGGCTCAACCGGAGCGAGTGTATTCCCTTTGCCTTTCGTGTCTATGCAACCTATGAGGTCAATTCGCGGCTTTCTGATCTGAAGATTCACAGCATCATTGACAAGCTGAACCCCAATCTACGTTCCATCGAGAACTTCAATGGAAAGCAGCGCATCCGTGAGTTCTATGCCATGTCGCCGGAAGACGCCTATTCCATCCTAGAGGCCATTGCGGAGATCCATGGCTGCGCGGACAAGCTGAAACGAATTGCTATGGATGAAGCCCAGAAGCAGGCGGAGGAAACCGCGCAGGAGATCGACGACGAGCACAAAGAGCGTCAGTCTCCTTTCCGCTTCTCCATGTGTAACATTCAACCCGGTGAGGAGATCGAGTACTGCAATAACCCAGAAATCAAATGCACGATAGTGGATGACAAAACGGTGAGCTATCAAGGGCAGATCTACTCACTCTCGGCTTTGGCTCAGCTGCTCACTGGCAGCAAATACTCTGTCGCCGGTCCGCGCTATTTCAAGTACAGGGGCGAATGGCTGAATGACGTGCGCCACCGACAGGAGAGATAAGTACCTGTTAATACACTATGGTGCCAGCAGCGGGGCGTTACAACAGCCACCTATTACCGTTGGGAGCGGGAACTTCTGACGGGAGTGCGGAGAAACGGAACACCGCCATCAACGACCGTGACCTTTGCGGAGCTGCCGGCGCCGAAGCAGGTGTCTCGCAATGTTTCGGAACATTGCGCCACGCTGCATATTGGCAGTGCCAGTCTGGACATTTACTCGGGATGCGATGCGGAGCAGCTGAAAATGCTGTTTGCGGCGCTGGAGTACTTCGACCTGTCACGGGTGAGGGAATTCACTGTCGAGGCAGGCAGACCGGATACCATCACCTATGAAAAGCTGACGGCGATAAAGGCGGCAGGCGTGGGACGGATAAGCGTCAATCCGCAGACGATGAACGACGAGGTGTTGAAGGTCATCGGCAGGGCGCACAGCAGCGAGCAGACCGAGCAGGCCTTCCTGATGGCAAGGGAGGTAGGCTTTGATGTAATAAACATGGACCTTATCGCCGGACTGCCGTCGGATAATTACGACAGCTTTGCGGCGAGCCTTGACGCGGTTTGCGGACTATCCCCGGAGAACATCACGGTGCACAGCCTGTCGCTGAAGCGTGCGGCGGCGCTGTTCCATAAGGAGAACGAGAGTTCTTCCGGAGAAACGGAGCGCATGGTGGACTACGCCCACAGAAAGCTTGCGGAATGTGGCTATATCCCGTATTATCTCTACCGCCAGAAGAACACGGCGGACAACCAGGAGAACACCGGCTACGCGAAACCTGGAACGGAGAGCCTGTACAACACTTACATCATGGAGGAGCTTCAGACTATCCTCGCAGTGGGCGCCGGGGCTTCCACAAAGCTTGTTGACCGCAGCACGGGAAGAATACAGCGTATCATGAATCATAAATACCCATATGAGTATTTAGATAGATTCGACGATATTCTGGAAAATAAAAGGCAGATTTTCAGCTTTTTTGTATAAATTTCCTTGAAACCTCTGAAATAAGTTGACAAAAGTTAATTTTTGATATATTATTATATAAAGCGTAAGATGATACTGCGCACGGCGCGTGTCATAGATACATTCTGCGGTCGGTTTATGTGGCATTCCGGCGGCGGACTTACTACAGGAGGTAATATTTATGGATTCTACAGAAAAGGGACTGGGCGTGCTCAGTTATTTTGGACCGCTTTTCATCATTACACTTATTGCCGGAAACAGTTCTTTCACCAAGTTTCATGCAAACCAGGGCCTTGTCCTGTTTATAATTGAAGCTATTGTAGGCGCTGTTTGCGGAATTCTCGGCATTATCCCGTTCGTAGGTGCTATTCTCTCAGGAATAATCGGCGGCGTATTCGGACTGGTTTCCTTTGCAGCAATGCTGTATGGAATCATTACCGCTGCCCAGGGCGAGATGAAGCCTATCCCCGTTATCGGGAGCATTACTATCATCAAGTAATTCCGGAATAGAACAGTTCGCCCCAGGCAGTGTTGTCCGGGGCGATTTTTTGTGATAAAAATGGAAAGGCTCTGTAGTGCGATACCGCATTACAGAGCCGTTTTCGTGGAGCGGATAATGGGAGTCGAACCCACCACCTCAGCTTGGGAAGCTAATGTTTTACCGATAAACTATATCCGCATGCTCATTCATTAACCATGATTTATTATATCACGCCGGCAGGATTTTGTCAACCCCCGTACATTTATTTACTGCGAATAATGATAGAATGTGAACTATCCGCCCGGCAGGTGAAAAAAATTGCCGATACCCCTTGTAAAACGCGCGATTATATGATAAAATAACTTTGTACGCACTGCGGAATTGCCGCAGCTTTCAGCTTTAAAGCGCAGTATCGCACTCGTGTCTTGCAGTACTGCGGGGAAGGAGTATTATTATGATAGTTAAACCCAAGGTAAGAGGATTCATCTGCACCACGGCTCATCCGGTGGGCTGCGAGGCAGTGGTGAAGTCTGAAATAGAGTATGTTAAGTCCAGGAAGGCGGAGGATAACGGTTTCAAACCGAAGAAGGTGCTGGTGCTCGGAAGCTCCATGGGATACGGACTTGCAAGCCGTATTGCGCTGGCGTATTCCTGCGGCGCGGCGACTCTGGGCGTGATGTTCGACCGCCCTGCCAGCGGCAGCAAGACCGGAACCTCCGGCTGGTACAACACAAAGGCGTTCGAGAAGTTCGCGCAGGCTGACGGACTGTATGCAAAGACCGTCAATGGCGACGCGTATTCCGACGAATGCAAGAAAGAGGTCATCGACATCATCAAGGCTGACCTCGGCAAGGTGGACGCCGTTGTATACAGCCTTGCCGCTCCGAGAAGGACTGTCGGCGACGTGACATATTCCTCCGTGCTCAAGACCACCGGAGAACCATATACCAACAAGACTATCGACCTCAGGAACAACACCGTTTCCGAGGTCACCATCGAGCCTGCCACCGAGGAGGAGATCGCCGCTACCGTCAAGGTAATGGGCGGCGAGGACTGGGCGGCGTGGATCGACGCACTGAAAGCTGCCGACGCAATTGAAGACAACGCCGTTACCGTTGCCTATTCGTATATCGGACCGGAAATAACCCACCCGATGTACTTTGAGGGTTCTATAGGCAGAGCGAAGGCTCACCTGTTCCAGACCTCAAAGGAGATCACCGAGAAATACGCCGCAGACGGAATAAAAGCGTACATTTCCGTCAACAAGGCGCTGGTCACACAGTCCAGCGCGGCTATCCCGATCGTTCCGCTGTATATCTCCATTCTGTACAAGGTCATGAAGGAGAAAGGCGTGCACGAGGGCTGCATTGAGCAGATGTACCGCCTGTTTGCCGAAAAGCTCGGCGCGGACGGAAAGCCTGTTCCCGGCGCAGTTGACGGGGAGGGAAGAATACGTCTTGACGATCTCGAGATGAAGCCCGAGATCCAGGACGAGGTAACGAAGCTCTGGAACCTCCTCAACGCCGATAATTTCAAGGAATACACCGATATCGACGGCTATTGGAAGGACTTCTATGAGCTCTTTGGTTTCGGAATAGACGGGGTGGACTACGACGCAGACGTCGAAGTTTAATTAGGAATTGACTTCCCCCCCTCTCTGTTCCCGGAGAGTAATTATGCTATTTTACAGACAAAAAAAGAAGGAACAGACGGACGCGCTACACCATGAGTACGGCGTTGTCCGAAACTGCGCCTACATCATCAGGGCGTTCCTGCGCTACCGTAAGAGCGTTGTGGCGTTCCTGGTGATAGGAGGTATCGCGGGAGCCTCCATGTCCTACATCTGGACGGTGATAGCGAAGCTGGTCATCGACATGATAACCCGGCAGTCCGGCGCGGAAAACGCGGATATAACGCCGCTTCTCTGGCTGGTCATCGGCACCACCGTTGTGGAGTTCGTGATGATGTGGCTGAACCCTCTTTCCGCAAAGAA
>ENA-ORTN01001867-ORTN01001867.1-human-gut-metagenome-genome-assembly--contig:-NODE-1867-length-19149-cov-3.418351_pt1 | contig 19149 bp, 17 predicted proteins | sample MGYA00242070_ERZ509189 | MGnify/ENA primary metagenome ERZ509189 (study PRJEB26280, sample SAMEA2338821) | human gut metagenome | biome: human gut; feature: human-associated habitat; material: faeces...
CGCACTATCTGTTTTATTGCCAAAAATAAATCCGGATTGCGCGCTTAACGCTGTGAGACTATCTTCATCCGGCAGACTGTTTCCGATATCTTCAGGTACTGCATAGTATGTAACCGTTTTGCTGTATACTGTATCGGAACCCTGTAACTCTTTTGCAATATTTACTTTTACAAGATACTGTTTTGTTGAAAGTTCATATCCTTCGACCGGAGTCTGATCTTCTGAAATAAGGTACCAGTGGTCTCCGATTTCGTCATCTGTTGAATACTGAATATCACTAAACTTTATTACACTTCCATTGTTGGTCTTTGTCTCTTTTGACTTCCACTCATTATCTTTAAACTCACTCAGATTAAAATTAAATACCTGATTTGCAGTCGGAGTTTCACCGTTGACAGTTTTAATTGCAGTAAATCCTGTAGATGTCGGAATAAGTGATCCGCCGTCATATGGCCAGCGATGTCCCTCTCCTCCGATGGACATTCCATTTCCTATAAAGCATCCGTTATAATTACCGGTTGGCATATTTATTTCCGCATTCGGTGCAATCACATGACCGAATACCGGTGTGGAAATTGAATCAATGTTTACTGCACTTGCATTTGGAAGATTAAATACGATTGGAATACCGCTTTCATCTTCTTTTGCAGTTAAATTTGTGATTTTTGGAAAATTACTAACAGTTCCACTGTCCAAAATATTAATAACTGTAGCTGCAGTACTGCTTCCTTTTATATTGATAAATACTCTTCTTCCATGTGTATTCAATGTCACATTAGAGCCGGTATTTATCTCAATAGTCTGCCAGTCACCTGTAATATCATAAGTTTCTGCACTGTAGTTTGCAAGCTGTGCTGAAGTTGCTGTTACTGCCGATTTCAGTGCTGACCAGTCTACATAGCTGTCTGTTGTATAAATCTGCCCTTCCTGATTAAAATTCACCTTTCCATTCAGAGTCTTTCCATTATCGGATACTGTATTTGATGTGCCTACATAAAGAGGAATCTTGTCATGCTTATTTCTGCTGTTGCATGGTCCGTCATAAGAAACATAGCCCCCTATATAAGAAGGTGTATTTACATTCGCAGAATCAGAAAAACCTGATCCAATGCCCGAATAATCTCCCTTGATCAGAACAGCTCCCATACAGTGAGTATTCATCTCCACATCACCAAAAGAAACCACATTAAACTGGTTCAGAAGATACTCCAGAGAATAATCAGTTCCAAAAGTATGGTTCGTAGTATTTTGTGTACTGAAAACAGCCTTCTCACTTCCATCTGAAAAAGCATCACTGTCTGTGTTTTCCTCTACTTCAACTTTATTTCCTTTCTCAACAACATTTCCGATCACCTCTGCAAATGCTGTCACAGATGAATCCGCCATAAGCATGACAACTACGAGAAGCAGCGTAAGGATTTTCCTTAATAGTTGTTCCCTTTTCTTCATAACCACAGCGCCCTCCTTCATTTTGATAAAATAAAAAAATACAATCACAGATAATTTCTTTGTATTGATTTTTTTTATTATATCATTCAGGCTCTTTCTTCATCTCTTTCCTGGACGCTGTGTTTCGAAACTATTCGAAAATATCAGACTTTTTTTCGGTATTTTGACAGACTTCACCTACGGATGCTACATAATAATTGACTTTCATGCTTCTCTTCTGACCCATCTTACTCATAAACTGCTTATTGATTCTCTTTGAAACCTTCTGGCAGCTCTCCTGCTCAATTTCAATCAGCATGACCAGATATTGTCTGGAATTATATTTTGTATAAAAATCACCTTTTCTGATGGACTCCTGAATCGATTCACACAGCACTGCCGACATTTTCTGTTCTTCTTCTTCCGTAACTTCTCTGTTCTCGTAATTCAACGTGCAGAGCATGATAAATACCGACAATCCCGTTCGTTCTACCATCCTGCTGAATACATGATACACATCTACAAAACTTGGATAAGAACAATAATATGCTCCTGCCACATTTTCTTTTTCCATCAGGCGGTACTTGATATCCTCAATTGCACCCGCCGCCTGCGAAGCACGCTCTCCCATAAATCGAAAACGTTCTACAAGTTGCGGTGACGGTGCGATTCCCAGTTCATCCATAAGACGCTTTTCGGTGTTTCGATATACTTCCAGACCTTCTTTATATCTTGACATACTGATCAGACTGTCGATTTCCCATACCTGCCAGTTATCAAAAGGATATATCTCTGCTGCCCGATGTGAAATCTTATGTATATCTTCGTAACGTTCCTTATCTTGCAGTCGCGTACACAATTCTTCCACGCAGTAAAAATAGAGTTTCCGGCAGCTTGCGTTTTCTGCGGCTGCCCAATTCTCCCCAATCATATCCGGAAGAAGTTCCCCTTTATAGAGTTCCCATGCCTTCTTCCAGATTTTGATTCGCGTCTCTTCTCTTTTTTCTTTTTTGCCATTCTGAATCAGTTTCCGAAACTGACATACATCTACAGAAACAGGAACATTTTCATCCCAACTGCACATTCCTGCATTGATCTGAATATAGTTACTCTCCGGAAGACCTGCTTTTTGTAACTGTTTACGAAGACGGAAAATCGTGTTATTCAGGCTTCCGTTTTTATTTTCAACTTCCGCTCTTCCATAAAGAGCTTCGATCAGAGCGGCTTTAGAGATACCGCCGTCTTGTGAATGCAATAGTATCAACTGCAAAAGCTGCATAGTTTTGGAAACTGCATTTCGGTCCAAAACTACTTCTTTGCCATTGAATTCCAGTGAAAAACCACCAAACATCCTGACTTTCAGTAGATTATTTTCCATATGCTTTTCCTCCGCTATGCAGCTTTTTCTGCTGCTGTCGTTATTTTAACAGATACTGGTAAATTTCCCTCTTGCTGACGCCACGGTCTTTTGCGACCTGTTTCATCGCATCTTTACGGGAAATACCCTGTTTTTCATAAATCTCCATATGTTCTTCTATTGATATTTCTTCCCAGGAAGCAACTGCCTCTTCTTTGAGCTCCTGGCGGCTTTTACCCTCAATTACAAGAACGCATTCACCAAGTGGCTTCTCATTTTCATAATGTGCAATGAGGTCTGCTATTGTTGTACGAAAAGCAGTTTCATGCTTCTTCGTCAGCTCCCGGCAAAGTGTCATCCGACGATTGCCCAGTGTTTCGTACAAATCTTTCAGCGTACGCACCAATTTGTGCGGAGCTTCATAAATAATGATCGTCCTTGTTTCATTTACCAGTTCATTCAGAATTTCCCGGCGCTCCTTTTTTTCCATCGGGAGAAATGCCTCAAATGCAAACCGACGGGTTGGAAGTCCTGATAAAGTAAGTGCCGTAATACAGGCTGCCGGTCCCGGAAGGGAAGTCACTTCGATTCCTTCTTCATAACAGATGCGCACGAGATCTTCCCCCGGATCAGAAATACCCGGCGTTCCTGCGTCCGTGATAAGTGCAATATTTTTCCCTTCGCGAAGCTTGTCCACCAATTGATATGCTTTGTCAATCTTATTAAATTCATGGTAGCTTGTCATAGGTGTTTTTATCTCAAAATGATTCAGCAGTTTGATGGAATTTCTCGTATCTTCTGCTGCGATCAGGTCAACCTCTTTTAGCGTGCGGAGGACCCGATAGGTAATATCCTCAAGGTTTCCAATCGGTGTTGCGCACAAATATAACTTTCCTGCCATCATTATTCTCTCTCCAATATCCTCCCGGAAGTATTTTTCAATTTATCTTTTTGCATAGATCAAAATGATAATGTTCTGAATATTTGTTACGAAGCAATATGAATGAAATGGTACAACTAACAAAAAACTAAATTATATCTGTCCGCTGCGCATCAGTCATTTTTCGCATGATTATAAAAAAAGCACACGTAAATATAATGCCTTTCATCATTGTGGTTGTTGTAAGTGCCCACCATATTCCCAGAATTCCTAGCACACCACTACTTAAAATGATTGCGAGCGGAATACGAAGCGATGTGAATACAATACTAATCACACTACACAAGCGAGTCCTGCCAAGTCCTGATAATGCACCTACTGTCATCAGCTCAACACATAAAAAAGCTTCGCTGTATCCGACAATGATCAAATAGTCAACTGCTGTTGCGATCGCTGTCTTCTCATGGAAAAACACGCTTGCGATCGGTACTGGAACAACTACAAACACAAGGGTGATCAAAATTCCCCATATACCAACGGTGCACAACGATGCACGATATCCCTTCTTCACACGTTCGGTTTTACCAGCACCATAGTTTTGACCGATAAAAGCGTTCATAGCTGCGCCAAATCCATCTGCCGTATTCCATGAGATTGATTCAATCTGACCGCCCACACGCTGCGTAGCGATTGCCTCTGGACCAAAACCAGCTACCATACGTGTCAATACCATAGAGATAAAACAATACACCATACCCTGAAGTGCAGTAGGAATACCTATTTTGCAGATTCCCTGCACATATTCCAACGGAATTTTTACAAACAAGCGAAGACCTTTCAACACATTTTCCTTCTTCTGTAATATAACTCCAAACAGCATAATCATTGTAACAATTACCTGTGCCAAAACAGTTGCCATCGCTGCGCCTGCCGCTCCAAATCTCTGAAATGGTCCCGGTCCAAGAATCAAAACAGGGTCCAGGATCATATTCGCCGCCAAACCAAAAAGATTTGCAATAAAAGGAGTTTTAGAATCTCCCTGAGCCGTATATATTCCCGTTAATGTGAATGATAAAAATGAAAAAACAATGAATCCGCATGCAATCTTAGTGTAATCCAACGCAGCACTCAATGTTTCCGCATCATCCAGCTTGAAAAATCCAACTAGCTGATTTGCAAATAGTGCTACAATGATCCCATATGCGAGTCCCATCAATAATGCCAACTGCATCGCTGTCTGTGCATATCCATGTGCCTTTTCCTTCTCTCCTCGTCCTATGCACTGTGCAATCTGTACCTGGCCTCCCATTCTTGCCATCGAAGCAAGCCCCTGCGAGAGCCATGTAAACATACCTCCAACGCCTACTCCGGCAACCGCCTTGGCGCCTAGCAGTCCAATCCATGCCATATCGGTAATATTATATAATGTTCCTAGAAATGACGATGCCATAATCGGAATCGCAAGTTTCGTTAATGTCTTTAAAATTGGTCCTTTTGTTAAATTTCCTTCCATTCAGTCCCTATTAATTCCTTTTCCTTTGTATTTCCTTCTGCATGACGTTCTATTTCTGTACATAAATTTTTCAATCATTTTATACATACTTTACCTTTTATCCCTCTATCTTTGTTTCTGCATTTACTCTTTCTTCTCCATCATCTTCGGAATCACAAAGTACATCACGATTCCGAGCGCCACGATTCCAAAAGAGATAATCTGTGATGTGGAAAAAATTCCTAAGCTTCCACGATAATCATTTCGTAAAAATTCGATCAAAAATCTTCCCACTCCGTAGAGCACTAGATAACCTGCTGCCACTCTGCCCGGCTCTGGCTTCTTAGATGCATACCACAGTAATACGCCACAGATCAGGAAATCACCTGCGGAAGAGATCAGCTGTGTCGGAATCAGGCTTACACCATTTGGTGCAAAATCAGAATGTGTAAAGGTAATGCCATACCACGCATGTGTCTCTCTTCCATAGCAGCAACCGGCACAAAAACATCCAATACGCCCAAATCCCTGTGCCATGGAAACTGCAGGCATCACAAGATCAAAATAAGAAATAAAATTTTCTTTTTTGATACGGCAATAGACATAACTTGTCACAATTCCACCGATAATTCCACCATAAACGACATATCCGTTTTTGAAATCCCATAAAATAGATGGATCTTCCATAATTGCCGGAAGCTCTACAATATAATAGAGCAGGCGACAGCCAACCATTCCACCAATCAACGCACATAAAAATATACCGAAAATCGTATCCTCACTTAAGCCTCTCTTCTTTCCCCGGTAATTACATAGGAAAAGTGCCGAAGCAAATCCAATCGCAATCATCAATCCATACATATAAATCGTTATCGGTCCAAGCGTTATCTTATTAAACATATAATCCTCCTTGTTTTGCGAAGCAAAATGCGACTGCTCTTGCAGGAGCAGAGGATTTAGCCTCCTTGTTTTAATATCCATAAATGTCATAAATCTCATTCGTATACACACCCTGCTCTTTGTATACAATGAGCGGCTTCTCCACCGTCACACGGGATTTTCCTCCGCGCAATCCCTCGATCAACACCATATTCGGTTCCTTATCAATATAAGGATATACCAGGCGCATACGCTTCGGCTCTATCTTATATTCCACCATTTTACTCATGATTTCTGCCAGACGGAACGGGCGGTGTACCATATAAAATCTGCCTCCCGGCATAAGCATTTTTGCGCTCTCCCGCAAAATATCGTCCAGCGTGCACAAAACCTCATGCCTTGCGATCGCTTTTGCTGTGGATGGCGAGTTTTCCCCATGAGTGCCGATCATGTACGGCGGGTTTGTTGTGATGACATGAAAAGAAGATGCTCCAAAAATATTTGAAGCATCCCTGATATCTCCTGTGACTACTTTGATCTTATCCTCGAGATGATTGTACGCGACACTGCGTCTTGCCATATCTGCGCTTTCTTCCTGAATCTCTAACGCTGTAAAATCTGCTGCGTCCGTCTTTGCTTCCATTAAAATCGGAATAATTCCGGTGCCGGTTCCAAGATCCAGTACTTTTTCCCCTGCCTTTGCTTTCGCAAAACCGGATAACAGCACAGCGTCCATGCCAAAACAGAAACGCGCCGGATTCTGGATGATTCCATATCCATTGCGTTGCAGCTCGTCCAAACGCTCTCCTTCATGAATCAGATTATTTTGTATCATCAATCTTTGACTTTCCTCCACGGTCTTCTAATGCAGCCAGCTCTTTCATTTCCTCGGCAGTAAGCTTCACATCTCTGCGTCGTTTTGGTTTGAATTTCAACTGATCTGCCTGATATTCCCGCAGTTCCTTCTCATCGTTGACTTCCACTAAAACTTTTACAAGCTGGCGAAGTACATTTACAGAAGAAACTTCGCCCTTCAAACCATCATCCGTTGTGACATAATCACCAACATTTGGCAGACGGCTGTTGAGATACTCGTATGTCTCTTCCTCATTTTTCAGACAGCACATCAGTCTGCCGCACACGCCGGAAATCTTGGTTGGATTCAGGGAAAGATTCTGCTCCTTCGCCATTTTGATTGATACCGGTGCAAACTCGGAAAGGAATGTGTGACAGCACAGTTCACGTCCACAGATTCCATATCCTCCCATAATCTTTGTCTCATCGCGGACACCGATCTGACGCAGTTCGATTCGTGTGCGGAATACGGCTGCAAGATCTTTTACCAGCTCACGGAAATCAATTCTTCCGTCTGCGGTAAAATAGAACAGCAGCTTATTATTATCAAATGTGTATTCTGCTTCCACTAACTTCATATCCAGCTTATGTTTTGCAATCTTTTCCAGACAGATCTTAAACGCCTCTTTTTCCTTCTGGCGGTTCTTCTCTGCCTGCTTTTCATCCTGCTCAGTCGCAATGCGGATGACCGGTTTTAATGGCTGGGACACCTCCCTCGGATCGGTCATGACAGTTCCCATCTCAACGCCTCTTGCAGTCTCAACAATTGCATGCATGCCTGCTTTTAACTGTAACTTTCCGGGTCCGAAATAATATATTTTACCTGCATTCCGGAAACGGATTCCTACTACTTTTACCATTCTAGTTCTCCTTAATTGTCAGCAGTAATAACTCAATCACCAGATCAAAGTTTACGTTTGCGTCCAGACGTATCTGGGCTTTGCGCAAAGCTTCCAAAATACTGTTGATTCCATTGTAAGAGCTTTTTTCTGCCTGTCGTTTTATGTCGTAGACCTCATCCTTGAAAATAAGGCCATTTACGTCACCTGTTGCTTTAAAATATAATACGTCACGATACCAGATCATCATCAGATCAAAGTAATCGTTAATTTCTAATTTGTAATCTGCAATCTGCTTTACCGCAGCGGTCATCTCGTAGAGATCAATATCATCGAGACGCTTGATCAGCTGCAGTGCGCTTGCCTTCATCTCATTAAAATCATCAGAGGACGCAAGCTGGATCGCTTTTCCCACATTTCCCTGTGCAAACGCCACACACACATCCGCCTGATAGTCAGGGATCTGATACTTTTCCATCAGAAACTTTTTGATTTTCTCATCCGGCACAACTTTAATATTCAACGTCACGCATCTGGATAAGATCGTTGGCAGAAATGTGTCCGCATTCGTTGTCAAAAGCATGATGACCGCATATGCCGGCGGCTCCTCGATGGTTTTCAGCAGTGCATTCTGTGCCTGCTGGTTCATCTTCTCCGCCTCATCAATGATATATATCTTGTGACTGCTGCTGTATGGTTTCACATCAATATCATTATTTACCTGTGTACGGATATCATCCACAGAAATGGTATTTGGCTTGTCGTGGTTTACATAAATAATATCCGGCTGATTGTGTCCCAATGCCTGTTTGCAGGAATGACACTCCATACATGCCTCTTTTCCATGCTTTTCACACTGCAAAGCCATTGCAAATGCTTCCGCCAGCATCATTTTTCCGGATTTGTCCGGTCCATTGATGATGTACGCATGGGATACTTTATCCATCCCGATTGCATTCTGTAAATGCTCTATAATCTGCTCATGTCCGATAATATCTTTAAATCCTGCCATATGCCGCTCCTTTAAGTCAATATATCCAACAACAATCCACGGATCTCACCTATCCTGCTCAGGATTGCAATGTGATCCTTCTCATCCTTCACAAGCTCCCTTGCCAGTTCATCCAGATTTGAATCGATCAGCCGGATCAGTCCATACACTCTGTGCCGTCCTTTGCGGTCTAAGAAGTTCTCTCTGGAAAACTTGTGTGAACGATACACCACCTCATTTAAAAAGTCTTTGATCAGTCCACGGTATTTTTTCATATCGCGGATATCCATATGCTGTGCAATACGGTTTCCCTGTGCCGTGATATCATTCATCAAAAGATCGACTTTTGCCTGAAGATCTGCATCGGTGATGGCACTCGCCAGAGTGAATTTGAATGTTCCATCTCCGGTTTCCGTTGTCACTGTATCAGGTACCTGTGTCACCTGTGCTATATTATTTACTTTAATATCCACCAATGCTCACCTTCTTTCCTACCTGTTTTCTAAAATTACTCTACGGATTTCTTCCTCTGTCTCATCGAGATCCTGATTGACAAATCTTCTTGTAATTCCGGCTTCGTTTAACTTTTCCTCAGAAAAATCTTTCGCATCTGCCAGAAATCTGCGGCAAAGTTCCTCATACTTCGGACTTTCCTGCATCCGCTCCCTGTTTAACGCCCGGCTCAGGCGTTCGCCGTCTTCCACTTCTATATAAATCGGCACAACTTTCTCTTTTCCAAAGTAATCACGGATCTTTAAATAAGATTCCAGTGTTCCTATGATCAGATAATTCTGGTGTTCCAGATCGATCTGGTCATCATTCACGGTAAAATATTTCCAGATTCCATGGATGGTATCGTAAGCACGAAGCTCGATAATTCGCCCTTCACGCTCCAATTCTTCCACTTTCTTCTCATCACAGAAAAAATATTCTACCCCATTTTTTTCCCCGGCACGCACCGGTCTTGTCGTATATGGAACAATGGTCTTTAATGAGAGACTTTCATCTCCCAATATCTTTTTAAACAGGGTATCTTTTCCCGTGGAACTTTTTCCCATGATACAATATATTTTACCCATTTTTCCTGCCTCATTTAGTATAATATAGTCTTTAAAAATATACAATCTTTAGAATTTTTTCCTGCACATCAGAACTACCTTCTATTCGCAGTCCAAGTGATAAGCATTCCTCAATATTATCTGCCAGACGCCTCGTGATGATCTCTCCCGGAACGATCATCGGAATCCCCGGCGGATACAGATAAATCGTGTCCGCAGACATATTTCCGACTGCTTCCTCTAACGTTACTTCTTTATAAGGAAGCTCCTCCGCCTGATAAATCTGCATTTCACGCGGATATTTCTGATATATTTTCTCAATAAACGAATGATACTTCTCATCACTTGTCGGATTATTCAAAATTTTGTTTCCATTTGAAACGTCCTCTGCCACCTTTGCATCGATCTCATGCAATGCGCCTGCCAGACGCTCCAATCCTTCGTCCTCATCCATCAGACTTGTCATTCCCAGCACATAATAACCGGAAACCATCTCCATCTGTAAATGGTATTTTTTCAAAAGAATCTGATGCAGTTCATCCCCTGTCATCCCAGCTCTCTCCGCAAAAATGACCAGTTTGGAATCGTCCCAGTCAAATGCTTCCTCAATACTCAAATCTTCATTCTGCATGACATGCAGGTATTTTAAACCGGCTGTTTTCTCATAAAAAGCTGTCAGACGCTTCCTGTATTCTGCAAAGAGCTGCTGCCCATGTTCTGCAATCAGCCGGATACACGAATCCATTCCAGCCATAAAAATATAGGATGGTGAACTCGTCTCGTAAATGGACAGATACCGCTCCACCCGCTTCTCATCAATGAGATCAGACGCCAGATGCAGCAGCGCTGTCTGGGTAAACGACGGCAATGTCTTATGTAAACTCATAATCACTGCGTCCGCACCAAGTTTTACTGCATTTTCCGGGAAACCGCCTCCGAATCCAAAATGCGCTCCGTGTGCTTCATCCACGATAAGCGGAATCCCATGTTCATGGCACACCTCTGCAATCTTCGCCACGTCTGACACAATTCCCTCATACGTTGGGGAAGTGAGAATCACTGCCACTGCGTCAGGATTTTCATATAACGATTCCTGCACCTGCTCTACCGTGATCTGCCCCTGGATTCCATTTTTTGTAATAGAAGGATACAGATATTCTGCCTGCAGTTCATTCATATATAATGCATGATAGACTGCTTTGTGACAATTTCTTGCGACTAATACCTTGTCCCCACGCCTTGTGGCAGCACTGATGGCAGCCAGCAATCCACAGGTACTTCCATTTACAAGAAAAAAGCACCGTTTTGAATGGTAAAGCTCTGCTCCGCGCACTTCGGCTTCCTTTATCATACCGGTCGCATGATGCAAATTGTCAAATCCGTCAATCTCCGTGATATCAATCTCATACGGATTGGGAAACGACAGACTTTTTCTTTTATGTCCCGGCATATGGAACGGATAATAGTCCGACTGCGCATATTCCTCTAAATCATCTATCAAATACTTCATGTAAGCCTGCTCCTGATGTTCGATATCCATATCAGTATATAATACCAGATACATACTGATATACCTTAGTATAACACACTTTCCCCACAGATTCAGCAATGACTTGCATTACCATCCACTCATTACTCTTGAAAAAAAAGTATTTCCTATGCTATAGTATTTTAGATTGCGGATCAAACAATAACATTCCGGAGGTATAGTATGGAAAATGCGCTTGTGATCCTCTGTGGCGGAAACAGCACACGGATGGGAACCGATAAGGCTCTTCTTCCTTTTGGGGACACCTGTTTAATTGAATATCTTGTCAGAAAATTTCAGCCGTATTTTTCCAGGATTTATCTCTCGGTAAAAATAAAGGGGGATTACTCCCATCTGAAACTTCCCGTAACTGAAATCCCGGATATCTATCCGAATCAGGGACCAATGTCCGGCATTTTTTCCGGCTTATCCATGATCGATGAGGAATGTGCATTTTTTATGTCTGTAGACACTCCGTTTCTGGAACCGAAAACAGGACTGGCGCTGCTCTCAGAGCTCGGTGACGCCGATATCTGCACACTTGAGGGAAGGGCTTCCTATCTCGAAACGGCAACTGCAGCCTACTCCAAAAATTGCATTACAACCATTGGAAAATGTCTCCTGCTCCACCAGCTCACGTTCAACACGCTGCGGGAAAAATGCAGCACCAGATACGTGACTGAGGCTGCGATCTCCGCGGCTGCACCGACACCGATCGATATCCAGTACTATAATCTGGACACCAGAGACAATTATTATCATGCGCTTCGTATTTTAAGCGGAATTGTACCGCCAGATTCTTCCCAGGCGCTGATCGAATATTTCAAAGACACCAGAGATTTATTTTTGCATACAACTCCGGTGATCTCCTTTGTGGCAAAACCGGGAACGATCATGACGCCTCTTATTGAACGTCTGCTTCCTTTATTAGAGCGCGAGGGATTAAAAGTCGTACACCTCATCAAAGAGGATTCCTCTGTCGTATTTAAAAACGTCTTTTTTGAGCCGACACTGGAAAATCTCTCTTCGTCCCTCTCCGGGGCTGACCTTGTACTGACGGAAAATTTTGGTTCAGATGCGCCGAATAAAATTGAAATTCTACGAAAGGACTGGTCAGAAACGCCGTTATTTGCAGAAAAAGATCTGATCGCTATACTTGCTGATTTTCCGTATCATGCAGAGACTTCCCTCCCAGTCTTTGAACTGAACAAACTGAAAAATATTGTCACATTCCTTCGGGAATATCTGAGTAAACAATAGGAACCATAAGAGGCTGCCCACGGGCAGCCTCTTATAAATATCGTGCCAGATCCGGCATCCAGTCTCCAAAGAACACCTCGTCTCTGCACATTGTATTCCAGACAGGACTTAAAAAAGCAATGATCCGATGCAATACTGTTTCCCAGGAAACATCCTCTGTTCCCTGCTTCCTTATATATTTTTCCCACCGTTTTTTCATATAGGTGTAGGTTTCATAAGATGCCAACATTTCAATCCTTTTTTCCTGTGGAATCACTTCCTCTTTTTCGCAGAAAAAAGAGAGTGTCTCGTAAATATGCCGTCCATCGACAGTTTCCTGCTTCAGCAGACGAAATGTTGTATCATATACCTCCATAGAAGGAATCAGTTCCAGATATTTGAGGATTGTAAAAAGTTGTTCTGCCAGATATGTTTCAACCGGAAAATGTTGATACGCTGCACCTTTCTTCTCAAAAAATACAGACTGCAGCTCCTGTTTTTCCGGCTTTGCTGCATCATATACCAATGGACTAATACGGATGGTAAGCGGAACCTTCATTTCCTCCCATTCTCCAGTTATGTAAACCAGATAGTCCTGTTCCTCTTTTTCCACAGAATAATTCCAGCGGATATGATATTCCCGTTTCGCGCAGATCGCCTCTGCAAAATCAGTGATCCACTTTTCGTCCAATACCTGCTGTTCTTTCCCATCATCCTGCCCGTATACAAAATGAAGTGGCTTCTGCCACTCCTTTCGATAACTGTCGAGGTCAAAAGCCTCACGGTTTTTCAGCCATAACCGCTTTGCAAAATCGGTTTCCAGAATTTGGAACATCAGTGTTTCCTGCAAAAAAACTTCCAGCAGATCTGCAAATGGGATTTGATATTCTATGCTTTTTTCTTTTAACTTCTTCTTCGTAAGTAGGTTCTGTTCCATTTAAAGCCAGACTCCAATCATATTCTGAACTTTTTTCACAACTTTACGCTCTTTTGCATAATACATCAGTTTCGCGATATCTTTCTTCGGGTCTTTTATGTAAGCCATCAGTCCTTCTTTGAATCTTTCCCGATCCATCTTGTCCTCGTATTTTAAACATTCACAGATCAGTCTTTCCTTTTCAAAAATCCGAACTGTCACATCAGAAAACTGTATTTCTGTCACTCCAAGCTCCAAAGTCTCCGGCTCTGCATACATCGGAATGATCTTCGGATAATCCATTTTAAAACGTGATTTGGAAGTATTCTTATCCACCGCAAGCCGCCAGCCATACGGTTTCTTTTTGATATAGCCATACGCATATAACGCATTCTCCAGATTCAGCACGCAGTCCGGAAACAGCTTTGCCACAAGCTCCTCCTCCGTAAAATCACTGAGATGAACTGCATAATAACCGCTTTTTACGCGCAGAATATCCCCTTTTTCCACAAAATCAAGGATTCTGCGATAATCGATCCCCAGCCCGGCAAGCTGGCTCTTTTTTACAATTCCGCCATTATCCAGAATAAACTTCTTTACTTTGTCTAACAGCAACTCTCTTTTTTCACTGACTGCATATGACTCCGACATGCTTTATCTCCATCTTCTGCGTCTTCTACGTTTTTTTCTGATTCTTCGTTTCTGATCTTTTCTGTCTCTACGAACGGCTCTGTTGTGTTTGATAATATAGTAATTATCGTAAAAACGTTTTAAGAAAAATAAAAGTACACCAAGCAAAATCACTGCAACAATGAGTAATACCACAACAATCGGTTTCACCTGCACCGTGGAGACTGCTTCCTGTTCCTCCTCCTCGGTCGACTCATTGTCAAATGCATAGCCTTCCACGACCACGCCGGTTGTCTTAATATCTGCTTTTCCTACATTTCTTCCCGCATAAGTATATGTGATGCTCCCTGCGATCTCCGAATCGCTGTCATTATATTCCACGGAAGATGAGGTATCTGAAAATTCTGCTGTTTTCGGCAGAACAATGACGGCATCTTTATCAAGCTCCACAAATGGCGCAATATTGTTCAGATTGCCATTATCCACCGTTGCCTCTGCGCTGTAATCCGTATCATTTTCCGATACATTCAGCACCTGAAAATTGTCAAATGCATAATCAAATAAATTTACCGTATCAATAAACTGATTCGGTGACTGCGTGTTCATTACCACACAGATTAAAGTCATGCCATCTTTTTCCGCATAAGTCACCAGAGTGCTGTTTGCGGTCGCCGTGTATCCGGTCTTTCCACCGACACAGTACGGATATAAATACTTGCGGTTCGCATTGTGGTAAGTACAGAGCATATCGTGATGGTTTCTTAACACCGTTTCCTCCGCATGCTTATTGGTCGGAGGGATCGTATACATCTTCGTCCCGATAATGATACGAAACGTTTCATTCTGATAAGCCGCCTGCGCGATCAGCGCCATGTCATGTGCGGTCGTGTAATGATTTTCATCCTGCAGGCCGTGCGGATTGGCAAAATGTGTGTTGGTACAGCCTAATTCTTTTGCCTTGGCATTCATCATGTCCACAAAATTTTCTACCGTGCCGCCCACATGTTCTGCGACAGCGTAGGCACATTCATTTGCCGACTCTAACATGACACCGTAAAGACACTGCTCTAAGGTCATCTGCTCGCCGTAATCTCTGGCAATTCCCGATCCTTCCGTGTTGTTGATCGCATCATCCGAAAAAGTGACCATGTCACTCAGATTACCATTTTCCAACGCCAGCAGCGTGGTCATGATCTTTGTGATACTTGCCGGGTAATGCGCTTCATCCATGTTTTTTTCATAAAGAATCGTGCCTGTGGACTCTTCCATCAAAATAACACTCGGTGAGAGTGTTTCCGGTGCATCCGGCCAGTAGTCTGCCGCCTTGACGTCCACTTTTCCAAGACAGACAGTAGATATAATCGTAAGGATCAGGCATGCTGCCTTTTTCCATCTATTTTTCAACATCATAAAAACTCCAAATCTATATTAAATCTATTAATTTCGCACAATCCGTCCCATGTATACACAATTTTTACGGATTGTTACTGTTCACCCATAACTCGTTCCTGTAACAACAACGTTACTCTATCAACATTATTAGTATAATAGTTGGAAAAAATACATGCAACCACTTTTCATCATTTTATGACTTTATTAATTTGTCAGATTATGCAATGTGTGCTTGAAAGTTGGGGTTTCTTTATTGTAGAATGTAACTGATCGCTTTGCGCTTAGATATATTTGCTGCAAAAAACGAAAATACATTTTGAAAAAATATTAGTTTACATCATTAGAGAGGTTGTTTTATGAGATTAAGAAATATCCCTGGCGCGGATGACGCCATTTTAAATAGTGAATACTGCATCAAAAATCCAGAGGAGCAGAAAGGGCACTGGCAGGACTGTTTTAACAAAGTGCAGCCGCTTCATATCGAGATTGGGATGGGAAAAGGCCGTTTTATTATGGACATGGCTGCCCTGCACCCAGATATTAACTACATCGGTATCGAGCGTTACTCCAGCGTACTTTTACGCGCTTTGCAGAAAATGGAGCAGAATCCGCTTCCTAATATTAAGTTTATCTGCATGGACGCTGCCGATGTTGCAGAGGTTTTCGCCAAAGACGAAGTCGACCGTATTTACTTAAACTTCTCCGATCCCTGGCCGAAAGACCGCCACGCCAAGAGACGTCTCACTTCCAGACAATTTTTTGCCCGTTATGACCAGATTTTGAAAAAAGAAGGACATCTGGAATTTAAGACTGACAATCAGGATCTTTTCACATTTTCATTAGAGGAAGTTCCGGAAGCCGGCTGGAAATTAGACGCTTCCACCAGAGACTTACACCATGATCCTGTCTTAAGCGAAGGAAACGTCATGACGGAATATGAAGAAAAGTTTTCTTTCAAGGGAAATCCGATCTGTAAATTGATCGCATCGAGATAGAAAAAACGCCCGATACCAATGGTTTTACACCATTGATACCGGGCATTCTATTTATCCTTCAATTGCAATGTAACGTTTTTCCGGAACAGCTTTCTTCTGTTCTTTCGGAACGTCCAAGGTCAGGATACCGTTTTCGTATTTCGCATGGATATCTTCCTCTTTCATGTTCTCACCAACATAAAAGCTTCGGCTCATGCTGCCTGCATAACGTTCACGTCTGATGTATTTGTCATTCTTATCCTTCTCATCCTTATCGAGTCCCTTCTCGGCACTGATAGTCAGGTATCCATCATTCAACTCAAGATGAAGCTCATCTTTCTTGAATCCCGGAAGATCAATTGCTACTTCATAGCCATTATCTTTCTCCTTAACATCTGTCTTCATCATATTCTTTGCATGTTTGCCATACAATGTTTTATCAACATCCGGGAATGAAAAATTCATTAAATTGTCAAAATCATCAAATAAACTCTCTCCAAAAATACTAGGCATCAACATAAGTCATCTCTCCTTTTCTATCTGTCCACTTTTTTGTGGATATTCGTATGCTCATTAACCTTGTTTCTTTGGAACTAACAGATTAGGGAACTCGGGGAATCTTTCTTTCTCTTTTGTTCCCTCTTCCTTTGTTCTGACTACGTTATACACCTGTTCGTTAGCACTGTCAAGTGTTGAGTGCTAATTTTTTTGAAAATTTTTTAAGCCATAATATTTTCGCATTTGACAATCATTTTTCTATGTTATTGGATTTGACTGTACGATGGTTCTTGTATCAGCGGTTACTTGTCTTGCTGTTTTACATAACCTTGGAAGTGTTGGTATCGGTACGATCATTGCTGCTGTTTTGGCTGGTACTGTTGTTGGTATCATCACAAAGGCATTTGGAAAACAGCGTGATAAGATTCTTGGAAAGACAGATGAAGATTTAAGATGCAAAGAAAGGCACACAAACATTGATTATTATGTTTGTATGCCTTTCTTTATTGTATCCCCAAAATTAAATTGCTCTCAATTTTCGGGAATAAATTGTTCTATCTCAGAAAACATTTCATTATCCCAAATCAGCCATCTTTTAAATGCAGCAAACGCCGCACTATCTCTAAGCTCTTTTTTCAGAAGATATCCTATATCTTCTTTCTCTTCCTTGTCTTCTGTCTCCTGGTATTCTCTAACATACTCTTTAAAATTTGAAAGATTTTGTCGTAATGTTTTTCTTATGATCTGTGCTTCTATCTTCTTTTGAGGTGTTGTTCCATAGTATGCAGCTTCTAATAAAGCAATTGTATTCTTTACATCTTCTCGTTCTTCCCCAACGGATGTAAATTCTAATTTTTCATCCGTTCCAAAATAACCCCTTTTACGAAATGCTATCATTTTTTCTACTGGTTCTTTTGTACAATCTAGAATTGGTTCATACTTATCTGATTTGATATTATTACAGTGTGCACAGCTCCAAAATAAGTTTTTCCAATCATATTTTAAAGTTTTATCTCCACGGTGTGGAACCAGATGTTCAATCTGATAAGAAGACGCTGCTTTATTTTCGCAAAAATAACATTTTCCATGAAATATTTCTTTTAATGCCTGATTTACACTTTCAATATTATAGGAACTTTCATTTTCACTGGCTTTTTGCAAATCTGCAATCGCCTGTTTTGTTTTCTCTGTTTCCTTTCTTTCAATTTTAATCATTGGCTTTTCTTCTCCGTTCAATATCCTCAAATCTTTCCTTGGCAACCCCTGAAAGTTCTGTAGATATATTCTTAAACTTTATTCTTATTTCCGCTCGTTCGGCACGTTCATCTTCTGTCAAATCATTTCTAAGACAAAGTTCTTCATATCGATTCAGGCTGTTTTTTAATTCATCTGAATAAGCATCTGCCTCAAAATATCCCTCTGCAAGATCATCAGACGAAAATCCTGATAAATTATCTAACTCTACCTGTCAAGATCATATGCCTTTGCATTTGAGATTGAATTTAAAATATATGGAGAATGTGTTGTCACAATAAATTGAATTTTAGGAAAAAATTTTGTTAAAAATGGGAAGATTTTTTTCTGTAATTCAATGTGCAAATGCGTTTCCAATTCATCAATCAGCACGATTCCCTGATAGTCATATTCACTGATTTTGTCTTCTAACAGCCAATTTTTATCCATTCTTAAAATTAAATCAGAAACAATGTAAATCACGGATGAATATCCGTCTGATAATTCATTAAAACTGAATGGTTCTCGTCCATTTTGTCGGATTTTAAAATCGTATTTTTTATAATCATATTCTATATGGATTGATTCTTCATCTAGTAAAATCTGCAGTGCTGAATCAAATCGATCAAACCATTTCTGAATTTGATTTGCTGTCGTTTGATCACCTTCGTTTCTTGCATATGCTTGCTGAGTTTTTAGATGTACCATGTATTTCAATAAAATATCACCCGCAGATTCATCAATTCCATACGTATTTTCCAATGTAATATTTTCTACTCCATTAGGACGCATAAATTGTGCTTTTCTTTCAGACGGAAAATAAGCTGTTATAAACTTTCCATTATGATACATCATTTCAAGTCCTTCATACTGATTTAAGTTTATTTGAACTCCATCACTATATTTTTTTAAAAATCCTAAACATTGTTTAAGATCCTTATCTGCCGCATATTTTTCGCT
>ENA-ORTN01001881-ORTN01001881.1-human-gut-metagenome-genome-assembly--contig:-NODE-1881-length-19057-cov-8.468319_pt1 | contig 19057 bp, 25 predicted proteins | sample MGYA00242070_ERZ509189 | MGnify/ENA primary metagenome ERZ509189 (study PRJEB26280, sample SAMEA2338821) | human gut metagenome | biome: human gut; feature: human-associated habitat; material: faeces...
AACTATATGATAAGTTCACCGACCTGGAGAAGAAAGAATTTCTTAACAGCTTTGTGGAACAGGTGGACATTTACGAGCAGGAGCAGCCAGATGGCAGATTCCTGAAGCACATAAAGTTCCGTTTTCCGGTGTATTTTGGAGACAGGGAGACACAGGAACTTTGTTGGGACAACGAAAGTACCGTTGAGACGGTCTGTTTGATGTCTAAGAAAGAGAAATAAATAGCGAAAAGTAGCGTATTTACGGGCTTTTTTGAGATTAGGCAATAGCTCAGGAGAGTCCGTATTTCTTATATTGAAACATATCTACTGAAAAAACGGTCAAAGGGTTTAGGCTGTGGATTAGATGTTATGGAAGGAGTGAAGCAACAATGAAGTGTGCGTATTGTGGAAATGAAGCCAAAGGTACAAAAGAGCATATTATTTCCAGTGGTATTCTCGGATTATTCCCCGAGTGCTTTGCGACAATTGACGGCGAAAGAAAAGTAGTGCATCAAGGCGACCCAATGGTTAAAGATGTGTGTGCCGATTGCAATAACAACAAAATTTCTTATATTGATTCCTATGCCAAGGCATTTATAGAAAAGTATTTTATTAGGAAGTATGCAAAGGATGAGATTTTGAAAATAGAATATGATTATTCTATGATTCAAAAAATGTGTTTAAAATACGCCTTCAATGATTTACGTTCGAGAAAGAAGGATACTTCATTTTTTAGCGAAGAAATTATAGGTTTTCTTTTAAATGAAAACGAAACAGAGTCATTGAGAAATGTAACCGTTTTGGCTGGCCTTGCAGTAAATACTTCTCCTATGCCGGATTATGTTTTTGGCAATATGAAACTACGTTGGAGTGACTCACCAATGTTCTGTTCGAATAGCATTGCAATGAATGTTGATTACGATACAGGAAAAATAACATTACGAGATAAGATGGAAGTTCAGGAATTTAAGAACACCGCATTATCATATGTATTTAGATTTAACAGTCTCCAGATGTTGTTGCTTTGTTGGGATAAAGAAATCTCAGATGCAGATTTAATGAAAAACAAGATTGTTTTAGAGCATCAGTATCCATATAAAATACTGGAACCATCAGGTAATTCTAAGTTATCAAGATGTACTAGTGAGGCTACATATCATCACGAGAAAATAATTGATGTAACATGGGGACAATCAATTATGGATGAAATAAGTTTTATGAGAGGCACATTTACAGAGGAATATCAAAAATATATGTCTTTTGTTGAATCTGAATGGAGTAAAGAAGAAAAACATTTAGCAGAAGAACATCCAAGATAATTCGCGAAAATTACAAAGCCTATTATAGAAACAATAGGAGGTTCAAAATATATATGGAATACATAGGTATTGGTATTGTCATTGCTGTAATAATTGCAGCAGGCATTATCATCTATACAAAATTTAAGAAGCGTGACTCTACTTCATCAAACGATTTAGTACCGGGGGCGTCAAAAGCTATAAGCGGAAAAGATGAGCTTGCTGAGATTCATCAAGAAAATGAACTTGTTATTCAGATGGAGATGCTTCCAGCAGAAGCTATAGATGATGAAACTAAGCTGGTAGAAATTACAGATAGCAAAGTTCTGGCTCATGTTAATAATCTGGTTCCGGGATTAGCTCAGGCCGGGAATGCAGTCAATAATGCTGCGCAGGCTGTTCAAGCAGCGAATGGCGAAGTGTTATATCGTGCGGTTATTCCTGCTGGTGCCAAACTGACAAATTCTAAAACAATGGAAGGCGCTGTACGCGGTATCTATCATGGTGCTGACGGAATTAAAGGTCATGCCAATCTTGTGGCTGTAGAAGCACAAAAAGGAACTGCGGTTGTTGCAAATACTGCAGCAGCGGCAATGGGCGTTGCGTCAATGGTTGTTGGCCAGTATTACATGACACAGATAAATGCTGAGCTGGGTGAAATCAGTGATGGTATTTCCCAGATACAGGATTTTCAGGATAATGAGTATCGCAGTAGAGTATTTTCACTTGTGGCTCATGTAAAGAAGATTGCTGATTTCCAAACTGAAATATTAGAAAATGATGAGTTACGTCTTTCGAAGATTGCACAGCTTGATAGTTTAGAAGAAGAATGTACACAGCTTCTTGGACAAGCCAATCTTACACTCGCAGGTTTCGCAAAGAAGACTGGTCTGGATTATGAAGCCTACGAGAAGGCATTAGGTAATGCACAGAACTGGTTTATGTATCAGAAGTCATTATTGGATGTACTCTACAAGATATCAGATTTGAGATATACATTGCACTTGGGTGCTGTATCAAGAGAACAGTGCGTGGCGTTATTGCCAACATATACAAAGCAAGTGAGCGATACGCAAGAAAGACTTACAGCATGGCATGATGGAACGACTCAGCGCCTAGGCATCGAAACTGACGAAATTCGCAGAAAAAGAGCTGGATTTGATAGCGTGATTCATTTCATACCCGGACTGTTTAACGATGATTTTAATTTCCGTTCAATAGAAAAGAAAACAGCAAAAATGATTACTGCGCAGGCATCTGGCCATGAATCATTACATGTTGTGGATACATCAGAGCTATATGCAGAAGATGTTCAACTAATTTCAAAAGGTGGAAAGATTTATTATCTTCCTGAAAGAAAAGACGACTAATAAAAAACAACCCTCTCAACCATCATGGCTGGGAGGGTTTCGTGCGTCTATACTTATCTTTCAACATCGACCTTAAGTCCGGATTTCAATTCTACTGTGCAGTGTGTTGGCCAGATAATGATTTGCTTAAGCCAGCGTTTTACAAGGGTTTCATCGAATATTGTAAGGTCGGAAGACTGGTCTTTGACGAAATCCTGCAATTCTGTTATTCGCTTTAGCTGCTCATCGCGCTGTACTGTGTCCATTGAAGCTTGCTGGCGCTTTTCTCTGAGTGCAAAAATCTGGTCGGCAATCTCATCGTAGGATTCCTTGTTGTTGGCCTTTTTAACAAGTTCCTGCTGAAGTTCCATAAGCTTCTCGTCGATGCCATCAGTGGTGATTGCTGCAGAAGCTCTGATGACTGATGCGATGTTTTGCTGTAGCTGTTTCTGATATTTGGATTTATATCCAAGCAGCTCATTCAAGGCAGTGAGTACGATTTCCTGCAGGTCAAGCTCGTTGACGGTTCTGGCATGACATTCAAGGCCAGTAGGCTCAAGCTTACTGATGCAGCGCCAGACGATGGATTTGCAACCGTGGTTGTTCCAGTGAATTCTTCTGAACATTTCGCCGCAGTCGCCGCAAATGATAATCTGCGAAAAGCAGTGATTGCAGCTATAACTGCGTTTCTTACCATTGGCGCTGGTCTTAACAACTCGTCTGCGCACCAATTCTTCCTGCACTCGCATGTATATTTCTTTTGGAATAATGGCTTCATGGTTACCTTCAACATAATACTGTGGAACAATGCCGGTGTTCTTCACTCTAGTCTTGTTAAGGAAGTCAGTGGTGTAGGTCTTCTGCAGAAGGGCATCACCGATGTATTTCTCATTGCGGAGAATCTTGTTGATGGTGCTGGTGTGCCATTTGGTTTTGCCTGCGCCGGTAAGAATGCCATCCGCTTCAAGGCCTGCTGCAATCTTATCCATACTGGAACCTTCAAGGTACTCGCGGTAGATTCGCTTTACGATTTCAGCCTGTTCCGGATCAATGACAAGGTTACCATCTTCATCTTTCGTGTAGCCAAGGAAGCGGTTGTGGTTCACCTGCACCTGACCATTCTGGTAGCGGAACTGAAGTCCAAGCTTTACGTTCTGGCTTAAGGACTGCGATTCCTGCTGGGCCAGTGAAGCCATAATTGTAAGAAGAACTTCACCCTTGGCATCCATTGTATTGATGGCTTCTTTTTCAAAGAATACTGGAATGTTCTTTTCCTTAAGCTGTCTGATGTATTTCAGGCAGTCTAAGGTGTTTCTGGCAAATCGGCTGATTGATTTTGTGATAATCATGTCGATGGTACCAGCTTCGCAATCTTCAATCATGCGGTTAAATTCTTCTCTGTTTTTTGTGTTAGTGCCGGAAATACCATCATCGGCATATATTCTAGCAAATTCCCATTCGGGGTTCTTTTTAATATATTCAGTATAGTGCTCAACCTGAGCTTCATAACTTGTAGCCTGCTCATCGCTGTCAGTACTAACTCTACAGTACGCCGCGACTCGGAGTTTAGGCTTTGCATTCTGCTTACGACCGGTATTACCGATTTGTCGTTTGGCAGGAATGACCATTACATTTCCCATCAAATAACCTCGCTTTCTATAAGGCTGTATAAGTACTCAGCCTGTTTTACTGGATTGTCGTAATACTCTTTGATATCGCCGAAGCGGAAGAGTATCGGAGCCTTCTTCTCAGGTGTCTCTTTGAATCTGTCGTTGCGACCAAGCTTTGCTGACCTGCGTTTGATTTCTCTACCTGCAGTAATGAAGGTTTCCTTATCGATGATGGCCGGGTAGAAGTCATCACCGAGATAATGCTTGTTTTGCATAATGCGCTTAGAACCTGCGTGTAATGCATTGATTCCAGCTTCCATAGCTGCATTCGTAAGTGAAAGTCCACCAAGGTAATTCTTGTAAAGCTGTCGAACCTTAGCAGCGGCTTCTTCATCAATAACTGCGATGCCATTCTCGATTCGATAGCCAAGTGGTGTATGTCCCATCAAATCATCTCCTTAAAAGTAAGACCACACTTCATGACAAACCCGACTTCCTGTCTGGAATAAGGAAGAACATCGTAACAGCACTTCTGAAGCAGAACATTGAATCCACGGTGTTTGGCGACCTGGAAGACCGATTGGCAATGGTAGATAAGGAACTTGCCGACCTGCAGACGCAGATGATTTCGGTGTCTGGCAATGATGCGGCGGTAGATGTCCTTGGGGAACAGATTGATGGATTAAGGTCAGAACGCCAGAGCATCCTCACAGAAGCTGCAGAACGCAGCGACCTGCAGGAGCGTATGAGCGTATGAATGACATGATCTCTTTCCTAGATGAAATGCCCCAGGCCATCACGGAGTACAGCGATGCCCTCACCAGAAGGCTGGTGGAGAGAATCACGATTTACGATGAAAAGATTATGGTGGAACTGAAATCCGGTCTTCAGATGGAAGTGGAAGCGTAAACAGAATATGGATATGAGAGGATACCCGGAGCCGACTTTAAAGGTTGGTTCCGGGTGATTATATGTTTTGCTGGAAGTTTAACTCATGCGTAAGTGGTTCTTTCTATTTTGATACGAGGATGGCAAATAATTAAACTATTTTATCGAAAAGTAGTATGACATCTTTAAGCACGACCTTGTTTCCGGGAGCTTTATCCCTCCGGCAGATATTCGCCAACTTCGGGATTTGGTACGCTATCGTTGGAAGCTCACCAACTTCACTACCGGCGAGAAAAACCGAGCACAGAACTGCCTGACCGTCTCCAATATTAAGCTGGATGATGTATTTTCAGACGTGTTTGGAAAGGCCGCTTTTGCAATTACGAAACGGCTTCTTGAAAATCCAACCGAGAAAATTACAGATGTTTCTGTTTTCCGAACGAAGGGAATGAAAGCTACGGACGAGGACGTCCTTGCTGCTGTAGACGGAGAGATATGTGCCGAACAAGCTGAAAAGCTCAGCATCATCCGCTCTCACATGGACAGCCTTGAAATGTGCAAGGCCAATCTGGAGTCGCTGATTCTGACAACTGCTGAGAAGTATCTTCCTCAACTCAACCTTGTTATGACGGTGCCGGGTATCCGATCCTTTGCCGCTATTGTTGCATAGATGAGAGATGGTTGCAAGGCGATGGTTGGTTTGACGGTTACTCAAGAAGTAGGGTTCAGGTGGGATTTGATTGAAAAAATCATTCAGGGTGCTTGACAAAGCTCTAAATCGAGTCTATTATATAAATCAAATTATATAAAATAATTTCTGTAATTCGGGGGAGGAAACTAAAATGGCAAGAAAAACGCAGATTTCCAAAGAAGTTATTTTAGAAGCGGCATTGAAAATGCTGATCCGTGATGGGTATTCCGCAATCAATATCAAGACCTTATCAAAGGAAATTGGCTGCTCTACACAGCCCCTGGTATGGCACTTTGATAACATGGAGGGACTCCGTAAGGCGTTAGCCGATCACGCGCTGAAATACGCGAACAGCAAAATGCGCCCCTCAGCCAGTGAGTCAGTCAATGCTTTTGAGCAGGTAGGACAAGCCTATATAAAAATGGCGTTGTATGAACCTAATCTTTTTCAATTTGTATTTTTGAATGGAAGTGACTGCTATCCTGTGGGAGATTCTGATGTGATTCTTGACGATAAAGATAACCGTGAGCTGATCAAAATGATAGCGGCGGAATTTCAGATATCAGAGAAAAGCGCAGAGCAGTATGTTCGAAACACTGTAATATATACACATGGGATCGCTTCCTTCTTAGCAACCGGTATGATGCACTTATCGGAAGGAGAAATCATGAGCATGATACATCAGGCAGGTAATAGTTTCCTCAAGCAGGCAGGGATTCCGGAGGATAGAATTCCGAATCCATGAAGCACAAGGTGCAGTACAATGCGAAAAAGAGCTATTATTTGGAGTGCCTTGTTTGCGGCAGAGCTTTTAGCGGTACTGTTCCATATGAATATCAGCCGGTATTATTCCGATTTGACAGCGCGGTTGGTGTTTGGGAGCTTGCTGGCAGCAGTGGGCGGAATTGGGCTGCTGCTGGAAGTTTTCAAAATAGGAAAATGAGCAAAAATTAAGCAGCAGGAGGATACATTATATGAATAAACGCATACGTCAATATATTGGGCTGTTTTCCGCGGTGTTAATGTACTATATCATACACGAAGGTGCGCATCTGATTTATGCGCTGTCTGTCGGAGCGTTCCGCCAGATCAATTTTATGGGGCTTGGTGTGCAGATTGGAATATATGAGGAGCAGATGAGCAATCTCCAGTTGGGGATTTTCTGTCTGTCCGGTGCCGCAGCAACAATGGTTACGGCCTATGTGCTGACTTTAACAGCGTCTCAAATCTGTAAAGCCGATTCCAAAATATTCAAAGCCTGCCTGTATTATATCACGATTGCCATGCTGCTGATTGATCCGTTGTATCTGAGCATATTGTGCGTTTTTTTCGGCGGAGGCGATATGAATGGAATTGCACTGCTGTTCCCTGAATGGGCTGTAAGAATCTTTTTTGGAGTAATGTTGGTGATCCATTTCCTGCTGTTTTGGAGAATTGTATTACCAACGTACAACAGAGCGTTTATGACAAGAGAGCCTGATGCTTAGGCACGGGGCTTATCGTGCTTTACAGCGCAGGACACCGAAGGATGATACATGCAGATACACGACAATGACCTGCGATATCAGCAGATACGGAATCAAATGATGAATATGCCTCAATGGGCAAAAGCGGAGCATATGGAAATGAGCGTCCCGGAAAAAGAGCTTTGGCGATATAGCGGGGATGCTATGTGTCCTTCACAAAAACACCGAAGGCACAGAAGTGTGCTTCTCACTCTGGCTATGGCACCAGGCAGACTCTTCAGAACAATAAAATAGACACAAATGGCTACAGAAACAGACTATCTGTTCAGCGGCGGTTTTGGTACAGTAGAGTAGGGGCAAACCCTATTTGGAGGAATATCAAAATGGACACATTAGAGATCATGGAATATTTTACGGCGGAGAACCGGGAACACTGGCTGGAGGAAATCGGAAGATGCGAATGGGGCGCGGGAAAATATCTGCACAGCCTGCTCTCTGAGAACAGCTTGAAAAAGGCGGTGGGAGAGACAGCCCTTGTGCTTATGCTTGCGGAGGGTGAAAGACTCGTTTCCTTCTGCACCTTCGCGCCCCTTGACGATATCCAGCCCACGGAACTTTCGCCGTGGATCGGGTTTGTTTATACATTCCCGGAATACCGGGGGCATCGTTACGCGGGAATCCTGCTGGAGTACGCCGAAAGCCTTGCCTGCGTGATGGGAAAGGAATCCATCTATATCTCCACAGGTCATACGGGACTTTATGAAAAATACGGATATGAATTTTTCAAAACGGAAAAGGATGTCTCGGGCGAGGACTCCCGGATATACCGCAAATACCTTTTTGCCGATGAAGCGGAGAAAAGCAGGCTATGTGAAATCGGCGGCAGACGGAAAGCGGAAATCGTAAAACGGGCAAGGGAACACACGGAGGCCATCTCGTACTGCGGATTATCCTGCGATCACTGCTTTCTCGGAGAATGGTGCGGGGGCTGCCGTTCTGTATTTAGCTGCTGTTCCTTTGGAACGCTTCACGAGAAGGGAAAATGCCCCAACATCGTCTGCTGTGAGGAAAAGGGTATCGACGGATGCTACGAGTGTGGGGAGCTGGACAACTGCGCAAAAGGCTTTTACCAAAACGGCAGCGACGGCAAGGCTGCAAAGTCGCAGGCTTTGTTTATCAGAAAAAACGGCAAGGAAAAGCTTTTACACGTCCACGATAAGCTGAATGAGGTTTATGATTTCAAAAAAGCGCAGGAGTTATTGGGAACGGATGTTAAAACAGGACTTAAAATATTAGAAAATGATGGAGGAGAAAACCATGCTGAAAATTGAACATCTGACAAAAGCCTACGGTGAGAAAAAAGCCGTGAATGATCTGAATTTGCATATCGCCCCCGGCGAGATTTACGGTTTCATTGGTCACAACGGTGCTGGAAAGACCACAACATTAAAATCCGTGACAGGCATTTTGCAGTTTGACGCGGGAGAAATCTACATTGATGGGATGTCCATCAAGGAAAATCCCTTGGAATGCAAGCGGCGCTTTGCCTACATCCCAGACAATCCCGACCTGTACGACTACATGACGGGCATCAAGTACCTGAATTTCATTGCCGACATTTTCTGCGTGGGCGCAAATGAGAGGCAGGCGCGCATCCGCAAATACGCCGATGCATTTGAACTGACCGCCGATTTGGCGCAGCCCATCGCCGCCTATTCACACGGCATGAAGCAGAAGCTGGCCATCATCGCTGCGTGGCTCCATGAGCCGAAGCTGATTCTTATGGATGAACCCTTCGTGGGTCTTGACCCGAAAGCGTCCCATCTGCTCAAAGAAATGATGCGGGAGGTTTGCGACGAGGGCGGAGCCATCTTCTTTTCCACCCATGTGCTGGAGGTGGCGGAAAAGCTCTGCGACAAGGTGGCTATCATCAAAAACGGAAAACTCATCCGCTCCGGCACCATGGAGGAGGTCAAGGGGGACGAGTCTCTGGAGAATGTGTTCCTGGAACTGGAGGGAGAATCATGCTGAAAGTCTTGGTAAAAAAGGAGCTGGCGGAAATATTCCGCAGCTATTTCTATAACGCGAAAAAGAACAAGGCCCGCTCCAAGGGGGCCACGGTGGCCTATTTTGTCCTTTTTGCCCTTCTGATGGCGGGTGTCCTGGGTGGGATGTTCGCGATGCTGGCCAAGACCCTCTGCGCTCCTCTCTACGCTGCCGGTTTGGGCTGGCTCTACTTTGCCATGATGGGGTTGATCGCCGTTTTGCTGGGGGCTTTCGGCAGCGTGTTCAACACCTACTCCACGCTGTACCTGCCAAAGGACAACGACCTGCTACTGTCTTTGCCCATTCCGGTTTCCGTACTGATGGTCTCCCGGCTTGTGACGGTTTACCTAATGGGCCTTCTGTATTCCGGCGTGGTGATGCTTCCGACGATCCTTGTCTACTGGGTTGCGGCGGCATTCACCCTGCCCAACCTGCTGGGCGGGCTGCTGCTTACCGCGCTTATCTCCGTCTTTGTCATGACGGTTTCCTGCGCCCTGGGCTTTGTGGTGGCGAAGATCAGCCTGAAGCTGAAGCACAAGAGTCTGATCACCGTCATCGTCTCTCTGGTCTTCTTTGCCGTGTACTACTTCGTGGTGTTCAAGGCGCAGACCCTGATCAGCCAGCTTCTGTCAAACGCGCTGGCTTTTGGCGAGGCGGTCAAGGGTGCTGCCTATCCCATCTATTTGTTTGGCCAGGTGGGCGTGGGCGATCCGATTCCCTGTTTGGTTATTTCTCTGGTTGTGGCGGCGCTGTTCGCCCTGATTTGGGCGCTCATTTCCCACAGCTTTTTGAAGCTGGCCACCTCCACCGGGAAATCGGAACGGAAGGTCTATAAGGAAACTGCCGTCAGGCCAAAAAGCGTCTCCTTGGCGCTGCTGGGGAAAGAATTTTCCCGGTTTCTCGCCAGCCCCAACTATATGCTCAACTGCGGCCTGGGCATCCTGATGCTGCCCGTCTGCGGCGTGGCGCTTCTCTGGAAGGGCGGAGCACTCATCGAACTGCTGGGTGGCGTGTTCGGCGAAAAGCCGGGCAGCGTTCCGATGCTGCTGTGCGCCATGGGGTGCATGATCGCCTCTATGAACGATATGGCAGTCCCCTCCGTGTCGCTGGAGGGAAAATCCCTGTGGCTGATGCAGTCCCTGCCCGTGAAGCCCTGGCAGGTGCTTCGGGCGAAGCTGTCCCTCCAGCTTTTGCTCACCGGCATCCCCATGCTGTTTTGCCTATTGTGTCTGGCGATGGTCTACCCCTTTGCCCCGCTGGATCTTTTGCTTGCGGCAGTTCAGACGCTGTCCTTTGTAATGCTCTCGGCGCTGTTCGGGCTCTTTATGGGGCTGAAAATGCCCAATCTCAACTGGACGCAGGAGATCACGGTCATCAAGCAGAGCATGGGAGTGATGATCGCCATGTTCGGCGGCTGGGCTTACACCGTCCTCTTCTGCGTGGGCTTTCTGCTGTTCCCCGGCTGGAAGCTGGGCTTTGCGGGATACATGGGAGCGTTCATCGGGCTGAACCTTGTTTTCTGCGGGGGGCTGTATCTGTGGCTGAAGAAGCGGGGCTGCGGGGTGTTTGCGGCACTGTAAATGGGCTTTCATGCGTTGTGGTGCCTGCGCCAGCAGGCATGGGAGTTTAGCTGCTGTTCCTTCGGAACGCTTCACGAGAATACAAACAAGATAGAAACCGAATCAGGGAGGACGCTGTCATGCTGACAAAAGAACGAAAGAAACAACTGGATACAGATTTGTGGATCATCGCCGGTGTGTCCCTTCTGGTTCTTGTCATCTATACCGTTTTCGGCAGGGAGATCGACAACATCGCCGCCGACACCGAGATTCCGATTGTGCTGCGGGTTTTGTTCATGGGCGGCATCTTTCAGTTCGGCATTGCCGGACTGGGCATCACCATCGTGGCCATTGTCAGAAAGGAACGATTTTCGGATCACGGCCTCACCCGTAAGCATTTGTTGCCCGCCATTGCCCTGAGTGCACTGTGCTGCGTACCGGATCTCCTGTATAACCTCTTTGCGGGAAATGTGCACACATGGCTTCCCTTTTCCGATGTACAAACGACGGCGGAGGCGCTTGAGAGCGGTTTTCCGGAGAACGCTCTTGCCATGCTGCTCACCGCGCTTTTCTGGGGTTTTTTCGAGGGCTTCAATTATGTGGTGATTTCCGATAAAATCGGCGAGTGCTATCCGTCCCAAAACAGGCTGTGGGATTGGGGAGCTTTCGTCTGCGCGGTCATGTGTATTCTGATACATGGAGCCGTGGGCGTGACGCCGGATGCGGTGGAAGAGATGCTGTGCACTCTCTTTTTGATCTACGGAATGTTGATCGTCCGAAAAGCCACCGGAAACGCTTGGGGATGTATTCTGATCTTCGCGTTTTATTGGAACGCGCTATAGGAGATACAAAACAATGAATTGGACGATTTATGGAATGGAATGTGTTGGGGCGCTGATCCTGTTTACATGCCTGATCATGATCCCGCTGTGCAAAAATCCGGTTTGGTGGATCCACGATTACCCCAAGGACATTCAGGAGAAATATTTTGAAACCCATGAGCGCATTCCCACCGAGGTGCTCAGTGCCCCGGTGTTCTTGAAAAAGGGCTTTGCAGTGTTGCTGGCTTTATCCATTCTGACAGCATTGGCGCTTGCGGCAGGAGCGACGGATTTCAAGACCGGCTTCCTGTACGCATACGGTCTATGGCTGCTGGTGGACTGGTACGACTGCTTTTTCCTGGACTGGGTGCTGTTTGCCAACGTCAAGCGCATCCGTCTGCCGGGAACGGAGCACATGGACAAGGCGTATCACCAGAAGAAGTATCATGTGGTGCGCTCGGTGCTCGGCATGGCTCTTGGTCTCGTTCCCTGCCTGCTGTGCGCCCTGATTGTGGAGGCGCTGGGATAGAGAACGAACAGGGCTTTCTGTTTGTCGGATGAGATTGGAGAAATAGCTTTGATGTTTTGTACGGGAGATGACAATATGGGACAGATAGCAAATCGGATGTTAATTGAAGCCATTTTTAAGGCAAAGGAAAAGCTAAAAGAAAAAAGAAAAACGAAAATCGAAAACAGTCAGAAAATGATGGAAAACAGAAGAATAAGCTTATAGGATACATATCAGCACAAAAAGGCAGAATGAATCGTATCGCTCATTCTGCATATATCGTTGTTGGTATCTTAACGGATTATCGTGGCAAAGGAATAGGAACAAAATTTTTTAAAAGATTGAATGTTTGGGCTGAAGAAAATAGAGTTGTCCGCTTAGAGTTAACTGGAATTTAGAGGAGGATGTATCATGGACAAGAAAATGGTTTGTGGCATACTGCTGACAATAATTGGCCTTGTACTTTCTGCTTTTTGCTTTATCAATGCTGTACTAAATCCATGGAACGACAATGGCATTGATGGATTATTGGGCTCTTTACTGGGAACAAATACACTTATTCCTTTTATTATTTCCTTTGTTGTCATGATTCTGGGATTGGTAATATGTTTTTGGAGAGCATTTAAAGGAGATAAATAAATTCTCGTTTACACGACAATGACTTACGATATAAGCAGATACTAAAATGATAAACGGCCCCGATGGGCAAGGAAGGAGTATATGAAAATGATCGTTTCGGAAAAAGAGCTTTGTATATCGAACGAAGCGGACTCTTTCTCCTCGGTGAGACATAGAAAGGCGATAATCGCGCTTCTTGTTATTGCGGCTGTGCTGATTGCAGCCCTTGCGGGGGTGTGGACCATGTTCGGCACCCAGCTCACGGCGGCCATGAGCATCGAGAAGCTGGATGATAATCTGTGGTCTATGGAGTATAAGGGAGATTATGGTTTCGATGGATTTCTGGAGCAGGGCGGGGCAAAAAGCGACGCCGAGATGGGAGACTACATCGCCTCCTATCTCTCTCACGGCTTCTGGAAGCCGGACACCTCCACCGCCGGGGGAAATTACGGCTGCTCCACCATCGCGGTGACAAGTCCCGATGGTGCGGCCCTCTTTGGCCGGAACTTCGACTGGGAGGAATGTGACATAATGCTGGTACATACCGTTCCAAAGAATGGATATGCGTCCATCGCCACCTGCAATTTGGACTTCCTGGGCTTTGGGGAGGACTGGAAGCCCGATGGAAGCATGGGCGATAAGTTCATGGCACTGGCTTCCGTCTACGCTATCCTGGACGGCATGAACGAAAAGGGCCTGTGCGTGGCTGATCTCATGGTGAGCCACGAGGAGGGTGTCGACCAGAATACCGATAAGCCCGACATTACTATTGTCTCCAGTCTGCGGCTGCTGCTGGACAAGGCGGCGAATGTAGAGGAAGCGTTGGAATTGCTTTCGCAGTATGATATGCACTTTTCCCTGGGCCGCGCCCAGCACTTCTCCCTCTCCGACGCTGCCGGGCGGAGCGTGGCGGTGGAATGGAAAAACGGCGAGATGGTAGTGACCGACACCCCGGTGGTGACCAACTTCTATCTCCACGGGGACGACGGCACTTCCGGCAGCGGCCAGTCCTATGTGCGTTTTAACACTCTCACCCAGCGGCGGTATGCGGCAAAGGGCGTGATGACCGCCGAGGAAGTCCGCACCTCGCTGGCGGCTGTGGCGCAGAGCAACTTCCCCGGCGAGAACGGCGGGGAGAAGACCTGCTGGAGCTGCGTCTATGACCAGCGGGAATTGACCGCCGCCTTCTACGACACCGAGGATTGGGCGCATCCCTATGCCCTCTCCTTGGGAGAAAAGGATTGGTGCAAAAAGGGAGAGTGAGGAAGTATGAAAGAGAGAACATATTCGACACCATTGGGCAAAATCCATTATTGGGTGCATATGATTTCACCGGACGGGGTAACGTTGGTGTTTCTGCCCGGTCTGACAGCGGATCATCGGTTGTTTGACAAACAAATCGTGTATTTTCAGGGGAAATACAACGTCCTTGTGTGGGACGCCCCCGGCCACGCCGCCTCCTGGCCCTTTGCCTTTGACTTCGATTTGATGGACAAGGCAAGGTGGCTGGACGGAATTCTGGAGCAGGAGGGAATCACAAAACCCGTTATCGTGGGGCAGTCTATGGGCGGCTATGTGGGACAGGCGTATGCGCAAACTTACCCCGAAAAGCTGAAGGGCTTTGTGTCCATCGACTCCGCGCCGCTGCAACGAAAGTATATGACAAAGCCGGAGCTTTGGCTGCTGAAACGAATGGAGATAGTCTATCGCTGCTATCCGTGGAAGGCCCTCTTAAAGTCCGGGACAAAGGGCGTTGCCCTGTCGGAATACGGAAGGAACCTGATGCGGGACATGATGCTGGTGTATGACGGCGACCAGAAGCGCTACGCAAAGATTGCCGGTCACGGCTTCCGAATCCTTGCCGAGGCGGTGGAGCGGGATTTGCCGTATGAAATCAAATGCCCCGCCCTGCTCATCTGCGGCGAACAGGACAAGGCGGGGTCTTGCGTTAGATACAATAAGGCGTGGCATGAGGACACCGGAATTCCCCTGGAATGGCTCAAAGATGCTGGGCACAACTCCAACACCGACCAGCCGAAAATCGTAAACCGGCTGATCGAACAGCTGGCTCAGCGGGCGAAGTGTCTGGAGGCTTGATTTTACGAAATCAGTGACTGAAAAGAGAAGGTGTAAGCGAATGTGGAGTTACATAGTGGGGGGAGTATTCCTTGCCCTGGCAATGTATTTCATTGTCCAGGGGATACGATGCGGCGTGGCGGTGAGGGAAAGCAAAAATCGTCTTGCCGCTTACAATGCTCAGACGGCGGCATTAAGCTACGGCGATATAACTTATGTCGATTCGGGTGAGGGCGAGGTGATTTTATCCGTCCACGGCATTTTCGGCGGCTATGACCAGGATTATGACACCTGTAAGGACTTTTGCTCCGACTATCGGATCATCGCTCCCTCACGGTTCGGATACCTGGGAAGCGACGTTTTCGGCGACGGAACGCCCGCCAGGCAGGCGGTGGCCTATGTGGAGCTGTTGGACAAGCTGGGCATTGACAAGGTGCACCTGCTGGCCACATCGGCAGGCGGCAGCGTCGCGATCCGATTTGCCCTTGATTATCCCCAACGCACGAAAGGCCTGATTTTATACTGCTCCGCCATGCCGCCTGTGGAGAAGCCGAAAGAATATGCCGAATATGCCGGGCCGCCTCCGTTCCTGTGCAATGATTACGCCATGTTCCTGTTAAGCCCTATGTTTGAGCCAATCATGGGGATGGAGCCGTCTACCATTTACAGTATGCTGCCCGTAAACGACAGAAAGGACGGCGTGATACTGGATGCTTCCGTTACCAACCCCGATATGGCAAGGAACTTTGGGGATTATCCGATTGAGGATTTTCAGGTTCCCACGCTGATTTTCCACGCAAAGGACGATAAGCTGGCAAGCTACGCCGATACGGAGAGAGCGGTATCAAGATTCCCGAACTGCACGTTCATTTCCTTTGAAAGCGGCGGGCATTTGCTGACAGGGCACGGAGAAGAAATCAAAAAGGCAGTTTCCGATTTTGTGGAAAACAGATCGCATTGACAGAAACTTCTTTTGGCACATGGCCGGGACTTGGACAGGAGAATTTTTCAAAGCCCCTTTTGAAAGAAGCGAAACGAAAGTAACAAACCGGAATTGAAAAAGGGAGAGCAGTATGATGAAAAGAATTAAAGTAAAACAGATCAACAATCATATCTGGCTGTTAAATGACAATGATGAGTCCACAGGATATCTGGTGACGGGAAGTGAGAGAGGACTGATTATCGACACTATGACAGGATATGGGAATGTGCGGAAGGTGGCCGAAGAGATCACGGATTTTCCTCTTACAGTTGTCAATACCCACGGTCATCCTGATCATATCTATGGAAATGTATACTTTGAGAAGGTATATATACATCCTGCTGATATTCCGGTGGCCGAAAGGTTTTATCAAGATCCTGCTTTTGTGGCAGCAATCAGGCAAATGAACCGGCAGTCGGCTGAGTTTCTGACGTTAACGGAAGGCGATGTATTTGATCTGGGAGGTCTTTTTCTGGAAGTGTATGAACTGCCGGGACACACACCGGGCGGGATTGTGCTTTTGGACAGGAAAGACAGAATTTTATTTTCGGGGGACAGCATTCTGGAACAGACATGGATGCAGCTGCCGGAGTGTCTTCCCATGGAACAGTTTCTGGCATCTCTGGACAAAATACAGAAAATGCGGGGAGAATTTGACTATCTTCTGACAGGACATAACCTGGAGCTTGTGAATGCTTCTTTTTGCGAAGTACATAGAAAGGCAGTCTGGGAAGTCTGCGTGGGAATCAAGGATAAGGATGAGCCCTACAGCTATTTTGGCGGAACCTGCATGGCTCATCCTTATGGAAAAGAACCAAGAAGAATTGTATATCGGGAAAGATAGGACGAAAGAGACCCGATCGCTTGGTAAGACATATGTCTGTGACTGGGACAGGAGGCTTAAAATGAAACGGAAAGACAGAATCATACTGAAAACCGCTATGGCAACGCTTTTGCTGCTGCTGTTCTTTTTCGCGCAGGGAGCAATCGTGGTGATCACGGGAATAGAAGGCATTCCCTCCGCGCTGATCAGGGGTGCTGTGATCTGGGGGCTTGTAATTATCACATTGGCGAATTCCATCATCCGATACAAAGGAATCTCAAAGCTGGGATTTCGCAGTGCGGAAAAAGGGGCGGCAAAGAGAATGCTCTATTTTTCGCCGCTTTTGCTCATTGCCCTTTCCCCTTTTACGGCGGGAATAAACATTAACGGTGGTGCGGCATTGATTTTAGCAAACTTGTTTTTGACGCTTGGAATCGGGATGGCGGAGGAGATATTTTTCCGAGGCATTATCTTCGGCCTGTGGTTGGAGCACGGCGTGGGAAAGGCAATGATAATCTCATCCGTTCTATTCGGGTTCAGCCATCTCCTGAACATAGCTGGAGGCGCGGAATTGGGGGAAACAGTTCTCCAAATCTGCTTCGCCCTGGTCTACGGGATGGTATTTGCCCTGATTTTCGCTGAAAGCGGCAGTCTTCTCCCCTGCGTACTGCTCCACGCTCTGCATGACTTCTGTTCCTTCATCAGCGGGGAGGCTTCCGCGCAGTTTGAGATATTTCTGGGCGCGGTACAGTTTATCGTCTTGCTGGTCTATTTCCTCTATCTGTTCCGAATAACTGCTCGCAAAAGGGAACCGGCTTTGAAAGGCAGGTGAAAACCGATGAAAAAATATCAAATCATGTACTATGTGGGCGCGGCGATAAGCCTGCTTGTGGGACTGTGGCATTTTACCGTACCATGGATGTTTGGCTGGGCTTCGTATATACCGTATGAAACGCTGGTGGTTCCCATCAATTATGTCAACCTATGCTTTTCATTTTTACTGTCGGGGCTGAGCCTTACCGTCATTCTGTGGGGCAAAAAGGTATTCGTGCAGAATCCGGAGGTGTTCTATCTCTACGGCTTTTTGCTGGCCCTTTGGATTTTCCGGGTGGTTGTGGAGGTGATTTATCCCTGCCCGCCGGAATCAAATGTGTGGATGTCTTATGGGCAGTTCGGCGGTTCTGTTCTGGTATGTGTTCTGCTGCTTGTGCCGTTTATACGGGTGGCCTCCACAAGGAAGAATAGAAAAAAGTAATGGCTAAAACAAAATTCATTAGAGGAGTTGCATTATGGAATATCCGGTGGAAGAAATTCTCTCTTATCCCCTGCCTGCCCTTTTTGTGCTGGCAGTGTTTTACGGCATATATTTTGCCAAGATGCTGGCGCAGAAGCGCCGCGGCATCCGGACGCGGCAAATAGGACAGCGGAAAGAAAAGTCCATTCACACAGTGGAACTGCTGATGAGCATGGCAACGCTGGGCGTTGTGATTGCACAGCTTGTGACCATAGCGTTTGGCTGGAGCTGCCTTGCGGCAAACACTCGCTTTACCGGCTTTGTCATCGGGATGCTCGGTGATTTGATCTTTCTCCTTTCCGTTCTCTGTATGAAGGATAGCTGGAGGGCGGGCATCCCGGATCAGGATCACACAGAACTGGTCACATCCGGAATCTATCGGTTCAGCCGCAATCCGGCCTTTCTCGGCTTTGACCTCATGTATATCGGTGTGATGCTAATGTACTGTAACTTGCTGACCGTGCCGCTTACGGTGTTTGCCATTGTGATGCTGCATTTACAAATTTTGCAGGAGGAACGGTATCTGGAGGAAACATTCGGCGCGGCGTACCGGGAATACAAGCGGCATACATTCCGCTATCTTGGGCGGCGATAAAGGAGAAAGATTAGGAGTTATATGATGGAATTTAGTTTTGCTTTCCAGCTGTTTCTACGATGGTATTCCTTATTTTCTTTATAAGATTTCCCTTTTTCGCCGGTTGGCATACTGGTGACCAGACCGTTTTCCTGACAAATACGGTTGCTGATTCGGCAGATTTTATGATACCCAGAGATAAAGAAAGGTCTTGAAAAGAAACTGGATGCGCTGGTAATGAGAGAGCTGTATACGAAGTACAAAATCGCACCAAGCGAAGAAGAACGAGAAAAGGCACGCAGGGAATATTTGGATAGACGAGGTGTACCGGAGAGTTTTCGGTGGTAGTTTCACTTAATCGTAAATGACGGGTGCGTGGCACGCTCCCGTTAGATATGGTTAAGGAGAAATGTGTGTATTGGATCTATGTCAATACTTTGAACACAAAAAGTTGAAAGGCTATGCGGATTTTT
>ENA-ORTN01001887-ORTN01001887.1-human-gut-metagenome-genome-assembly--contig:-NODE-1887-length-19015-cov-4.982489_pt1 | contig 19015 bp, 15 predicted proteins | sample MGYA00242070_ERZ509189 | MGnify/ENA primary metagenome ERZ509189 (study PRJEB26280, sample SAMEA2338821) | human gut metagenome | biome: human gut; feature: human-associated habitat; material: faeces...
GAACACATAGCCGATGTTGATCAGATTGTACATCAGCTGCAGGCTGGAGTTGCCGCCCACGAACACCTCACCGGGCTGCACGCCGAACACATCGGCAAACAGCACGCGGGCCTCCTGCAGGCCCTCCAGTTCACCGTAGTTGCGGGCATCGGTGCCGGCATCGGTGGTGTAATCGTTCATCTTCAGCAGGTCCATAGCCAGATCCATCTGGTGAGGGCCAGGCTTGCCGCGGGCCATATTCAGCTTGAGGCCCTTGGCCTGAAACTTTTTGTACTCTGCCTCAAGCGCAGCTTTTTCGGCAGCAAGTTCTTCACGATTCATTGCAAGATAATTTGCCATTGAAAACACACTCCTTTATCGTACTTCCTGTTACCCATTGCGTCGGGATCTGCCTTGGGGGAAGCGCTCCTGCCAGGGAAAAGCTCCGCACAGATTCCAGACTTTATTATTATAACGCATTTTGCCCTTAGAAACAAGAATCTGAAAACAAAAAGCCCTGCCAAAAGCAAATTGCTTTTGAAACAGGGCCTTTCTCCCCTGCTCAGGATCAGCTCAGGGAGGTCTGGTTCTTATAACGCTTGCGCACTGCGCCGTACTCCAGGTGGGCTTCGCCGCTCTCCACGGTGTCCTCATCCACCGTCACGCGGATGATGGTGGCGTCGTTGGGCACCTCGTACATGATGGGCAGCAGGATGCTCTCCATCACGCTGCGCAGGCCGCGGGCACCGGTCTTACGCTCGATGGTCTTGCGGGCAATGGCGTGGAGTGCCTCGTCGGTGAAGTTCAGCTCCACATTGTCCATGTTCAGCAGCTCTTTGTACTGCTTGACCAGGCTGTTGCGGGGCTCCTTGAGCACGCGCACCAGAGCATCCTCGTCCAGATCGTCCAGCACGGTGATGACCGGCAGGCGGCCGATCAGCTCCGGGATCAGGCCGAACTTGACCAGATCGTGGGGTTCCACCTTGCGCAGCAGGGCCTTCTCTGCCTCGACGGAGTTGTCCTTCAGCGCACTGCCAAAGCCCAGAGCGGACTTGTCGGTGCGGCGCAGGATATACTTGTCCAGACCATCGAATGCACCGCCACAGATGAACAGGATGTTGGTGGTGTCGATCTGGATGAACTCCTGCTGCGGGTGCTTGCGGCCGCCCTGCGGAGGAACATTGCTCACAGTGCCCTCCAGGATCTTCAGCAGGGCCTGCTGCACGCCTTCACCGCCCACATCGCGGGTGATGGAGGGGTTCTCGCTCTTGCGGGTAATCTTGTCGATCTCGTCGATATAGATAATACCGATCTGCGCCTTCTGCACATCAAAATCCGCTGCCTGGATCAGCTTGAGCAGGATGTTCTCCACATCCTCGCCCACATAGCCGGCCTCGGTCAGGGTGGTGGCATCGGCGATCGCGAAGGGCACGCCCAGCATCTTGGCCAGCGTCTGGGCCAGCAGGGTCTTGCCCACGCCGGAGGGGCCCAGCAGCAGCACGTTGGACTTCTGCAGTTCCACGTCGCCGCCCTTGCCGCTCAGGATGCGCTTGTAGTGGTTGTAGACCGAAACAGCCAGCACCCGCTTTGCCTCATCCTGCCCGATGACGTACTGATCCAGGCCTTCCTTGATCTCCGCCGGGGTCATGATGTTGATGTTCAGGTCGTCAGCGGCCTGCAGGCTGCGGGTACGGCCCGCACCTGCACGCGGTGCACGGCTGCCGGACGGACGCTCCGGCTTGTCGGAAAGCAGGTCGTGGCACAGGCCGATGCACTCACTGCAGATGTTGACGCCGGGGCCGATGATCATGCGTTCCACTTCGTCCTGGTGCTTTCCACAGAAGCTGCAGACCAGATCCTTCTCGTTTTTGTCTCTGCCGGAATTGTTATTTGCCATAGCTGTTTTTCCTTATCCTGGATAAATTGGTGTCAGCGGAACGATCAGCGGTGGGTAATGACCTCGTCGATCAGTCCGTATTCCTTTGCTTCCAGCGCAGACATATAGTTGTCGCGCTCGGTGTCCATCTGGAGCTTCTCCAGCGGCTGGCCGGTATACTCACTGAGCATGCGGTTCATCTTGTCGCGGATATACACCATGTGCTCGGCGTGGATCTTGATGTCGGTGGTCTGGCCGGAGAGACCACCGCCCTGGCCGCCGGCGATCAGCGGCTGATGGATCATGATCTCGGCATTGGGCAGCGCAAAACGCTTGCCCTTGGTGCCGCTTGCCAGCAGGAATGCGCCCATGGAAGCCGCCATGCCCATGCAGATGGTGGAAACATCGCACTTGATATACTGCATGGTGTCGTGGATGGCCATGCCGGCGCTGATGGAGCCGCCGGGGCTGTTGATATACAGGCTGATGTCCTTGTCCGGGTCCTGCCCTTCCAGATACAGCAGCTGGGCCACGACCAGGCTGGCGGAGGTGTCGTTGACGTCCTCGCTCAGAACAATGATGCGGTCATTCAGCAGACGGGAAAAAATATCGTAGGAACGCTCGCCATGTGCCGACTGTTCCACGACATAAGGAACAAAACTCATAAAGTTCGCCTCCCAAAAAACGGAATATAGTATTTGCAAAATTGACCGATACGGGTTCCCTGTAAAGTTCAGCCGTATCGGTCAATTTTTACAACCTTTGATTTGTAGATGCACGGCAGTCCGTGCACCTTACAGCTGTGGACGCCAATTACTCAGCGTCGGCAGCCTTCTCGGCCTCAGCAGCCTTCTCCACGATGTTGGCGTGGCTCTTGATGAAGTCGATTGCCTTGGTCACGGCCAGGTCGTTCTTCAGGTCGTCCATGTTCACCACATCACGCACCTGCTTCTCTTCCATCTTGTACTGATCGGCAATGCGCTTGATCTCAGCATCGACGTCCTCCTCGGAAGCGACGATACCCTTGACGAGCGCGACGTTCTTGAGCAGCTCGGGATAGGCCTCGCCCATCTGGGCGTTGACCTCATCAATGAACTTGGTCAGGAAGGCGCCCTCGATGCCCAGCAGGCGACCGTGGAACACGGCACGGCGGAGCAGGCGGCGAAGGACGTACTCGCGACCCTCGTTACCGGGGAGAATGCCGTCCGAGATCATAAAGTCGACGGCACGGGAGTGATCGGCGATGATGCGCAGGGAGCGGCTGGCACCGGAGTAATCGTCGGCGTCATAGGTCTTGCCGCTGATCTTCTCGCCCAGCTTGATGAGGTGCTGCATCAGATCGCCGTCGTAATTAGCGGTCTTGTGCTGCATGATGGCGGCCATGCGCTCCAGACCCATGCCCGTATCGAGGTTGCGGTGCGGCAGCTCCGGCATGGAGCCATCCTCCTGGCGGTCGTACTGGGTAAACACGAGGTTCCAGAACTCAAGGAAGCGATCGCAGTCGCAGCCAGGCTTGCAGTCGGGGCTGCCGCAACCGACCTCCTCGCCCATGTCAAAGTAGATCTCAGAGCACGGACCGCAGGGACCGGTGGGGCCAGCGGCCCAGAAGTTGTCGTCCTCGCCCAAGCGGGAGATGTGGTCCTCGGCAACGCCCAGGGAGCGCCATACGTCATGGGTCTCGTCGTCCTCGGTAAAGACGGTGAAGTACAGGCGATCGAGCGGCAGCTTGAACTCCTTGGTGATGAGCTCAAAGGCCCAAGCGCAGGCCTGCTGCTTGGAGACGCCGCCAAAGGAGAAGTCGCCGAGCATCTCAAAGAAGGACAGGTGACGGCCGTCCTCGCCGATGCAATCGATGTCGTTGGTGCGGACGCACTTCTGGCAGGAGATCGCGCCGATCTCCTTCATGGTCTTCTTGCCCTGGTAGTACTCCTTAAACTGATTCATGCCGGCGTTGGCAAGCAACAGCGAAGGATCGTCGGGGACGAGGGACGAAGAAGGATAGAGCTTAAGACCGCGCTCCTCAAAGAAGTTGAGGAACTTAGAGCGAATCTCGGCCGTAGTCATTGACGGGTAGTCAGCACTCATAGAGGGAATCTCCTCGGTTTCACATCGAAACAGTTCAAACGTAACGATATTACCATCCCACCGCGCCTGTGCAAAAAAGAGGGCCGCCAAACAGCGACCCTCCAGCGAAAGTGCACGTTATTTAGGTCTGTCAAATACTTTGAAAAAAAAATGATTTCGGTATAATTGCATATAAGAATCGTCCGGAAGGAGCGATCGATGAATAGCAAACGGTTTGTCGTGAATGCACTAACCTCGGTAGCCCTTTTAGCAATCTTCGCTTACTCGAGCTGGTATGTGAACCAGCCGAGATTTGGCTACGCATTGTACGCAGTAACATCTGGCGATAAAGCGTATTACACCCTAAGCGCAATTGACGCCATCTTTTTCTATGTGGCTGGCCCCTTATCAATCACTTTGATCGCGTTTATTGTTATTTACAACATCAAGAAACGCTAACAGGGCCTATTTGGAATCCGAATCGTCCATGGAGCCGTCGATGCCGGTTTTGGTGTCGTCGTCAGAGCTTGTGTCGTCGTCCTTGGCAAAGGGGTTCTTAAAGAAACCCGTCGCGTCGGGCTGCAGGCCTGAGAGCTTAATCCAGGGATTATCGAGCTCGGGCTTGGGCATGGCCTTGGCCTCGGGCGCGGTCTCGTTGCCGATGAGCTCGGACTCATAGATGAACGTATCGTCGCCAAGCGCGTCGTAGGCGGCAACTGGGTTACCCTCGGTATCGCGATACGGAGTGCCCTTAAACACGGCGCCATCGTATGCCACGAGCTGACGCCCGGTCTCGTTCTCAAAGTAGTAGACGAAAATGCCCTTGAGGGCCGCGCACAGCGGAATGGCGATAACCATGCCGATGGGACCCATGAGTGCCGAACCGATAACGAGAGCCGTCAGGCTCATAACGGGATGCACCTGCACCGAGCTCTGCATGACCTTAGGCGAAATGACATTATCGGTGACGTTTTGAGCCACCATGGTCACGACAAGCGTCCACAACGCCAGCATGGGGCTGAACATAAAGCCGAGCACCGTGGCGATCGCCGCACTCACCCAGGGACCGACAACCGGAACCAGGTGCATAATGCCGGTAAAGATAGCCATGAGTGCTGCATACGGATGGCCGATGATCGTAAAACCAATAAAGGCAAGAAAACCGCCACAGATCGATGTGATGACCATGCCACGCATGTAGCCGCCGACCGAACGCGAAAGGATGGCCACCATAAAGCGGTACGAGGTCTCCTTTTCCTGCCCGATGATGGTGCAGACCTCGTGGTGCATGCGGGGATAATCGCAGGCAAGCCAGTAGGCAAGCACCAGACCCAGGAAGATGACGAACAGCTGCGAGGCCGTGTTGGTAATGAGCGGAAACACACCGCGGCCGAGCTCAGCAGCGATTTGCGAGACGTACTTGGACGCTACGGTAACCAACGAAGAAAGATTGTCGTCCAGATACTCCTTGAGCGGCGTGTTGTTGAGCGTCTTAGCGTGCGAGAGCATCTCGTTGAGATCGCCACCCGCAACACGAAGCTGCTCGGGCAGGCGGCTCAGGACTTCCATGATTTGACCGAGCAAAATAGGCGATAGGATGCAGACGACGCCGACGAGCACGGCAACAACCACAATGAGTGCGATGAGCGAACCGAGGCCACGTCCGACACCGTGATGCTCGAGCCAGTTGGTGATCGGAGACATCACAAAAGCGATGATGGAACCGACAGCGAGAAACTCGATGACCGGTGCCAGGATGCCCATAAGGTTAAAGATGACGGCAGCGATGACAATGCAGCCGACGACGCCCCAAATGCGCAGCGTCAGAATGCGGGTATCGCGAAGCGTGCGGTCGATTTGTTGGGGGTGCTCACTCATGAACGAATCATCACTCCGTCGGGGTCAATCTTATCTTGAATCTTCTTAAGGGTACGGCGCAGCAGGCGCGAGACCTGCACCTGCGAGATGCCAAGCTTCTTGGCAATCTCGATCTGGGTCATGCCCTTAACGAAGCGCAGCTCGATAACCTCGCGCTCGCGCGGCGAGAAATCGCGGATGGCTTCCTCGATTACCAGGCGGTCATCGGTAAAGTCGAGCTCGTTGTCGTCGTCGGCATAGCGATCGAGAATCGAAGGCGCATCATCGGAATCGGACGCACCGGGGGCCTCGATGGGCACCGAGGTGTAAGCCGAGGACGATTCCATGGCTTCGAGCACCTCGTCGACGGTCACGTCCAGGTATTCGGCGATTTCCTCAACCTTGGGCGAACGCTGCAGCTCGTTGGTGAGCTTATCGGTAGCCTGGTTGACCTTGGCCGAGAGCTCCTGCAAACGACGGGGCACGCGCACGCTCCAGCCCTTGTCGCGGAAATGACGCTTAATCTCACCCATAATAGTAGGTGTGGCAAACGTCGTGAACTCGAGCCCGCGCTCAGGGTCAAAGCGGTCGATAGCCTTGAGCAGGCCCAAATAGCCGACCTGCAAAAGGTCATCGAGCGGCTCGCCGCGGTTCTTAAATTTGTTGGCAAGAAACCTTACCAGGTTCATATGGGACATGACGAGCTGCTCGCGAGCATCCGGATCACCGGTCTCCTTATAACGACGAAACAGCTCGCGGGTTTTCTCCTTGTCCCAAGCGGTCTTGCCGCTCCGGGAACGTTCGGTCATATTAGATATCCGCCTTGAGGTCGAGGGAAAGCGTTAGAGGCGCCGCAGTCTTTTCGTAGGAATCGCACACGCTTGCAAGAATGAGCTCGGCATACACAGCAGCCTGGTCATCCTCGTCGACGGTGGCCTGTTCCCCAAAGGTAAAGGTCATGCCGACGTGAGATTCGTCCACATCGAAATTGATCGTGATGTCGTCGCAGTCGACCGCGGTGCACCCAAAGATGAAGGCTTCCTCGGCAGCCATGCGGATATCCTCGATGCGATCGACGGACATAGAGCACAGGGCGCCGACGTTGGCGGCCGTCATGCGCACCAAGCGCGCGAGACGCGGATCACCGGCAACGCTCAGCGTAATGGGGCAGGTTGCTTCACTACTCATCGCAGGACTCCTCGGAGGTCTCGGCAGGCGTATAGGTGTAATACTGAGCAGGCTTAGCAGCGGGCTTCTGAACATCATCGTCGTCAGCAGCGGCATCGTCATCGTCAATCAGAACGCGCTCAGTAGGCTGCTCGGCCTCGGCGGCGGCAGCGGCGAGCTTGCGATCGGCGTCGGCTGCAGGAGCCTTCACCTTATTGAAGAGCTTCTGCACGGCGCCAGCAGCAGAATCAGTCACGCTCGATACGGCATTGCTAGCCTCGGCCACGCTGCCCGTGACCTCGGAGATGTCGCGAACGACCGCCTCAACCTCAACGAGGTTAGACGTCAGAGCATCAACGGCAGTCTTGCTCGACTTGAGGAGCGGCTCAACCTGGGCAAGTGCCGGCGTAAGCTCGTCAACGGCGCCATCGAGCTTTGCCACCACGGGCTGTGCCTCGGCGAGCGTATTGTTAAGGTCACTCACCGTCTTGTCGAGCGAGTCGACGACGGTGCGGGTCTTGCGCAGCGTGAGCGCGAGCTCGACAACAGCCCACACGCCGGCAACGGCGAGCACCAGCAGGGCGATTTGAATGGGACTCATACAAGCCTCCCGAAGGAATCGAAATACAGACGTTTTTCATGGTACCCCAAAGAAGGGCAAAGATACCCAAAGGGAATGCGCGAGGCGCCAATGGCCTACTTGGGAGCGTTGCCGCTACGGTCGCGCTCGCTTTGCTCCACACGCCACTCTTCCCAACCGCGGCCGGCAGGCTGCCAGAACGCACCGCGCTCCAACCCCTCGGGCAAATAGCGCTGATCGACCCAGCCTTCGGGATAATCGTGCGGGTACTTGTATACACCGTACTCGTCGCTGCCGGGACGGTGACGATCGCGCAGGTAGCTGGGCACCTCGCGAAGACCACTGCTGTGGATATCGGCCAGCGCCGCATCGATCGAGGCCTCACACGCGTTGGACTTAGGCGCCAGGCACACATAGAGCGCAGCCTGAGCCAGGTTGATGCGACACTCGGGATAGCCAATGACCTCGGCAGATTTAAATGCGGCATGTGCCACCAAAAGCGCCTGCGGGTCGGCGTTGCCAACATCCTCGGAAGCCTGAATCATAATGCGGCGAGCGATAAACTTGGGATCCTCCCCCGCATCGATCATGCGCGCAAGCCAATAAATGGTGGCATCGGGATCGCTGCCTCGCATGGACTTGATGAACGCGCTAATAATGTCGTAGTGCATATCACCGTTTTTGTCATACGAAAACCCACGACGCGGATTGGCGATCTTCACGTCATCCACGGTAATGGGATAGCGTTCCCCCGCCGCCGGCGCTGGCGTTCCCTCGGTATCGGGACGCGTAACGGCAATCTCACTCGCAAGCTCGAGCGTCGTGAGCGCCGAGCGCGCATCACCCGCGGCCAGCGTGCAAATGGTCTTGACTGTATCCTCATCGGCCGAGAACTTACCGTTTAAACCCTGCGGCGCCTCGAGCGCACGCTCAATGAGCGTGGCGATATCCTCGTCCTTCAGGTGCTCAAGCTCTACCACACGCCCACGCGAGAGCAATGCCGAGTTGACCTCAAAGTACGGGTTTTCCGTCGTGGCGCCAATCATAATGACGGTGCGGTTCTCGACCGCATGCAGCAGGGCATCTTGCTGCGATTTCGAAAAGCGATGGATCTCATCGATAAACAGAATGGTGCGGCGGTCGTAGGTGTTCAGACGGGTCTTAGCCTCATCGATTACGCGGCGCAGGTCCTTCACAGTGCCCGTCACGGCGCTGACCTCGACAAACTCGCTCTTGGTATGGTTGGCGATAATGTGGGCCAGCGTCGTCTTGCCCGTGCCAGCCGGGCCGTACAGAATCACGCTCGACAGCACGTCATGCTCAATCGCGGCGCGCAGCCACGAGCCCTTACCGACGGCCTTTTGCTGGCCCACATACTCGTCGAGCGAATTGGGGCGCATACGCACCGCAAGCGGCGCATTTTTAAAGGAGCGCTCGCGCGTCGAAGCAGAAAAAAGGTCGTCCATAGCCATCCCGTGCATTAATCAAAATCGTTGTTGACCAACAGTATACCGAAAGGATACGAACTACCGTTCGTTAATATAGGTGCGGTGCGGAAACTTTAGACCTGGGAACAATTTGCTCGTCAGCTCGCAGAAATAACCATCCGTCATGCTTGCGATGTAATCGACGACGGCCTGATCCTTGTCGTCCTGCCAAGCATAGGTGCGGCCATAATAGGAAAGCTGCTGCTCAATACGCGAAATGTGGTGCTTAAAGATGTAGGAGGACTCGTCACCCTCGTTTATATCCTGCAGGCAACGGTCGTAGAGCTTTTCGAAGGCCTCGCGCAGTTCCGCTTCAGAGTCGCCTTCGATACCGCCCTTGCTATAGATCTTCTCGTAGTTCTCGCGCTTAGCCCGGCGGATCTCCTCAAACAGGTCCCCGCTCATCTCGATACGCGGTTTGCCGTAGCTATGCTCAACGATATCGATGGATGCGTGCGTGAGAATCCAGCTGTTATAGGCGCCGCCCCGACCGTCGTCAAAAGCGTCGGGCGACAGCAGGCCAGCCGCAATGGCGTCCTGGCGATCGCGCCCAACGTAGGCAAGGATATCCGAGATGCGAACGACGCAGCCCTCGAGCGTCATGGGACGCAGGTGCTCAATCGCGCTATAGCCTGTGGCAATGCATTCCTCGACGGTTCGGTCGAACTGGTCAAAGGAACCCATGTCCGAAAGCTCAAAAACACGCTGCTCGTACTCGCCGTTATGGCATAGCACGCCATCGAGCGTTTGAAGCGACACGTTGCGACCGTACAGCGCATCGAGGACGCGGACCGACTGCACGTTATGGAAAAAGAAGCGACCCGTACGCTCGTGATAGATATCGTTGAGGAATCGCTCGCCGGCATGGCCAAAGGGCGTGTGACCCAAGTCGTGGCCTAAGCCAATCGCCTCGATCAGATCGCAGTTGAGCCCCAGAGCACGTCCGATATCACGCGCGATGCGCGAGACAAGCTGCACGTGCAGGCCTCGGCGCGACAGGTCATCGTTACTGCGAAAACTGAAGACCTGAGTTTTGCCGGCGTATCGGGCATACGCAGGCAGATGAAGAATCTTTTCGGTATCGCGCATAAAGGCCGGACGCATGAGCGTGCCCTCGTCTGCGGCTCGATCAACGCGACGGATGACCTGGTCATCGTCGCAACGGTACGGGTTGACATAGCCCGAAGCACGATCTGCGGCAATGCGCTCGACAAGTTCGGGCGATAACGCCGAGGGAATACGGTCCATGCGCGCCTTAATGACGGCCGTTTCTTGATTAGATGCCATGGCATGCTCCTTAAGAAGGATGCGCAATCGGTTACAATGTGCAGCCCACGACCTCGATTATGGCAAAAATCGGCACCAAAAACGGCAACAAAGGCAGGGAGCGCGATTTTGTGAAGAGGCAGGAGAGGGCAAGGGCCAGGAGCGCAACGGCAAATGCCACGATGCCGCCCATAGGGTCGAGCGTGCAAAGCGCGAAGAGCGCCTTGGCGTCCCCCATGCCAATGCCAGGGACGTGGCGAACACGACGCCAGAGTGACTCAGTAAGCACAAGGGCAAGGTAGACGATGACCGCAAGACCGGCGTGGTCAAACGCCGTGTTAACACCCTTGTCGAGCCAAACGCCTGCAAGCGCCGCCACCGCACACGCGCCGGCAAGCTGATTGGGAAACCGCCGCTCACGGGCATCAATCACCGCGCCGGCAAAGAAACAAATCCAAAACGGGATATAGACCATCGTGCACCTCCATGAACAGCTGCTCAAAAGCAAAAACCACCACAAAGGTACAGGCACCTTTGTGGTGGTTTTGATGGTGGTTATTTGGCGCCTTGCATGACCTCGTCGAGGGTAACGTTGACGGCGTGCTGCGTCGGGACCCAGTCGACCTTTAGGAACAGCGCTGCCACCGTGATGGGGATATAGCTGAACATAAAGATCGGGAAGGTAAACAGGTTGGTCACCAGGCGCCACTTTTGCGCACAATGAATGTGCTTGTACTCAAAGATGGTCGTAAGTAGCGCCAGGATAAAGAAGGTCTGGTACATCATCGCGAAGGTCATAATGAGCGAGGCGGCACAAGCCTGCATCTCGACCTCGGTGGCCAAGAAGCCATGCGAAAGCCCGCCCACGATGAGAAAGGTAGCGTTGGCGAGCATGGAGATCAGGGACAGCAACATGCCCGGAGCGATGGTCATAAACATGTCATATGCGGCAAAGCGATGATAGCAAAACGTCGATTTGACCAGATGCTTACCGTAGGTAAAGAACACCTGGTAGAAGCCCTTGGTCCAGCGCATACGCTGCTTCCAAGACGCTTTAAACGTCACGGGTTGCTCGTCAAAAAACTCCGCCGGCGCATAGCCAATGCGAATGCCGTGAATGGCGCAGAACGTGGTGAACTGAATATCCTCGGTCAGCGTGTGGAACTGCCAGCCGTGCATACCCTCGATAACACTGGCGGAGATGAGGTAGCCCGAACCCGAGACGGCACAGGACGTCTTGCAGATATTACGCGCGTTGTTAAGGAAACGCGCCTCGCGCAGGTACCAAGTGGCGTTGGCAGCCGAGATCCACGAGCTGCCAAAGTTCTTGGAGTTGCGGTAGCTTGTGACCACATGGAATCCCTGGTCAAAGGCGTCATTCATCTTGGAGACGTAATCGCGGGAGATAACGTTGTCGGCATCGAAGATAAAGTAGCCCTCAAAGGTATCGGGATACTCGTTAAGAATGCGGTCAAAACCAAAGTCCATGACCCAGCTCTTGCCTTTACGGGCCAGGTCGTTTCGCTCGTACACGACAGCGCCCGCCTCGCGCGCGAGCTGCGCGGTGTTATCGGTGCAGGCATCGGCGACGACAAAGACCTCGATGAGCTCGGACGGATAATCCTGGTCCTTGATGGAGCGAACGAGGTTGGCGATAACGGCCTCCTCGTTGTGTGCTGCAATAAAGAAGGCATACCGGTGGAGTTTTTTGGCCTTGGGAGGCGCGACCTCGCCGCGGAGAGCACCGATGACAAAGAAGACCACCTGGTACAAGAAGCAGACCGTGAGCAGCGTGACGACAATCTGGTTGAAGATCACGATGGGTGTGTTGGTTTGTAAAAAGGCGAGCATGCAGGCTCCCAGGAACGCGTTACGTAAACAACCGTATATCTTACCGCAGGCTAGGGGCGTTCAAGAAACCACCTAATACTGGCTAGGCTTCGAGCAGGCCGAGCTGCGGTACGATTTCGTCGCCGGCAGCAGTGCGACCAAGCGAACGCGGGGCCAGGTCGTCAAGAACCGCAGCGAGATCCCACGGCAGCTCGTCGCGGCGCTCAATGCGCTCCCCCGTCACGGGATGATCGAACGCTACGCGCCAGGAATGGAGGAATTGCCTGGTCAGACCCTGATCGGCGCGTGCATCGCACTTGCCGTAGAGCGGATCGCCCACGCAGGCGTGGTTGATATGGCGCATGTGCACGCGAATCTGATGCGTGCGACCGGTAAACAGGTGACACTCAACGAGTGTGTAGCCGTCATCAAAGCGCGTGGAATCAAAACGCTCAAGGACCTTGAAGGTCGTGATGGCTTGGCGCGCAAAGGGATCGTCCGAAACCGCCATCTTCACGCGGTCGCGCGTCGATCGGGCAATACCGGTGTTGATGGTGCCCTCGTCCATGGCGATGTGCCCGTGAACGAGCGTAATGTAGCGGCGGTCGAGCGTGCGCGTACGGATAAGATTTTGGAGCGCGCGCTGGGTGTCGTCGTCCTTTGCCGCAAGCATAAGACCTGAGGTATCGCGATCCAAACGATGCACGATACCGGGGCGGTCCTCGCCCTGCACGGTGCCCAGATGGTCGATACCACAGTGATAGACCAGGGCATTCGCGAGCGTACCGCTCTCATGACCATGCGCAGGATGGCACACCAGGCCGCGCTGCTTGGAGAGCACGATGAGATAGTCGTCCTCGTAGCGAATGTCGAGCGGGATGGCCTCGGGAATCACATCGGTGGGATCGTGCGGCTCGGGCAAATCAACCGAAATACGGTCACCGGCTCGCACGGCGTACTTTTTGGACAGGCAGGTCTCGCCATTGACCACTACGGCCCCACCCTCAATCAGATGCGCGCAGGCAGAGCGCGTAGGGCAGCCGTCATTGGCGCCCAGATAGGCGTCAAGACGCTGACCAGCGGCATCGTCGGCAACAAGGATATGGATGTCGGCCATTAGCGCTCATTCCTTTCACGAATCTTGCGGGCACGCTCCCCACGTTGTTTAGCCTTGCGCTTGGCGCGGGCCTCATCACGGGCGTTAAGCTCGGCGGTCGCATCGACCTCACGGGCCGCGGGGCTCAAGAACATGTAACCGAAGAGGGCGAGCACTACACCGACCGTAATGCCGATATCGGCCACATTGAAGACGGGGAAGTCGATGAAGGTGGTGGCAATAAAATCGGTCACGAAGCCAAAGGCCAAACGATCGATTGCGTTACCGATAGCACCGCCCGCAACCATCGCCATGCCCACAACCTCAAGATGGGCAAGCTGGGGTGCACGAACGAGGTACACAAAAATAGCGATAATGACCGCCAACGCCAGCACGGCAAACGCGATGCCATGCCCCTCGCCCATGCTAAAGGCGGCACCGATATTGCGGACAAACATAAAGTCGATGACACCAGGGATGACGGTCACATGCAAAGCGTCGCCCACGGCACGAACCGCAAACTTGGTCAGCTGGTCAAGAAGCAGCACAACCAGCGCCATCCCACCAGCAACACCCAACCGCCAACGCAAAGGCGGCGTCATATCCCCAGTACGACCCAAATCAATCCCCTACCCTCAAGAACATCGAATTACGTTTAACGCAAATCAATATCTTATATTGACCAGCAACGAAATAGCCGATGATTCGTTACCAACAGCGAAAACCCGCCAGAGCGAGCAAGGTGCCTTGAAGCAAGGCGGCATAGACCTTCTGGTCATGCCGCCGAAGCTGAAAGGCAGATTGCCAGCGTCTGGCGGGTTTGCAGCGTCAACCTGTTACGCGGTTTGGTAAAACCGCGTAACTACAAAGCGTTCGCACACCTCTCGCAGATGTGAGCGTGGCCGTTGTACTCGCCGACGGTGGTGCGGTAGTTCCAGCAACGGTCGCAGCACTCGCCCTCAGCAGCCTCGATGGCAACGGAGAGCTCCTCGCCCTGGGTCAACTCAACATCGGAGACGATGTAGAACTCGGCCAGGTCGACGGCCTTGTCGCCGGTCAGCAGCGCGTACATCTCGGCGGGAACGACCGCCTTGACGCGGACCTGCTGGCTCTTGGTGAAGGTACCGGCGGAGCGGGCGTCCTCAAGGGCCTTGGTCACGGCGCTACGGAGCTCGAGTGAAGCCTCGAGCACGCCCTCGAACTCATTGGCCTCGTCGACCGTAATGGGCGACTTATACCAATCGAGCAGCGCAGCGTACTTCTGGTGATCGACGCAGCCGGCAGGCGCATAGGCCATGGCCTCGTCGACCGTGTAGGACAGGATCGGCTGCAGGTCGCGCATGAGCATCGAGAAGAGCTCGGCAAGCACGGTCTGGGCGCTGCGACGCTCGAGCGAGCCGGGCTTATCGCAGTACAGACGGTCCTTCAGGGCGTCGAGGTACACGTTAGAGAGCTCGGTAACCACGAAGTCGTAGAGCGCACGGTAGGCGCGCGGGAACTCGTAGCAAGAGTAGGCGTCGTCAACCTCGGCCTGGACCTGAGTCAGGCGGGCAACCATGAGCTTGTCGAGCGGCAGCAGGTCGGCAAAGGCGACGCCGTCGGTCTCGGGCTCAAACTGACCCTCGAGCTCGGAGAGCAGGAAGCGCAGCGTGTTGCGGAAACGACGGTAGGCATCGGAGGTACGAGCAAGGATCTCGTGGTCGATGGACACGTCGGAGCTGGTATCGACGGAGGCAACCCACAGGCGGATGATGTCGGCGCCCATCTCGTCGCAGACCTTGTTGGGGTCGATGACGTTGCCGAGCGACTTCGACATCTTACGGCCCTGGCCGTCGAGCGTGAAGCCCTGCGAGACGACCGCCTTGTACGGAGCATGGCCGTTGGCGCCCACCGAGGTGAGCAGCGAGCTCTGGAACCAACCACGGTGCTGGTCGGAGCCCTCGAGGTAGACGTCCGCCGGGTACTCCAGCTCGGGACGGTACTCGCAGACGGCCTTCCAGGAGACGCCGGAGTCCCACCACACGTCAAGAATGTCCTTATCGGCCTTGAGGTGATGGCCACCGCACTTGGGGCAGACGCAGGCCTCGCCCAGGTAGCTCTCGGGAGCGTCGGTGAACCAGGCGTCGGAGCCCTTCTCGTGGAAGAGCTTGATGACGGCGTCGAGCGTAGCGTCGTTCATGACCTTCTCACCGCAGTCGGCGCAGGTGTAGCTGGGGATAGGCACGCCCCAGTTGCGCTGACGGCTGATGCACCAGTCGGGACGCTGCTCGACCATGGCGCCAATGCGGTTGGCCGCGTGGGCCGGATACCATTTGACGTTCTCGCGGACCTCCTTGCCAGCCTGCTCGCGCAGACCGGTCTTGTCCATCGAGACAAACCACTGGTCGGTAGCACGGAAGAGAGCACCGGATGCTTGCAGCGCCAGCAGTGCGGATAGCTGTGCGTGATCTTCTTCTCGAGGACCAGGGTACCGCGTTCGCGCAGGAACTCGATGATGTGTGGGTTGGCCTCGTCGGTGTCCATACCGCTGAAGGGGCCACCGGTACCAAACTCCTCGCCGGTGTAGAACTTGCCGTCGTCATCGACCGGCATGCAAATGTCGGTGATGCCCTCCTTGAGGCAGGCGAAGTAGTCGTCGACGCCGTGGCCGGGCGAATTGTGGACGATACCGGTACCGTCATCGACACCGACGTAATCGGCCAGCAGCGCCACGCCCTCAACGCCGTCAAAGATCGGCTGCTTGTAGTGGATGTGGTGGAAGGTCTCGGCGGGCACCACGTAGGGCTTGCCGTCGACCATGACCGGGGTGTACTCCCAGCCAAACTCATCGCAGCACTTGGGAGCCAGGTCCTCGAGCATGACCTCGGCACGGCCATCGTGCTCAACGGCGACGTAGGCGGCGCCGGGCTTGAGGGAAACTGCCTGGTCGGACGGGATGGTCCACGGCGTAGTCGTCCAGATGATAAAGTCGACCGGGCCGTCGAAGTTCTCGAGGCCGGCGGGCTTGGAGGTCATCTCAAAGCGAACGAAGATGGAAGGGCTCGTCTCGTCGGAGAACTCGATCTCGGCCTCGGCGAGCGCGGTGTGACAGTGCTTGCACCAGTGAACCGGCTTGTGGCCGCGATAGATCATGCCCTTATCGAACATGGCCTTGAAGACCTCGATGTCGGCGGCGTCATGCTGGTGATAGAGCGTCAGATATGGGTTGTCCCAGTCGCCGAGCACGCCCAGGCGACGGAAGCCGGCCTTCTGCAGCTCGATGTTCTCGACAGCGAACTTGTTGCAGAGCTCACGAATCTTGGCCGTGGAAGTCTGGTTGAACTTCTCGGTGCCGAGCTTCTCCTCGACCTTGTGCTCAATCGGCTGACCGTGGCAGTCCCAACCGGGGACATAGGGAACCTCATAGCCCTGCATCATCCAGTAACGGTTGATCATGTCCTTGGAGATCTTGTTCATGGCGTGGCCGATGTGGATCGGGCCGTTGGCGTACGGAGGGCCGTCGTGCAGCACGAACTTCTTGTGACCCTCGTTCTTCTTCAGAACCTGCTCGTAGACCTTGTTGTCCTGCCAGTCCTTGAGTCGCTTGGGCTCGGACTTGGAAAGACCGGCACGCATGGGAAAACCGGTCTTGGGCAGATTCATCGTCTGCTTGTACTCGTTTGCCACGGTACCCCTTTCATGTCGTGGGCGCGCACGCCCTCTGGGCACCAAAAAAGCGCCCGTCCCTACAAGCTGGGACGAAGCGCCACAAAACGGGCCGTGTGCCCGCAAAAGCTCTTCGCTTAACCACCCAGCTTAGATGCCCTCGCCCGCGTATTCGCGCGCTCGCATCCGTTACTCGGCTGGTCTGTATCGACGACCATCTCGGCGATGTCTACTAAGACGTGTCTGCACGACGCGTCCGTTGGGACCGCAGCTCCGGGGTGATTTTCATCGGTCGCATGCGCGGGTTCTCAGCACTCCCCGCTCTCTGTAGCATGCGGATGGCCGACTACTCGTCCCCATCAACGCTTATGCGGAGTATGCTAGCACGTTCCGCGCCAGCGAAAAACCCTCAACATCGGTTTCATACTTTAGTAATTTCTCACGGTCGCAAGCACTCACTTGGAGCAAAATGCCTGTAAGCACTTTATCGAACGAAAGAAGGTTGCTATGCGCACGATTGGGATGAGCGATTATACCGTCGGCGAAGACTGCTTTGACGAGCTGCCCGGAGCGCTGGCCGAATACGGAGCGACCAAGGTCGCAATCATCGGTGGCAAGCGGGCACTGGCCGCAGCACTTCCCGGTATCGAAGCTGTGCTGGAAGGTACCGACGTCGAGATTCTAGAGACGCGCGTCTACGGTACCAACAGTACACGCGCCAATATCGCCAAGGTCGTAAACTCCCCCGCCTGCCAGGAAGCCGACGTGCTTATCGCATGCGGCGGCGGCAAGGCGCTCGACACCATGAAGACGGCGGCCATCGAGCTCAAGAAGATCGTCTTTACGGTGCCGACGATCTGCTCCAACTGCTCGGCCGCGACCGCCATTGCCGTCGTCTACAACGACGACGGCTCGCTCGAGGGCTATTCGTACCCCAACCGCCCCGCGCACATCTTCATCAACCCCAAGATCATCGCCGAGGCTCCGGCGGAGTACTTCTGGGCGGGCGTGGGCGATGCCCTGTCCAAGCAGCCCGAGGTCGAGTACGCCACGAGCGCCGGCAACCTGGAGCACACCGCAGGTCTTGGCCTGGCGCTCGCACACACCTGCTCCGAGCCGCTGTTTACCTATGGCGTGCAGGGTCTTGAGGACGTTCGCCAGAACCTGTCGACCGAAGCCGTCAAGCAGATCGCGCTCGATATCGTGGTCAACACGGGCTACGTCTCCAACCTGACCAACCAAAACGATTACTACTACAACTCGAGCGTGGCGCACGCGTTCTACAACGCTTCCTGCAGCATTCCGCGCGAGGGCTCCTACCTGCACGGCGAGGTCGTGAGCCTGGGTGTGCTGGTACTGTTCGCCTATACGGGCGATACCGAGAACCTTGAGCGCTACGCCGCCTTTAACAATCAGATGGGCCTGCCCGTGACGCTTGAGCAGGTCGGGCTTTCCGAGGCTGATATCCCTGCCCTGTGCGAGTACGCGCACGCCACCAACGAATGGAAGCAAGGCAACCCGGAGCCCTTCACCGACGAGAAATTCGCCGCCGCCATCAAGGCCGCCAACGCTTACGGCCACACGCTCTAGGACTGACCCAAAACCACCACAAAGGGGACGGGCACCTTTCTGGTGGTTTTTTATTGCTCCAGCATTCAGTTCGTACTCGAACCCGATTCTTTACGAGAAAGGGTTCGGGTACGTTTTTTGTTTATCGGAAATTCTGCGGAAGGACTACTCGGAACGGTAAACAGAAACGAACAGAGGCAGGGTATCATCGTGGTGATGGTATCCTGCCTTTTGTTTTGCAGGATCAAGGTCGCTTTATGCGAACTTGATCGCCACTTATATGGCGCATTGATGGCAATTGCTTCGTACGTGCATACCGGGAGCCTGTACACCTCTGGCAAGGCGTAGCACACTAGACTTTGTTCCAAAGTCCGTGTGCTAAGGGGGCAGGCCCCTTAGAATTCCTGTGGAGTGTGTACGCACGTACGCAGGAAAACGGCAAAATTTCGCTATATCAGGGCGTTCTTTCATTGGAGAGTATGGTATACACGGCTTAGTTCAACAAATAAGAATTTATATATAAAGGAGAATATTGATGAAACTGTTTTTATGTTCGCACTTTTCAAGTGTAGGAAGTCTGATAAAGGAAGAAATTGAAA
>ENA-ORTN01001893-ORTN01001893.1-human-gut-metagenome-genome-assembly--contig:-NODE-1893-length-18966-cov-3.542171_pt1 | contig 18966 bp, 18 predicted proteins | sample MGYA00242070_ERZ509189 | MGnify/ENA primary metagenome ERZ509189 (study PRJEB26280, sample SAMEA2338821) | human gut metagenome | biome: human gut; feature: human-associated habitat; material: faeces...
GCGTCGATGATAGCCTTCTCGTCAACCAGGGTATCTCTTGCGAAGTTCAGCAGGCGTACAGTCTTCTTCATGGAAGCAATAGCCTCGGCGTTGATCATTCCCTTGGTGTCGGGCAGAGCCGGAACATGCAGGGTGATGTAGTCGCACTTCTCGAAGATCTCCTTGTTGCTCTTTACATAGTGTACCTTGCCGGAGAGCTTGAGAGCGTTCTCAACGGAGAGGAACGGGTCAGCGCCGTAAACGTCCATGCCCAGCTCAGCAGCTGCGTTGGCTACCAGGATACCGATAGCGCCCAGACCGATTACGCCGAGCTTCTTGCCCATGATCTCAGGACCTACGAACTGGCTCTTGCCCTTCTCGACCAGCTTTCCTACCTCGTCGCCCTTGCCCTTGAGGGTCTTGATCCAGTCCATAGCAGCCGGGATCTTTCTGGAGGACAGCAGCAGACCTGCGATAACCAGCTCCTTAACGGCGTTTGCGTTAGCGCCGGGGGTGTTGAATACTACAACGCCCTGCTCGCTGCACTTGTCGATCGGGATATTATTTACGCCTGCGCCTGCTCTTGCTACTGCCAGCAGGTTAGCCGGAAGCTCCATCTCGTGCATGGAAGCGGAGCGTACCAGGATTGCGTCAGGATTTGCGATATCATCGCCGACGGTGTACTTGCTCTTGTCGAGCAGGTCGGTGCCGCATGCGGCGATCTTGTTTAATGTAAGAACGTTATACATAATAATGATGTTCCTTTCATTCGGTGTTTCCCACCGTGATTAAGTTTTCTCCCCCATTCGCTGGGGGAGAAAATAATTTACTTGGGTATATCGGTGATAACAGGCTTGCCGTCCTTGTCGAGCAGGGGCGTAAGCCCTCCGCTGTAGCCGTCCCTGTGCCAGAGATAGCAGACGCCTGTGGCTGTATCAACAATGACCTGTGTGCTCGTATTGAATGTAGATTCCTTATGAACTACAACGAATCTGTCAGCCATTCTCAGTCTCGAACTTCTTCATGAATTCAACAAGCTTCTCAACGCCCTCGATAGGCATAGCGTTGTAGATGGAAGCTCTCATGCCGCCGACAGTTCTGTGACCCTTGAGGTTTACGAAGCCAGCCGCAGTAGCCTCCTTGACGAACTTAGCGTCAAGCTCCTCGTTGCCGGTTACGAACGGAACGTTCATCAGAGAACGGTCCTTCGGCTCAACAGTACCCTTGAACAGCTTGCTCTGGTCGAGGAAATCGTAAAGGATCTTAGCCTTCTTCTCGTTGTGGGCCTTCATAGCCTCAAGGCCGCCCATCTTCTTGATCCACTTGAATACCTTGCCGCAGATGTAGATAGCGTAGCAGTTCGGGGTATTGTAAAGGGAGTCGTTGTCAGCCTGGGTCTTCCACTTGAGCATGGTGGGAGTTCCGGGGAGAACATCGTCAGTGATGAGATCCTCGCGGATAATTGCGATAACCAGACCTGCGGGGCCTACATTCTTCTGAACGCCGCCGTAGATAACGCCGTACTTGGTAACGTCAACCGGCTCAGACAGGAAGCAGGAGGAAACATCGGCTACCAGAGTGTGACCCTTGGTATTGGGGAGGGTCTTGAACTTGGTACCGTAGATGGTGTTGTTCTCGCAGATGTATACATAGTCAGCGTCCTCGGGGATATCGAGGTCGGAGCAGTCGGGAATGTAGGAGAAGGTCTTGTCTGCGGAGGAAGCCACTGCAACTGCGTCGCCGTAGATCTTTGCTTCCTGATAAGCCTTCTTAGCCCACTGACCGGTGATTATGTAAGCTGCCTTCTTGTTCTTCATGAGGTTCATGGGGACAGCCGCGAACTGCTGGGAAGCGCCGCCCTGGAGGAACAGTACCTTGTAGTTATCCGGAATGTTCATGATGTCGCGGATATCCTTCTCGGCTTCCTTGATGATGGCGTCGTATGCCTTTGAGCGGTGGGACATCTCCATAACGGACATGCCAGTGCCCTTGTAATCGAGCATTTCGTCTGCCGCTTCCTTAAGAACTTCCTCGGGCAGAACTGCCGGACCTGCGCTGAAGTTATAAACTCTCATTGAATTGCCTCCTGTTAAGCTCACGCGCGTGTGCGCATTGATTTAAACCGCATAATTTACGATTTTATGGCGTTAATGAATTAACACTTCTATTATAAGACAATTTTCACGTTATGTCAAGGGTGAAATACCCGTTATGCAAAAATATTTTCTCAGGATATGCAATTTTCTTCTTTCCGTCCGTCAAGATTTCCGGCGTGCCGTCCTGCGGACTGTTGACAAAACCGTGGGAATAGTGTATCCTATAATACAGGCGGAATCTGCCGTGGCTGCGCGCAGTGCCTGAAACTCCCAAGAGTGATTTAATGACAGACGAGGTATTATATGTTCAGAATCGGCACAGGATACGACGTACACAGACTGGTCCCCGGGCGCAGGCTCGTGCTCTGCGGTGTGGAGATCCCATCAGAGGAGGGACTTCTGGGGCACTCAGACGCGGACGTTGCGGTACACGCCCTGATGGACGCGATACTCGGCGCGCTGGCGCTCGGGGATATCGGGAAGCTGTTCCCGGACAGCGATCCGCAGTACAAGGGCGCGGACAGCATGAAGCTTCTGGCGGAGGTAATTACACGCATGCAGTCCCACGGATATAGGCTTGGCAACCTGGATATCACGATAATTGCGGAACGCCCGAAGCTGGCGAAATACATCGTCCCCATGCGCGAGAGCCTGGCGGCGGCATTCGGCTGCGACATCTCACGGGTGAGCGTTAAGGCGACCACCGAGGAGGGGCTCGGACTTGCCGGCGAGGGAATCGGCGCGCAGGCGGCGGTGATTCTTGAAGGGCTGCGGCAATAAAAACATATGCGGAATACCGGCAGGAAATGATACTTATTTTAATTCGGAATTATGGTATCCGCTTGCGCGGATGATTAAAAAAATGGCGGAGAAAATTCCGCCATTTTTTTGTTCCGAATTATTTCGTCGGGTCGATGAATTCCCGGTAGTCATAGAGGTACTGCACACCGGAAGCCACCGTGAGCGCTGCCGCAATGTACATCAGAATATCGCTGATAAGCTGTATCGGGAAGCCCTCCGGAGTTATCGCGCCGAACTGGACAAGTATCCACATGAAGATTATCACGCAGATAGCCACCATAGTCATGGCGGTCTTCATCTTGCCGAGCATTCCTGCGGCGATGACCACCTTCTTGTCGCTGGAAGCCGCGACCAGACGCACGCCGGATACCACGAATTCCCGAGCCAGAATAAGCGCAGTCACCCACGCGCTGCACCAGCCCAGCTGCACGAAGCAGATCAGCGCCGAAGCCACGAGAATCTTGTCCGCCAGCGGATCAAGAAACTTACCGAAGTTGGTTATCAGGTTGTATTTCCGGGCGATCTTTCCGTCCAGCATGTCGGTTATGCTCGCCGCCGCGAATACCAGCAGCGCCCACAGGTAATTGTACGGAATCGCGCCGATAAGCATGAATGCCACAAAGAACGGCACCATGACCACGCGCATTACCGTCAGCTTGTTTGGTAGGTTCATATCATTTCTCCCAGCAGATTGTTGTCTATCACATCGTCAAAGCGCACCTTGACGAAATCACCGATACGCGGCTTCTTTGCCCCCTGGGGAACACTGAAATAGATCATGCCGTCTATCTCCGGGGCGAACATCGCGCTTCTGCCGAAATACAGTCCGCCGTCGGCGAGGTACTTGTCATAGCCCTCCACGACCACCTCGTCAGTGCTGCCTATCATCGCGTTGTACATCTCCGCGACGCGGGTGTCCTGCTGCTCCTCAAGTATCTCCTTGCGGTGCTCGCGGACCTCCTCGTCCACCATATCCGGGAACGAAGCCGCCGGAGTGCCCTCCTCCTCGGAGTAGGCGAAGCAGCCCATGCGCTCGAAGCGCATTTCCTCGGCAAATTCACCCAGTTCGTTGAACTGCTCCTCGGTTTCGCCGGGGAATCCGGTGATGAAGGTAGTCCTCAGCGTAATGCCCGGAATCTCGCGGCGGAGTTTCGCCACCAGTTCACGCAGGCTGTCGCCGGTGCATTTGCGGTTCATTCGCTTGAGTATTGCGTCGTCGCAGTGCTGCATCGGAATATCCAGGTACTTCACGATCTTATCCTGGCGCTTCATGCAGTCGATTAGCTCGTCGGTTATTCTTTCCGGATAGCAGTAAAGCATGCGTATCCACTTCAGCCCGTCGATCTCACACAGCTTGTCCAGAAGCTCCGGGAGCGCGAGGCGGTTGTAGAGGTCAAGTCCGTATCTGGAAACGTCCTGCGCGATTATCACGATCTCCTTTACGCCGTCCTGGGCGAGGAGCCTGGTTTCCTCAACGATGTCCTCCATCCTGCGGCTTCTGTAGCGGCCGCGTATCTTCGGAATAGCGCAGTAGGTGCAGCAGTTATCGCAGCCGTCAGCGATACGCAGGTAGGCGTAGTGCGGCAGCGTGGAGATGATGCGCTTGCCCTCCATGCTGTGCTCCTCCTTCTTGCCGAAGTAGCACACCGCCGGAGTTCCCTCCTCGTGCGCCGGCTTGGAGAAGTCCACCAGACCGTCCACGATATCCGCGATCCTGCCGTATTCCGCGATTCCCACCACCGCGTCTATCTCGGGGAATTCCTCCGCGAACTGGTCGCGGTAGCGCTCGCTGAGGCAGCCGGTGACGATTATGCGCTTTATCCTGCCCTCGTTCTTGAGGTCGATAAGCTCCATTATCCAGCCTATCGCCTCTTCCTTTGCGGACTGGATAAATCCGCAGGTGTTCACCAGGACTATATCCGCCATGCCCGGCTCCGCCACGAATGCGTAACCCCTGTCCGCTATCTTCGCCATCATCTGCTCGGCGTCCACCTGGTTCTTTGAACATCCCAGGGACACCATTGCGACCTTGATCTTATTGCTCATTTACTCCATTCTCTCCAGTCAGTCCTCAAATTCTTCATCTTCGGTAAGTTCCGCGCAGCGTTCCATGCAGCGCTTCACCTCGCCCCAGCCGTAGCCTCTCCGCGCCAGCGCCGCCATCGTGCGCCGACGATCGTCCGGGTCGTCCAGCTTTTCGCTGTATTTCGTCTGCAGCAGGTGCATTATCTCCTCGTCGATGTCGTCCTCGGAGTACTCCGTCAGGACGTCCTCGATGAGATTCCTGTCAAGGCCCCGGCGCTGCATTTCCCACCGGGTCTTTCCCATGCCGTAGCGTTTGCCGCGTATAAGGCGCTCCGCAAGCTTACGGGCATAGTCCTCATCGTCGATGTAGCCGTACTCCTGCATTGCGTCCGCAGCCGCCCGGGAAGCCTCCTCCCCGTAGGTGGGGAGGAGTTTCTTGTAAAGCTCGCCGTAGCAGTACATGCGGCTGCCCAGCAGGTACAGCGCACGCTTTTTCGCCTTGCGCATATTGTCCGCGCGCTGTAGCTTTTCCAGCAGCTCCGAGTCCATCTCTCCGCCCTCGTACAGGTCGTAATCCGCCACCAGCGCGCAGTTCAGGAAGAACGTCGTTCCCCCCTCAAGCTCCAGCTTGTAGGTGTCGCCCTTGTACAGCGAAAGTTCCGTGATCCTGCCGCCGCTGAAATTATCGCCGCGGTAGTCCGAAAGCCGTTTCATCGCTTATTCAATATCCTCCGGGGAAAACTCTGCGTAGTCGTCATCGTCTGAATCCTCCGCAGGCTTCTTGGCAGGCTTCTTTGCGGAATCCGCGCCTTCTGCGGATACCTCCGCACCCTCGCCGGATTCCTCATCGTCCGATGTCAGGCTGTCAAGCAGGGAGGAGTTCTTCGCGAATTCCTCGCGGATCTTCCCCTCGATCTCGGCGCAGATATCCGCGTTGTTCTTGAGGTAATCCAGCACCTTGTCGCGGCCCTGACCGATCTTCATGTCGTTGTAGCTGAACCAGCTTCCGCTCTTCTTCACGATCTCGAATTCCACTGCAGTATCCACGATCTCGCCCATCTTGGAAACGCCCTGACCGTACAGAATATCGAACTCCGCAGTCTTGAAGGGCGGAGCCACCTTGTTCTTCACGACCTTGCACTTGGTGCGGTTTCCGATTATCTCGCCGCCGTCCTTGATAGGCTCGCCGCGGCGCACCTCAATGCGCACGGAGGAGTAGAACTTCAGCGCGCGGCCGCCTGGAGTGGTTTCCGGGTTGCCGTACATTACGCCGATCTTCTCGCGTATCTGGTTGATGAATATCGCCACGGTATTGGTATTGCTGATGACTGCGGTGAGCTTTCTCATCGCCTGGGACATCAGTCTTGCCTGCACGCCGACATGCGCGTCGCCCATATCGCCGTCTATCTCCGCCTTGGTCGTCATGGCGGCAACGGAGTCCAGTACGATTATATCGATGGCGCCGGAGCGAACCAGCGTTTCGATGATCTCCAGAGCCTGCTCGCCGGTGTCCGGCTGGGAAACCAGAAGGTTATCCACATCAACGCCAAGCTTTCTCGCGTAAACCGGATCCAGGGCATGCTCCACATCAATGAACGCCGCCATTCCGCCAGCCTTCTGCGCCTCGGCTACCGCCTGGAGGGAGATGGTGGTCTTACCGGAGGACTCAGTACCGTATATTTCGATGATACGTCCGCGCGGAAGTCCGCCGATACCCAGCGCCAGGTCCAGCATGAGGGAGCCGGTGGAAATGCACTCGATATCCATGTGGCGGTTCTCGCCCATGAACATTACGGTGCCCTCGCCGAATTTCTTTTCCAGCTGCGCCATCGCGCTCTTGAGCACCTTTTCGCGCTCCGCCGGGTCAACAACTCTTACGACGGGCTTCGGCGCCGCCGCCTTTTTCTTGTCAGCCATTATGATTACCTCCGTCTTTTATTCCGTATATCACACGGATAACTCCGCACAGGTCCTTCTTGTACTGTGCGCGCATTCCGCATTCCTCAAACATCTGCATGACGTCAGATTCCTGACCCATGCCTATTTCCGCCGCCAGCATTCCGCCGTGCTTCAGTCTGCCGCCCCACAGCGGTATCATTCTGCGGTAGTAGTCCAGACCGTCCACGCCGCCGGCAAGCGCCGTTTCCGGCTCGAATTTCACTTCCGTCTGAAGTTCTCGCATATCCTTTTCCGTAAGGTACGGCGGATTCGTGACTATCAGGTCGCACAGCGGCATTTCCTCTGCCGTCCGGTCGGAGAGCACGTCCCCCTGAACAGCCTCGCACAGGTCGGAAACTCCGTTCAGTGCGATGTTCCTGCGCAGGTATTCAAGCGCCCTGTCCGAAAGCTCCACCAGGCGCACCGGGACTTTCCCCAGAGCCGCCAGCGTAATTCCGATGCAGCCGCTCCCGGCGCATAAGTCCGCCGCCTGGAATCCGTCCCCCGGGTGGGATTTCACGAATCCCAGCGCAAGCTCCGCTATCGTTTCGGTATCCTGCCGCGGAATAAGAACCCCGGGCCCCACCTCGAAAGGCAGCCCGTAGAACTCCCACTCGCCGAGAATGTATTGCAGCGGCTCTCCGGAATTCCTCCGGGCAGTCCCCTGCCGCACGGATTCCGCCTGCGCCCCCGTCACCGGGCGCGCCGGGAATAACAGCATGTCGTTTCTGGTGACTCCGCAGAACCGCATTATGAGCTGCTCCGCCTCAAACCGGGCATTGTCGTTTCCACCCTCCGAGAGGGACTGCGTGCATTCCCTCAGCAGTTCGCCGATATTCATGCCGCTCACCAGTTGTCGTCCTCTCCTTCCCTGGGCAGGCAGGGAGTTACCGCGGCAATAGCCACCTCGATCATGCTGTCGTCAGGCTCCTTAGTGGTTATGCGCTGCATCCACAGTCCCGGGGCGGAGAATATCCTCGTCACGATGTTGTCGTGACGTCCGGCGATACGGATAAGCTCATATGCGAATCCCACCACAAACGGCAGCAGTATCAGCTTGCATACCGTACGGAGAAGTATCGCGATGTTGTCGCTGCCGAGGTGGAGCCAGCTCTTGAAAAGCTCCGGAGTGATCGGCACCACGCTGTACACTAGAATGCTCACCAGCAGCGTAATGATGATGAAGCTGGTGCCACATCTCGGGTGGAATCTCGTCATCGGGCGCACATTCTCCACGGTGAGGGGCTTCCCGGCTTCGTAGCAGGCGATGGTCTTGTGCTCGGCGCCGTGGTAGCGGTACATTCTGTGCATATCCTTCGTCTTGGAGGTCACCCACATATACGCCACGAAAATCACGATCTTGATTATTCCCTCAAAGGTGGTGCGCCACATGGAGATATCCACCGATTTCACCAGCAGCGTGCTCCCTGCCGGAAGTCCCGGAAGGACGCTCTCAAGTCCGCCGAGAGGCTGCGTGGGGAGCAGGTTCTCTATCCAGGTGAACAGATAGCTTGGAACAAGCAGGAACAGGAATACCGCCAGTGCGATGCCAATTACCATCGCAACCGCCATGATTGCTCCGGTGAGCTTGTCGCCGAACTTCTCGTCAAGCCACTTCTCGAACTTTGACGGTTCCTCGTCCTCCTCATCGTCCAGCATTCCGCTCTTTTCAGCGGATTTCATCAGGCACTTATAGCCCTCGCCCAGCTGCTGCACGAAATTAATGCTGCCACGGATAACCGGGCACTTGTTGTACCACTTCTTCGGCTTGATATCCCACTCGTCCACGTCGATGGAGCCGTCCTTCATGCGGACCGCCATCGCGCCCTTGGATACGCCTTTCATCATTACGCCCTCGATAAGCGCCTGTCCGCCTACCGTGGTCTTTTTTCCTGTATTCTTACTCCCCATCAGGGTCGCTCCTTTCGTTCATCTGCTTGAGCGGCAGCGTTATCGTCACGGTGGTGCCCTTCCCGAGCACGCTGTCGATATCCAGAGTGCCGCCGTGCATGGAGATTATCTCGTCCGCCACCGCAAGCCCTATTCCACTGCCCCGACGGGTATTGTCCGCCTTGTAGAATTTCGCCTTGACCTTCGGAAGGTCCGCCGCCGCGATACCGATTCCGGTATCCGCAACGGTGATCGTCAGGGTGTCCGTCCCCTTTTCAACGCTGATGTCCACGCTTCCACCGGGGTCGGAGTATTTTATCGCATTGTCGATAACGTTGATGAACACCTGCCGCAGCCGGTTCTTGTCGCCGTATACCACGCACAGGAATTCCGGCTCGGTGTAGTGTATCGTCTTGTTCTCCTTGCGCGCCTTGTCGGTGTATATCAGCAGGGCGTCGTCAAGTTCCGCGATGATGTCTATGTTCGCCATCTGGAGGGTGAATCTGCCGTTCTGTATCCGCGAGAAATCCAGCAGTTCCTCCACCATTCCCTCAAGTCTGCCGGTTTCGTGAGTGATGACCGTCATTCCCTTGCGGTAGGTGTCCTCGTCGTAGCCTGCCTGGAGCGTTTCGCTCCAGCCCTTTATCGCCGTCAGCGGAGTTCTCAGTTCATGGCTGACCGATGAAATGAAATCGTTCTTTATCGCCTCGGAATTCTCAAGCTCGTCCGCCATGTCGTTGAATACCCGGGAAAGCTCGCCTATCTCGTCGTTGTTCCGTATTGCGATACGCTCCGAGAAGTCGCCCTTAGCAAGCTTCTTCGCGGTCACGCTTATCTGCATGAGCGGAACGCAGATGGATTTGACGAAGTACATTCCGCTGCTTATTACCAGCAGGATAACCGCCGCGCTCACCATGACCGCGGCAAGCATTATCGTGCCCAGCTGGGAATCCACCTGCTTCATGGAGGTGACGTATCGCAGCGCGTTGTAATTGGAGCTGGGCTGCGCGATGGTGACGGTGACGGCGATGATGTTCTCGCCGTTCTCATATCCGTGGAATATACCCACGCCGTCGTCTGCCTTCATCGCCATGTCGTAGTCCGGCATGTTGTAGCTTTCGTCCGGGGAGAATCCGCTGCTGCTGAGGGTGACCTCGCCGCTTCTGTTGATGGACATCATCTCCATCTGCTCCTTCTTGTCGAAGCCCTCGATAAGCTCCCGCACCTCGGAGGAGTAGTTCACCGCCATGTCCTCGTACAGCCTGGAGAGCACCGTCGCCGTGGCATTAGCCTCGGACACCAGGTAGTTCTCCGCCGAGCCGTAGTAGTACATCCGTGTGAAGTAGTAAATGCAGACGTTCGCAATGACCAGAAGAATCCCGACCACGCTGAGCGTATTGAACATCCATCGTCCGGCAATGGAGCTGCGCAGACCCACGCGCATTGTTCTGTTGTCCATCAGCCGTTCCACTTATAGCCGAAGCCCCATATCGTCTGTATGTACTGCGGATTGGAGGGGTCCTCCTCGATCTTCATCCGCAGCCGTCGTATATTCACATCGACCACCTTGTCGTCGCCGAAGTAAGCCTCGCCCCAGATATGGTGGAGTATCGTCTTTCTGTCCAGCGCGGTGCCGCGGTTCTTGAGCAGGAACTCCATGATGTGGTATTCCACCTGGGTCAGCTCCACCGGCTCGCCGTTCTTGAGCACGGTGCGGCTCTGGTGATCCAGCGTGAATGGGCCGGAGGTGATGTTGCGCACCGCCTCCTGCCGGGACTGGCTAACATTCACGCGGCGGTAGATGGCGTCCACCCTCGCCACCAGCTCCGACGGACTGAACGGCTTGGTGACGTAGTCGTCCGCGCCGATCATAAGGCAGTTCACCTTGTCCATCTCCTGGCTCTTGGCGGAGAGCATGATTATTCCTATCTCGCTGCTCTGCTCCCGTATCCAGCGGCAGAGCGCGAAGCCGTCCATGCCGGGCATCATGATATCCAGCAGGGCAACGTCGAAATTGCCGTTCTGCTCGGTGTAGACCTTCACGGCGTCCTCGCCGCAGGATACGTCCACCACGTCATATCCGGACCTCACAAGGTTTATCACGACGAAATCGCGGATAGCGTCCTCGTCCTCGCATACCAGAATTCTCTTCATATTCTCCCTTTCTGCGTCACAGCACGATGAAACTGTCCCTCAGCTCGCTCTCGGTCAGCGCAAGCTTTCCGGTGAGATAGCCGGTGGTTTCCTTGCAGCAGATTATGTTCTCTTCGTTCTCGCCGATCATGTGATAATCCTTGGAGTTCACCAGCGCTTCGGTGTCGTCCTTGTCGATGGTGCGGATTCGCATGAGCTCGGTGCTGTCGTTGACCTCCAGGCCAGTTTCCTGGCTGTAGGATATGAATATTATCTCGTTGTCCTGGGAATTCACCACAGCCGTCACGACTCCCTGCCAGCGGCTCGGGAACAGCAGCGCGAAGTTGTACTTGCTGCTGTAATAGCTGTAGTATTCCTGCTCGTAGCAATTGTTCTTCACGGTATACCACGCTACCGCGCACAGCTGTTCGGAGCGCGTCAGCGTTTCATAGCCCGGCAGCGGCACCATGGACGGTATCTCCAGGAATCCGTCGCCGTCGATGTCGGTGCTGCGTATATCCGTCATGTAGTCGTTGGTGAACCGGGAGATCGCGTTGGTGCGCGTCCCCTCTTCCCCGGCGAGGAAATTCACCGGCGTCATCAGCCTTCCGTTCCTGCAATACAGCACGTCCGTGCCGTACTGCCCGTTGCCCCGGCTGTAATCCACGAACAGCGCCGTGGTGTCCTTCGCCAGCTGACCCTTCGTCACGCCGACGAAATCCGCGCCGGTGCCTCCGAACGGAGTTTCGCTGAGCTTCACCAGGCCGTCATCGTTCTTGGTGAACATCATCGCCATGGCGACCTGCGTGGTTTTGTCCGGAACCACGGTGATAAGCTCGTCCTGCCCGTCGGAGTTCAGGTCCATGACCTCCATGCAGGCGTAGCTTCCGTTGTACAGCTCCGTGATGATTCCGCTGCTGTAGTTCAGCACGCTCAGCGTCTTTTCAGTCTGGTTCAGCATGGAGCAGCACACGATAACCTCGGTGCACTTCCCATCGCCCAGCTTCGCGAAGCTTATGCTGTCCACCTCGCTGCCAACGCACGCCAGGTCGTAGACCGCCTGCCACTGCCCGTCGTATTTATCCAGCACCTTCATGCGCAGCGCGCTTTCGCCTGACTGCACCGACTGGCTCTCGTAAAAGACCAGGGCTTCCTCCCCGGGCTCGTCGTCAATATTCTGGAGCACGAACGCCGAGCGGAATCCGCCGCCGCGAGGATACTTCAGATTCACGGAATTACCCGTGCTGTTGATGAGCGCCTGGTATATCTCGCTCTGCTCCTGGGTCAGCTTCGGCGCAGTGAGAAGATTCTCCACCGACGCGCCGGAGCAGCCGCCGAGCAGTAATGCCGCAGTCAGCGCCGCCGCGCCGCGCAGCAGTTTATTCGACTTTCCGACTGTCAACACCCCCGGTATCAGTCCGCAGATTCCTCTGTGGGAACCTCCTGCTTCTTCGGCTTCATGAAAAGCGCCAGCAGGACTACCACGATGAACACGCCTGCCGCAGCGTCCGCCGCCGGGACAAGGCTCATGTAATATGCGGATTCTCCGTAATTCGCCTGGTAGAGCCACTCCGCCTCATAGGAGCTGAGCACTATCCTGGACGCGGTTTCCGCCGGTCCGAAGAGCATTGCGGCAAGTCCCGCGATACTGTTGCCGAGTATCGTGACCGCTGCCGCCGTTCCGGAGACCGCAAGCACTTCCCGGGTGTGCTTCCCCTCGTTTCCGGAGAGGAACTTCGCCAGCTGCATGAAGAACACCGCCGCGAGAATCACGGAAATGCAGTTTATCAGATATTCCGGCACGGTGGTGACCGCCATCTTCTCCATGAAAATGCCAATTCCGCGGAGGGTGTAGAACGCCGCTCCGGACACGGTGGCGAATCCCAGACCGGGCTTGAATTCCTTATAGTAGAGTATCAGGAACGCCACAACGAGCATTGCGGCGCCGAAGATGAAATCCACCCACATCATGAACGGCGAAGGAGAAATATTGCTCTCCTCGGGGATGCGCATTTCGGAGTACCCCTCGTAAAGCGCTCCCATCGCCGGCAGCAGCATTGCAAATCCAACTGCCGCCGCCCTGCCGTCAGTCACCTCGGAAACCGGGGTCTGGTAGAAGGCGGAGCCGCGCTTCCTGTCAAAGACAGCCGCAGCAACTGCACCGCCGATGGAAATTATCACAGCCGCCCAGAAGCACGCATTCATAAAGAATCCGTTGTCATGCTTCAGGAATCCACTGGTCATATCTGTTCCGGCGCACAGCTGAGCCATTCTCGCCGCGAAGGCAAGAACGAATCCGGGAATAAGCACCCACACGCCGAATCTGCTGTTATTCTTCATATCAAGACGCTCCTTGCTGGTTTCATTATAGACATATCTCATATTATTTTATCACATATTTGTATAGAATTCAAGTGCTTTTTATCCCCCATGAGATATTTCACAAGAATTACATTTTACATGCCCCGTTCGTATTTCGGGCGCCGGTCGTAATTGTCACAAATGCCCAAATCAGGTGCTGTATTTCAGTATCAAACAACGATTGACATAATCTGCGCAATGTATTATAATATACGCAACATCACTTTAATGCTATCGCATGGAGGGTAATATGAAAAAGTTTTTTTATCTGCTGTCGGGGCTGCTCCTGCTTACTGGCTGTGCGTCCTCTGAGCCCATATCAGAAAGCCAGGAGGCGACCTCCGAATCCGGGCAGGAATACTCCGTAAACCTTATACTCACGACCTCCACCCCGGGGCACAAGGAATTCACGAGCGCCGACAACGGTGTGGGCTGGACCAAAAGCGGCGAACCAGTCGAAATCGGAGCCGTCCCTGCGTACCTCACGATGGAGCAGCCGGATTCCATCAGCATGAGCAGCGAGGATTCCCTCACGCTTACAATACACAACGGCTGCGGCTTTGAGCTGCACGGCGGTATCAACTATGAGGTGGAGCGATTCAACGGCACGGACTGGGTCGCGGCGGATTACTCTGACCCGTCAACCGAGTTCGTGAACGACGATCTGTCACATACGATACACCCCGGCGAAACCATGGATTTCAGCGTGTATCTTGGATTTTACGCTCCGGTCGAGGGAAGATACCGGATAATACAAACCTTCGACGCCTACAAAATGACCGCTGAATTCAACGCGCTTGCATAAAAAACAGGGGCTTTTCACAGCCCCTGTTTGAGCGCGTCGAAAAATCCCCGTTGGGGCTTTTCCGCCGAACATCCGCGCCGCGCGCACTCATTGTCAGCTACGCCGACAATTCGCACACTTGCGCGGATAGAAGTGTTTTTTGCCCCGGGAAACCCGTGGCAAAAAACGGATAATAAAAACTCGCTTCGCGAGCTAATTTGACTTTTTCTGCGTATTACTTGCGGACTACCTTGTGGTAAACCTTCTTGCCCTTGCGGATAATTACCTCGGGATCAATTGTGATCTCTGCGTTGACGTCCTCGACAACAACATCGTTGACTGCAACGCCCTTGCCTGCAACGAGGGTTCTCGCCTCACGCTTGGAGTTCACGAGCTTGGTAGCAACCATCAGATCGAGAATTCCGATCTTGCCCTCGGGGAGCTCCAGCTCAGTGGTGGGCATATTCTCGGTGTTGCCCTTGCCGCCGAACAGCGCCTTGGCTGCGTCCAGGGCCTTGTTTGCTTCCTCCTCGCCGTGAACAAGCTTGGTCAGCTCGTATGCGAGTATCTCCTTTGCCTTGTTCAGCTGGCTTCCCTCCCAGTCGGACATAGCCTCGATCTCCTCGATGGGCAGGAATGTCAGCATGCGAATGCACTTCATTACGTCCGCGTCCGCAATGTTTCTCCAGTACTGGAAGAACTCGAACGGGGAGGTCTTTTCGGGGTCGAGCCATACGGCGCCCTTCTCGGTCTTGCCCATCTTCTTGCCCTCGGAGTTGAGCAGCAGGGTGATGGTCATTGCATGAGCGTCCTTGCCGAGCTTCTTGCGGATAAGCTCAGTACCGCCCAGCATGTTAGCCCACTGGTCGTCGCCGCCGAACTGCATATTGCAGCCGTAGTGCTGGAAGAGGTAATAGAAGTCGTAGGACTGCATGATCATGTAGTTGAACTCAAGGAAGCTCAGGCCCTTTTCCATACGCTGCTTGTAGCACTCGGCACGGAGCATATTGTTGACGCTGAAGCAGGCACCCACCTCGCGCAGCAGCTCGATGTAATTGAGCTTTAAGAGCCAGTCGGCGTTGTTGACCATGATGGCCTTGCCTTCGCCGAAGTCGATGAAGCGCTCCATCTGCTTTTTGAAGCAGTCGCAGTTGTGCTGAATGGTCTCCGGCGTCATCATGCTTCGCATATCGCTGCGTCCGGAGGGGTCGCCGATGTAGCCCGTGCCGCCGCCGACGAGGACGACGGGGCGGTTGCCCGCCATCTGCAGGCGCTTCATCAGGCACAGCGCCATGAAGTGACCGACGTGCAGGCTGTCCGCCGTCGGGTCAAAGCCGATGTAGAAGGTCGCCTTGCCGTTGTTGACCATTTCGCGGATCTCCGGCTCGTTCGTGACCTGCGCGATCAGGCCGCGCGCCTGCAGCTCTTCATAAATACCCATTGTATATTTCTCCCTGTCACTTTTTGATTTGGTAAGCCGCCGCCAATTTCACGAGACCGCGGCTGAGAAGCTCTAAATTTTCATCGTCGATGCGGTTATCCTTCCCCGTCGGGCAGATGAAACGCCCGAAGCCGGGGACGCGGCGCACCGCGCAGACCGCGACGCCCTGCCGGAAGGCGCGCTGGTCGCCTGGGAAATGCACGAGACCGTCCACCTTGTCGTAGCAGGTCTTGCGCTCGGAGTTTTCAAAGCTCGAATTGATCGCGTCGAGCAGCTCGCCGTTCCAGCGGGCGCCCTTGCCCGGCAGGATCAGCAGCTCGTCTCCGCTGCCCACGCAGTCGAGGCAGAGGACGGGCTTCTCCTTGGCGCTCGGATAGCGCTTGCGGAAGCCCTTGGCGCCCCGCATATTGTCGCTGCCGCCGTCCAGAAAGAGGAAGCAGACGTCGTTGCGGTAGCGCGGCGTGAGCTGCTCGGCGGTGCGGAGCAGCGCCGCCACGCCGGAGGTGTTGGCGTTGACATTGTTCTTCTCCGACGGGCCGTATTTGAGATACGCCAGCGCGCCGATCAGCAGCACGAGAAAGAGCGGCAGCGTCAGGTTCGGAAGGCTCAGCGCGAAGGTCGCGCCGAGGGAGACCGCGAAGCAGAGCACAAGCGCCAGCACGGGCGTGAGCGCCTGATAGAGCAGATAGGTCACCGGCCGCGTCGGGCAGAGGATCGCTGGCAGCGGCTCGCGCAGCGGCGTATCGTAGTGCGCGGCATAGAGGATGCTCGCCCGCTCGGGATCGCCCGCGATGACGTTCACCGCCTTGCCGCAGTCGTTGAGCTTTGCGTCGTAGCCGAGCGCGCGCAGCTGCCCCATGAGGTAGGTGCGCATATTTTCTTTTTCCTGTGCCTTGCGCCGTACGGGATAGTCCCGCGTGATGCGCTGCGCGTACTGGTCCATCGGCAGCGGTTCTCCTTTTTTCAGATCAGCAAATCAACTGATATTGTAATGCCATACGGCGAAAAATGCAATTCTTTTTTACGTTAAAGCGAATCAAAACGAAGAATTCACAGCGCGCTGCGGAACGCGTCCGCCGCGCTCAGCAGCTCCTCCGCGCCGCGCAGCTGCGTTTCGGTCGCCGCCGCGCCGCCGGTCAGCCGCGCAAGCTCCGCGCAGCGCTGTGCGCGGTCAAGCTCCACGACGCGCGTGAAGGTGCGTCCGTTCTCCTCGCCCTTCTCGACGGAAAAGTGCGTGTCCGCCATCGCGGCGAGCTGCGGCAGATGCGTCACGCAGAGTACCTGACGCCTGCGCGAGAGCTTCGCCATCTTCTCCGCCACGCGCTGGGCCGCGCGGCCCGAGACGCCGGTATCCACCTCGTCAAAGACCATCGTCATCACATGATCCTGCTCGGCGAGCACGTTTTTGAGCGCGAGCATGATGCGCGCGAGCTCGCCGCCCGAGGCGATCTTGTGGATGGGCTTGAGGTCCTCGCCCGCGTTCGCGCTCATGAGGAAGCGCACCGTGTCGATGCCCGTCGCGTCCGGCTCATGCTCTGTAAAGTCGATGGAAAAGCGGACCTTGTTCATGTCCAGCTCGCGCAGCTCCCGCAGAATGCGCTCCTCGAGCGCTTTTGCCGCAGCCTTGCGCGCGTCGGAAAGCGTGCGCGCCGCGGCGAGCATTTCCTTTTCCTGCTTGGCAAGCGTCCCCTGAAGCTGCACGATGCGATCGTCCGCGTATTCGATCTCGTCAAGCTCCTTTTTACTGCGTTCGAGGTAATCGAGCATCTCGCCGACCGTCGCGCCGTACTTTTTCTTGAGGCGGTAGAGCTGGTCGGCACGGCTCTCCACCGCGTCGAGCTCCTGCGGGGAAAAGTCCATCTCACTTCTCAGGTCGCGCACCGTTTCGGCGAGATCGTAAACGTCGGAATACAGGCTCTCCAGCCGCTCGCACAGCTCGGAGAAGCGAGCGCCGAGAGCGCGCACACTGTGGAGCGCGTTCTCCGCGTTCTTGAGCTGACTCGCCGCGCCGAGGCCGTCGTCCCCGCCGGAGAGGGCGTAGTCCGCCGCGGCGAAGGCGTCCATGAACTTCTCGGCGTTTCGCAGCAGCTCGCGCCGCGCAAGAAGCTCTTCCTCCTCGCCGTCGCGCAGCTCCGCGCGCTCCAGCTCGGCGATCTGATGGCGCAGCGTGTCGACGCGGCGGGCCTTTTCCGCCTCGTCCATTTGAAGCGCCTCGATCTGCCGCCGTGTCTCACGCGCCGCCTGATAACGCTCGGTATAGGCTTCCGGCAGGCCGTCGAGCCGGGCGAAGCGGTCGAGGTACGCGCCATGCTGCTCCTCGTCGAGCAGCTGCGTGCCCTCGTGCTGGCCGTGGATATTCAAAAGGCTCGTCCCCAACGCGCGCAGCTGCGCGACCGTGATGGGCCGTCCGTTCGCACGGCAGATATTCTTGCCGTCGGCATAGATGTCGCGCTGGAGCAGCAGCACGCCGTCCTCCGGCTCGACGCCGAGCGCGGCGAGCACAGGAAGCGAGGCGTCCACGCCGTCAAATTCCGCGCTGACGAAGGCCTTGGCCGCGCCCGTGCGGATCAGGTCGCGCGAGGTGCGCGCGCCGAGCACCGCGCCGAGCGAGTCGATGACGATGGACTTGCCCGCGCCGGTCTCGCCGGTGAGCGCGTTGAAGCCCGCGCGGAACGAGATGTCCGCGCGCTCGATGACGGCGATGTTTTCGATGTGGAGAAGCTGAAGCATTGCGGCCTTCTCCCCTTCTTACTTGATCATAGCGGTCAGCTCGGTGCAGAATTCCGCCGCACTCTGCTCATCGCGCAGCACGACGAGCACCGTGTCGTCGCCGCTGACCGTGCCGACGATGGCAGGGATCTCCATGCCGTCGAAGGCGGAGCCTGCCGCGGGGCCGAGGCCCGGCATCATCTTCACCACGACGAGATTCTGCGCGCGGTCGGCGCTGAGGATGCTCTCGCGCAGGATGACCTGCAATCTGCCGGCAAAGTTGAGCTTGATCTTCTGCGCGCTCACGGCGTAGCGGTAGCGCCCGCCGCCGACCGGCTCCTTGATGAGGTGGAGCTGCTTGATGTCGCGCGAGATGGTCGCCTGCGTGCTCTCAATGCCCTGCTCCTGCAGCTTCGAGAGAAGCTGCTCCTGTGTTTCGATCGGCTCGGCCTCAATGATGGCCAGAATTTTCTCCTGTCGGTTATTCTTCATGTTCCAACACTCCCATCAACATCTTTTTTTGCAGGATATCGCAAAAGCTCTTATTGGAAAGCCTTACGAGCTTTGTTTCATATTTTGAGCGCCGGATCTCCACGGCGTCGCCGTTGCGCAGCGAGAATGCCCGCCCGCCGTCGGCGGAGAGAAAGATTGGCTTGTAGCCGGTCTTTTCCGTCTGCACGGTGACGGTGCGCTCCGGCGAGAGCACATAGGAGTTGGCGTGCACGCTGTGCGCGCAGATCGGACTGACGATGAGGTTGCGCGCTGTCGGCTCGACGACCGGCCCGCCCGCGGAGAGCGAATAGGCCGTG
>ENA-ORTN01001909-ORTN01001909.1-human-gut-metagenome-genome-assembly--contig:-NODE-1909-length-18794-cov-11.125140_pt1 | contig 18794 bp, 8 predicted proteins | sample MGYA00242070_ERZ509189 | MGnify/ENA primary metagenome ERZ509189 (study PRJEB26280, sample SAMEA2338821) | human gut metagenome | biome: human gut; feature: human-associated habitat; material: faeces...
GAAGACAAGACATTGCTCGCTATTTCGTTCGTCTTTGCGTTCACACATTGTGCATTCTATATGGTACGTATCTGGAAACAGACATCCGAAAAGAAGAAGTAAGCGTTTTCTACACGCTATCTGCTTCCATAACTTTCATTCACTGTAAGGGGTAAATTCAATCACCCCCTACCGTGAATAAAGTTATCATAGTTTCATACCCATCGGTTCTGAACCCATAATCAAGCCTTATAACCTATGAAAGTCTTAAGTTATCCATAGTAGAAAGAACATTTAAAAAACTTCTTCAAAAATGTTTTTAGCTACTACCACAGTATTTCCTTCAGGAATTGAGGAATAGAATCCTGTTTCTTTAGTCCATGCTTCTTCCAAGGTATAAAAATCAAGTTCCTCCGGTTGCTTTCCATCCAGGACACAAGCTAAATAATCAAAATAAGCCTTCCATCTCATAAAATAGAAATCTTTCAAAATGCCATTCCATTCTTTATGAGCATAATCACGAAGTCCGCCTTGATCTGCCGCTACACGATTTCCCCATGTAGTAATCTGAACACGTGCATTCCATTCGTATAATGCTTTTTCTTCCTGGGTCTGTCCTGCTGAACGTGCCGCTTCAATCCAAGTTCCAACCTTGAATTCTTTCCGGGTACCCAGCAAGTGGTCTTGCAATAGAATAAGATGCAGAAAATGCTGTGAAGCCAACTCAAATACTTGCTTGTCTCCTGCCCGGAACGCAGCCGTTACCACTTTTTGCATCAAACGCCCCTTTTCTGCCAATGCCTGCCGGAGCACATCCACCAAATCGAATTCAAAATTATTATTACCCTGATATTTATCAGCCACAGAAACCATCAGTCGGGCAGCCTCTATCACATCCTGCGGATTATAGTATTCTTTCATCTCCGACCAACTGGATACCTGATATACATCCAACCCCGGACGAGCACAGAATACAGACTCATGCGTTCCCTGTTGTATCTTCTCCTTGGGACTATTATAAATACCGTTACCTAATAAATCCCAAACTTGTTGCAAAGCCTCATCCTCTACCCCATAACGAGCATATACATATCCTTTCAACCACTCATCACGAGTAAACCGATGCTCACGCCATGGCAACTCCATCACCAGCTCATACATAACCGGGTTGTTCTCAATACCTTCCGGAGTCATCCCTACTCCACGCAATGTCCTTCCGGCATGAACATCTGCTTTCGCGTCATAAAAGCCATCAATCAGCGCATCCATTTTACCATGAAGCCCAATGTTACCACCAAAATTCAACAACATGCAGTACACCCACTCATGCTGCCCGTATCCTCCTTTGCGACACCACTCTGACGCCGGGTCCCCCCATTGCGGACGGCATTCGCTATGCAAGTCCAAGACTAACAGGTCTTCTGCTTCCAGATGCTCTATCATCGGAGTACGAGGATTGTCCTGCCATGCCTGAGCCACCCACACAGCATCCGGATTTGTTTTTTTCATGGCTTTCATGATGGCTTTACCGGCTGCATCCAAATTTACTCCTTGAGTACTTCCCCCTTCATGAAACGGATCAATAGCGTAAAAACCTGTTTTTCCATACAGTTTTGTCAGTTCTCTATAATACAAAGCAGAGATTTCTTCAAAGCGCTCATCCTCCGGCTGTAAAAAGGCAGGACGATGATAGCTGCACCAAAATCCGGGATCAGCAACATTCAATCCTAATTTCTCCTTTGCATTATGAGGAACCATGCCACAATATCCCGGCAACACAGGTTCGATGCCATATTCACGCATTCTTTTTACAATCTTCTTCTGAAGTTTTTCCTGACGGGTATACCAACTTTCAGGATTAGGTCCTCCCCACCCTTCCAGATTATTCATCAACCACCAAGCTGTAAAACCCGGTCCGGCTACAAACTCATTAATTTCATCCTTAGTATATCCTAGTTTTAGAAGTACATTTCTCCAAACCGACTCAGTCCCTGTCAATGCCAGGGAAAGATTGATACCGTGAAGCGCCATCCAATCTATCTCCTTTTCCCAACGCTCCCAGTCCCAAAAAGCCATGGAGTAAGAGAAAGTACAATAATTCAGATCATAACGATAGGGCAGATCCGTTTCATGCCGTTCCTTTTTAGTCACAGGGGGCAAAACAGCAGGCAGTTTTGCAGTCATTCCATTCCAAGAAAGATGTATGCCTGCATAATATTTCAAATACCAATTCAATCCGGTAGCAATATTTACATAGTCATTACCCCGGATAATTACTTTATCACCTTTCTGATCGAGTTCAAAAAAATCGGTCCCCGATTTCTGACGTTCGATAATAAATTTGGAGGAAGCTCCTTTGTCGATGCGCTCTAATAATCCTGTAACAGGAGAAGAAAATAAGTTGCTTGTCACCCATAACAGCACAAACAACAATCGTAGTTTTTTCATCATATTATTAAGGTAACGGATAACACCAATTAAATAAAAAACAGAACAGCCCCCTCTCCTTTAAAGGGAGGAAGGCTGTATTAGTATTATTACGAAATAATTAATTATTTACAATTTCCAAGGCAACGCGGCTTCAACTGCTTGAAGAAGTCATTACCTTTATCGTCCACTAAAATGAATGCCGGAAAATCTTCCACTTCTATTTTCCAAATAGCTTCCATACCCAATTCCGGATATTCCACACACTCAATGCTCTTGATATTATTCTGAGCAAGGATAGCAGCCGGACCACCAATAGAGCCCAGATAGAAACCGCCATACTTCTTACAAGCATCCGTTACCTGCTGGCTACGATTACCTTTTGCCAACATTATCATGCTACCACCATGTGACTGGAACAAATCCACATACGGATCCATACGTCCTGCCGTAGTGGGCCCCATAGAACCACAAGCCATACCTTCCGGAGTTTTTGCCGGACCGGCGTAATAGATAGGATGATCTTTGATATACTGCGGCAAATCTTCGCCACGATCCAAACGTTCTTTCAATTTAGCATGAGCAATATCGCGACCTACAATAATAGTTCCGTTCAATGACAGACGGGTAGCTACCGGATACTTGGTCAATTCTTTCAGGATATCCGCCATCGGTTGGTTCAAATCAATCTTAACCACATCGCCTTCACCGGCTTCACGGAGTTCTGCCGGAATCAGCTCACCCGGTTTATCATCCATCTTTTCAATCCAGATACCATCTTTATTGATCTTACATTTTATATTACGGTCAGCAGAACAGGAAACGCCCAGACCGATAGGACAAGAAGCACCGTGACGAGGCAAGCGGATGATGCGGACATCGTGAGCCATATACTTACCACCAAACTGTGCACCCAAGCCAATCTTATAAGCTTCTTCCAATACTTGTTTTTCCAGTTCCACATCGCGGAAAGCACGCCCGTATTCATTACCGGTAGTAGGCAACTCGTCATAATAGTGAGTAGAAGCTAGCTTAACAGTCAGCAAGTTCTTCTCTGCCGATGTACCACCGATTACAAATGCAATATGATAAGGGGGACAAGCGGCCGTACCCAAAGTCTTCATTTTCTCAACGAGGAAAGGAACCAATGTAGCCGGATTCAATACAGCTTTCGTTTCCTGATATAAATAGGTCTTGTTCGCCGAACCACCACCTTTAGTCACACAAAGGAACTTGTATTCCATACCCTCAGTAGCTTCCAAATCAATTTGTGCAGGCAGGTTGCATTTGGTGTTCACCTCATCGTACATAGTCAAAGGAGCATTCTGAGAATAACGAAGATTTTCTTCCGTATAAGTCTTATAAACTCCCAAGGAAAGGGCTTCTTCATCACAATAGCCGGTCCATACCTGCTGACCTTTCTCACCATGGATAATAGCAGTACCCGTATCTTGACAAAGAGGTAATTTGCCTTTAGCTGAAACTTCTGCATTACGCAAGAAAGTCAATGCTACATATTTATCGTTATCACTGGCTTCGGGATCACTCAGAATCTTAGCAACCTGTTCATTGTGTGAACGGCGAAGCAAGAAAGAAACATCACGGAAAGCAGCGTTAGCCATAGCAGTCAGACCTTCTTTTTCAATCTTCAAGATAGGTTTTCCTTCAAACTCACTTACTGACACATAATCTTTAGTCAGCAAATAATACTCGGTTTTATCAGGTCCCAACGGGAACATGTGCTGATAGTGGAACGGAGGTGTTGCCATATTGATACTTATTTTTAGTTAAAAGTTATTAGTGTGACAAAGGTAGTAACTATTATCGAAATTTTTCCTTAATTAGCGTGAAAACTTTCAAGGAATGTCCTTACCTTTGCCAACTCATTAAAATAACATCACATTATACATGAAAAGATTAGGCAAATTCTTATTTATTACTTCATTACTGTTATGCTTTCTCATCCCTCGAGGATGGACACAAACCCAAGCAAAAAACCAACCGGACAGTATCGAACTCAAACTGAAGGAAATCTACACGAAACGGGAAGTCATGATTCCCATGCGTGACGGAATCAAGCTTTACACCGCTGTCTACGAACCGAAAGACAACAGCAGGCAGCATCCTATCCTGATGCACCGCAGCCCTTACTCTTGTTCCCCATACGGAGAAGGATTTGACCGTCATTTCAGAACTAATCTGAAAAACTATATAGAGCACCGATATATTATCGTCTTCCAAGATGTACGTGGACGACATAAGAGTGAAGGAATATTTATCCAAGTACGCCCTCTCAACAAAAACAAAAAGGGTAAGAAAGATAAAAAGAATATAGACGAAGCTACGGACACATACGATACCATAGAATGGTTGATTCACAACACATATAATAACGGAAATGTAGGAACATGGGGAATCAGTTATGATGGTTTCTATGCCACTATGACAGCTTCCTCCAATCATCCGGCTTTGAAAGCTGTTTCTCCGCAAGCTCCCGTCACCGACTGGTTCCGTGGAGATGACCGTCATCACAACGGAGCCTTCACCCTGCTGCAAACCACTAATTTCCTTCCCAGACTGGAAGGACGCCACATGGGAAAAGGAGTGATGAACCAAATTGTAAAGAATGATGTTTACACAGATTTTCTGACACTCGGTACCTTTAAGAACGTGGACGACTTGGTACGTGATACTACACAGACATTGTGGAATGATATCAAAAACCACCCTGATTTCGATGATTTCTGGAAAGAGCGCGACGCACGTACCTCCTGTTATAACTTGAAGCCCGCCATATTGGTGGTAGGTGGACTGTATGACTCCGAAGACTGTTACGGAGCCTGGAATCTTTATAAAGCCATCAAAGAGCAATCACCGGACACAGATTTATATCTGACATTCGGTCCTTGGTGGCATGGAGCATGGACAGTACGCGGGTTCCAAGGTTTCGGTAATCTGTATTTCGGCAAAAGCACTTCGGCTTATTACATGGACAAAATAGAATATCCTTTTTTCCGATATTTCCTGGAAGGAAAGGGAGAAAAGCCCAAGCATAAAGTAAATATATTCCATACAGGTGAAAACGAATGGAAAACATACGACGAATGGCCTGTACAAAAAACTACTGGCATACCTTATTATATACATAAAAACGGATCAGTATCCACACAAGCACCGGCAGAACAAGAGTCTTATTCAGAATATATTTCAGATATGTCACGTCCGGTACCCTATACGGCAAACCCTACCACTTACCGGACAAAAGAATTCATGGTAGATGACCAACGCTTTGCTACTTCACGTCCCGATGTCATTACTTTCATGACGGAGCCGCTATGTGATACATTAACATTGGCCGGTCCTATAGAAGTGGAATTAATGACTGCCATCAGTAGTACTGACGCTGATTTTATGGTGAAAGTAATTGATGTATATCCTGAAAAATTTGAATATTCCAAAACTGCACGCAATTATTTAAAGAGTGACTATCCAATGAGTGGGTACCAGCTGATGATTCGTGGCGAATTGTTCAGAGGACGCTTCCGTAAGGGATTCGACAATCCCCTGCCTTTCAAACCGGAAGAAATAACTCCGGTTAATTACACACTGTATGATGTGGCACACACATTCCTACCGGGACACAGACTGATGATTCAAATTCAAAGCTCTTGGTTCCCCATTATTGACCGCAATCCACAAAGGTTTATTGATACCTATCATTGTACGGTAGAAGATTTTGTGATGAAACAAAAGATCAAAATTTATCATCAGCAAGGAGCTGCAAGCAGAGTTATACTACCTGTGGTAAAAAAATAAAAAAGGGAGTGTCCAAGCTCAAATGTCATCCAATAGCAAGAGCCGTATAACTACTCCAGCGTTCATACGGCTCTTTTATATATAACTACCATCTGTAACTTTTCCGAATGTTCATCTTAGTTTGAATACTCTCATCAAAAATATCATATAGAAGCAATCCGTTCTATCAACTCGTTACCTAACGCTGTTTTCGCTTCAATATGCTGCAACACCGCTGTCACAAACGGATTACTTTCAAATACCCCACGCACCTGTTCAAAATCCTGCTCCATTTCTTCACGTGATCCATCTGCACCGAACCCCGTCATAGCAGACAAAGAAAATTCCTTTTTCGCATCGGCATAGACCATTTTATCCAATCCGACAACAGCCTCCTGCCACTTCTTCACGATAGCAATAACATCCTTTGCCGTTATTTCATCGGAACGCAGATTATAAAACTCAAGCATCTTCTCGTACGCCCATGTCCACTCGTATGTATAATAATTACGATGCATCTCAACAAAACGGTCATGAATCTGATCCACATTAGTCAGAATTCCAGATTCTATATCTGCCATCAACTTCTCTATCTCACTTTTAGGAGCGATCAATCCGGAAATATCCACCCATTCTCCTGTCCCTATCTCTGTATCAGGAATCAACCGGGCACGGATTTCCTCATCACTGTTAAAACGAACTTCTTCCAAACGCTTGATTAATGAATTACCCAAAAATTTATGAATAGCCGTTTCATAAAAACGAATGCCATTATTTAAAGAAGAATTCTTAATTTTCGCACTTTGGTAAGAGTAAGTTTCTGAGGTTTCTCCGGATACTTTACGTAATTCCTTCAGAATACTACGCCCTTTCATCATTTTCTGAATAGTATAAGGACTCAACAGGTTATAATTAATTTGATCCAAACGGTTCGGATCTTTACGTTTGTCACGTTTAGGCCACTTTTGAGCATCCCGAATCGTACCTACACTCCGCAAATTCACCCCTGGCACCAGATAAGTGGTATTTTGCTGCTCTATCAGATAAGAAAAAGGCAGATTAGAAGTATCGGCATGATTCACATGACGCCCCATAACCAAAGAAAATGCACCTACACGTGCGGGCCATAAAATATAAGAATCAGAAGTAGTCTTCGCCCCACGCTCCATAGCTCCCTGATGAATCGGACCTAACTTATACATATGGTTGCTTTGATTAGAGCCGGAACCCGCATTCATAAAAGAGAACATTCCGGCAATCAGCAAAGTAGACTTATGATGAGTCACCGTAAAGGGTCCGGCAAAAATGGCACATGCCTCACCGTTCTCTTCTTGACAATTACTGAAAAACAAAGAATCAGATGCAGAATAGTTATGTCCCAAATGACATGCCTGGCTGATAAAGCAACGGGTCAACATAGTTCCATCTTCCACATTAGAACCGCTTGATATAATAAAATCATCGCATACCACTCCATAGCCGATATGAATAGGCGCCTGCTCATTACTGTTCAAGCTGCCGTTTTTCAATCGTCCCGCCCCTTCTATCTTACAATAATCACCTATTCGTACATTCTTTATATATCCCGCATCAACAATGGTAACATGGTGGCCAATAGTACCTGTATCCGAAGCATTCTCTTCAGCATACCGGTCAATAATGGCTTTCATCCGACAAATCAATTCAGGACGATGACGATACAATGCCAAAATATAGGCCTGATGCGCTGACAGACGATCATGAATAGGCACTTCACGTCCACCCGTTTCATTCAATACAGCTACTTCAACGCCATTCCCAAACTTGCTCCGGCCATCTACCAGAATGATATCTACATTCTCTATAAATGCATAATCCCCAATGATATAGTTGGCTATATAGTTCTTTATATTCTCAATACAACAATTATCGCCCACCGTTACATTATGCAAAGTCGCATGATACAATCCGGAATGTTTACGCATGCCACCTGCCAACGTAAACTCATCCTCAAAGACCCCCAATCTGACCTTTCCGGAAAAACGGGTATGATAAATATAGTCCGTCTTAAAGTTCTCTACTACTTCAATTTCATCCCAATCAACCGCAGTGCATGATCTCTCTTTTAATTGTTGTATTTCTTCTTGTGTAAGTGAACGATAAGTTTTCATCTTCTATATGTATTTATTCTTCATCATAGGTTTGATAAAGAAAATCGTTATAAGGATACTTCTGTACGTGTAGCTCGCGTACCTTATTATATATAATAGTCTTCAATTCATCCATATTTATTTTCTCTCTAGCAGAAATGAAGATACAATTATCATTCAATTTCGCCATCCATGTCTTCATCAGTTCTTCCAATGTAATATTCTCCCTGGTTTTAGGAGTCAAATCATCCTCTGCTTTCTCTATATAGGTATAAGCATCTATCTTGTTAAAAACAATCATGGTAGGCTTTCCACCTGCCCCCAAATCAGCAATCGTTTTATCAACCACAGAAATTTGTTCCTCAAAATCCGGATGAGAAATATCCACCACATGAATCAGCAGATCAGCTTCACGCACTTCGTCCAAGGTTGATTTAAAGGAATCAACCAAATCCGTTGGTAATTTACGGATAAATCCTACGGTATCTGTAAGCAGAAATGGCAGATTCTCAATAATCACTTTGCGTACTGTGGTGTCCAATGTTGCAAAAAGTTTATTTTCAGCAAAGACCTCGCTTTTTGAAAGCAAATTCATTAAAGTAGATTTTCCCACATTGGTATACCCTACCAAAGCTACACGTATCATACGCCCACGGTTTTTACGTTGAGTGGACTTCTGTTTATCAATTTCAACCAACCGTTCTTTCAACAATGACATACGATTCAAAATGATACGACGGTCCATTTCCAACTGAGTTTCACCCGGACCACGTAATCCCACAGAGCCTTTACCTCCACCGGCACCAGATCCACCTCCCTGACGTTCCAAGTGAGTCCATAAACGTTGCAGACGAGGCAACATATACTTGTATTGGGCCAATTCCACTTGTGTTTTAGCATTTGCTGTTTGAGCCCGCATGGCAAAAATATCCAGAATCAGCAAAGTACGATCCAAGATCTTCACTTTCAGTTCAGCTTCTATATTACGTATCTGTTTAGCAGAAAGTTCATCATCAAAAATCACCATTCCGACTTCACGCTCATTTTCCTCTTCCTGATGAATATATTCCTTGATTTCTTCCAGCTTTCCTTTACCGACATAAGTCACGGAATTGGCAGCAGGCAGTTTCTGAGTAAACCTTTTCACCACTGTTGCTCCGGCCGTTTCGGCCAAGAACTCCAACTCATCCAAATACTCCTTGGTCTTACGCTCATCTTGTGTCTGAGTAATCAAACCAACTAAAATGGCAGTTTCAACCTGTGCTTCAGAAATTACAAATTCTTTCATTTATCTATCAATCTAAATAAGTTCGCGACAAATATAACAAAAAAAGAGGATGAACGTTGAACGTCATCCTCTTTTTTATTACAGTTATTCCCTATAGTTGTGGTTGTGGAGCAGCCGGATTGTTATCAGTGTCACTGATTCCGGAATTGGTTTCCATTTCACATTGCGGAATCCGGTAGATCAGGATTTGTGCTTCTGCAGCTGAATTATATTGTACAGACGGGTCATAATTCGTATTCTTACGAACCACCGGCTTTTTCAAGCGTAGGATATCGAACAGTGAGAAACCTTCTCCCCAAAGTTCCATACGACGCTGCAACCAAACCTCATCCTGAAAATCCTGTGCCGAATTAGCTTTACTTGTAAAGGAAGGATCCCGATATGTCCGTACAAAATTTTCCAATGTACTCTTTCCGCCACTCAGATTACCACCCATGGCTTCTGCCTCAGCCTTTATCAGATACATTTCTTCAACACGCATCAAAGGCCAGTCTGACGCATTGGTTGTGTTACCAAATATACTTTGATAAGCTCCGAACTTTGTATTTACATACGGAGTCAAACCAAAATATTCAACGATGGAAGTACCCTCAATCTGCTCATTATCAATCAATGAAGATTTATTATCCGGAGACAAGAACCATTGTTTACGGATATCTGTTTCGGGTATTAAATCATATAATGCAGAATTCACCTTTCTATATCCATCAGGCACTCCTGAAGTATAACCGTTCCCGGTAAAAGAGCACAAGTGCGAAGGCCAGTTGATAATACCTGTCTGGACAACATCATTATCAGGCGTAATCATCACTCCCCATAACCATGAACTTGCCGATGCTGAATTAAAGGTAGGAGTAGATACCTGGGCTAAAGTCTGAGGTGTACCGCCAGCAATGGCACGTTCTGCATCTTTAGCTGCATCCGCCCATTTTTGCATTAACAGATTAGCACGAGCACGCAATCCATAAACTACTGCCTCATCAATCTGATCTTTGTTTGAGCCATTATCATACCCGGTCAATAAATCAGCAGCCGTATTCAGGTCACTCATAATCTGGTCATACACCTGCTGTACAGTTGCACGCGGATTATTCTGCATATCTTCATCAGTCATTGTTTCTGTAACAATAGGTACTGCCAGGCTATTTTCATGACCTGCATAAGTAAACTGATAAATTTGAACCAAGTTCAGATAGTCATAAGCACGAGCAGCTAAAGCTTGCCCACGATAAACCTTCAAAGAAGAATCTTCCGTATCTGCCGCTATCAATTTCAGTACATTGTTTGCAGCTTTCAAGTGATTATAGAACGTTTTCCAAATCAATTCATCGCTTGAACTATCGTATACTCTGTCACTATAATTCTGAGATGTATTAAACCAATTATATCCATTAACCAATGCAACCAAGTCCTGCCCTCCTGATTCCAATATCATAGATACCGCAGGAATACCATAATCATTATGATAAGTAGTGGCATCATCTGAAATCGTACCAAAAGTATTTAATTTGGCTGCCATAGCGTTCACTTCAGCAGTTATCAAATTAGGTCTGCCATTGATTATATCTTCTTTCTGTTCTTCAGATATGTAATCTCCTTCAGGAAATTTATCCAAATCGCAAGATGCCATTAATAAAGCGACACTTGCAAATGCTATATATTTATTTGACAATTTCATATTCTTAAAAATGGGTTGCTAAATTAGAAATTTAAAGATATACCTCCGGAAATTGTGCGGATAGGTGAATATACATTGTCAGCAGCCACATAACCTTGACGTGGGTCCAACCCTTTGCGAGCTGTCAGCAAAGCCACATTATCTGCAACAAAGAATACACGGACACCGTCAATCTGCATTTTACGTGTCAGACTCTTCGGCAAAGTATAACCCAATGTAATATTCTGCAAGCTTAAATAATCCGAACTAGTCAAGAAACGATCTGTTAATCTGTTCGTATATTGGTCATTAATATTCATACGAGGAACATCCGTATTTTTATTTTCAGGAGTCCATGCTTTTAACATATCTTTATGCAAAGCACTACCTGTAGCTGCTACGTCCATTAATCCTTGGTAAGTATAGTCCAAAATACGTCCACCAAGCTGATATGCAAACGAAACAGAGAGATCAAAGCCATATGCTGTGACACTTGTTCCAAAACCACCATAAACTTTAGGTAGAATATCACCTGATGCGAATCTGTTTTCAGAAGCGACAGAATAAGATTTCGTAACTGTATTACCATTCTCATCCGGAGTCACCAGCGCCCACAGACTCTCTCCTGTCTCAGAATCCACACCTACATATTTAGGTAAATAAAGCTGGTACATAGACTCATCTTCACGATAAATCCGGGCACCGTCAATCAATTGTCCATTCAGTTCTGGAGATAATTCCAAGACTTTATTCTTAAAATGTGTAAGATTAAAGTTTACATTCCAGGAAAAATTCTTGTTTTCAATTATATTGGAATACAAGTCCAATTCAACCCCACGGTTTACCATTGACCCCACATTCTCAGGAAAACGGGAATAACCCATTGAAGCTGCTACCGGTTTGAAATAAAGCATATCAGTTGTTTTACGTGAGAAGTACTCAACAGAACCACCTAACTTACCACCCCAAAAAGCAAAATCAAATCCAGTATTAAAGCTATGTGAAGTTTCCCAAGTAATATCCTTATTACCTTTATAATATAAAGAAGTTGAAAAATCACCATTACTGTTTGCCAATGTATACTGGTCTTGATACGGATAGTAGTTACGGTACAAACCACCTTGGAACATCAAGTTATCATTACCTTGCAAACCATAGCTGATTTTAAATTTCAACATATCAATCCAAGACTGGTTTTCCAAGAATTTCTCTTTGCTTAATAACCATCCAGCTCCTACAGACCAGAAGTTACCCCAACGATTATCCGGGTGAAAACAAGAAGAAGCATCACGACGGAAAGAAGCTGAAACAAAATACCGTCCATCATAGTCATATTGTGCACGGAACAGCCATCCTTCTGTTGCATAATTACGAGAATATGAATTATTGCTCTGGTTCATAATACCATTGCCTAATTCAGGAACATTCGGATCATACAATTTCTCACGTTGTCCGTACAAATATTGATATTTATAGTCATAACTTTCATGTCCGGCCAAAATATCCACATTATGAACATCATTAAATGTTTTGTTGTATGTCAACAAATACTGCTGATTTACACTAAATGTACGCTCAGTAGCTACACTGATCAAACCTCCGACTCCGCTAGTTTCAGAATACTGTCCGTAGAAGGGGTTAACCATCTCTGTAGCACGCACATTATTTACATCAACACCTATATTCACTTTTGCCTTGATTCCATTCCATATATCAATATCAGCAGACCATTTTCCACTAACCACATCACCAGAATATTTCATTTTATCCAACATATAACTTGCCAACGGATTTGCATTAGGAATAGTATTACGGCTACCATTCGAATCTTGTCCTTGCTTTCCATAATCATAACGAAGGAAACCTCGATTATCTACCATAATATTGCCCTGTGCATCACGAACATACATAGGATAAATAGCTCCCATAATATTTGACGCATAAAAGATATTTGCATTTGAGGTACCACCCTCAGTATCCTGTTCACGGCTATCATAATGAGTAAATGATACATTTCCTCCCATTTTCAACCAAGGCTTCACTTGATAGTCAGCTTTCAAACGTGCAGAATAACGTTGAAAACCAGAGTTAGGAACAATTCCCTTATCATCCAAATAGCTGGCCGACATATAATAATTCATTTTTTCGGTCGCACCGCTAATACTTAAATTATACTCTTGGCGCAGGTTATTTTCAAAAATTTCATCCGACCAATTATCCGGAGTATAATAATATGTACCATCAGAATAACCTAATGTCGCATTAGGATTCAATTTGCCATCCATACCGATCAGTTGCTGTCCTTGAGGAATGGAATACACCTGATATCCCAAATATGTAGAAGAAAGCATCGCTTGATTAGCGTACGCATTAGCTTTAGCCAAATCTCCGGCTGCCGCATATCCTTTCAAATCGGCATTATAAATAGAAGAATAGTTTAATTCATAGAATGTAGCCGGATCCGTAATTGTTTCATAATTAGGTACTCCACGTTTATTTATACCCCATTTAGCATCAAAAGTAACACGGGCTTCCCCACTCTTACCACGCTTGGTAGTAATCAAAATTACACCATTGGCACCACGTGCACCATACAGAGCGTTAGAAGCAGCATCTTTCAACACTGTCATCGATTCTATATCAGAAGTGCTGATAGCAGAAATTTCACCATCATACGGAACTCCGTCTACCACATACAAAGGTTTGTTACTAGCCGATATAGATCCAATACCACGAATACGCACCTCAGCATCTTTGCCCGGCTGACCATTATTACTCGTAGTTTGCACTCCGGCTACTTGACCTGCCAAAGCATTTGTCACATTTGAAGTTTGTCTCGTCGCTATTTTTTCATTTTTTATAGTGGCAGCCGAACCTGTAAATGCAGATTTTTTCGCCGTACCATAAGCCACCACCATTACCTCTTCAAGCTGTTCTGTATCAGACTTTAATACAATATTCAAGTTTGCTTTAACTGGCACTTCTTGTGTAGCCATTCCGATAAAGGAAACTACCAAAGTCTTTGCGGAACTAAAATATACAAAAAAACATCTAGTAATCAAATATTTAGCATTCTGCTCTCTTGTAGATATACAATATTACATCTATTATAACAAACTATAAATCAACTATATATTATAACATAAAAAAATAATTTGATTTTATGTCTACTTTTATTCTACCTTAAGCATAAAAAAGATGCCTAGTAATCTAGGCATCTTTTTTATTATAGACTTATTATTAGTTATTCGTTTTTATCAGTAATCTCACTATTGGCATTTAACTCTTTATCGGGGATTTGATAAATGAATAATTTACTACCTGCAGGGACTTCCTTTGGAGCAATCGCACTATGATTAATTGCATGTGTTCTATCCAAACTTTCATTACGACGTTTCATGTCAAATAAACGACGACCTTCACCCCACATTTCAATACGCTTTTGAAGTTCAATTTCTTGTAAAAGTGCATCACTTGTTGCGGATGTTTCATATTTTGGATTACGAGTTTTCATAATCGTAGTCAGCATTGTTTTGGCTTCATTTTCTTTCCCTGCCCTATATAATGCTTCTGCAGCTACAAAATACATTTCACCAGTACGCAAATAAATATAGTCAGAGCAAAAAGTATCACCTGTAGGAGTAAAACCAGGCGCGGTAGAACCTACATCAATAAATTTGCGCTGCACATATTGTCTTACTTTATAATGAGTATTTGTTTCTCCCAAATCAACTCCAAACCATTTTTTACGAATGTCATCATCTGAAATTTTTTCATACAAATCACTGGAAATCATTTTGTAATTTCCTAAATTACCACCGTATCCCGGGCCGTAAGGATCAACTTGACTCATGAATGAAGCGTAGAATGTATTTGTTTCACCATTAATATCAGCCCCCCATAACACTTCGCTCAAAGAAAGGTCATTAAAGCCGGAAAGTAATTCTTTTTCACTCATCAGTGAGCCACCTTCAATAGCCAATTTTGCGTATTTAGCAACTTCATTCCATTGATCGGGATAATCATTAACAAATGAAAGAATGTTTGCATAAATAGCAGCTGCTGCATATTCATTTAATTCATCTTTCTTGGCTATTCCTTTTCCTTTCAAATAATTATATCCTTTATCTATATCACTTAATATCTGTTCATAGACCTCACTTACAGGAACACGATTCAATTTGGTTTCAGATTCAGTATAAATAGGAATACCTAATTTATCTTTATTCCATTCATAAGGTTGTTGGTACATGTTTATTAACCAAAAATAGCAGTAAGCACGTATGGTGTAACTTTGTCCCAACATCTTCTCAACACTCTCATCACCGCTATCTGCCTGTTCTTTCAGACCGCTGATTACTTCATTTGCACCACTGATTACAGCATATAATTCTTGCCAATAAGTGGTCGTACGACGATAACTTGAAGCACGGTTGTCAAGCAGATAATCATATACGAAGAAGTGTGAGGTCATATATGCCATATCATCTCCCATCAAGTCTGTGGCCAATTCAAATGCCTTTAACCCGAAATCATCATGACTTTGCTGTGCTTCCGGAGAAAACATATTTTTGTAATATCCTGTAATATATGCTTGAATAGCTGTAGGATCTTTATCAAGCAAATCTTTAATTTGGTCTTCTGATGCATTTTCTGAAGGTTCCTTGTCCAAAAAGTCATCGCTACAAGATCCCATCATAAACGCTGCAGCCAATATTGCTAAATATTTTGTATATTTCATAATTCTATTCTTTTAAAAGTTCAAATTAATGCCGAATGATAAAGTACGAATCGCAGAATAATTAGCAGCCGAATATCCATAAGCATATTGGCGTGGGTCCATACCTTTACGTTTAGAGAATAAAGCTACATTATCGGCAGATACGTAAATACGTGCACTGCTTGCTGATATTGCTTTCATCCATTCTTTCGGAAAAGTATATCCTAATGAAATGTTACGGATGTTAAAGAATGATGCATTTATCAAGAAACGTGAGGATTGGCTATTACTATTTTGCGCACCATCCATTATAGGCACATTTGTATTTTTGTTTTCCGGAGTCCAAGCATTCAAGATATCCTTATGCCAGTTGCTGCCAATATTGCTTCCCGCATGCATGAAAGAAGAATACATGCTGTCATATATCTTTCCACCAATTTGAAAGTTTGTAGCTATAGAAAGATCGATTCCTTTGTATGCAAAATCAGTTGAAAAACCTCCTTGGAAATCGGGCAAAGTAGAACCTAATTCATATTTGCTTGCCTGAGTATAGTCTTCGGTTACGGTCCTTCCGGTCACCTTGCCATTAGCATCTTTCTCATCCATATACCATTGTGCCGCTCCTGTCTCTGGATTAACACCTGCATATTCATACGTATAAAGATCATAAATAGACCCTCCTTCCATTAAGCGGAACAAAGAAGCGGTACCATGAATAATTCCATTCTCTCTTTTGTCTTCTGGAAGATTCAAAATCTTATTGCTATAGTGTGTACCGTTAAAAGATAAATTCCATATAAAATCTTTTGTTTGAATTGGGGTGGCAGAAATAGTAAATTCAATCCCCTTATTCTGCATATCCAACAGGTTCATTGGAACGTAAGAAATTCCAGAAGAAATGGGATAAGGCATATTGTACAACATATCCGAAGTCTTCTTCAAGAAATATTCAGTTTCTAGTTTCAAACGGTTATTAAGAAAAGCAGCTTCCAAACCGATATTTAAATTTTTGCTTTTTTCCCAAGTCAAATCTTTATTTCCACGATAAGTTTCGACTACAGAGAAATCTCCGTTATTATTGGTTACAGAATATTGCTTCAGATATGGTTGATAGACTACATAACCATTTATATCAAGAATTCCATCATTACCTTGTGTTCCATAACTTGCTTTTAGTTTAAGATTAGACAACCATTCCACATCTTTCAAAAACTCTTCCTGTGTTAATCTCCAAGAACCTCCGACAGACCAAAAAGTACCACGGCGGTGATCAGGATGGAATTTGGAAGATTCATCTGAACGAATACTTGCAGATAGATAATATTTGTTATCAAAATCATAGTTTACACGACCAAAGAAACTTTCCATACTATGTTCTTGTGTATATGAATTCATATCACTCATAGTTATGGCATTGTTGAACTCAGGATTTCCAATAGTATAAAAATTGTATTTATGAGTATACTGATATTTCAGTGTATATGAATAAGATTCGTGACCAGCCATTATGTCAATATTATGATGGCCAAATGCTTTACTATAAGTTAAAAGTTGATTTGCTGTAAACGATTCAATACGTTGATTATATTTATAAGTACGACCATTCACATTAGCAGCATCCCCATATAACTGATTCATATGGTCTGTACGGATTTGATTCATTAAATCATAACCAATGTTAGCAGTCGCTTTTAAACCATCAATAATATTAATGTTGATAGTACCACGGCCATTAAAATTGTCATTCAAAGTCTGATGCACATCCAACCCAGAATTAGCTGCAACATTTTGATTACTGAAACCGCCCATACGTGTACTGTATGTACCATCACCAAAATCATAAACAGTGTTGCCTTCTTCGTCATATATGCGATTTCCGTTTTCGTCATACGCATATACAGGATAAATAGGAGCGATTTGCTGAGTGAACATAAAAGCATTAGAGTAATTAGACAAACTAGCATTTTGTGACTGGCCTGCATTTTTTTCCGCTCTTGCGTAAGCCAAATTACCATTGATATCAATAAACTTATTTACAGTATGATTAATATTGGCACGTGCTGAAATACGTTCAAAGTCAGTATGTCTTAAGATTCCTTCATCTTTCAAATATCCCAATGATAAAAAATGAGTTGTCTTAGCGTTACCACCTTGCAGACTCAAATTATATTCCTGACGCATACCATTATGTAATGCGGCATCAGCCCAATCGTCATTATGGCGTAGAGCCGCAGAACTAACTACGCCATCTGCTGAAACCATGGCATTATTAGCTACACCGATGAATGGATTGTACCCAATGCTACCTATTAATCCTTCGGAAGCTTCTGCACCTGTAGATTGATTTTTCAAAGTATTCCAAGCTGTTAGTACGTATTCTCTTTGATCTTTCATGATATCATATTCTGGAACACCACGAGTATTTACTCCCCAGCGTGCATCAAGAGTTACTTTGGATTTATCTACCATACCTTTTTTGGTAGTGATCATCACAACACCATTTGCCGCACGTGAACCATAAAGAGATGCAGATGCAGCATCTTTTAATATAGACATGCTTTCAATGTCGGCAGGATTCAATGCATTAACAGACTCTTCATCATAAGGCATACCATCAACTACGTATAAAGGAGCCGACGATGCACTAAAAGAGCCAATACCACGGATTCTTATTTTAGCATTTTCTCCAGGCTGCCCACTGGTGTTGATTACTTGTACACCTGCTGCTGCACCTTCCAAGGCTTTAGAAACTGAAGAAACCTGCATTTTTGCTATTTTTTCTCCACTAACAGCAGTCGC
>ENA-ORTN01001922-ORTN01001922.1-human-gut-metagenome-genome-assembly--contig:-NODE-1922-length-18679-cov-3.455702_pt1 | contig 18679 bp, 19 predicted proteins | sample MGYA00242070_ERZ509189 | MGnify/ENA primary metagenome ERZ509189 (study PRJEB26280, sample SAMEA2338821) | human gut metagenome | biome: human gut; feature: human-associated habitat; material: faeces...
TTTTTCCGCCGCTGAAATGGAGCGGCTTGGCACCGCTAGTCTAGTGACCCGCAGTACCTCCGATGGACAAAAAGCGTTCCGAAGGAAAGCCCTATAAGGTCTACATGATGGCCTCGGCGAGCAAATTCCTCCGCATTTACTATACCACAGTGAAGGCGTATTGGGGTTCCTTAGAAGAGGCATAACGTTATTTCAACACCTATGGATAGCCACCTTCTGAATCTTAGATGCGAAGTGACTTGGTTTAGTGTGCCTATTTCTCCTTGCTCAAGTTTCTGAATTTCTTACTTGCTTTTTGTTAGCAGGTCTTACGGTCCCGTCGCCCACTTACGCAAAAAAGCCCCCATGTTCCACACACGAAGATGCGGAACATGGGGGCTTCAGTTTCTTGCAGCTTGATATGAGGTTTTTTAGCTAAGTGCTGTCATATCCTTACCACTTGCTCATGATTTTTCCGAACATCTGGAGCTTTTCATCATCATAACGCTGGACGACCAGCATCACATTCTCGCCCACCATGAAGTCGGAGTCCTCATGCTGGTAGGAGTAGTTGCACATACAGACCACGCCGTCGGGCAGATTGCAGAAAACACCACCGCCGTACTTGCCGGAGATGACCGCAAGGCGTCTGCAGCCTACCGGATGGCGCTGCTCCGCTCCAAGGAAGGGATTGGTCTCTATCTCCTTGATGGAAATGATCAGTTCATCTTTCTTAGGGTCATAGACCTTGACGATGCAATCGAGCACTACACCCGCGTGATACTTATTGCGCAGGTCGGGAATTGCCGTATAGCTTATCTCGCGCTGCGTAAGGTCGATATCATGTCCATAGCACTCTGCAAGGCAGCGCCGGGGGCCCACCGCCATAAGCTGGCATTTCACGCGCGCTCCAATGCTATGCAGATCCTCGCGGTGGGCGAAGAAGTAACGCTGGCTGCGGCTCGCAAGGCGACGGGAGCCAACGGCGAAGCCTGCCTCACGCTCGACCTTGATGATAATGAAGTCGATCTTTGCACCGACCATATTTTGCAGCACGTAATCAGGTCGTTCTTCCCCCTCCTCCCACATCTCCGTTTCGGGGATCATGATACGCACGCGGTAGGGAACCACAATGGCGCAGTACATGGTGAGCTTTTCCCTCCTCTCCGTCTTTGGGTTCCAGACATAAATGGAGCGCGGATCAACGCCGATGATCGTGCCGGTAAGGGCGCTGCGGCCGCGGTAGGAGGCGTAGATGGAGTTCCACTCCTGCCGCTCCTCCGGCGTCAGGCCGCGGTCAAGCTCGTTGAATTTCAGCTCAAAGAAGAGCTGTCTGTCGCTCTTTACAGCCGCCTTTGTCCGCCCGGACTGCACAGACGGCACGGACGGCGCAGGTCGTACGGGCAGCACGATTGACGTGGGCTGCGCAGGTGCCTCCTCTTCGGGCACCTCCCTGCGCGGCTCCCGGAAGCCCCAGTCATCCTCCTCGGCGTCAGGCGGGGCTGCATCCCTTGCCGGCACAGGTTCAGGCTCTTCAGAAAGATCTATGCTGTACTCTGGCGGTTCCAATGCAGCTTCGTGCGCTTCGTATATTTCCGGAAGCTTTCCGGGCGTCATATTCACGCCGCTGACGTCTCCTTCCTCCGCGTTCCCCGCCGCATCTTCGTTGCGAGCGTCCAACACGCTCTCCACCGCGGCAGCGATCGCATCGGCCGGTTCAGACCCAGCTTCTTCCTCCGCAGGTTGTTCTTCCACGGGCGCGGGTATCGCCTCCTCGGCAGGAATATCTGACACAGGCATTTCCGCCGAAGCAGTCTCCGCAAGGTCTTCTCCCCTGCCCTCCTTTTGCGGGTCGCCGCCCACGCTCATACCGTCGGCATCCTCAGCCGGCTCCGTCGTGGGAACAGCTTCCGTCCCGCAGTCCTCTGCCGTCCCGCTTTCGCCGGGCGGAAGGTCATTTTGCGTCATGTCGCCGACGTCTGCCGCTGTACTTTCTTCGAGCGCGACGGTCTTGGGGGTTTCCTCTTCTGGGGTGATCTTCTTTCTTGCCATACTCGTATCCTCCTGGCATTATATTTTTTCCGGCTCCTGCGAGCCAAAAAAGCGATGGGTGCCGTCCTCCTGACGGACGGCGAGAATATGGTGACGGGGAAGCTCAATGCCGTAACCGTTCGACCGGTCCGAGATCCAGATAAGCCTCTCCCCTTTCATGCGCTGTATCGCCATAATGCGGTACGGGGTATCCATCCGCGCGACTGTGTGGAGAAAGGACAGCTTCCCGGTCTGCCCTGTGAAGCGAAGCAGGCGGGGCGGCTCCAGCCGTTCGCAGGAATAGAACTCCGGCTCGCAGTATGTCAGCTCCAGCATGACGTCAATGGCCTCCAGATAGTGCTCGTCCACCGTGCGCTTGCCGTAGCAGACCACATCCTCCTGAAAGTACACGAAGTTTGTCCCCGTCCGAAGCTGACGCAGCATAACATCCATTCGGTGCTGTGAGATCACAAAGCGCTCCTTCCGGTAATGCTGGACGGTGAGCGAATATAGCTGGCGCAGGCGTATATACTTGACCTGCTTGAGCACGGAAATGATGTACTTTTGTTGATCGGATAACAGCATAGGTGTCTCCTCCTTCACGCCGTAGAGGAGAGCGAATTGAGATACGGGTCGATCAGCAGGTCGCTCTCACCCTCGGCAATACAGTTGAACAGCACAGCCATGATGTAGGCCGTGCTGTTCTTCACGTTTTCTTCTCGATTTTCACGCAGCTTATGCTCCACTTCCCGCAGGATCATGCCGTCCAGCCGCCGCAGCCTTGCCCGCACGCGGCTCTGCGGCAGCGTGGCGTTGCCGATGCGGTAGCTGTCCGCGTAATAGAGGCGCTCGATGGCGTTTTCAAATACCAGCGCCGTTTCCAGCGGGAAACAGGAAAGCTCGCACTCGTCCAAAATATCCAGAAAGTCCTCTTCTCTTTCCTCGTCCGTCAGTCCGTCGCGCGCGTGCGCGGGACAAGACGGACTGACTTTGATCTGACTACGATCTATTTTTCTTTTTTCTTTCTTACTTGGCAGCATATTCTGCGGTTCTGGAGCCGCAGATTCCGCGTTTCTTGAAGCACGCATTTCGCGGCTCTTGGGACGCAACTCCTGCGGTTCTTGCGCGGACGCACCATCGCCTGTGCCCTCAAGAGGCGCAGGATCGGCAGTTCTTGAACCGCAGTTCTCCTCCGGCGCGGTAAAGGGCGCGCTGGCGTAGGCAGGATCGTCCTGCGGCGTCACATAGGCAAGATAGATCTGATTGGCGTCGCCGCGTCCGCAGCGCTTTTCCCACACAAGCTCCAGCTCCACAAGCTTTTTGAATGCCGCCGTCACGCGCTGCTCACAGATCCGCAGCTCCTTGGCAAGCGCCTTACGGGGGAAGATCACGAAGACCTCGCCGCGCTCGTTGACCCATCCGTTCCTGCGCGAGAGCTGGAAGCGGTTCAAGAGGAAGGTGTAGGTCACCTTGGCATCCAGACTCATCTCGCAGTAGCGGGGATCGGAAAACAGCCAGCGGGGCATCTGCATGTGGTAGATGCTCTGCACATCGGTCTGGACCATCAGCTGAAAGGATGGCCGCTCTGTCATTTTCGCTGCCCTCATCGTGGATTCCTCCTAATTTTTTCTCTAAGGATATGAATACAAAGAGAGACGGGAGCTGTGATAGGCCCTGTCTCATGTTTCCCTGTACAAGCCAACGGATGGCTTTATGGCGTATGGTAAATTAGAACAATGCGGTTTTGCGTTGACAAACTGCTACTGTAGTATTACAATGAAGCTGCTACCGCAGTATTACTTTTGAAGGAAGGCGCGCACATGGCAAACGACCTTACCATTTACCACGGCTCACAGCAGATCGTGGAAGTGCCGCAGTTCGGCGTTGGAAAACCGTATAATGATTACGGGCAGGGCTTCTACTGTACGGAAAGCTCCGAGCTTGCAAAAGAGTGGGCCTGCCCGGTCAAAAATGATGGCTACAGCAACTGTTATCAGCTTCATCTGGACGACTTGCAGGTAATGCGCCTGACGCACGGCGAATTCAATATTTTAAGCTGGCTTGCCATCCTCCTCACGCACCGGAGGTTCGATATCAGCTCCCCGGTCGCGCAAGGGGCACGGGACTATATCCTCTCACACTTCCTGCCGGACACCTCCGGCGTGGATGTGATGATCGGCTACCGTGCCGACGATTCCTACTTCTCCTTTGCCGAGGACTTTGTGAGCAACACCATTTCGCTTCGGGACCTGAACATGGCCATGCAGCTTGGGACATTGGGCGAGCAGCTCGTATTGCTCTCCAAGCGGTCCTTTGGACACATCGAGTTCACCGGCTATGAGGTCGCGGACTATCGGGAATACTACTATAAGCGCTTTGAACGGGACCGGAAAGCCAGGGCCGATTACACCCGCCGGAAGAAGACCTTACAGCAGCTCACAGAGGATATTTTCATCCTCGACATCATCAGGGAGGGTATGGACAATGACGATCCGCACTTACGACTCCAACTATCTCTCTAAGGCGTCCCGCGCACTCGGTGCGATGCTCCACGATGCCGTTTACCGGTTTGGTATGGACGGTGGTGCATTTCTCGACCTTTTTATCCAATCCGGCGTTGCCGAAGCCTTTGAAAACGGCAGTCCCAAATACATCGCGGGGAAAAGCGGACTGGAGCTTTATCTGGAGGTCATGGAGCGAACGACCGGACGCGGCGTGCAGGCACAGGCTGAGGAGAGCTATGAGCGCAGCGACGCCTACTGGGTGGGCTGGATGCTGGCACACTATCAGTGGTATTCCGGTCACAGCTTCCGTAGCATTCTGGATACCGTTCCATATGATGAACTGATCGTGCTGTACGGAACGCTCCATGAGGCGGATATCCAGAAAGCCTATGAGGTCATGGACGCACACTTTTCGCAGAGCATGTGCGCCTTAAAAGCTGCAAGAAGGCGCGCAGGACTGACGCAGGAGGAGCTATCCGAGCGCTCCGGCGTTTCGCTCAGCGCGCTGCGTGCCTACGAGCGCCGCGGAAAGGATCTCAGCCGCGCACAGGCTGAAACCGTGCTGCGTCTGGCAAATGCCTTGAAATGTGAGATCTCTGATATTCTCGACTGATCTTAGGAGGCCGGACGGCCTCCTTTTCCTTTTGTGCAGGGCTCTCACCCCCGCCTTCGTCAGATCCCCCGGCCGGGCGGTATCCGGCTGGGATCGTCGTCCAGCTCCTCAAGCTCCGGAGCATCGTCCCCGGCGATCTCAGACCGGGACATCTCTACAAGCCCGATATCGTCCGGCGCGGTCCCTTTCATGTCCGGAAAGTCATAGATGCACGACGCTCCGGGCGTCTGCCGCGGCATGGGCGGTGATTTGTGCTGCCGCTCAGCGCCATGCTCTCCATGCGCCGGCATCTGCGACGCGCAGGAGGCCGGAGCGTATGAGTGGGGCTGCTCCTCTCCAAGCGCAGCCTCCTGCGTCGGGAGGTGTCCCCCACTCCGCTGTGCAGAGGCAGGCGGATATTCCCGCTGCGTGGGCGCGCTTTTTTTCGGCGCATGCTTTTCGTTTTCCTCTTCACGCCTTTTCCATTCCGGTACATAGTCAAAGACGCTGCACTTGCTCAGCTCCCCATACGCAGGCAGCTCCTCCAACGCGATTTTATAGAGCTGTGCAGGCTTATAGTGGTTGAACATCACGATGCACTTGTGCTTATCCAAGCGTGCAAATTCGTCCGGCTGAATGAGGTCTCGCTGGATGTTGCTGCGTGTTTGCGAATAGGGACGGGTGGTATTATAAATCGGGGAGAACAGCGGAGCGAGCGGGTACTGGTTGTTGGTAACAGAAATCGTGACCTTGCCGCACTTTTTAGCGAAGTATTCGGCGCTGGTCATATCGTTGCAGCCCATGTAGAGCGTCATATCAAAGGAGCCGAGCTGATTTTCCCACTCCTTCCCCGGATACTTTTCCTGCCATTGGGAGAGTGACTGCACCGCCACCTGCACGGACATATTGAAGCCGCGGATGGAGTTGAAGACATCGGAGATGCCCTCCATATAGCCGATGTTGAGGTATTCCTCCAAGCAGAAGCTTGTCAGCACGGGAAGGCGTCCGCCGTGGAGGCGCGCGTAGTTGGAGAGCTGGGGGAAGGTCAGAGAGAAAAAGAGAGAGCTTAAAAAGCGGTAAGCGCTGTCCTGTGCGGAGATGATGACGAAGTAGGCGCAGGGCCTTTGCCCCGGGAGCAGCAGATCCACATCATGGTTGCGGGTGATCTTATCCACCAGCGGGTTTTGGAACACCGCGAGACGGTTGCCGAGACCGATGATGATGTTGCCCCAAAGGTTTTCTCTCGCCTTTAGGAAGAGCCCGTGGGGGCCCTTGGCCGGATGCTCCGGCGGAAGCTCCGCCAGCGTGCGGTTGATCTCGTTGACGCTCTTATAGGCGAGGATCTTATAAACATCACCAAGGCTGCGCTGCTCCAAAGGAAGCAGGTTTCCACGTTCGTCCTTTTTATTACAGACATAGTGGATCAGCGCCATGAGAAGGTTCAGCTCCGCACGGCTCCAGAAGTCGTCGGCTTCCTTGGGGCCGGAGGTATTTTGAATGATGGTGTTCGCCACGGTGGTCACAAGGTCGGGGTTGGTATCCAGCCCCGCAAGGCAGTTCCAGCCGTCCGAGTGCGCCATATCGAGGAAATTGACCGCCTTGACATAAAAGCCCTTTTTCCGAAAGTATGGCGCCATCATTTCAAAAAGCTCGGCCTTCGGATCAGTCGCAATCACAGACTCCGGAGCGCCGCTGCTGCTTCGCTGTGCGCAGCCCATGAGGAAGGGAATGATAAAGCCCCTGGACTTATAAGAGCCTGGGGCGCCAATACAGAGGATGTTGTTGTTCTCACCCGGCTTCATGCGGTGAGCGACATAGGAGGAATACCTGTCGGGGTCATCGGGATGCCTCTTGATGCGGCCGAGGAGCATACCCGTAACCTCCCCGACGCCGCCGAGCTCCAAATGCTCGCCAAGCTCTCTTTTCGTCGCAAAGCCGGAGGTGCCGTGAGTCCCCTCCGGGAGAATGTCAAAGCCGCGCGGATCACGGGTAAAATGATAGCCGGAAAACCATTTGTAGCCCTTCCTTGTGAGCAGGCAGATCAAAAGGAGGATCACAGCCGTGGTGCCAAGCCCGAAGGGTGTAAGCACCACAAAGAAATTCTTGAAGGGGTTGAGCACCCAGATGCTCTCCACCTTCTCGCCGGTCATGTGAAATACGGATTCCTTTCCGAGCCGCAGGGAGTTGAGCAGCATCCCATAGAAGTACCAGCCGAGGCCGCCGAGCACGGCGTACAGCGGCACACGCGCTTTGTTGCGCTCATACCAGCTGCCCCATCTATTTGCAGCGAGGTCCTCTATCTTTTCCAAGAGCTTTGATAAGCGGGGCATTGACGACATCTCCCTTCTTCGTGAGGAATTGTGTGCAGGGCGGCTCATAGAGAGCCGGTGTGTGACCGAATAGCTTTGTCAGCACGCCGTCCGTGACCTTATAGACGGTGGCATAGCCGGGATCGGCATAGCGTGCCAGCAGCACTGCGCTGCCCTGCGCGTCCAGCGCGGCAAGGGCAATGGGAAGACAATTCCGCTCTCTCGCCATTCTGATCGCGGCGTCGATCCGTCGCAGCTCCATATCCGCGCCGATCACAAAGGGATGACCGTTGTAGAGGGCGTCCCATGCGGGGGCGTCCTCCGGCGGAGGCTGATAGGCGGAGCGAAGCATGAGCCGCGCCAGCTTTTCGCGGTAGTACGGCACGGCCATGATCTGAAGCTGGCGTGCGCCGGTCTCGTCGCAGGAGAGCAGATGGATCGGGTAGTGCAGCTCGCGGTAGGCCTCACTGTAACGGATCAGCTTTCCCTCGCTCTTTTTCCCGCGCGCCTTCAGCTCCTCAAGAATGCACCCATAGCTTGGACCGGCAAAGAGGAACGCGCGCCGGGTATCCTTGCCGAAGTTGGTGTGGTTATGGAGCGCCGAGAGCTCATCGTTGACCGCCATGCGCCCGATGCCGGGACAGACATAATGCGCGGCATAGTAAATGCCGCCTAAATGGGCGATGGCGCTGACTCGTGCGCTGCCCCATGGATTGTGTCCGTGATTTCGTGTGATCGAGGTAATAAGAAGTGACGGCCTCTCTCCGTCGCCACCCACCGATGTCGTAAACACATCGACGCCTGCATAGTAGGCGGTCAGCACCAATTCGGATAATCGAAGGCGCCGCTCAATGGCGGCATCATGGTAGGAAATACGCAGGCCGGGGATAACTCCGTTGAGAAGCAGCTCAACGAAAGCTCTGCCTTTATTGGTGAGGAGCAGGGTGCCGCTCCGCTCGTGCGTTTTGATAAATCCCATCGTCATCAAATTCTCTCGTTCTTCCTTTGTGGAAACGCCATTTAAGCTATTGGGCTTAATATTTTGACACCAGCAAAGCAAGCGCAGAACGTCAATATCCCGCACACTGAAAAGCACACCGCGCACCTCCCTCTCTTTCCTGCGAACGCCGAAATCATTCTTGCGCCGCTGCCGGCGCAAGAACATTTTCGGCGTTTTTCTCCGCCGCAATGCGGGGTCAACCTGCCGCCCCCGCATAGTAGGCAGATGAATACGGAAATTCCGGCACCTCACACACCCTAAAAAGGCAGTCACATCAAGGCTTTCAGAGCCATACACCCGCGGCAGGTCAATCGCGGCGAAAAGAGCTCTCCAAGCAGCCAAAATGAGGAGGTCACCTGCCGCGGGTTTTGCAACTTTTTCGCCAGTTTCGCGCTCAGCACCATTGTCCTGAGTAGAAGTCGCCGGAGGCATAATCGCTGGAATGCGCGGAGAAAAAGTCGTGGGCATCCTCTATGGGGAGCAGGGTAATATGGCAGCGCTCCTCTCCCTCCGTCCTCGTGGATAAAAGTGTTACGGCGAGGGTGTGCTGGTCATCGTCTGGAATGAGGCGGCCCTTGATGGCGTTGCTGACAGCCTTCCAGCCCTTGTTATCCTGGTCGAAAATGTGGCGTCCCTCTATGCCGGTGTGTTCGTCGATCACAAGCAGCGCGTGGGAATAAAACGGCAAGCCCTTTCCACATGCTTCGTACCCATCCAGCAGGCGGCGAATGGTGTCGCTCATCCAACTTGGCGTCTGATACCGACAATGCGGCAGGAGCGTATGGAGCATAATGTGAAGCCAGCCGTAGCCGAACTCCTCCACGCTGCCCGCAACCTCTACGGCGGGCAGGACCGGCTTGTGCATAAAGCCTCCCACGCCCGGCGCATACCGCTCACAGAGCTGCCGCAGCTCCAGCGTGGAGCGCTCGAAATAATCCATGGTCTGCTCCAGTGTTTTTTGCAGCTTGTTGGGGTTCATCTGCCCACCGTCGGTCAGCGCCACCAGTGAGCCGGTCGCGCTGAAGGCAGTCCCCACAAGCTCCTGAATGTGGATCAGGTCTTGCCTTGCGTCATTCATCGCTGTCTCCCTGCCTTTCTCTGCGTAAGTCGGTCGGAGAGGTCGTGATCGCTTCATACTCCTTGGGCGTCGTATAGAACGCCACCGGCACATGATTATAGCCGATGCAAAGCAGTCCCTCACCGCGTCGGAAGCGGGTGATCTGGCGCACCTCGTCCTCCGAAAGATTGAGCTTGTCCTGAATGAGCCGCGCCTCCTGCTCCTCCATCTGCATGACGAGCTTGATGCGGCTGGCGTCCAGTATGCCCTTGCCGTAGCTGCCGCCCTCCAAGCCAAAAAGATCCTGCATTCCCTGCGTGCTCGTGACGGCAATGCCGCCAAGCCCGCGGATGGTCTTTACCATCTCCAAAATAAAGCCCGCAGCCTGCGGATTGGCTGTCGCGCCCACAAGGCTCCACAGCTCGTCCGCGAGCAGAGCGGAAAGGCCGCTCTCGCAGTTCATAATGAGATCGTAGGCAACGCTGGTTGCCCAAAAGGTGCCGTCTGCGATCATGTCGTCCGGCATGCCGGAGAGATCGAGGACAATGTACTTGTTATCGAGGTCAATGTCGTTTCGGCTCGCCATTGCCGCAGCGGAGCCGGTGACGTAGCGAGAGAGGACGACCGCTAAATGACGGGTATCCGGGTTTTTAGAAAGCACCTCATACCAGTCTGCGATGACCGGCATGGTGCGGAAGCTGCCATCCTCGTCTACGATGGTACGGTTATCAAAGGTGATGCCGTAACGCCCGTACACCTCCACCAGCGACGAGTCGAGACGGCTTTTGTCCTCCTCGTTCAAGTCCTTTTTCTTCAAGGAAAACCAGATGATGAGCTGTGCGATCTTATCCGCCAGTACGGAGTCGTCGCGGGCCGCGATATTCTTGAGCTTCGCGTAGGAATCGAGCGACCTCCGCCGAATGGCCATCAGGTTCGGGCAGTCCTTGGAGGACGGCGACATCCGCAGGTACAGCCCGCCTAACTTCTCGCAGAGCGGACGGAACTCATGCCCCTTTTTCGGCGCGATGATGATAACGCGCTTGCCCTGCTGCCGGAGCCGCCCGCCGAGGCATTGGAGCGTGACCGTCTTGCCCGCGCCGGTGGAGCCACCGATCCACCAATTCCCGTTGGTGTACTTGTAGTCATCGTAGGGGTCAAGGAACACCGGTGAGCGGTTATAGAGATTCAGTCCCAAGAAGATGCCGTTGTGGTCGCTCAGCTCATAGGAGGCAAAGGGAAACGCCGCAGCCACACCGGAGGTCAGCGCATTGCGCCGCGCTTTTCGCTCAATATCCGGGTCAAGAGAGAGGATCGGGAGCGAGGAGAGAAAAGCCTGCTCATTTTTGTAGTCGCAGCGCCGGGCGATCATATCCACGGACACGCAGAGCTTTTCCACCTCTGTCGCCCGCTGCTCCAGCGTTTCGGGATCAGGCGCCGTGACCTCGATGAGCGTGTGCATATAATAGAAATCCTCGCCCTGCCGGTTCATCACATCCTTGAGGTAGAGACCGGAGCTGATGGCGCTGTCAAGCTCTTCATAGTCCTGTCTGGTATCGCCCACCTCCCGCATACGGGAGCGGTTCATCATCGTTGTCTGCGAGATCTTGGAGAGTATCTTCTCCTTTGATTGCCGCTTGACAAGGAAGCTCATGTTGATCCCCTCGCCGGCCTCTACCAACGGGGCAAGCCAGCAGGAGCCGACGGTGGTGGTATAGCCATACCCTGTGATATAAAGATAGGTATGGTACACGCCGTCCACAACGATGTAATCCTTGCTTTTGGTATCAACTGTGGTGGGTGAGAGAATATCAAGGATCGTGGTGGAGCCTGCCTCCAATTCAGTAAGATCCGGCTTCTCTTCACCGAAGATCATACGCTTCAAAAGCGACTGGTCGGATCTTTCCTCCTCACTCTGCTTTTTCCTCTTGGGAATGGCAGCTGCGGCCTTTTTCCTTTTTGGCGTCTGCTTATTTTTCAAGCCAATGTCACATCCTTCTTTTTCTTGAAATCGCGGTGAAAATGCGTATAATAAAAGTAGGTCATACCTATGCTTACTATGGGGAGGAGAAAACTTATGATTTATACCATTGATGAGATCAGCAGCCGAATTCGACCCGTAGCAGAGAAATATCATCTCAAAGCGGTCTACCTGTTCGGCTCATACGCCCGCGGGGAGGCGCGCGACGACAGCGACGTGGATCTGCTGGTGGATCTTTCCGGCGCGGATCTTTCCGGTTTTTTTGCGATCGGTGCACTCTATAATGACTTGGAGGCAGCTTTGCAGAAGGAGATCGACCTCATTACAACGGTGGCCCTTGAGCAGCCGTGCCGTAGGATGAGCGATAAGCTGTTTCGGGAGATCGTCAATAAAGAACGGAGGAAGATCTATGCTGTCGCGTGACTTACAGCGGATCTTGAAGATTCGGGATTACTGTCTGGGTATTCAGGATACAATCGCCCGTTTCGGCAATTCGCCGGATGGCTTTCTGTTAGACAGCGACTATCAGCAATCCATTGCGTTCAGCATCCTGCAAATCGGAGAACTGACAGGCGGCTTATCCGAGGAGTACCGAAGCTCTACAAAAGAACAGATCCAATGGCCGCATATCAAAGGCGTTCGGAATATCATTGTCCATGACTACGGCAAGATCCAGCTTGACCGGGTATGGGACATAGCAACAAAGGATATTCCCGTCCTCAAGGCTTTTTGTAACGATCAGCTGCCCCTTGAATATCGAGAAGATGAGTGAGTTGCAATTTGCAGCTCACTCATCTTCGTAGATGCCGTGTACTGCCGTCGTCATGTCAAAGACACCGTCCGGCAGACGGACACGCTGACCGGTTTGCTTATTTAGGATTTCATAGAGCAGCTTCAATACAAAGTTGTCGCTGTACCGTGGCTCCAGCACCTCCAGCTCACAGGCGTCAAGATACCTCCGTGCCGTGTCAGCCTCCTCGTTGAGCCGCTGAAGGATGGCTTTGGCGGTGTTGTGCTTTGCCCGCATATTAGCCTCGTATTGAAACACAAGAAAAAAGCGATGCCGCATGGCGTCGCTTGCAATGCCGTACCCGATCTCTTGAATATTGTCTTCGATCATCTCACGGCAATCCTCGTTTTCCTCCTGCTCCGCGAAGCGGCGCATCCGCTCCACATACGCCTGGGTATCCGCCGGCAGCGTGCGTGCCACCATCTGCAAATCGTTCGGCGCGATCTTGAGATAGGCGGCAAAAGAGGAAACAATATTCTGCCGGTCATTGGCTGACTTCAAATAGACATTGACCGGCAGCAGCTCGAGGATCTTCACAAAGCGGTCATCTTTCGTGATAACGACACCGCCGATGATGTTTTTGATGGGTAGCCAGGCTTGAATGCTGTCGCGGTACACACCGCCCTCGCCTCCGGAGCTTGCCCCCTTGCCGAAAATCAGTTCCTTCAGATTCATTTTCTGACCTCACCTCGAAAAAGAATGATCCGGCGCCTTCTGCGCCAGCGCCACCAGTCCTCCAGCCAGCGCGTCATGCTGTCATCGTTGACGCCGATAAGGCCAAAGCCACCGACGGGTACGATGACCACCAGCGTCACCATGATCTTTGTGCTCAGAGCGAATGGAAGGAAGGCGATGCAAAGATACAAAACGGGGATCGTCAGGACCACGGCCTCAACCAGATTCCGAAGCTCAAAGAGGCCCATGATGCGGCCCGCATCGGTAAAGTTGGTGGGAATATGGTAGACTTCATAATTCATCGCCGCTCACCTCTGTGGTTTCTAAAAGGCGTCCCTGGTGCCGCCGCAGCGTTTGCTCAAGTCCGGCAAGGGACTCTTTTCGTGCGTCGGCAACCTCCGCCATCGCACGGCTAAGGGCTTCTTCGCTCTTTGCGGTACGCTTGGAGCTTCCCAGCTCCAACGCGCTCAGATATTGGTTGCTGAAGCTGCTGTGCCGTTCAAGCTCCAGCAGCGAAATACCATATTTCATGCGAATCGCGCGCAAACGTGTTATAGCAGCCATCACTTTTCCTCCAGATAGTTTATGTAGGGGAGCTTCCCCCAGCCCTGCCAGCCGCGGTCACTGACCTTCGTTTTCACAACGCCCTTTCGCGTCCCCATAGCTTCTATGGCGTACCCTCCGCCAATGTAGACCCCCGCGTGTCCGCTCTTCCAGAGCATGAGGCCGGGGAGCTCGGGCAAGGTGGATATCGGCCCGTAGTCCTCATTCTGCACGCTGGCATTCTTGCACGCCCGATACATCTGATCTGCGCCATAATCCGGCATTCCATTCGCCGCATAGCCGATGGCCATGCTTTTGGTGTCCAGCCAACCGTAGCCCTTGATGAGTCCGATACAGTCGGCGGTGCGGCGGCCGAGCCAGTGGCTTTCGATAAAATCAGCGTGATTGCCCACACCATCCGGGTATTGCTGTTTTTTATACGCAAACAGCGAGGGCGTCAGAATATTGCCATAGGTACCCCACACATAGCCCCAGTTGTTCTCCCACGCCTGTACCGCGTAGGCGGCGAGGTCGAGGTTGTTCTTCGTGCCGGGATCGACAAAGCGAGATATGTCGATCTGATTATCGTAATCGGTGCCGTACTCAACATCTCCGGAAAAGGAGCCGTCGCCGATGTGATCCGGCCGATAGGTTTCGTAATATGTCCTGTACTTATTGATGGCGTCGCTCTGCTCCAGTGTCTCATAGAGCGCTCCCGCCCATTGCTTAGCATCCTCGTCAAAGCCAAGCTCGTCCATCAGTTCATCCGGATCAAGATGCTTGACCTTTACCGTCAAGGTCGTCACAACTCCGTCGCCGCCATCCTCCGCCAAGCCCAGCGACGGGAAATATGAAAGGCTGGATTTACAGAAGTTTCGAACAAGATCGGCGCTCATGGCGTTGAGATCCTGTTGATAGGCCGCGGAATTGATGGCAATGATCCAGAGCAGGTCCTTTTCCGTCACGGAACCGGATACCTCGATGCGGTCGATATTGGTTCCGCTCTCCTCATACTCTGCAACGATGCCGGTCACAACGGAGTCAACCTGCGCTGCCTCAAAATCATCAAGGCTCATATACACTCCGCCGATGGTCATGGCCTGCCCCGTCATTTGCGCGATGGCGTCCGTATCAGAGGAGCTATACCCAAAGAAGATGTTGGGAAGCGCCGTAAAAATCACCATAGGGAGCACGATAAGCGCAACGAGAACGGCAAGCAGGCGCTTCACAAGAAACGGAGCCGTCTCTTTGACCGCGACGGCAGCGGCGCCGTGCAGGCCGCCCGCTGCCGCTGCCTGAAGAATACGGCGTGCGGCTCTTGCCGCATAAGCGAGGTCTACTGCTCTTTGGAGCCCCGTGCGGGTATTCTCATGTTCCTTCATGCTTTTTCCCTCGCTGCTTTCGGCTTGGCGTCAGAGCCTTTTCTTTTTTCCCCGCTCCCTTCATAGCTTCCGTGACAGACGGCTTTGAAAGCCCGCCTGTTCGCGCAGTCTTCGGCATAGACATTCGCGCCCCTGCGATCGGGCGAGACTGTGCCTTTTCACGGCTGTTTGCCCCATTTCCTGCGGGGCCGGGGTGCTGAACGGAGACTGCACCTCTCATGGGGCGAGCGCTGCCGTCTCCGACCGTGCGCGGTTCCTGCCGCGCCGAGTCATGCTGCCTCGCTCGTTCAAAGGGTGCTGTACGGGCTTGGGACAGGTTTCTGCCGGGCCGGGGTTCAACGATCAGAGCAGGGACAGAAGGCGGAGGCGTTGTTCCTGCGGGACCGGGACGCGGTGATTCCGCGCGAAGCGTTGTCTGCCGCGCGGCAGCCCTTTGCGCCGCTGCTTTCGGCACCGTCTGCACCGGGCGCTGCGTATATCGTGTCTGTGCAGGCGGCGATGCGTTATGCCGCCCCTCCTCCGACGCCGGAGATGTATTCCCCGCGGTGCCGGCGGGCGGCTTCTGCCCTGTGATCGAGGTCGTATTCCTAACCGTCTGTCCGGTAACGCTTCGGCTCTGCGTGGTCTGCGTATTCGCCTGTGATATGCGGGTCGAGGGCGACGCCGCCTGGGTTCCTGCGGGACCGTGCCTGCCGTCCGGAGTTCTTACGCTATCCGATAGGTTGCGGCTCGCCGGTGAAGCGGGAGCAGGCGTCTGGCGTGTGCCATGCAGCGCTGCACCATTCCGCTTTGCGCCTTCCTTGAATGTTTGCTGCCGGATCACGGAGCTGCTCTGCGACACGGATGCTGCGCTATGTTCCTGCGAGGCTGTCTGCACTCCGCCCGTCTGAACCGTGTCGCTGTGGGAGGCGTAGGCTCGCTCGCCTGCCCCTTGCTGTGCGCTTTGCCGCTGTGCTTCCTGATAGAAGCCGCTCGCAGTATATCCTGCAAAGCGGCCTCCGCCGAACGGTCCGCCCGTGCGTGGGCCTCTGCCGCTCGGAGAAGCGCCGGAGGAGAAGCCGCTGCCTCTGCCGCCGGCAGACTTCCCAACACTCTTGGTAATGTGCGAGGCCGCCGAGCGCACAACCATGTAGGTCAGTGCGCCGGGCAGCGGCCGCCCGAGAGAGTCGCCGGTGATGGCCGGATTCAACCCAATGCGGGTGATGATGGCATCCGCCTTTCTTGCGACCTTTACGAGGGTCAGGATCAGCACGATCCACAGAAATACATCCAGCCCGCTTGGCACTGTGGAGAGGACGGACAGAAGCATTTTGAAGAAGATCACATTGGTCACCATCAAAAGGCACATGGAGCCGTACATTCTGCACCAGCCGCTGAAGATGTCCGCGGTGCTTTTGCTGCCGCCCATGGCAAATGCCAGCGGCGCCGTCATGGTGAGTACGGCGAGGATAACATACCGCTCCGCAATTTCCAGCAGGAGCCTGAGTGTCTTGAATATGATAATAATACCGAATAGGATCGCGAGCAGCCACGACGCGGTAAGCGTACCGAATACGCTCTTATCCACCAGCGTCACATGAACAGCGGTCGGGACTTGCAGCAGGTCAATGATCCTTGCGGTAATGCTAAGCCCGATCTCGCAGATCTGCGGGCTTGCCAGCAGGAGAAAGGAGAAAACAAAGCTTCGGGTAAAAAGCAGCTTCGGGTCCTCGCCTTCAAAGCCGAGGCCGGACATCATGCTTTTGAGCGCTTGAAAGACGAGATTACCGATCAGAAGCGCCCATCCGACCGCCATAAGCACCTGTATGATGTCGTCCATCACGGGAACGTGACTTTTCATGTACGCATAGTCCATGCTCATAATGTCCAGCAGCGCGGTCGAGAAATACTCCCAGCATTCCAGCACCAGCTCGTACGCCCACTCCGCAAAGCCTTGGAAAATCAGCTCAAGCAATTTGGATACCCCCTTTGTGCCGGAGCGGTAATATCCTTATGGCGTCAAGGTCGCAAGCCCGCTGAACAGCGGGGCAACATAGGCGATGAACGCGCCGATGCCGTTGATGACAGCCCACGCAAGCCAAATACGCTTGAGCCAGTCCCATGCCTGATCAGTCTTTTGCTGGTTATTGGACAGCTTGGCTCCGATCACCGCGATCGCGGACATAAGGCCGGCCAACACGGTGCTGATGCTGACGATCTTAGCGTAGACATCTACGATGATCCGGTTTGCCACCGTCCACATATCGTCCGCAGCAAAGGCGGGCATTGTCACCAGGGACAGCATCAATAAAAGCATCAGGCTTGATACATAGACCCGGTATAATTTCTTCATGGAATCCTCCTCCTCGGAACACTGAAGCGGAGCAGCACGCCTTTGATATGTACCCCCTTTACTGGACACCCAGTAGGGGGGGTATTATTATGCGGTACACATATGAGTACAAAAGGAAATGTGTAGAACTGTATCGAGAAGGAAAATGGCCAGAAACGCCGGAAGGTGTTAGCGATAAATCCTTTCGGGATAAAGTGAGACTATGAGGATAGCCGCGGTCCAGAAGCACTGAAACACAAAAATTTCAACAGGAACTGGACACCAGAAGAACGGCTGGAACTAGTATCCCAAGTAATGTCCGGAAAATCCTGTGTGTCAGTGGCAATCGAGGCCGGTATGATAGACTATTGTATCAATGGGTTCAAAACTATAAAACAAAGGGGTATAATGGCCTGGTAGAAATGAAAAAAGGTCGTCCAAGTAAAGGGGTACCCCAAATGAAAAAGGAAGAAGCAAGGCCACTGAATGAATCCGAACGAGAAGAATTGATCCGGCTTCGGGCAGAAAACGAGTATATAAAGGCGGAGAATGAAGTTATAAAAAAAGAGATCGCCTTGAGAGAAGAGAGGCACGCAGCGCAACTCAAGGCGAGAAAGCAGCGATCATCAAAGAGCTGCGTGAAAAAGGATACCAATTGAAATATCTGTTGAAATCTATGCAGATGGCACGGTCTACCTATTATTTTGAGTTGAGCAAGGCCGATCAAGTTGCTGTTCGAAACCATTGCTTGGCAGATGAAATCAAAGACATTTTCTCACAGCATAAAGGCCGCTACGGTGTGCGAAGAGTATATCAGGAACTGATAAAGCGCGGCCACAAGGTCAATCATAAGCGGGTACAACGGCTTATGCACACTATGGGGTTGGCAGGAAAGCGCCCAAAGGAAAAGTATCATTCCTACAAGGGCGAGGTCGGCAAGGTTGCTGAGAATATCCTTGACCGGGATTTCAGCACGACAGCTCCTATGCAAAAATGGACTACCGATGTATCTCAGTTCGGTTTTTCGTGGGGGAAGTGTTATCTCTCTCCTATACTCGACATGAACACAAACGAAATCATTTCTTATGATTTATCTCAAAGTGCCAATATGGAACAGATCCAGAGAATGTTGGCCGGCGCCTTTACGAAGTTTCCCTCTGTAGATGGCCTGATCTTTCACTCTGATCAAGGGTGGCAGTACCAGCACGTGTACTTCAGGCAGGCACTTAAAGATCACAAAATCATTCAATCCATGTCAAGGAAGGGCAACTGTTACGACAATTGCATCATGGAGACCTTCTTTGGACGGATGAAAAACGAGATGTTCTACGGGCATGAAAAAGAGTATTCCTCTTTTGAAACATTTGCCAAGGCTGTTGACGGCTACATAAATTACTACAACAACGAAAGAATCCAAGAGAAAACAAAATGGATGCCTCCTACAAAATTCAGAGAGGCATCCATGTGCACCTAATTCAATTTTTTATGTGTCCAGAATTCTGGGTACATATCACTGAGCCATTCCTCC